>Ga0068859_100005206_pt1 | contig 13215 bp, 9 predicted proteins | sample KBSSwiS22_FD_66585 | JGI IMG/M metagenome (GOLD analysis project Ga0068859, IMG submission 66585) | Switchgrass rhizosphere microbial communities from Kellogg Biological Station, Michigan, USA - KBS Switchgrass S2-2 | ecosystem: Host-associated > Plants > Roots > Rhizosphere > Soil ... | reverse complement strand
AGCCCGGTCGGGCTCGACCTGCATGCCGCACACGGGATCGCTCTTCATCGCGTCACTCCTCGTGGAGCCCCGTCATCGCGGGGCCGTTGACGACGTGCCCGTCCGGCGCGAACCGCGATCCGTGGCACGGACAGTCCCACGTCCTCTCGGTCTTGTTCCAACCGACGATGCATCCGAGGTGCGGGCACACCGCCGATCGCTCGAAGATCCGCCCCGAGTCGTCGCGGTAGATCGCGAGCTTCGCGAGGCCGCGCCTCACGATCGCGCCGTGGCCCGGCGGGATCTCGTCGATCGAGTCCACCTCGCCGCCGGTCACCCATCCGCCGTAGCCCACCTGGGACCGCACGTTCTCGCGCGCGTACTCCGGAACGGCGCGCACGCTCTTGCGCGACGGGTCGTACAGGTCGGCCCACGGGTTCCGGCGTCCCGTGATCAGGTCGGAGATCAGAAGGCCCGCGATCGTCCCGTGCGTGAGGCCGTGCCCCGAGTCGCCCGTCGCGACGTAGACGTTGTCGTCGTCGCCCGGGTTCCTCCCGATGAACGCGAGCCCGTCGACCGGCTCCATGACCTGCCCCGACCAACGGAACACCGTCTCCTGCGCGAACGGGAATCGCGCGCGGGCCCACGCCTCGAGGCGCGCGAAGCGCGCGTCGCCGCCGGAGGACTGGCCCGTGCGGTGGTCCTCGCCGCCGACGAGGAGGACCTCGGACGCGTCGTCGCGCGCCTCCGTCCGCACGTAGTGGTACGGATCGGCGGTGTCCCACATCAGCGCGCGCTTGACGCTCCCCCGGGGGACGATGAGCCCCACCATGTAGGTCCGGTAGGCCGCCTGCTTCGTGTGGATCGTCACGCGGTCGTTCACGGGCGTGTTCGTGGCGACGACGACCGCGCGCGCGGCCACGGTCGCGCCCCCGGCCGTCTTCACGTGGGCGTCGCGGCCGCCGTGGAAGGCGACCGCATGCGCGCCGGTGAAGATCCGGCCGCCCGCCTCCTCGATCGCCTCCGCGAGCCCTTCCAGGTAGCGCAGCGGATGGAACTGCGCCTGCCGCGGAAAGCGCAGGGCGGGGCCCGTGTCGTAGTGCGTCATCGGCACGCGCGGCAGCGTCCCCGCCTTGAGGCCCGCGCGCCGCGCCGCCTCGAGCTCGTCCTCGAGGACCTGCGGTGACTCTCCCGGCGGGGAGAAGAGATAGCCGTCCACGCGCTCGAAGCCGCAATCGATGCGTCGCGCCGTGACGAGGCGCTCGATCGCGTCGATCGCCTCGCCGTGGCTCTCGGCCGCGAGGCGAGCGCCGAGCGCGCCGTGCAGCCGCTCGAGCCTCGTGAAGCGGTCGTCGAGCACGTTCGAGAGGTGGGCGCTGGTCCGGCAGGTCTCCCCGCCGCCGAGCGGACCGTCGTCGAGCACGACCACGCCACGCCCGCGCTCGAGGAGGTGGTACGCGGTGCTGAGGCCGGCGATCCCCGCGCCGACGATGCAGACGTCCGCCCCGATGTCCCGCTCCAGCGCGGGGCGCACCGGAATGTCGATGCCGGACATCCAGATGGAGGTCGTGGATCCCGAGTCGCCGTGCATGAATCGAGGATCGGCCTCCCCGACGACATCCGCCATCCGGATTGTCCCCGAGGGAGCCGATCCGCGATCACCCTACCGGCCGGTCGTCGCTATTCGCTGGGCTGCGGTGTCTTGTTGTGGACGATGATGCCGTTCGCCACGTAGGTCTGATAAGGGTTGGTGTGGAAGTTGTAGACGGTGACGTGGTCGCCCTTGCGCTCGATGGATGCGATCTCGATCTCTTTCTTGTCCGCGCCGACGAGCCTGTCCCCCACCTTGAGCTTGCCGATCTCCTTGAAGCCTTCGGGAGTCAGGACGGGGTGGATCATCGTGAGCTTGAGCGAACCGTTGATCACGAGGTAGCCGGGAGAGTCCGCCGGCTCATAGACGGTCTTGACCCGGTCCGGCTTCATCTCTCCGGTCTTCTCGTCGTAAGCGAGGACGACGTCGCCTACGGCGATCTCCTCGATCGGCTTCTTCGATCCGTCGGCCATCGTGATCTCGGTTCCCGCCAGCAGGCAGCTCCCTCCGCAGTCGCAGAGGTAGTCGCCGACGAAACGGCCGTCGGCGCAGCGGACGTCCACGTGGCAGGGCGGCGAGTGGAATTCGCACGAGACCACCTGGGTGTCGCCACCGCAGGCCGTGCCGCAAGCGATCGTACAGGGCGGACGGGCCTCCACCCGAGGCGCGAACCCTCCCACGAGCAAGGCGGCACCGGCCGCCACGAGCAGTGAGCGCATTTCGGAACCCTCCCGGCCGGGGCCATCCCGGCCTTCTCACCCCCTTCGTTCGTCATTCCGGGGCGGATTCCCTCATGAAGATTGACGCGCGCCCGTTTTCGGCGAAAACTCAGCGAACGGGGGAAAAGTGAACAGCGGTGAGTTCGCGCTCGAAGACCTCTCCTCGGGGATGTACCGGGAGCTGAGGCGGATCGCCGCGCGCCAGATCGCGCGCATCCCCGCGCGCTCGAGCCTTCGGCCCACCGAGCTGGTTCACGAGGCCTTCCTGCGCCTGATGGGCCCCGCGGGCTGGCGGAGCCGGGCTCACTTCTTCGGCGCCGCCGCGCGCGCCATCCGCTATGCGTTCGTGGACCATCTCCGCTCGCGCGGGCGCGCGAAGCGCCACGGCGGCCTCCAGCGCGTCTCGCTGAGCGGTGCTGCGCTCACGGAGCAATCGAGCGCCTTCACCTCGATGGCGCTCCGGGACGCGCTCGATCGTCTCGAGCGGCACGACGCCCGGTGCGCGCGCACGGTCGTGCTGCGCGTGGTCTCCGGGATGACCCTGGCCGAGGTCGCCGCGACGCTCTCCGTGTCCGAAGCGACCGTCGAGCGCGACTGGACGTACGGGCGCGCCTGGCTGTATCGCGAGCTGCGCGGGGGGCGCGCGTGAGCGGTACTGGGTCGACCTCCTCGGTGCGGCGCGAGGCGGTCAAGCGCGTGCTCTACGACGCGTCGAGGCTCGAGCCCACCCGGCGGGCGGCGTTCATCGACGAGGCGTGCCGGAGCGACCCGGGGCTGCTCGCGGAGCTCCTCTCGCTCCTCGAGAGCCACGATCGCGCGGGCGGGTTCCTCGACGAGCTCGCGCGCACCGATCCCGGCGAAGGGCTGCACCCGCGGCAGATCGGTCCGTACCGGATCGTGTCGGTGCTGGGCGAGGGCGGCATGGGAACGGTCTACCTCGCCGAGGAGCAGCACCCGATCCAGCGCCGCGTCGCGCTCAAGATCGTCCGGCGCGACATGGACACCCGCGAGATCCTCGCGCGCTTCGAGCGGGAGCGGCAGGCGCTCGCCCTCATGGAGCACTCCGGGATCGCGCGCGTGTTCGGGACGGGGACGACGCGGAGAGGGCGGCCGTACTTCGTGATGGAGTACGTCTCGGGCTCCCCGATCACGGCGTACTGCGACGAGCGGAGCTTGAGCGTCTCGCTGCGGCTCGAGCTGTTCGTGAAGGTCTGCCTCGCGGTCCAGCACGCCCACCAGAAAGGGATCATCCACCGCGACATCAAGCCGACGAACGTGCTCGTCGCCGAGGGGGACGAGGGAGCCACTCCCAAGGTCATCGACTTCGGCGTGGCGCGCGCGACCGCGGGTACCGGCACGGTCGAGGCGACGGAGCGCACCGGGGACGGGATGCTCGTCGGGACGATGGAGCACATGAGCCCCGAGCAGGCGACACCGAACGCGACCGACGTGGACACGCGCTCGGACGTCTACGCGCTGGGCGTGCTCCTCTACGAGCTGCTGACGGGACGGCGGCCGTTCGAGCTCGAGCGGCGCGATCTCGGTGCGCTCGCCGACCTCCAGCGTCGGATTCTGGAGGAGCCCGCGCTTCCGCCGTCCGCCGCGATCGCCTCGGGAGCCGCCGCGGTCGCGACGCGACGGTCGACCTCCCCGCGCGGCCTGGCGCGCGCGATCGCGGGCGATCTCGACTGGATCGTGCTGAAGGCGATCGACAAGAACCCCGCGCGACGCTACCCCTCGGCGTCCGAGCTGGCGGCGGACGTCCAGAGGTTCCTGCGGGGCGAGCCGGTGCTCGCCGGGCCTCCCTCGCTCGGCTACCGCGCGCGCCGCTTCGTCTCCCGCCACCGCGCCGCGGTCGCGGCGGCCGGCATCGTCCTCCTCGTCGCGCTGGCGGGGCTCGGCATGAACCTGAGGCAGAGGGAGATCGCACGCCAGCGTCTGGCGGACTACCGGAATCTCGCGGACCGGCAGCTCCTCGAGGATTACCGGTTGCAGGCGGACACGCTGTGGCCCGCGTGGCCGGAGAACGTCGCCGGCATGGAGCGTTGGATCGCCCAGGCGACGGAGCTGTCCGACCGGGCGGAGTTCCACGCGCGGCGCCTCGAGGCGATGCGGACGCGCGCTCGCGTGGAGCCGGTGGAAGCCCCGGGCGAGCAGCGGCTGGCCGACCTGATCGTCGTGCGCGACCAGTTGCGCGCGCAGGTCGTGCCTTCCGCGGCCGGGGAGCCCACGTTCGTCGAGCTGAAGCTGCACCAGGCCGAGGAGCAGATCGCCGCGCTGCGGGCCCGCCGGAGAGAGGCGCGCCGCTACGTGTTCGACACTCCGGAGGAGCAGCGCCTGCACGACAACCTCGCGAGCCTCGTGAGCGACCTGAGGCTCCTCGCCGATCCCGATCCGGGAATCGGACTGATCGCCGGGATGCGCTCGCGCGTCGGCGTCGCCAGGAGCGTGGAGCGAGCCAGCCTCATCGACGCGCGTGCGACCTGGGAGCGCGCGATCGCTTCGATCGCCGACCCGCGCGCGTGCCCGAAGTACGGCGGCCTGACCCTCGTGCCCCAGGTCGGGCTCATCCCCCTCGGCCGCAACGAGACCTCGGGGCTCTGGGAGTTCCTCGTGTGGGGGACCGGCGATGCGGCCGACGGGATCGTGCTCGTCCTGATACCCGGAGGCCGCTTCTCGATGGGCTCCGACCCCAGGACCGATCCGCTGGCCTGGCGGAACGAGGGCCCCGTCCACGAGGTCGCGCTCGATCCCTACTTCATCTCGAAGTACGAGATGACGCGGGGTCAGTGGCGGCGTCTCACCTCCACCGACCCGGACCTGATGACTCCGCCTCGCGCTCCGACCGAGCTCGAGCTCGAACGGAAGAGCTCGGAGCCGGTGGACCAGGTCTACTGGCAGCAGTGCCACGACGTCCTCGCGCGCGTCGGCCTCGTGCTTCCGACGGAGGCCCAGTGGGAATTCGCGGCTCGCGCCGGCACCCGCACGCGGTGGTTCACCGGCGACGACCCGCACGGCATCCTCGGGTACGGGAACCTCCGCGATGCCGCCGCCGTGCGCGCCGAGGTGCGGCCGGTCCCGCTCGACGACGAGAGCTGGCTCGACGACGGTTATGCGGGGCTGGCGCCCGTCGGGAGCTTCCGCCCGAACCCGTTCGGACTGTACGACACGATCGGCAACGTGGCGGAGTGGACCCGGGACTGGTTCCAGGTCTACGAGTGTCCCGTCCGTCCCGGGACCGGCGAGAGGATCCCCGTCGATGCCGGACCGATGCGCCGCGTCCTGCGCGGCGGCAGCCGCAACTCGCTCGCCGCGATGGCCCGCGCTTCGGCTCGGATCCACGTCGATCCGACGACGGCCGAGGCGGGGAGCGGGCTTCGCCCGGCGCGCGAGCTGAGGCCCTCGTGAAGAGGCCTCACATCGCGGCGCGCACGTCGCTCCCGCGAAGCCCCGGCGCCTTCGCCAGCTCCTTCGCGCGCTTCGCGGCGGCCTCCGCGTCCGCCGTCCGTCCCGCGCGCGCGAGCAGCATCGCGTAGGCGTTCCAGGTCCTCGGCCCCTCCGGGTCGCGGCGGAGCGCCTCCTCCGCCTCCGCGATCGCCTCGTCGTGCCGCTCGAGCGCCGACAGCATCTTCGCGGCGTTCACGCGGATCGTGGGCGTCCACGGCTCGAGCTCGATCGCCCGGCGGAAGAGCGCGAGCGCGCCCGCGAAGTCGCCCCGCTCGGCGCGCGCGCGGGCCTGTTCGGCGATCGGACCCGCGGCCTTCGGGTTGTCCTGCGCCGCGACCGCGAAGACCTTCTCGGCCTCCTCGGTGCGCTTCTGCCGCATGAGCGACTGACCGTGGGCGAAGGCGATGTCGAAATCGCGGGGATCCTTCTCGTACGCCGCCGCGTACTGCTCCGCCGCCTCGGCGTGCTTCCCCTGCTCGTCGAGCGCGAGCCCGAGGAAGTACGGCCCGTCCGCCTTCGCGTACCCCGCGGCGAGCGCCTCCCGGAACTTCGCCTCCGCCTGCGGCCACATCGACTTCTTCGCCTCGGCGTTCACGACGTGCGTGCGGAGCGAGATCGCGCGCGCGGCGAAGAACGCCTGGTCGCCGGCCGGCATCTTCGAGACCATCTCCGGGAAGAACGGCTCGACGTCGAAGCGCGTCCGCTCCTTCCGCGGCTGGTCGATGCGCGTTCGAATCCAGTGGTCGGTGTAGCGGACGTGGTACTGGTCGTCCGAGACTCCCTTCCGCATGTGGCACGACACGCAGTCGTCGGCGGGCTTCGTGGAATGTCGCATCGCGGCGGGAGCCGTGCAGGCTTCGGTCGCGTGGCACGAGAGGCACTTCGAGTTGAAGTAGTCCGCCGGCCGGTCCGCGCGGAAGATCGTGACGTGCGGGTTGTGGCAGGAGAGGCACTCCATCTTCCCGCCGCTCTCCTTGAAGCAGCGCGACTGCATCATCCGGTCCGCCTGCGCGGACAGGCCGAAGTCGTGGACCGTGGGCTCGGAGAAGCGGTAAGGCAGCACCGCGGTCGTGATCGGGCGGCCGGGCCTCCAATCCTCGAGCGACGCCTGGTAGAGCGAGACGCGCTCGGTCGCCTTCGCGTCACCGAGATGGCAGGGGAAGCAGACCTGGACGCGCAGGTCGGGGGGGAGCCTCTTCGGGTTGACGATCGTGGGATCGGCGTGTCCCGTCGGTGCGGCTCCCTGGTCCCACTTCGCGATGTGCGCGGCTCCCGGCCCGTGGCATCTCTCGCAGCCGATCCCGTGCGCGATCGGCTCTTGATAAGCGTTCCTCTCGCCGGGGAGGAGCGTCATCCGGTCGTTGTGGCAGAAGACGCACGTGCGCCCCGTCTCGCGCGCGAAGTAGAAGTTGTCGTACTCGTACCCGGGGCAGAGATCCCACACGCGCGCTTCGGTGTGCCAGCACACCGGCGCCTGGAAGAGCTTTCCTTTCTCCTCGACGAGGTACTGCCGGCTGTGGTTCCCCGAGCCGACGACCCAGACGAGCTCACGCTCGTCCACCGCGGTCTCGCCGCCGCGACCGTCGTCGATCGACTGGCGCACGAAGAACTTCCCGGCGCGCTCGGTCATCCGGTAGCGAAGGCCGGTGGAGGGGACCGTGAAGGCGTTGTTCTTCGTCCAGTCCTCGAGGACGGGCGCGCCCTTCATCGGATACCAGGAGCGCCCCATGCCGGTGTGCGAAAACGTCGATGCGATCTCGACATGACACGGACGGCAGGCGTCGGTTCCGACGAACTCCGCGGTCGCGGGCGCCGGACTCGGCGCGGGTGGCGGCTCCTTGCCGGGACCGCACGCCACCGACACGATGAACAGGACGCACAGCCCCCCCGGGCTGCGCACGCCGGACATCGATCTCCCCCCTCGCGGGCGCCCAACTCGCCCGCCCGGGGGCAGATATACACCCGTTCGCTAGGGACGCCTACGCGCCGGTGAATTTCGCCGGGAACTGCTTCTCGATCCCGTCGGTCAGGGCATCGGCCAGCATCATCATGTGGTCGTGGCCGTCGTCGTAGGCCTTCTGCTCCGCGGTCCAGTTCTTCTTGATCCGCTGGGAGACCTGCTCCGTGAGGAGGTCGAGGTGGCGCTGGAGCATCGATTCCAGCTCGGCCTTCGACCAGTTGGGGTTGGCGCGGGCGAGCAAGGCCGCGATGTCCTTCCCGTTCTGCGACCAGCGTGACTGGGCGGCGTTGAGCTCGGTCGTCTGGCCGGCCTTCGCGGCCCGGACGACCTCGCCGGCGATCTTGATGTGATCGCGCAGGAGCACGGCGAGGCTCTGCCCCGCCCGCTCGCCGTAGTACGGCTTGATGGCGGCGCCGATGTCGTCCTGGTTCTTCAAGAGGCGCTGGGCGACGGCATCCGTGTCGGGGAGGCCGGCCAGCGCGCTGATCACGTAGCTTCGCGTGTAGGAGGCGTGATCGTCCCACAGCTTGCGCATGTCGAGGCGAAGCTGCGTCCTCGAGTCCTTGGTCGCGGCCGACGCCGCGAGGGAGCCGACCAGCATGCAGCCGGCGATGAGGGATGAGCGTGTGGTCATGACGGCTTCTCCTTTTCCTTCTCTTTCTTCTTCTCCTTCTCCTTTTTCTTCATGGCGGCGCGGAACTTCGCCGGCTCGATGCGGGAGATCTCGTCGTGGAAGCCCGGCAAGATGGCCTTGACGAAGGCGTTGCGGAGGAGACCGCCCAGAGCCTGAAGACCGTTGGCCTTCGGATCGTCGAGCGGCCCCTGGAGCTTCGTGACCGTCGCGACCTCTCCCTTCTCGTTCCGGAGAAGCTTCGCGACGCCTCCGATGATCCCCTCGTACATCTTGCGGAAGATGCTCTTGTGCTTGTCCTGCTCGGAGTCGAGGACCTCGACGTTGCGGAAGAGCGGCTTCACCCACGCGTCGACCGCGCCGTCGCGGACGCGGAAGTGCGTGTAGAGGTCCATCGTCCCGCGCGACACGTCGAAGTTCCCCTTCGCGCGCAGCACGTCGTTCAAGGTCGTCAGCGGCGTGTGCTCGACCGCGACCTTCCCTTCCACGTTCGCGTTCTCCCCTTCCGGGAAGAAGGTCGCGCTCCCTTCGACCGCGCCTTTCCCCATGAAGGCCCCTTCGAGGTCCACCTTCGCGGGACCGTCCTCGGCGCGCGAGCTCACGTTGTGCACCTGGACGTAGGCGCTCGAGAAGTCGAGGTGGTAGGGGGGATTCTCGTTGCGGTTCCAGAGCCGGAGCGCTCCGTCATGGATCCGCAGCTCCTGCACGCGGTAGCGGATCTCCGGCTGGTTGAGGGAGCTCTTGGCCAGCTCGGCCGCGCGCTCCCCCGCCGCGCGCGCCCCGGGCGTCGCCGAGCCCATGACGTACTCGGCCGACGCTCCCATGACGTCCATCGACTCGAGATCGACGACCTGGACGTGGGGCCCCCACTCGACGTTCGCGACGCCGGAGACGGAGCCCCCCTTGATGCTCATGCCCATCTTGCGGGCGATCGGCTCGAAGTACTTCAGCTCGACGAGATCGAGCTCGAGGCGGCCCTGGTAGCCGGGGCTCGGTTCCGCGAGAAAGTCGGCGTGGCCGTCGAGGGCGGCCCGCCCCACGTCGAAGACCCGCCCTTCCGCCCGGAACTCCGAGGGGTACGTGCGGTCCTTCGAGCGGATGTTGCGGATGTTTCGCGCGACGAGCTCGACGTTCGACAGGTACAGCGGCTCGAAGTCGGTGTCGTCCTGGTAGACGAACGTTCCGTCGTAGATGCGCAGCACGTTGACCTTGAGGGGGTAGATCCCCTCGAGCGCGCGCTGCCAGCCGTGATCGCTCAGCGGCACCGGGTCCTTGTTCTCCTCTTGCAGCTGCACGAGGTTCGCGTGAATGCGCGGGTTGTCGAACCGCGCGTCCGCGACGAGATGGCCGGTGAGCAGGTCGGTCCAGTGCACGCTCATGCGGAGGCGCGGCACGTCCATGACGGGCGGGTCGGGGTGCGCCTCCTGCACGAGGATCGTGTTCTTGAGCTCGAGCGCAAAGCCGATGAGCTGGAAGTCCGCGTGGCCCACGGTCGCGCGGTAGCCGACGAGACGCTCGTTGAGACGCCGCTCGACGATGCGCCGCAGTGGCCGGTCGAACGCCCGGTCGGCGACGAACGCGGCGACGACCAGAACGGCGAGGACGAGGACGGAGATCTTGAACGTCCGGGTGCGCACGAAGCGGCGACCCAGATCGAACAGGGAGAATCGGTGACGGGGCCGGGGGGCGTGCACGTCATTTCCTTTCGAGAGGCCGGAACCGGAGCGGCGATCGCTTCTCGGGCCGGTGGGCCTTGCGGGCCACCGGAGTGGGATCGACGCGCCTGCGGCTGGTCGCGGTCACCTGCGCCAGCTCGGCCCCGAAGAAGAGGATCTGCGCCGAGTAGTAGACCCACAGGAGCAGCACCACGAGGGATCCCGCGGCACCGTAGGTGGAGGCGAAGGTGCTGTGGGACAGGTAGTACGTCAGCCCGAACTTTCCGAGCGCGAACAGGAGCGACGCGGAGGCGGCTCCCCACCACACGTCCTGCCACCCGATCTCGACGTCCGGGATGATCTTGTAGAGGAGCGCGAAGAGGATGTTGATGACGACGAACGAGAGCACGAGATCCGCGAGGTGGAGGAAGGAGTCGGGAATCTCCATCCAGCGGCCCGCGTAGTTCGTGAACGTCGTCAGCAGGGTGCTGAGGATGAGCGACACGAGCAGGAGGAAGCCGATGCCGAGCACCATGGCGAACGAGATGAGCCTTCGCCTCACGATCGCCATGATTCCCGCGGTCTCCTTCGCCTTCACGTCCCAGATCGTGTTGAGCGAGTCCTGAAGCTCGCTCGCGACCCCGGTGACGCCGAACAGGAGCGAGAGAACGCCGAGGGCCGCCGCGAGCCCTCCGGAGGCGGGACGACGCGCGTTGTCGATGAGCTCCTGGATCGTGATCGCGCCGGACGTCCCGACCGCGCCCTCGAGCTGCTCGACGATCTTCCCCTCGGCGGCGTCCTGGCCGAAGACGATCCCCGTGAGCGCGACCGCGAAGATGAGCAGCGGGGCCAGGGAGAACATCGTGTAGAAGGCGAGCGCCGCAGCCATGCGGGGCACGCGCTCCCCGATGAACTCCGATCCGGTCTCGACGAGAATGGCGAGCAACCGCCGGAATCGCGCCATCGAAGACCTCTCGATCCATGCTAGGTCGCGAGAGGGACCGTCAGGGTTAACGCCGCGTTAAGCGCGTGCAAAGCGTGCGCATGTTGCCCGGCGCGGAATTGCCGCCGTGAACTGTTCACCTTGCTCGGTGGATCACCTGAGGACGGATCGCGGGGAGATCGCACGCCGTAACGTCCCGGCACGCGGCTCGCAATGTCGAGATGACAACAACCAGGAGGACTCTATGGGAAGCACAGCGCTTCACCGGACTGCCTGCTGCCGATCCGATTCAGGAGACCGCCGATGGGTCGCAAGCTCGCCACCTCTCTCGCCTTGCTGCTGGCCGCCGGGGGCGTCATCGCGGACAGCGGAACCCTCAACACCGTCGATCGCGACACTTGGCGCCGGCTCCAAGCCGGCGATCCCGCCCTGCCCGGCGGCACGGAGCTGACCAACGCCTCCGCCGTCGCCCCCACGTACCGCACCTACGACGGACGCGGGAACAACCTCCGCAATCCGCTCTGGGGGAGCGCCGGCGTCACGTACCGGCGCGAGGACAGCGGAGCCGCCTACGCGGATGGCCTTTCGGCCCCCGCCGGGCCAAACCGGCCCAGCCCGCGCCTCATCAGCAATGAGATCGTGGACCAGGGGGGACTCGACACCGAGGACGAGCGCGACCTCGCCACGACGGTCTACGAGTTCGGCCAGTTCCTCGACCACGACATCGGTCTCGCGAAGGGCGGGTCCACGGAGGACTTCGACATCCGCGTGCCGACGGGCGACCCCTACTTCGATCCTGCGGGGACGGGCACCCAGAGGATCTTCTTCGACCGGTCGTCCTACGATCCGAACACCGGAGCCCGCTCGCCGAGGCAGCAGATCAACACGGTGACCGCCTTCATCGACGCCTCGCACATCTACGGGTCCGACACCGCGCGCGCGGCGTGGCTGCGCGCGGGGAGCGGCGGCCGCCTCAAGGCCAACGCGACGACGGTGGGGCCGCTCCTGCCGCTCAACGACGGCACGCAAGCCAACGACAATCCCGTCGGCGCCCCGGTCACGTCCCTGGGGGTGGCCGGTGACGTGAGGTCCAACGAGCAACCGGGCCTGACGACCCTTCACGTCGCGTTCCTCCGCGAGCACAACCGCCAGGCGCGCCGGCTCGCGGGCCTCCATCCCAACTGGGACGACGAGCGCCTCTATCAGGAGGCCCGCAAGATCGTCGGCGCGGAGATGCAGGTCATCACGTACAACGAGTTCCTCCCGAGCCTGCTCGGACGGAGCCTGCCGGCGTACTCCGGGTACAGGGCGGGCGTGAACCCCGGCCTGAGCAACGTCTTCGCGACCGCCGCTTATCGATTCGGGCATTCCCAGGTCGGCCCCGACATCGACATCCTGGACGCCGACTTCGAGGAGACCTCGATCGTCGATCTGGGGGCCGCGTTCTTCAACCCCACCGTCCTGCCCGCCATCGGCGGGATCGACCCCGTCATCCGCTACATGAGCGTGGACACCGCCCAGCACGTGGACAACACGATCGTCGGGCCGCTCCGCAATTTCCTGTTCGGGCCTCCCGGCTCGGGCGGGTTCGATCTCGCCTCCTTGAACATCCAGCGCGGCCGCGATCACGGCCTGCCGAGCTACAACCGCGTGCGTGGCGACTTCGGCCTGAAGGCGGTGCGGAACTTCGGGCAGATCACGAGTAACGCGGCCCTCGCCTCCCGGTTGCAGCAGCTCTACGGGAGCGTGGACAACGTCGACGCGTGGGTGGGCCTCCTCGCCGAGGACCACGTGCGCGGGGGAAGCCTCGGGCCGACGGCCACCGCGATCCTCATCGACCAGTTCACGCGCCTGCGCGACGGCGACCGTTTCTGGTATCAGAACGGGCAGTTCTCCACGGCCGACCTGGCGATGCTGGAGCGCACCAAGCTGCGCGACGTTCTCCAGCGCAACAGCGGGGCCGCGGGGCTCCAGCCGAACGTGTTCGTCGTATGCGTCGCCGATTTCAACCACTCGGGCGCCGTGGACGAGCTCGACCGTCTCGATTTTCTCGCCGCCTACGACGGGGGGGACGAGCGCGCCGATCTCGACGAAAACGGCGTGGTGGATGGCGACGACCTGTCCGAGTACCTGGCCGCCCTGTCCGAGGGCTGCTGACCCGGTTTACATGCGCCGGGGATTTCCTGCGTGCGGGAATTCCCCGGCGCCTTTACGATCAGGGCGCCATGAAGACACCTCTTGCACTTCTCGCGCTCCTGTCGATCGCGGCCTTCTCGTGCGCTTCCGTCTC
>Ga0068859_100005205_pt1 | contig 13216 bp, 12 predicted proteins | sample KBSSwiS22_FD_66585 | JGI IMG/M metagenome (GOLD analysis project Ga0068859, IMG submission 66585) | Switchgrass rhizosphere microbial communities from Kellogg Biological Station, Michigan, USA - KBS Switchgrass S2-2 | ecosystem: Host-associated > Plants > Roots > Rhizosphere > Soil ... | reverse complement strand
GGGGCGTCGCCGTCGTCGTTGTGGCGGCGGTGGTCGGTGCGGGATATTACCTCGGAGACCGGCGACAGATTCGTCATCAGCTCGATGCGCTGGCAGAGGCGGCGACGGTGAACGGCGCCGAGAGCGACATCGAGCGCCTCGCGCGGGCCGCGCGCATTGGCGGCTTCTTCACCGATGACGTCGTGATCCGGAGGAGCGAAGACAACTCGGCCTTCGTCGGCGGCCGGCGCGGGGTCGCGGAGATGGCGACCGCCGCCGCGGTCGAACATCGCACCATGAAGGTGTCGATCGACAACGTGGACATCTCGATTGCGGACGGCTCGAATGCGACCGCCAACATGACGGTTGTGGTGGTCACCAATAATCCCGAAACCGAGTCCGTCAACGTGCGCCAGGTGACCGCAACGATGCGGAAAGTGAACGGCACGTGGCTCGTCTCGCAGGCGGTCGTCACCCGCGACCCTGCCGGAGGGTAGAATGCTCGCATGCGCAGGATGCTTGCGATGGCATGCGTGGCCGTCTGGCTGGTCCAGGCGGTCCCGATGAAGTCAGCCTCAAAAGGACTGACGGACGTGCCGGGCATCAAAGTCGGGCACTTTACCCGCACCGAGCGGCCGACAGGCTGCACGGTGATTTTGACGGAGGCGGGAGCAGTCGCCGGTGTCGACGTGCGCGGGTCGGCACCTGGAACCATCGAAACCGACTTACTGAGTCCCGTGAATCTCGTCGAGCAGGTGAACGCCGTGTTCCTCTCCGGCGGCAGCGCGTTCGGTCTCGACGTTGCGACGGGTGTTCGTCAATATCTTTTCGAAAAGCGAATCGGCTACCCGACGCGTGCCGCAAATGTGCCGATCGTGCCTGGCGCAATCTTGTACGACCTGAACGTCGGCGATAAGCCCGAAATCTGGCCGACCGCCGACTGCGGGTACCGCGCGTCCCAGTCGGCCTCGGATGGGCCGGTCGCCGAGGGAAACGTTGGCGCCGGAGCCGGCGCGACCATCGGCAAGTCGGGTGGCGGCGGCGGACCGATGAAGGGCGGGATGGGCACGGCGTCCATCACGCTGGCCGACGGGCTTGTTGTCGCGGCGCTGGTCGCGGTGAACGCCGTTGGCGACGTCGTCGATCCGGCCACAGGAAAAGTTGTCGCGGGTGTGCGCTCGGCCGATGGGAAAGGCCTCGCGGATTCGCGCAAGATCCTTCGCGGAGGCAGGCCGGTCGATGCGCAGCCGGGTCAGAACACGACGATCGGCGTCGTGGCCACCAATGCGCGGCTCACGAAGGTTCAAGCGACGAAGGTGGCGCAGATGGCGCACGACGGCCTGGCTCGTGCGATCTACCCGGCACACACGATGGGCGACGGCGACACAATCTTCGCATTGGCCACGGGCGCGATCGCCGGCGCGGACGTCTCGCGCGTGGGTGCGCTCGGCGCCGAGATGATCGCGGAGGCGGTTGTGCGCGCGGCACGAGAAGCGACGGGAATACCCGGGTATCCGGCTGCGCGGGATCTTCGCTGAATTCGTGGTGCGACGGGTGCGCGAGCTGGGCGAGGTGCGACGGGTGCGGTAGCGGTGCGGCCCGCCGAACTAGAATCTAATCTGAAAATCCAACAACTGGGAGCTGGAAGCTCGAAGCTGGGAGCCGACAAACTACGAATGAAAAAACACAAAATAGCAGTGATTCCAGGTGACGGCATCGGGCAGGAAGTGATCCCGGCGGCGTTGGCGGTGCTCGAGGCCGTTGCAGCGAAATGCGGCTTCGCGTTCGACAAAAAAGAATTTCCGTTCGGGTGCGCCTACTACACCAAACATGGCCGGATGATGGCGGCCGACGCGTTCGAGCAGCTCGCCGACTTTCCCGCGATTTACTTCGGCGCCGTCGGCGATCCGTCGGTTCCCGACCACATCGCCGTGTGGGAGCTGATTCTGCCGCTGCGCCAGCGGTTCGACCAGTACGTGAACCTCCGGCCGATGCGCCTGTTTCCAGGTGTTACATCACCTCTGGCGAACCGCGGGCCGGCCGATATCGACATGATCTGCGTGCGCGAGAATTCCGAGGGCGAGTACGCGGGCATCGGTGGAAGAATTCACGCCGGCACACCGTACGAAGCGGTGGAGCAGGCGGGCCTCTTCACCCGGCACGGCATCAGCCGCATTGCGCGGTATGCCTTCGAGCTCGCGTCGAAACGGCCGCGACGCGATCTGGCGAGCGCCACCAAGTCGAACGCGCTGCAGCACTCGATGGTGTTGTGGGACACGGTCGTCGACGAAGTGCGAAAAGACTACCCGGGCGTGAATTTCAGGAAGTATCACGTCGATGCGCTCGCGGCGCGCATGGTGACCCATCCGCAGACGCTGGACGTGATCGTGGCGTCGAATCTCTTCGGCGACATTCTGACGGACTTGGGCGCGGCGATTTCCGGCAGCCTGGGACTTGCGGCCAGTGGCAACATCAACCCCGAGCGCAAATATCCATCGATGTTCGAGCCGATTCACGGATCGGCGCCAGACATCAAAGGCAAGGGGATCGCCAATCCGATCGGCGCCATCTGGGCGGGCGCGCTGATGCTGGATCACCTGGGCGAGCCAGAGGCGCACACGATGATCGTCGCGGCGATCACGAAAGTATTGTCGACAGGAAACATCAGGACGCCGGACATGGGGGGGAACGCGACGACGAAGGAGATGGCGGCGGCTATTCAAGCCGCTGTCTAACCTCTCATACGACTTTTTACGCCGTCGCTCCGACCGGCTCCGGCCTGGCGGCGCCGAACTGGACCGGCTCGACGAGGAGGCGAAGTCCGTAGCCTTCTGGCGTGCCGGTTCGGCGCTGGAAGCTGCCCTGACGATAGACCGCCGAAAGCACGCGGCCCGATCGTAAGGCGGGCGGAAGGCCATCCACGTTTCTCGCGTCACGCTCAATCTGAAAACTCACCAACCGGTACAGGGGGATCGACGTGGATTCGTTCCACTCGATAAAAATGCCCGTGTCGCTGATGTTTCGTGTCATCACGCTGGCGAATCGTGTGGTGCCGCGCGCGTCTTTCCAGGTGACGCGTCCCGGCAAAACAAGCGGACGTCGTTCGGCTCTCGAGGTGGATGTCTTCGCCATATAGAGCTTGTCCATGCCGGTTTACACTATCAATCAACAGGCCAACCGGTTAGCCGCCAATCCGCGGGCCGTCAGAACGCGATAAAATCATATGGGTGAATGACTTAAGTAGATGCTGTAGGACAAAAACGGAGACTTCGAAGCCCATCGCACTAGATACTTAGTATCCAATACCGCGTGCAATTGTTCACTTTGTATCCGCAGTCTGCTCGATTATTCTCGAATCGTCGTGGCTTCGAAGCCAAGCCGCCGCAGCTTCAGATAGAGGCCGCGGCGCGTCAGCCCAAGCGTCCGGGCCGCCTCGGAGATGTTGCCGCTGCTCTGGTGCAGTGTCGCCTCGATCATCTCGCGTTCGAGGCTGTCGACCGCATCGGCAAGTGAGGTCGCCGGTCCGCGCGAGCGGAACGTGTCGATCCCGGACGCTCCCGGCGTCCCGCCGCGCGGCTGCGGAATAGAGGCAGACACAATCTCGGGCGACAGGTGATCGGGGCCGATGCCGAGCCCAGCCTCTCCCAGCGCCACCGCGCGCTGTATCTCGTTACGAAGCTGCCGCACGTTTCCCGGCCACCAGTATTGCGCGAGCAGCTCGAGCGATTCGGGGGTGAGGAAGACGTCGGGCTTGCCGAGCCGTTCGGATGCTTCGCGCAGGAACAGGCTGGTGAGGTGCGGAATTTCCTCCCGCCGATCGCGCAGCGGTGGAATCACGATTTTGATGACGGTGAGCCGGTAGTAGAGATCTTCGCGGAACTTGCCCTCGGCGACGCGCTGCTCCAGGTCGGCATTGGTCGCGGCGAGCACGCGAACATCCACGCGCTGCGGCCGGGTCTCGCCGATCGGCATGATCTCTCCCTGCTCGAGAAAGCGCAGCAGCTTTGGCTGGACGTCGAGCGGAATGTCTCCGATTTCGTCCAGGAACAAGGTTCCGCCTGTCGCGGTCCTCACCAAGCCCAGCTGATCGCTCACCGCGCCGGTAAAGCTGCCGCGCCGATGGCCAAACAGCTGGCTGTCGGCCAGATCTCTTGTCGTCGTCGTGCAGTTGTACGGAAGAAAGACCGCCGAGCTTCGAAGCGATCCCACATGGATGGCGCGCGCGACGAGCTCTTTCCCGGTTCCGCTTTCGCCGGTGATGAGCACCGTAAGGTCGTTGCTCTGCAGGCGCTGGATTTGTTCCACCACGCGCATCATCGCGGGACTGGCGCACAGGAACCCCGGAAGCAGCGGCTCCAACGGTTGTTCGTAGACGGTCTCGGCGGGCGCGACTGGCCGTTGCCTTGCCGCGCACAATTCAAAACCTTGAGCCGCGATGGCGGCGATCATTTTCAGGCGGCGCTGAAAGCTGTCGGCCACGGGACGAACCGAGTACACGGCGGCGTACCGCGGTCCGTCGTGATCGCGTCCGATGCGCTCGGCGGCCACCCAACCGGTGCCGTAGGGCTTACCCAGCGCCTGTATCGCGACGGCACGAGCGCGATCCGCATCGCACCCGCTCCACGCGACGAGACGAACATCGGATTCGCCCGGCGCCACGAAGACGATGGCGCAATCGGCATCCAGCATGTCGCGAAGGGCGGATGCGGTTTCGTGGCCGAGCAGCTCGGGGAATGCCGCAGCATCCACCAGCCGCCGGACGATGGCATCGTCGGCATCGATCGACGCGCCGGCGTAGGCGCTCGTTTCAGTCGTTGGAATGCTGGCGGCGGCTGCCCGTGTTTCTTCGAGGTCGCGAGCGGCGCCGAGAGACTCGAACGTCGATGCCGCACGATGAAATTGATGTTCGGCTTGCGCGCGCGCGCCGGCGCGGCCGGCCAGTTGGCCGAGGGCGAGACGGCTGAGCGCGCTTTGATAGTTCTCCCCAATCAAGTCGAACACGCTCGTGCTCTGCGCGATATCGTGGTACGCATCTGACAACCGGCCTGCTGACGCATTCACGGCACCCCGTATCCGGAGAAACTCGCCGAACGCGCCAGGCATGGCGCGGGCGTCGATTCGGCCGCCCACCTGCAGGAGCCGTACTTCGGCGTCCTCAGGTTGATTGGATTGCAGGAGTGCTTCAGAGGCGATCAGGTCGGCCTGAATGGCTTCGGCCGGCGGCGCCGATGTCGCGATCTCGTTCGCGAGACGAAGCGCGGCTTCGGTATCGCCGCGCCGGACCGCGAGCTTCGCTTCCAGAACCCGGATCGACCACTCATACCACTGGCTGGTCTGAGCGCCATATCCGCCGTATGCCTCGCCGGCTTTCCGAAGGTACTCGCCGGCGGCCTGATAGTCGCCGCGCATCAGCGCAATTTGCGCCAGCGAGTCGAATACCGCTCCGGTGATTTCATGAAATTGAATCGAGCTGCGCACCTTCAGCGCGCGATGCAGCACCTGGTCGGCGCGCTCGAGGTGCCCGAGGCGCACCAGAATCTGACCGAGGGTCGCGAGCGAGATCGCCAGTCCTCGACCCGGCCCGATCTGTTCCTGGAGCGACGCGCTCCGCTCGGACAGCGCAAGCGCCTGATCATAGCGATGCTGCAGCAGGGCAACGTTCGCCTCGTTGTTGCAGATGATGCCGAGCACATCCTGCGCGCCGACCGCAGCCGCCAGCCGCTCGGCCTGCCGGAACGACGCGGTGGCTTCCTCGATGCGTCCACCCTGAGCAAGGACGGTCCCGGCGAGCGAATGGAGCAGCGCGAGATATCGGCGATTGCCCGCGGCGTGCAGAGCGGGCGCCGCCTTCGCGATGTGCTCGCGAACAATCGTGGTATCGCCGACCTGCTTGTAGCAGAGGCCGAGCTCGTAGTGCGCGAGGCCGATCGCTTCCGAATCGTGCGCGAGCTCGGCATGACGCAGCGCGCGGACAAACAGCGCGATCGCGCGGGACTGATCGCCTTTGGCAAACGCGACGCGTCCGTGGACGCGCCAAAGCGCGGAAAGCAGGGCGGGAGGAAGATTGTCTCGCTCGGGCGGACGTCCAAGCGTGGACACCGCCTGGATCACATCGTCGGCAAGCAGCCACGCCTCGGCGAGCGTGCATCGCAAGCCGACCTCATCCTCGTGTTTGAGACCAGAGGCCTTGAGCGCCTGCGTCAGCACGGCGATTGCGTCGGCATGCTGGCCGCGTTCTAACGCGGCGCGGGCGCGGGCCAACGCCGGCTGAAAGGCGATGGTGACCACTCACGGGAGTATACGACAGTAAGATAGAGGGATTGAATCGCGTTCTCCTTTCTCTCCTGATGCTTGCGGCGATCTCGTGCGGCGGCTCTACCGCGCCGCCTTCGTCCGCGGGAACCGAGCCCGCGCCCTCGTCGTCTTTACCTGAAGCGCCCCCTCCGGCTCCCGTGCCGACCGCTCCGAGGCTGGTCGTGCTCGGCGACAGCCTCACCGCCGGACTCGGCCTTCAGAAAGACGAGTCATACCCGGCCGTGCTGGGCAGGATGCTGAAGGAGCACGGATACGACTGGGAAGTGATCAACGCAGGAGTCAGCGGCGACACGTCGGGCGATGGCAGACAGCGCGCCGGATGGGCGCTCGAAGGCGACGTGAGGATTCTCATCATCGCGCTCGGCGCAAACGACGGACTGCGCGGATTGCCGGTGAATCAGATGAAAACCAACCTCCAGACCATCATCGACCGTGCGCGGCAGCGGGCTATTCGCGTGCTGCTTGCGGGGATGGAGGCGCCGCCGAACTACGGTGAACAGTACGCGAAAGAATTCCACCAGGTGTTCGTCGATTTGGCGCGTCAAAACAAGGTCGAGTTCGTGCCGTTTCTTCTGGAAGGCGTCGCGGGCATGTCGAGGTTGAATCAATCTGACGGCATCCATCCCACAAGCGAAGGAGCGGCGCGTATTGCCGATCATCTCTGGCCGGCTGTGGAGAAGATGGTGAAGAACGACAAGATGCCGAAGAAATGATTGAGCTACGCGGCGTATCCAAGACCGTCAAAAGCGGCGATCATCAGCTCACTATTCTTCATCCCGTAGACTTGCTGGTTCCGTCCGGGCAGCGGCTCGCGATTGTCGGCCCGTCGGGGAGCGGAAAATCGACGCTGCTCGGGTTGATTGCCGGGCTCGATGCCCCCACGACTGGCGCCATTCTGATCGACGGAATCGACATTACCACCCTCGGCGAAGATCAGCTCGCGCGGTTGCGCGGCCAGAAGATCGGGTTCGTCTTCCAGTCGTTCCATCTCATTCCTTCGCTGACAGCGGTCGAAAACGTTCTCGTCCCGATGGAGATTGCCGGCCGTCGCGACGCCGGGACTCGTGCCCGCGACCTGCTGGCCGAGGTGGGTCTCGCCGATCGCGGGCATCATTATCCGTCGCAGCTATCGGGCGGCGAGCAGCAGCGAATCGCGATTGCACGGGCACTGTCGAACGAGCCGGTGATTGTCCTCGCGGACGAGCCGACCGGAAATCTCGACAGCAGCACGGGCCATCAGGTGATCGAGCTGCTTCTTGCGATTAACCGGACGCGCGGCACCACGCTGGTCGTCGTGACTCACGATACGGAGATTGCGTCGATGGCCGACGGACGGATCAATTTGAGGGATGGGCGGGTTGTGTGAAATCTGAATTTTGGATTTTAGATTTTGGATCTTTAGATTGATTGTTGATTTTAGATTGCTGATTGTGGATTTGAGTCGAATCCGATGCGATTTGTGCTGTTGACGGCGTTTCGGGAGACGCGCTTTGCGTGGAAGCGGCTGGTGTTTTTCTTCGTCTGCATCGCCATCGGGGTGGGGGCCATCGTGGCGCTGCGGTCGGTGATCCAGAGTGTGCGACACGTGCTCTCGACCGAGGCTCGAACCTTGATCGCGTCAGACATCCTGCTTTCGACCGACCGTCCCTGGCAGGCCCAAACACCCGGCTGGATCGCCGCACGAGTCGATGCGATCCCCGGCGCTCGACACATCGAAGCCACTGAGATGGCGACGATGGCGAGGCCGGCGGAAGAAGACCCGGGCAAGGCGCCCGTTGCCAAAGTCGTCGAGCTGCGTGCCGTGCAGGCAGGGTTTCCGTTTTATGGCCAGCTCACGCTGCAGGACGGCCGCCCGTACTCGCACGATCTGTTGAAAGACAAGGGCGCGCTCGTCAGGCCCGAGCTGCTGGCGCAGCTTGGGTTGCAGATTGGCGACCGCATGACGATCGGCAACGCACAATTCACGATTCGCGGCGTCATTTCCAACGAGCCTGGACGGTCGCTCAGCGCCTTCAGTCTCGGGCCGCGCGTGCTGATCGATTATCAGGATCTACCGGACACCGGGTTGCTGGCCTTTGGAAGCCGGGTGATGCGGCAGGTGCTGCTTCGCGTCCCCGAGCCGTCCATCGACGCGCTCGCGCGGGAGCTTCAGACCGAGCTTCGCCCGCAATTCGTCCGCGTACGCTCCTATCGCGATCGCCAGGAGCAGATCGGCGAAGATTTCGCGCGGGCGGAGAACTACCTCAGCCTTGTCGGACTCGTGATCGTCATCCTCGGAGGCATCGCCGTGTCGAGCGTGACGCGCGTGTTCGTGCGGCAGAAAATCAAGACCATCGCGGTGATGAAGTGCGTCGGGGGCACGAGCCGGCAGATTCTCGCGGTGTATCTGCTGCAGTCGCTCGCGCTCGGTGCGCTGGGCAGCGCGATCGGCGTCGCGCTGGCGTTTATCGGGATTGCGGCGATTCCCAACGACATGAGTCAGATCGGCACGGTTACCGTCGCATACGGCGTGACATGGTCCGCCATCGCGCAGGGCGCCGGCATCGGCGTTCTGGTGTCGCTGTTGTTCGCGATGGTTCCGCTGCTGGAAGTCAGGAACGTAAAGCCGTCGCTGCTGCTGCGGCAAGACAACACCGGGCGCCGCCGCGATTGGTTCCAGATTGCCGCGACGGTCGTCGTTGGCGCGGCGCTCGTGGGGCTGGCATCGTGGCAGGCGGCCTCGGTGCGCGTCGGACTGAGCGTCTGTGTCGGCTTCATCGGCCTCACTCTTGTCCTGCACCTGGCCGGCATGCTGCTCACCTGGCTGACGCGCCCCCTTACCAGATCCGGCTGGTTTCCGATGCGGCAGGCAGTCCTGCACCTGTCCCGGCCGGGTAACCAGACGCGCGTCATTCTGCTCACCGTCGGCCTCGGCGCATTTTTCATCATGGGCGTCCGCGGGCTGCAGGTGAACCTGCTGCGCGAGTTCGCGATGCAACTCGGCGGCGACGCGCCCGATTTGTTCCTCGTCGATATTCAGCAGGATCAGACCGCACCGCTGCAGGCGTTTCTGGCCGAGCGGCTGCAGGGCATACAGCCAAAATTGCTGCCCGTGCTCAAAGCCCGGGTAACGGGACGCGGCGTGAGCCTCGACGACGTCGAAGACTTGAAGGGGCGAGCCGCGTTATCGCGCGAGTACACCATCACCTACCGCGGAGCACTCGAGCCGAACGAGACCCTCGTCGCCGGCCGGTTTCCACATCCCGCAGACATTTCGCAGCCGGGCGCCGTGGCCGAGGTGTCGATTGAAGAAAGCGTGCGCGACCGGTTCGACGTGACGGTGGGCGACGTCATGCGGTTCGACATCCTGGGGCGCGCCATCAACGCGAGAGTGACGGGGATCCGGCACGTGGAATGGCGCGATGGCCGCAGCGGCGGCTTCGTGTTCGTGTTCGGGGCGGGCACGTTCGAGCACGCGCCTCACTGGTTCATCGCGCCGGTGAAGGTGAATACCTCCGGTGCGGAGCGGGCCGCGCTGACCCACGATTTGGTTGTCCGATTCCCGAATGTGTCGGTGATCGACTTGCGCGAGATCCTTCAGGCCATCCGCAAGGTCTTCAACGTCGTCACCGTGGCGATCGACGTTGTTGGTACGCTGGTGATCATTACCGGAGGGCTCATCCTGATCGGCGCGGTGGCCGTCACCAAGTTCCAACGCGTCTACGAAGCCGCGATTTTCAAGACCCTCGGCGCCAACTCCCGGACGATTGCGGCCATGCTCATGGTGGAGTACGGCCTCCTCGGCACGCTTGCGGGCGCTATCGGGTCGTTTGGCGCGCTGGCCCTCGGATGGGGCATCAGCCGCTTTGCGCTCGACATTCCGTGGCGGCCGGTGCTGCACGAGAATCTCATCAGCACCGCGGCGACCTCGGTGCTCATCATGACGATCGGCGTGCTTGCGAGCGCCGATGTTCTCCGGCGGAAGCCGCTTGCGACACTCAGGTCCGAATAGTTAACATAGTGGGTTGCATGGACACGACCCCTTATAAAGAGATGTTGTTGCGCAAGCGGGGAGAAATCCTGTCTGGCGGCGGCCGCGATCCGCTCACAGTCACCATGGATACCAACACCCGTCAGGGCGATCTGGCCGACCAGGCGACGGGGAACAACGAAGTACATATCCAGCTGAAACTCAAGCAAACCGACGCCAAGATCCTCCAGGCGATCGAAGAGGCGCTCGAGCGTATTCAAAAAGGCACCTACGGCGTCTGCCGCGACTGCGGCGATCCGATTGCCGAAGCGCGGCTGAACGCGATCCCCTGGACGCGCGTCTGCATCACGTGCAAGGCGAAGCAAGGCTCGTGACGCCGCCAGCGCTCGTCGAGCTCCTTCAAGAGTTCTATCGGGAGACCAGCGAACTGCTGCTTGGCCGTCAGGCACGCGCCCGCTCGATCACTTCTTACGAAGCGAACAACGCCTACCAGCAGGTGCTGGGCCGGCAGGATGTGCATCTGCGATGGGTGGCGGATTCGACGACCGACCTCGGCGGAGCCGTTCCCGACGTGGGCCCCGACGAGAGCCAGGCGACCGACGTCAAAGGCACCGACGTGCAGTCGATTGTCGAGGTCGATGCGCGCGCCCAGCAGGCCTTCATCGATCGCTGGCGGCCGCGCGTCGCCGCGATGTCCAATGCGCGTCTTCGGAAGCTGCTCGAGCTGATTCTGGGCGAGATGGGTGAGCACGTCCGCGTCTTCACGCAAGCGCTCGAGGGCCGCACCGACATTCTGGGCCGCCACACAGACGGCAAAATCCTGCGTGGCAGCGTGCTTCCCTGCAGAAACTCGCAGCTGAACTAACCGAAAGGCATCGTGCCTTCGCCACTTGTCCGCGTCGCCATCGCGCTTGGCAGCAACCTCGGTGATCGACGCGCGCATCTTCAGTACGCGATCGACGCGCTTTCCCTGGACCTCACCGAGATCAAATCCTCGTCGATCATCGAGACGCCGCCCGAGGGGGTTGGCGATGAGCACGGGCCGTATCTCAACGGCGCCGTTGTCGGCCTCACCGGCCTATCCGCTCGCGATCTTCTTGCGCGATTGCACGAGATAGAGGAGGAGGGCGGGCGACAGCGCCCCTACCCACTGGCGCCGCGCACGCTTGATCTCGATTTGATTTTGTACGGCGATTCGGTGATCGTTGAGCCGGATCTCTCGGTGCCTCATCCGCGCTTTCGCGAACGCGCGTTCGTGCTGCAGCCGTTGTCGGAAATCGCACCGGACATGCGGGATCCGATCACCGGTCAGACCATTGGCGAACTCGCCAGCACGAGGCACGACGCCCAGCGGCAATGAACGCGCATTAATTTACTTACCGCTGACGAGCACCGCCTTTACGCAGCCGCTCGCGGTGGCTCCCTGAACGTTGACGATCCGTCCTTCACCGCGCCCACAACGACGAGCTCGTCGGTCCGTGCGAGCGTGGCAACCACTTTGGCGGTGTCGCTCGGGTGGGCCAGCAGCTTCACGTTCGCGATCTTCGGCATCAGGACGTCGCCTTCGTTGAACACCGCGCTAGATTTGCTCGAGCGGCGATAATTTTGCTTTCGTTGGTAGTGCCGTAGCCGCCGCCCGCGGCACCCAGGCCGCCTCCCAACATCAACCCGCCCAGGCGAAGGTCCGCTTTCTTCGTGCTTCCCTCAGCCGCCGCGACCTGAACGCCGCAAACAGTTCGACTGCTGAACCATCATGCGGATCAATCCGACAGGCGACGACAATCTGTAGCGGGTGAGAGCCACGAGAACTTCGTTCTGCGGCTCGACGACCGCGAGCGCTCCCATGGGCTTATCGCAGTGTTCGAGCCCGCTGTCGTTCGCGAACCGTCGATACCTCCTACTTGGCCATCGACATCGTTGTGGCGCCGGAAATGGGCACCATCAAATGCGCGTACGGCGTGCCTTTCCACATCACCCAGGGTCCGCCATTCTTCGGATCGGTCGAGAAGCCCTCGAGCACCTTCACATCCTGGTAAAGGACCATGATGTGTGGTGGTGACACGACCCACGCGTTTGTTGCTGTAGGCGCTGTCGCTAAAGGATCGGTGTTGCTCACGCCCTTGTCTCCCTTGAGCATGTACGCGATGCCGGTGCCGGTTACGTTGGGCGCCTTCTTGCTCATCCACGCGTCCGCCCATCCCTGCCACTGTTTGTCGAGGCACATAGGATCGGCTTCGGAAGCGCCTTTGAACACCGTAGGCGTCGTCGGGAAGCACACATAGCCGTTGGTTCCCGCGCGCAGCTGCCTCGGCTGTCCTCCGGGCGTCGCCGGGAAATCCATGATGGTCGCGCCCTTGGCGATGCTGGCAGGTGCGGCGCTCATGGCGCTGGCGATTTTCTGCGCGTCGGTCATCTTCGACCCGCCCGACATCGACATCGAACCCATCTTTTGGGGTTGAGCCGGCGCCGGCTTGCTCGTCTGCGCCGGCTTCCCAGCCTGCGCATGAAGGAGATGGAAACTGAGCGTGGTGAAACCCGTGGTGAGGATCGCGAGCGCAACGAGGAATCGAGCAGCTAGCCGCGGCATAATAGACCTCCTGCTGATGGGGACTGAACGGAAGGAGGCACCACGTTAGCGACAGTTCACATGGCTGTCAATCCATGCCGTTACTCGTAACGCAGCGCCACGATCGGGTCGAGCGCCGCGGCCTTGCGAGCCGGATAGAAGCCGAAGATGACCCCGGTCGCGGCGGAAAAGCCGAACGCCATGATGACCGCTTTCGGCGGAACCTGGGTGGGGAAGTCCCAGAACCGGGTCGCGAGATCGGCCATCCCGAACCCCAGGGCGATGCCGATCCCTCCTCCAAGAAGGCTGATGACGATCGCCTCCACCAGGAACTGCAGCTGCACGTCCCAGCCTTTAGCGCCGATGGCCATACGGATGCCGATCTC
>Ga0068859_100005204_pt1 | contig 13216 bp, 11 predicted proteins | sample KBSSwiS22_FD_66585 | JGI IMG/M metagenome (GOLD analysis project Ga0068859, IMG submission 66585) | Switchgrass rhizosphere microbial communities from Kellogg Biological Station, Michigan, USA - KBS Switchgrass S2-2 | ecosystem: Host-associated > Plants > Roots > Rhizosphere > Soil ... | reverse complement strand
GCCTACTCGATGACCTCGGTGACGGTGCCGGCGCCCACGGTGCGGCCGCCCTCGCGGATGGCGAAGCGCAGCCCCTTCTCCATGGCGATGGGCGCGATGAGCTCGATCGTCATCTGCGTGTTGTCGCCCGGCATGACCATCTCCACGCCCTCGGGCAAGGTCGCCACCCCCGTCACGTCCGTCGTCCGGAAGTAGAACTGCGGCCGGTACCCCGTGAAGAACGGCGTGTGACGCCCGCCCTCTTCCTTGGTCAAGACGTAGACCTCGCCCTTGAACTTCTTGTGCGGGGTGATGCTCCCCGGCTTGGCCAGCACCATCCCACGCTCGATGTCCTTGCGCTCCGTGCCCCGGAGGAGGACGCCGATGTTGTCCCCCGCCTGGCCCTCGTCCAGGAGCTTCTTGAACATCTCGACGCCCGTCACCACCTTCTTCTGCGTGGCGGCCAGGCCCACGATCTCGATCTCTTCCCCGACCTTCACCTTCCCGCGCTCCACGCGTCCGGTCGCGACGGTGCCGCGACCCGAGATCGTGAAGATGTCCTCGATCGGCATCAGGAAAGGCTTGTCCACCTCGCGCTGCGGAAGCGGGACGTAGCTGTCCACCGCGGCCATCAGGTCCAGGATCGGCTTGCTGGCCGGGTCGTCCGGCTTGCCCGTCCCCTCCAGGGCCTTCGTGGCCGACCCGCGCACCACCGGGATGTCGTCACCGGGGAACTTGTACGTCTTCAGGAGCTCCCGCACCTCGAGCTCCACCAGGTCCAGAAGCTCGGGGTCGTCCACCATGTCCACCTTGTTCAGGAAGACCACGATCGACGGAACGCCCACCTGCCGGGCCAGGAGGATGTGCTCCCGCGTCTGCGGCATGGGCCCGTCCGCCGCGCTCACCACCAGGATCGACCCGTCCATCTGGGCCGCTCCCGTGATCATGTTCTTGATGTAGTCCGCGTGGCCCGGGCAGTCCACGTGCGCGTAGTGCCGGTTCTTCGTCTCGTACTCCACGTGCGACGCGTTGATCGTCACCCCGCGCTCCCTCTCCTCCGGCGCGTTGTCGATCTGGTCGTAGGCCTTGAACTGGACCTTCGGGTTCGTCGAGGCCAGCACCTTCGTGATGGCCGCCGTCAACGACGTCTTCCCGTGGTCCACGTGCCCGATCGTCCCCACGTTCACGTGCGGCTTGCTCCGGTCGAATTTCTCCTTGCCCATGCTGGTGCTCCTATTCCTTCCCTACTTTGCCCATGACCCGCGCCACGACCTCCTCGCTCACGCTCCGGGGGGCCTCCATGTACTTCTCGAAGTGCATGGTGTAGGTGGCCCGGCCCTGGGTGCGGGAGCGCAGGTCCGTCGAATACCCGAACATCGTGCTGAGGGGCACCATGGCCGTGATGATCTGCGTGCCGCCCCGGGAGATCTGCCCCTCCACGTGGCCGCGGCGGCTGGACAGGTCGCCGGTGACGGCGCCCGTGTAGTCGTCGGGGGTCACCACCTCGACCTTCATGATGGGCTCCAGCAGCACCGGCTGGGCCTTCTTGGCCGCGTCCTGGAAGGCGATGGAGCCCGCGATCTTGAACGCCATCTCGCTGCTGTCCACCTCGTGGTAGCTGCCGTCCCAGAGCCGCACCTTCACGTCCACCATCGGGTAGCCGGCCAGGATGCCGCGCTCCAGCGCTTCCCTGATGCCTTCCTCGATGGGCTTGATGTACTCCTTGGGGATGGACCCGCCGGTGATGTCGTTCTCGAACACGAACCCCTGGCCGGGCGCTGGCTCGATGTCGATCTTGGCGTGGCCGTACTGGCCGCGTCCGCCCGTCTGCTTGACGTGCTTGTGCTCGCCCTTGGCCGGCTTGCGGATGGTCTCCTTGTAGGCCACCTGCGGCTTGCCCACGTGGGCGGCCACGCCGAACTCGCGCTTCAGGCGGTCCACCAGGATCTCCAGGTGCAGCTCGCCCATGCCCGAGATCTTGGTCTGCCCGGTGTCGCGGTCGGTCTCCACCTTGAAGGTGGGGTCCTCCTGCATGAGCTTCTGCAGCCCGGTCCCCAGCTTCTCCTGGTCGCTCTTGGTCTTCGGTTCCACGGCCAGGGAGATGACGGGGGCGGGGAAGCTGATGGACTCCAGGACGACCGGCTTGACCGGGTCGCAGATGGTGTCGCCGGTGGTCACGTTCTTGAGGCCCACGGCGGCCGCGATGTCGCCCGCGTAGACTTCCTTGATCTCCTCGCGCTTGTTGGCGTGCATCTTCAGGAGCCGGCCGATGCGCTCCTTCTGGCCCTTCGTGCTGTTGAGCACGCTGTCGCCCGTCTTCATGGCCCCGGAGTAGACCCGGATGAAGGCCAGCTGGCCCACGAACGGGTCGGTCATGATCTTGAAGACGAGCGCGCTGAACGGCGCGTCGTCGCTGGCCGGGCGCGGCACCAGCTCACCGCTCTTGGGGTCGTTGGCCATGGTGGCGGGGACGTCCAGCGGCGAGGGCAGGTAGTCGACCACCGCGTCCAGCATGGGCTGCACGCCCTTGTTCTTGAAGGCGGACCCGCAGATGACGGGAAAGAGCTTCATGGCGATGGTGGCCTTGCGGATGCCCGCCTTGAGCTCGGCCACCGTCGGGGCCTCGCCCGCCACGTACTTCTCCATCAGGTGGTCGTCGCCGGCCTCGGAGGCCGCCTCCGCCACCTGGTGGATCATCTCCTCGCGGTGATGCTTCGCCTCCTCCAGGAGGTCGGCCGGGATGTCGATCGTCTCGAACTTGGCCCCCAGCTCCTCGTTCAGGTAGCGGACGGCCTTCATCTCCACGAGGTCGATGACCCCCTCGTGCTTGTCCTCCTGGCCGAGGGGGAGCTGGATGGCCACCGCCTCCTTGGCGTTGAGGCGGTCGTGCATGGTCTGGATGGAGTGCAGGAAGTTGGCTCCCACCCGGTCCATCTTGTTCATGAAGGCGATGCGCGGGACCTTGTACTTGTCGGCCTGGCGCCACACCGTCTCCGACTGGGGCTGCACGCCCGCCACCGCGTCGAACACCGCCACCGCGCCGTCCAGCACGCGCAGCGAGCGCTCCACCTCGGCGGTGAAGTCCACGTGGCCGGGGGTATCGATGATGTTGATGCGGTGGTCCTTCCAGAAGCAGGTGGTTGCGGCGGAGGTGATGGTGATCCCCCGCTCCTGCTCCTGCTCCATCCAGTCCATGGTGGCGGTGCCCTCGTGGACCTCGCCCAGCTTGTAGTTCACCCCCGTGTAATAGAGGATGCGCTCGGTAGTCGTCGTCTTACCGGCGTCGATATGCGCCGCGATCCCGATGTTGCGGGTCCGCTCGAGGGGGGTCTGCCTGGGCACTGCTCGCTCTTCTTCCTTCTCCGTCTACCAGCGGTAATGGGCGAAGGCCTTGTTGGCCTCCGCCATCTTGTGGGTGTCTTCCTTCTTCTTCACGGCCCCGCCGCGCATGTTGGCGGCGTCCATGAGCTCGTTGGCCAGCTTCTGGATCATGGTCCGCTCCGGCCTCTTGCGCGCGAAGCCGATCAGCCAGCGCAGGGCCAGGGAGGTCCGCCGCTGCGGGTTCACCTCCACGGGGACCTGGTAGTTCGACCCGCCCACGCGGCGGCTCTTGACCTCGAGCGAGGGCTTCACGTTGTCGACGGCCTTCTTGAAGACCTTCAGCGGGTCTTCCTGGGTCTTGGCCTGCATCACGTTGAAGGCGCCGTACATGATCTGCTGGGACGTGGCGCGCTTGCCCCCGTGCATCATGGAGTTGATGAACTTGGTCACGAGCGCGCTGTTGTAGAGGGGGTCCGGAAGGACTTCCCTCTTCGGTACCGTTCCCCTGCGTGGCATCTTGCCTTCTCCCGCTCAAAAACAAACAGACGGCGCGGGGAGTGACCGGCTCCTGCCGGCCTCCGCCAGCGTCGTCTGAGGCCCTACGTCCGCCCCGCCTCGGGGATCCGGGCCCTCCGGGCTACGTCATCTTCGGAAGGCCTGATCTCCCCGACCGTGTCTTGCCGGCGTCCCCGCCGGCGCCGTGTGCCCTTGCTCCTCCTACGCCTTGGGGCGCTTCGCCCCGTACTTGCTGCGGCCCCGCTTGCGCCCCTGCACGCCCACCGCGTCGAGCGTCCCGCGGATGATGTGGTAGCGCACGCCGGGCAGGTCCTTCACGCGCCCGCCGCGGATGAGCACGATCGAGTGCTCCTGCAGGTTGTGCCCCACGCCGGGGATGTAGGCCGTGACCTCGATGCCGTTGGTCAGCCGCACCCGCGCCACCTTGCGGAGGGCGGAGTTGGGCTTCTTGGGCGTAGAGGTGAAGACCCGCACGCAGACGCCGCGCTTCTGGGGCGATCCCTGGAGCGCCGGGCTGTCGGTCTTGGACTTGAGCTTCTCGCGACCGACCCGGACCAGCTGGCTTACCGTCGGCAACTCGCCTCCCGAAGCGCAGACGCCCCTCCCGGGGCGACCGCATTCACTGCAACCTTGCGAGTCTACGCGAGAGCGCGGAGGCCTGTCAAGGGCTGAAATCAGAGCGTTTTGGGCCGGGTCGGTGGGTGGACGGCCCTACCGCCTGGAGCGCCTCCTCCTCGAAGGCCTGGGACGCGTCGCGGAAGATCCAGGCCGAGGGGAAGGTGCCGCCGTCCCCGTCCACGCCCATGATCAGGTGGACGACGCCGTCGGACAGGCCCTCGGCGGCCATCCGGCGGTCGGTCTCCGACGGGCGCGGCGGGTGGTCGGGGTGCGAGTGGTAGAAGCCCACGATCTCCAGGCCCGCGGCGCGGGCCTCCCGCTGCAGGCGCAGCAGGTCCTCCGGCGCGATCTCGTATCTCACGCGGGGCGCGGTCGTCTCCTGGTTGTCCACGGCCACCGCGTCGGCAACGACGACGCCGTCGGCGTCGGTGCGGCCCAGCAGCACCCCGCAGACCTCTAACGGGTGCCCGGCCCGGGCCCGGGCCCGGATGGCGTCCAGGTGGCGTGCGTCGATCTTCAACGGCCCCCAGCGTCCCGAGGGTACCGCTGGAGCATGCCGTCGTCCTTCATGACCGCCTCGATCGCGTCCATGTCCATGGGCAGCCAGTCGGAGACGACCTCGGCGCCCGTCTCCGTGATCACCACCAGGTCCTCGAGGCGGATGTAGACCTGCTCCTCCGGGACGCGCAGAGCCGGCTCGATGGTGAAGACCATGCCGGGCCGGAGCGGCCCGCCGTAATCGCCGACGTCGTGGGTGGCCATGCCCACCCAGTGGCCGAGGCGGGGCGGCCCGTCCGACGGTCCCTTGTACGCGGTGACGAAATCCCGCGCGGCACGCTCGTACTCCGGCTTCGAGAACTTCGAGGCGCCGAGCAGGCGCTCCATCGCGGCCGCCGCCTCGTCCTTGATGGCCGCCGGCGTGGCCCCGGGCCGGATGGCCGTGAGGATCGCCCGATAGCACGCGAGGTAGAAGCCGTAGAGCTCCCGCTGCCAGGGGCTGAAGCGGCCGTTGACCGGGAACATCCGCGTGATGTCGCTCATGTAGTAGCCGACGTCGGGCGCGAAATCGAAGAGCAGCAGCTCGCCGTCCTTCATCTGGCGCTTGCCCGCGTTGTAGTGCGGGTACCACGCGTTGCCCGCGCTGGCGATGAGCGAGTAGTAGGCCTCCCCCTGCGCGCCGTTGCGGTAGTAGACGAACTTGGCCACGGCGTCCAGCTCGTGCTCCCAGGTGCCGGGGACGGTGGACCGCATGGCCTCCTCGATGGCCAGGCCGGCCAGACGCGTCGCCTTCCGGATGAGCGCGATCTCGCGGGGGCTCTTGATGAGCCGCAGCGGGTCCAGGACCGGAGTCAGGTCCTGGACCTGGAAATGGGGGAACCGGCCCCGCAGCAGGTCCACGAACCGGCCTTCGCGGGAGAGCCCGCCGTCCCACGGGTCGTTGGCGGCGTCGGCCACGCTGCGCAGGGCCAGGTCCCGGCTGGTGGCGAAGCCCTCGGCCGGCTCGAACGGGGTGTAGATCGTCTTGAGCCTTTGCCCTCGCGCGGCGCGGGCCAGGTTCTCCGCCAGCATCTCGGTGGCGAAGACCTCGTCCACGCCCGCGAGGCGGCGGACGAGATCGACGTCCTCCGCCGACAGGAGCTTGCCCTCGGCCTTCTCCCGGGCCTCGTTGCGGTGCGGAAGGTACACGGCCGCCCGCCGCTTCTCCCCGTCCAGAAGCAGGTACGCGTGCGGCACCTCGATGCCGCAGAGGTAGTACAGCTCGTTGGTCTGCCGGAAGCGCGTGTACCCCGAAGGGCTGGGCGCGCCTTGCAGGATGGCCACGGCCTCGGGCCCGATCGCGTCGTACACCGCCGCGCGCCGGGCGGCGAACTCCTCGGGCGGGAAGTCCGCCGTGAACAGCGGGACGTCCTGGGCCAGGGCGGGAAGCGCGGCCTGCAGGAGAAGCGCGGACAGAAACGCGAGTCGCATAAGGACGCAGAGCTTGGCTCTCGGATCGGACTTTGTCCAGCCTCGGTGTAGCCTGGGCCTCGTGCTGAGGCTCAGGGCGACGGCGCTGGCGCTCGCGGTCCCGCTGGCGGCGGCCCTCGCCGCGGGCTGCGGCGGCAAGAAGGATCCTGTCCAGGCCCTCATCGACGACCTGGTGGACGCGGCCGAGGACAAGAGCGCGGAGCGCATCGGCCAGCGCCTGGCGGAGGACTTCCGGGGGCAGAACGGCATGGGCCGCGCGGACGCCGTGGCCACCGTCCGCCGCTACCTGGCCGGGTACGAGAAGGTGGACCTCGAGGTATACGACGTGTCCATCCAGCGCGCGGAGGGGGCCGCGGACGTGTCGTTCCGTGCCGAGTTCTCGGGACGGGCGCTCAGCATCGGCGGGCTGGGCGGCCTGCTGCCGCCGGAGGCCATGTACCGCTTCGACCTGCACGTCGTCGAACAGGGCGGGACCTGGAAGGTGGAGCGCGCGGCCTGGGAGGAGGCCGCCCCCCCGAGCGACGGGAGATAATGGACGCAATGGCCGAGACCCCGCAGGTCACGGAACGGGAGTCGCTCAAGGTCGCCGAGGCCTCCCGGCAGACGGAGTGGGCCCAGCCGAGCTTCATGCGGGAACTCTTCCTGGGTAGCTTCCGCCTCGACCTGATCCACCCGTACCCGCTGCCCAAGCCCGACCGGCCCGAGTTCGCCGCCTTCTTCGCCTCCATGCAGGACCTGCTGCGCCGCACCGACTCCGCCGGGATCGACGCGACGGGCGAATACCCCGAAGAGGTCCTCGAAGAGCTCCGCCGTCTCGGGGCCTTCGGCATGAAGATCCCCAGCGAATACGGCGGTCTGGGCTTCACCAACGTCGAGTACCAGCGCGTGATGCAACTGCTGGGGTCCACGGACGGGAACCTGGTGGCGCTGCTCTCGGCGCACCAGTCGATCGGCGTGCCCCAACCGCTCAAGCTCTTCGGCACGCCGGAGCAGAAGAAGAAGTACCTGCCCCGCTGCGCGGCCGGCGAGATCAGCGCGTTCGCGCTCACCGAGGCCCACGTCGGCTCGGATCCCGCGCGGCTCGCCACCACGGCCGAGATGACCCCGTCGGGCGACGCCTACATCCTGAACGGGACGAAGCTCTGGTGCACCAACGGCACCCTGGCCAAGCTGCTCGTGGTCATGGCCGTGCACCCCGGCTCGAAGCGCATCAGCGCGTTCGTGGTGGAGACGGCCTGGAAGGGCGTCAAGGTCGAGCACCGGTCGCGCTTCATGGGCCTGAAGGCGCTAGCCAACGCGGTCATCAGCTTCAAGGACGTGCGCGTCCCCACGGAGAACCTCATCGGAGCGGAAGGCAAGGGCCTGAAGATCGCGCTCACCACCCTGAACGACGGGCGCCTCTCCATCCCGGCCGGCTCGGTGGGGACGGCCAAGCTCTGCCTGGAGATCTGCCGGCGCTGGGCCAACGAGCGCGTGCAGTGGGGCAAGCCCATCGGCAAGCACGAGGCCATCGCCCACAAGATCGCGAGCATGGCCGCCCACGCCTTCGCCATGGAATCGATCTCCAACCTGGCCTCCGAGATGTCCGACCGCGGCGGCTACGACATCCGCCTGGAGGCCGCGGCGGCCAAGGAGTGGAACACCGACCGCTGCTGGGAGATCGTGGACGACACCATGCAGATCCGGGGCGGCCGCGGCTACGAGACCGAGCGATCGCTCGAGGCCCGCGGCGAGGAGCCCATCGGCGTCGAGCGCATCATGCGCGACTACCGCATCAACAAGATCTTCGAGGGCTCGAGCGAGATCATGCACCTGTTCATGGCCCGCGAGGCGGTGGACCGCCACCTCCAGGTGGCGGGGGCCATGATCGATCCCGACAAGGGCCCGGCCGCGAAGCTCGGCGCCCTGCCCGGGATGGCGGCCTTCTACTCCTGGTGGTACCCGACCCGCTGGCTGGGCTGGGGCCGCTGGCCGCGGTACGCGGACTTCGGCCGGCTGGCCACCCACCTGCGCTTCGTGGAGCGCAACTGCCGGAAGCTGGCCCGTCAGAGCTTCCACGGCATGCTGCGGCACCAGGCGCGGCTCCAGAACAAGCAGGCCTTCCTCTTCCGTCTGGTGGACGTGGCCAACGAGCTGTTCGCCATGGCCGCCTCCGTGTCCCGGGCGCGGGCCATGGCCGACGAGAAGCGGCCCGAGGCCGCGGAAGCGGCGGAGCTCGCGGACCTGTTCTGCCGGACCGCGCGGCGGCGGGTGGCGCGGCTGTTCGAGGACCTCTGGAACAATGACGACGTCGCGCAATACCGTGCCGCGCTGGACGTCCTGGGCGGCCGCCACGCCTGGCTGGAGCGAGGCATCCTCGGCCTCGAGGGCGCGATGGAAGAGGAGCGCCCCGCCGCGCCTTCGGAGCGAACGGAACAGCCGGTAGGAGCGTCGTCGGCCCGCTGATCCCTGGCCTGGTTCTTGCTTTGCCTTACCGCATGATTCCCGGACGAAAGGTCCTTACCTTGTTTGCCGCCGTGGCCGTCATCGGGCTGGGCGCGCCCATGGCCTATCGCTATTACCTGCTGAACCTCGCCCCGCCGCGCGAGACGACCGAACCCGTCACTGCGCAGGCCGCGCCGGCGCCCTCCGCGACGCCGGTCGCGCTGGCCTCCGCTCCCGCGCCGGAGCCGGGGACCGTGGAGGCGGCCATCGCGCAGGTCGAAGAGGTGCGGGGTTCCCCGGGGCGCGTCGAGATCCCCGACGAGCTGAAGCACTACGAGGACCACCGGCGCTTCCTCGCGGTCCAGATGGCGGATTCGCAGGACCGGCACTACCGGCTGCCTGACGACGAGGCCGACCTGGCGGAGCTCATCCGGCAGGGCGAGGTCGTCGAGATGCCGCCGCTCGGCGACGACTACGTGCTGTACGACCTCGGGACGGACGTCACGGACGACCCTCTTGTCCACTACGACCCGGAATCGGGCAAGGACATTCGTCTCTTCCCCTCGCTGGCCGAGTACCAGGCCGAGGACCAGCGGCTGGCCGCGGCGGCGGCCGGTTCCGGCCGGGCGGCCGCCAAGGCCCGGGCGGAGAGGGAGCTGCTGGAATCCCAATATGGAGACCCGGAGCGGCGCGACGCGCTCCTCCGCGAATACCAGGCCGTCACGTCCCTGGCCTCCGATTTCGGTGGCGCCACCTACGACCTCCGCGATCCCGCCGACCGCCGGCGGTTCCAGATCCGGCTCCTGAGCTTCATCCGCCCCCAGGCGCGCGAGGTGCTGCTGGAGATCGCGAAGGACTACCACCAGCGGTTCGGCCGCCCGCTGCCCGTGACCTCCATGATCCGCACCCAGCGCTACCAGCGGCGCCTGGGGCGCGTGAACCGCAACGCCACCCCGGTCGAGATGCCGCCCCACACCACGGGCATGGCCTTCGACGTCAGCTACAAGTTCATGGCGCCCGACGAGCAGAACTTCATCATGGACGAGGTGGCGCGGCTGAAGGAAGGGGGCCGCGTGGAGGCGTTGCGCGAGCGGCGCAACCACTTCCACATCTACGTCCTGGCCGGCGGCCCCCCGCCCGAGGCCCTGATCGCCAGCTTCTTCGACGAGGTGGAGGCCGCGCACCCGAACTCGGCCCCCCGGCCGGCGGCGGCGCCCGCATCGTCCGGCCGGCGGCCCGCGGCCCGCGCCCTTCGCGGAAGCCGGGGCCGCTGACCGCCCGTCGGGTTTTCCTCTACTTCTCGGGGACGAAGCGCAGCGCTGCCGAGTTCATGCAGTAGCGTAGCCCCGTGGGCCGCGGGCCGTCGTTGAAGACGTGGCCCAGGTGGCCGCCGCAGCGCGCGCACACGACCTCGGTGCGCCGGGCGAAGAGGCTGTTGTCCTCGTGCTCCTCCACGCTGGTCTTGGAGATCGGCGCCCAGAAGCTGGGCCAGCCCGTCCCGGACTCGAACTTGGTGTCGGAGCTGAACAGCTCCTTCGCGCAGGCGGCGCAGACGTAGGTCCCCTTGGCGTGGTTGTTCCAGTACTCGCCGGTGAACGCCCGCTCCGTGCCCTTCTCGCGCAGCACCTTGTACTGCTGCGGGGTGAGCTCCTTCTTCCACTCCGCGTCGGACTTCACGACCTTGTCCGTCATGCTCGTGCCTTTCTGGTCGGGCGGCGCGCCGCTGGCCGTCGGACGCGGCCCGGAGGCCACCGCCTTGCACGCGACCCCCACTGCCGTCGTGGCGAGACCGAACAATATTGCCCTGCGAGTCATGGCTTTTATTCTCCCACCGCTGGCCCGACACCGGGAAGATCGCCGGGTCCCCCGGTTTTGTTCCGGGCGGCGTCCGGATCGTTGAACGGCGTTACGTAAAGAGTTGTCTTTCCGCATCGAGAAGCAACCTTGTCCCGGCGGCCGCCGTCTCTACGTGTGCGGGCGGGGACGCCCGGAAACGTCAAGGAGGCCGAGACATGTCCAGTGAGATGACCTACCGGGAAGCGGTGAGGGACGGGCAGGGGTCGACGTTGCTGTGGACCGAGCACTACGCCGACTCCGAGCGCCGGGCCCTGGTTCTCGAGCGGGCCCGTGACGCGGCGTTCGGTCTGGCCCTCGTCGTCCTGGTCGCGGGCGTAGCGGGGTTCCTCACCCTGGAGCGGCCCACCACCCACACCTCGGCCACGACGATCGCGGTCCGCACGCTCTAGCGCGCCGCCTTTCGCCTGAGCGTGGGAGGGCGCCGGCGTGCTAGGTTGGGGTGAGCCCCACCCCAATGAGCCAGCACGCCGCGCCCCGCCACGAGAACCGCCTGGCCCGGTCCACCAGCCCCTACCTCCTCCAGCACGCGCACAACCCCGTGGACTGGTACCCGTGGGGAGAGGACGCCCTGGCGCGGGCGCGAGCCGAGGACAAGCCGATCCTGCTCAGCATCGGCTACTCGGCCTGCCACTGGTGCCACGTGATGGCCCACGAGTCCTTCGAGGACGAGGCCATCGCCGAGCGAATGAACCGGGACTTCGTCTGCGTCAAGGTGGACCGCGAGGAGCGGCCCGACCTGGACGACATCTACATGGCGGCCACCCTGGCCATGAACCACGGGCAGGGCGGCTGGCCCATGACCGTGTTCCTCACGCCGGACCAGGAGCCCTTCTTCGCCGGCACCTACTTTCCCCCGACGGACCGGCATGGCCGGCCGGGCTTTGCCACCCTCCTCGAGAAGATCGCGGGCCTGTGGCGGAGCGACCGCGAGGGGTTGCGCGCGCAGGCGGGCGAGGTCGCGGCCTACCTGCGCGAGAGCCTCCGCTCCGCGCCGGGCGGATCTCTCGGCGAGGCCGAGCTGCGCGCCGCGCGCGACCAGCTCGACGCGGACTTCGACGGCCGCTCGGGCGGCTTCGGCGGCGCGCCCAAGTTCCCGCCGTCGGGGGCGCTGTCGCTCCTGCTGCGCTGCTACCGCCGCTTCCGCGACGAGCGGGCGCTGGAGATGGTGCGCAAGACGCTGGACGAGATGGCGCGGGGCGGGATGTACGACCAGCTCGCGGGCGGATTCCACCGTTACTCGGTGGACGACCGCTGGCTGGTGCCCCACTTCGAGAAGATGCTGTACGACAACGCGCAGCTGGCCAAGGTCTACCTGGAGGGGCACCAGGCCACGGGCGACGCTTTCTACCGGACGGTCGCGACGGAGATCCTCGATTACGTGCTCCGCGAGATGACCTCGTCCGAGGGCGGCTTCTACTCCGCGACCGACGCCGATTCCGAGGGCGAGGAGGGCCGCTTCTTCGTGTGGACGCCCGGCGAGGTCGCAGACGCCCTGGGCGACGAGGAGGCGGGCCGGCGGTTCTGCGCGTACTACGACGTCAGCGAGCGCGGCAACTGGGAGGGCAAGAGCATCCTCAACACCTCGCGCACGGGCTTGCGGGTCGCGAAGTCCCTGGGCCTGGATGCCGACACGCTGAGGTCCGAGGTGGCGGCCTCGAAGGCCCGGCTCTACGAGGCGCGCCGGAAGCGTGTGCCCCCGGGCCTCGACGACAAGGTGCTGACCGCGTGGAACGGTCTCATGATCGGCGCCCTCGCGGAGGGGCACCGGGCGCTGGGCGAGCGCCGCTACCTCGAGGCCGCGGAGCGCGCGGCCGCGTTCGTGACGACGCGGCTCCGCGCCGCAGACGGCCGGCTGCTCCGCACGTACCGCGACGGCCAGGCCCACCTCGCCGCGTACCTCGAGGATTACGCGTACCTGGCCGAGGGCCTGCTGGACCTCTACGAGGCGGGCGGGGACGTCCGCTGGCTGCGCGCCGCCGAAGCCCTGGCCGAGAGCGCGCGCGAAGACTTCGCGGACGAGGCGGGCGGCTTCTACTCCACGGCCCGCGGCCACGAGGCTCTGATCGTCCGCCACCGCGAGGGCCACGACGGGGCGACGCCCAACGCCAACGCGGTGGCCGCGCACGTCCTCGCACGCCTGTCGTTCCACCTGGACCGCGAGGACCTGCGCGAGGAGGCCGCGCGGGCGGTGCGCGCCTACGGCAAGGCGATCGCGCGGCAGCCGCGGGCCTTCGCGCGGAGCCTGGCGGTGGTGGACCTGCTGCTGGAAGGACCGGTCGAGCTGGCCTTCGTGGGAGACGAGGGCGCGGCGGACCTCGAGGCCCTGCGCCGCGAGGCGGGGCGGCACTACCTCCCCAACCGCATCGTCGCCCACGGCCGGCCGGGCGCCGCCGAGGCCGGTCTCCCGCTACTGGCAGGCAAGGAGCTCGTGGACGGCCGGGCCGCCCTCTACGTCTGCCGTGACTTCGCCTGTCGCGCCCCTCTCACGGATCCCGCCGCCATCGCGGAGGCCTTGTCGGAGCAGGTCGCGGCA
>Ga0068859_100005203_pt1 | contig 13219 bp, 11 predicted proteins | sample KBSSwiS22_FD_66585 | JGI IMG/M metagenome (GOLD analysis project Ga0068859, IMG submission 66585) | Switchgrass rhizosphere microbial communities from Kellogg Biological Station, Michigan, USA - KBS Switchgrass S2-2 | ecosystem: Host-associated > Plants > Roots > Rhizosphere > Soil ... | reverse complement strand
GACGAGTACTCGCGCAACTCCGCTCGAAAAATTAGCTCCGGATCCTTCCATAGGCTTTATTACTACACGTCCTGTTTTATCAATGTACGCGGTGAAGGTCTTGTCTCCGTCCCCACGGATCATGACCGGCGCCAGACCTTCGGAAAAAGGCGACGCCAAATCATACTGAGGCTCGACCACGACGTGTCCTTCGCTGTCGATGTACCCGAACTTGCGATTCTTCATGACTATATACAGCTCTCCACCGGGCGGCTTCGGTGGTGCATTGCGTCGCTGGCTCATCGAGCACTCCGCATTGAAAGGCACAACGGCAAGAAGCAGCAGCGTCGCGAGACGGCCACGGTTTATTCCAAGGATAAGCGGGCAAATCATAGATCGAATTAGGCACCCCGAGCGCCAGCGAGGGGATCATACACGCATCTCGTGCCTTCAAAGAAGCTGGTCCTTGATTGCCGATGATTGGGGGTCAGGCCTTCGATTCTGCGATTCTCCAATCGAGAAGCTGGCTGTGACGGCCAGCACAAGTGAATCGAAGAATCGAAGGCCTGACCCCGGTCTACTTCAACGGAAGACGAAACCGTTAAAGGTTTCGCGAATTTCTCCCAGCCACCGATCACCGGGCTCAAGCCCGGTGTGAATGAGACGTTGAACTGTCGACCTTTTTAGGCAAAGCTGCGTTGAGCAAATTACTCCAGAGCGCCGCGCATGTTTCTTAAACGATTACGCTTCGTTCTCATCTCGCTTTTACTGGCGAGCTCAGCCAGTCCGGGTTCCGCCGCCGAGCTCGCGCTGGTACATGCGAAGATCTATCCGTCGCCGACGCAGCCGCCGATCGAGGGCGGAACCGTGCTCGTGCGTGACGGACTCATTTACGCAGTGGGTCCTGGTAATAAGATCAAGCCGCCACGTGGCGCGACGGTACTCGATTGCCAGGGGCTCGTGATCATCGCGGGATTCTGGAATAGCCACGTGCATATTCTCACGCAAGGACTGATGGACGCCGCGAATCTCCCAAGCGAACAAATCTCCGCTCAGCTCGAACAGATGCTCACACGCTGGGGCTTCACGACCGTCTTCGATGTCGCCTCTGTGCTCACCAACACCAGAATCATTCGCCGCCGCGTCGAGAACGGCGAAGTGCGCGGCCCGCGCATCCTCACCGTAGGCGATCCGTTTTATCCCAAAGGGGGAACGCCCTTTTATGTGAAGCGTTTTCTTGAAGCTAATCACATTCCTTCGGCGGAAGTGGAATCTGTGTCGCAGGCGATCGCGCGCGAGCAGCGTCAGCTCCATGACAGCGCCGACGGTGTCAAGATCTTTACCGCCTCGTTTGCCGGAGGCGGGGAGATTATCCCGATGCCGCTGGACATAGCTAAAGCTCTCGTGGCGGAAGGCCATCGGGCCGGTAAGCCCGTCTTCGCGCATCCCTCTAACATGGAGGGGATCGAAATCGCAGTCGAAAGCGGAGTTGACGTGCTGGTTCACACCGCGCCTTTAAGTGGGCCGTGGTCGCCGGCACTAATCAAGCGCATGAAGACGAATCGCATGGCGCTCATCCCGACCCTCACGCTGTTCGAAGTTGAGGGCAGGAAGTTTGGCGAATCTCCTGCCGATATTCAGGCGGTCCTGAATATCGCTCTCGGCCAACTGAAGACCTTTTCGGAGGCTGGCGGGCAGGTCCTCTTCGGCACCGACGTGGGCTACACGGACTACTTCGACACGGCCGAGGAGTTCACGCTGATGGCCCGCGCCGGACTGAGTTACCGCCAGATTCTGGCGGCGCTGACGACGAACCCGGCTCAGCGTTTTGGCTTCGCGCGACGAAGCGGGCGCGTGGCAAAAGGGATGGAGGCAGATCTGGTTGTTCTTGATGGCGACCCCGCAAAAGATCTGACCGCATTGTCGCGAGTCCGCTACACGATTCGCGGCGGACGAGTGATTTACGCGGCGCGCTGAAACTTGAAAGTCTAAGTTTCATGCGATGCAGCAGTTGCAGAATCGCAAATAGCAGGCCTGACCCCGGTTTGGGTTCTTCTTTGGAGTGCGCCGGCTTGGCGGCGCTTTTAGATTCGTCCGCGAAGTGGACTGAAAGAGAATAGCCCAGCGCTTCAGCGCTGGGTGACGCGGCAGGCGCCCCTCAGTCCGTGAAGCGGACGACTGAATAAATATACTTGACAAACCGAAGCGCAAGAGAAGCGGCCGGTGGTCGTAGCGCAACGGGTACCGGGCACGGTCGCCGATCCGTTCGCCACCATTCGATACTGGGCGTGACCCTTAAACGAGCTGCGGAGCAGCGGCCAGAGTTAAGCCCAAGGCGAGGCTTTGCGAGCCTTGGGTCAACGCCCCTAAAATTATTGAGCCCCGAAGGGGCGATAGCAATGATTAGTAATCGGCGGGATTCTGGTTTCGAACTTTCTATCGCCCCTTCGGGGCTCGATCAACTTAGAGGTCGTTGACCCAAGGCTCGCAAAGCCTCGCCTTGGGCTTAACTCTGGCCGCTGCTCCGCAGCTGGTTGAGCGTTTACGCCTAATCTCGAGTGGCTGCCATCGGATCGGTACAACGGTACCTCTGTTACCCTACGACGACCGTCCGACTCGCTTGCCGTTCGGTGCGTCAAGTATACAAGTCCCTATTAATCGGTCGTCTATTATCATTCGTCGGCTTCGCCGACTTTCTGGACATCATGAACGAAGAGAAACTAATCGAGGCGGCCCATCATCTCGCTGAAAGCAGAGAGCAGTTCGTTAAGGAATTGCGGCTCGCGATGGAAGGATTCATGGCGTTCAGTGATCGGCTCCGCACGTTTGGTGAGTACCTCGACGCGCGCGACTCCAAGATCAATGCCGGTATGGAAATCAATGCCTCCGTTCACGAATCACTCGCGCGCCTGGTCGAACTGCTGAAAGAGAACACGATCGCGCTGAACGAAAACACCGAACGCCTCGACAGGTCTCTGACGAAGTTTGAGACGTACTTTGGAACCCTTTCTGATCTTCTTCTGTGTAAGCCACGAACAAGCCATAGTCGAATTGAGAAGAGGATCGCACAAATCGCAGGCCTGACCACGGTTTGTCGTACCAGATGATCTTAATTCCTGTTGACGATCCGGCGGCCCTGAGGGTATAAACTCCGCCAAATATCGTTGCGGTTGATTGAATATCCGCACGCCCAACCTGAAGCAACCCAAAGGAGTAATGATGCGAGTTGCTACCTGGAACATCTATTGGCTGGGGGAGGAGCGAACCGGCCACAGGATCCAACGCTCCGAACCGGATTACAAACTTATTGCTCAGGTAATTGATCGTCTCAAACCCGACGTCCTGGCGCTCGAGGAAATTGTTGATCCGCGGGTGATGGAACATATCCTCGGCTTGGCGTCGACGGAGGGTCGTGAGTACATCATCAAAACCTCGGATACCAATTGGCTCACCTCGGATTCGCAACCGTTGGATACTTCGCATGATCTGCAAAAAGTTTTTCTTTGCATCAACAACAAGACGGTTGAATTCATCAGTGGCGCTGCAATCAAGGGCGGTCCCGGCCGCCGGCCACCCTACGCTGCCAGGTTACGAGAGCGATCGTCGGGCAAAGAGTTTGTGGTGGTGGGCTTACATCTGAAGGCGGGCTTTCCAGAATTCCTTAATGTGGAAAGTGCCGGCGTCCGCAGCAAAGAGGCTAAGGCATTAATTAAGTGGTTGAGTGGAGAAGCTCAGGAAGACAATCACGCGTTTCCCAAGCCGGACAGTGGTGATGTGGTGGTGCTCGGTGATTGCAACGCCGAAAAGGAAGATCCTAATCAATCGCTTTCGGCGCTGGGCACGGGGTTCATGAGCAACTGGCTTTGGGATAAACCCGTGCCGGATGGTGAACATTGGCAGACTGCTTTGTATGAGAACGATAGATTTGTAATTGATTTCATTCTTCTGTCCCCGTCGCTCCAGACTAAAGTGGTTTCTCCGCCGTCGGTTTATGCCTGGGACTACGATGCGGCCCTCGGCGGACCTTCGAAGTTTCATGAAGGACCGCATGGTTCGGGTAACTTGAAAGGGTACGGAGTGTCAGATCATAGACCGGTCGTCACCGCGTTACAGCTTTAGGTATCGAAGCCGCGCCTCTTTGGCTGCGGTTCCGATTTTGTTGTGAAAAGCGATCGCGGCCGGGATGGTCATGTGCGCCGCAAAACTTAGTGTTCCGGTATCGATGCGTCCGGCTTTGCCTCAAAAGGTCCGAAGCCGTGACATCTCATTCACACCGGGCTTCAGCCCGGTGTCGAACGACGATAAGAAACGGAAACCGTTTTAACGGTTTCATCTTCTGGTCACAACACTGAGTCCGTTGATTACGTGGAGGTTGCGTCGGCCGCCATTCAGGGAAACCGTTGAAACGGTTTCCGGATTTATTGCCAAGCTGACACCGGGCTGAAGCCCGGTGTGAATGAAAGGTGGTACTTTTGGATCTTTTGAGGCAAAGCCGATGCGCCCGTTAATGTCCGAGACATCCGCCGATTTCCCCATGTATGGGTCGATCGCATTGATCCGGTCCTTCTTGATATAGATGACGCCGCAACCAATTGGTGCGCCCACCCATTTGTGCAGATTCACGCCGATGAAATCGCAGCCAAGGGCATTTAGCTTGATCTCTACCTGACCAACCGAATGCGCCGCGTCGAGTATCACGTCGACTTCGCGATCTCTTGCCATCCTCGCGATTCTGGCAACGGGAATGATCAATCCAGTCCAGTTGTTGAGGTGCGTCAACAGCAGCAGCTTTGTTCCCGGATTGGCTGACAAAGCTTTTTCGTAAAAACCAATGATTCACGATTTGGGGGTCAGGCCTTCGATTCTGCGATTCTCGATCGACAAGCCGTGTACGACGATCAGCTCAAATGTGGGGAATCGAAGAATCGAAGGCCTTACCCCGGTCTTGACCTCCCTGAAGCGGCCGATCAATCGTTGGTTCAGGAAATGTCAGCTTCACCGCCTTGACGCCTCGGCGACCTTCGAGCCAACGCATCGCGTTCTTCATCTCCGAGTAATCCAGGTCCGCGTAAAGCACCGTGTCGCCCGCCTTGAGTTTGTTATACCCGCCAATCAGTGCCTGCAGCGACTCGGTTGCACCTCGCGTTAAAGCAATTTCGTCCGGGCTAACATTCAGAAAGCCCGCCACCGTGTCTCTCACACCGCGGTACGTTTCGGACCACCGGGGCCGGGCAAAAGTCGTATTCTCCTTATTTATGAATTCGGTGAGCCGCTGGTATTCAGCGAGCACCGGATTAGCCATGATTCCCCAATAGCCGTTTTCAAGATTGGTTATTTTGCTTGTGACGTCATAATTTTTCGCGACCGCCTTCCACGCAGTCTCGTCGTCCGGTCGCAGTGGACCCGCCGGCAACCCATCGCTGATCGATCGGTCAAAGCGCGCGGAATACTCTTCCCATTCTCGTGCGTCTGCGGGTAACGCGCCGCCAATCGATATCGCTCCCGCCGCCGCAATACCGCTTCCCAAACTGTCTTCGTGTGACCGGCTGTTTTCTCATGGTTGGTATCGGGGACGTTCTTCTATTCACGATTTACCATTTACGATTTACCAGTTGGTTTGATCATGATTGATTTTAGACCTCGGACCCCGGGATGATACCGCGAAGCCGGACGATCCTGAATTGTGAGGATTAGTGAGAACGCGATGTGATGGCTGGGCTTCTGCAATCTATATATTGCCGGCAGTCGGCGGAATTCGGTTAGGTCCAAAGTCGACGTTCGGGTACTTATCACTTAGAAGGGTTACCATTAATTCCTTCTTTTGATTGGTAACAAGACCGCTTCTAGAAAATCGGGCAGCAAAATCGTCTCCTTCATCGAGCGTCAGTCTCCGGCGTGAAGCTTCATATAAAAAGGCAATTACTTCATCTACGAATAAATCAGGAGTATTAACGAAACGGATTACTCGAAACATATGGGAAGCTGCGCCTACGCCACTCATAGTAACCAGCAAAGCAATCAACCCGATAGGACTTCGAAAAATCTCGATGGGCAACACAAATGCAAAGAGCAGTAGCATGAATGCCAGACCAAAACTCCTTAAGGGGGTGATTGCGGCGTCGAGGGCCCACTTAAGAAAAAGGTTTATATCATCGGTGAATCTTTCAATTACGTTCAGTTCTTCACTCAGTTGTCTGAGGCGCTTCTTGAACGCGATATTGCTTCTTGTACCGCGCCAGTCTTGATAACGAGACCTTAATCCAAAGAAAGCATTCAACCCACCCATTATGGCGAGCGGAGCGAGTATGAGGCTCAGCCAATTCCAAAGGGTCATTGCTGCAAAAAAAGCTTTCATTCTTTCCATCAAGGCTCTCGCGTGGGCTGTGGATAAGTGAGCTTGCGCGTTTCTACCAGAGTGCCGGAATTAAGTAAAGATGTAAGCTGGTCATCGCACGATCCCCTTGGCGGCGCCACCGGCTCTGGAATTTGTCCTGTGCGGGCAGCCTAAGCCGCCTAGCTAGACGTTCTCGCGAAAGGTTTGACGCGAAGAAAAGGTAGCCTATTGAAGTCTTCCATCAACCCACGTTGCAATGTCCCGCCAGACTCTGGTGAACCACAGATAGTTTTCGGATTCCCATGCCACCGTGCCTATTAACCAGATTTCATCCACTTGCTTTAGCTCTTCGAATTCAGGTTCTAGCGTTTTCACTGCTTCATGGATTTCAGCATTACCATGCAACAAACTGTTCTGTTCAAAAAGTAGGATGCGCTTATCAGCAGGTGTGCCAATCAGTTTGGGCAATTTCTTCCTAAATGCCGTTCTCATCACATCAGGAAGCGAATTCGGTGGTACACCACGACTGAAGATTAGGATTCCCTTTTCATTATGGGGCAACGTCATCTTGGAGATCGTGATTTGAATTTCAAGATCGTCATGCCGAATCGTATGATTTGATCGATCGTCGTCAAGTTTGGCCACATTGTCCCGTATCCAACCCGCAAGCGTCTTGTTCACTTCGGTCCAATTTACGCCTTTAGGTATTGCGCCGACCTGAAAGTTAATACTAATCATATAGAGCGGTACTTTTAGTGAGTCATCTTTTTCAAGATCGCCAATTACTGTTAGGAATCGGTGGCTATCTTCCTTCTCGCCTACGAAAGGCTGCAGCAGCGTGTGCTCTATGGCAAGACGCCTTCCGGTTGCTTCATCAACCGCTATGGCTTCGACAGCGGGTTTGTTTCTTTCGGCATCATCAACCCATTCTTTCACCTGAAAGGTTTCGCCGGTGATCTTTGCATACTCCTCTAAGAATAGGCTTACTAGTTTCTGATCTCGCTTCATTGTTTTGACTTTGCCTCTTAGATCGCGCGTAAAGCGGACCCGACTCTAAGAAGTGAACTCGCAAACTTATTTGTCCCACGGGGACCCAACCCACAACGAGCGGTGGCTGTCGTCAGTAGCCGCAGCTACCATTCTCCGCAGCATGACTGGCGAACCCAAAATTGAGTCCTTTTCGATTCGTGGAACGCTTGGATCAAATCCTCCAAATTGGCACGACTTGAAGTTGGCGTCCCACTGTGAGACTGGTTGGTCGATTAACGACGGGTTTGTTCTTCTTTCGCGCCAGATCTCTAACAGGCGGTCGCAGAGACGAATCAGCATATTTCGGCAACTATCAAAAATCCCGGTGAGCGTGACTTCTGCGTCTTCATTGAGGGTGACGTTGCTGTGTATGAAACTTTCAGCGTCAGATTTATCAGGTTCTCTGACCAAGTGCATCGTCGCTGTCGTAATAGGCCGCGAGTTGCCATCTTTATCCAAGACTCTACTCGGGCGCGGCGTCATTAGATTAAACATCAACCTGCGACCGCGATGGATAAACATATTCCTATACTGGTCAGAGTATTCCATCCATTCAGCCACACCCGTTGCAGCTTTAACCGATTGGAAAAGGTCGAAGAAATCGATTTGAATTCTGTAACCCAGAGTGCCGGTGTTAGTAAGCTTCTTGAACGCTCGTTCGACGGCAGCAATGTCATTCTTCCGCAAGTTGTAGGGAAGCCCTAGCACACCAATAATCACCCCGCCTAAGCAGTCAAGTGCCGAACCGATGCTTTGAAAGAATCCGCAGACGTGCATTGATTCCAGCTTATTCGGTAGGTCATCTAACGGAGTTCTTGCGGGAGGCATCTTTACAGTAACTTCACCAGTCGGCGTGAGAGAGACCACATCTGCTATTCGTTTGTTTTGTTTGTCGCGCGCGTCGAGGAATTCGAAGTAATGCAGCTTCGCTTCAGCCAAATTGACTTCAATGCCGAATGCGCACTGATACAGATAGTCACCAATCAAAGCCCGTTCACGAGCTGGCGTCCCGCTCCACCAATACACGCCGGTTGACTTCATACTCAAGTCGCTAAGAATTTCACGCGCCAATTCTCCGGCGCTGGCGACATCAGCACCCAGCGCAGCGTGGAATCGCCGGTCAATCTCTATACGGGAGTCCTCGTATGGCTCACTTAATCGTTCTAATTCTTCGCTTCGCATATGTACCTCTTTCGAGAGAATGGTATGGCCGATCCCCCCTCAACCAAATATCGCTCCACCTTTCGAGCCATTGATCCATTGATCCAAATGATTCGATTATTCTTCGTGCACGCCCACGAAGCTAGGTTGTCGTCCTGTCGTACCTGGTAAATCGTAAATGGTAATCGTGAATGGAAAACCAGTGAATCGTAAGTCGTTAGCGAATCAAAAACGGGGTCAGGCTTGCGATTTGTGCGATTCTCGAAAGGCATATCCAATAGGAGCAAGCTGTGCTCTACGGAATCGCACAAATCGCAAGCCTGACCCTTTATGCTGTTCTCCGCGACCGCCTTCCACGCAGCCTCATCGTCCGGTCGCAGTGGACCCGCCGGCAACCCATCGCTGATCGATCGGTCAAAGCGCGCGGAATACTTTGCCCACTCTCGTGCGTTTGCGGGTAACGCGCCGCCAATCGATATCGCCCCCGCCGCCGCAATACCGCTTCCCAAAAACTGTCTTCGTATGACCGGTTGTTTTCTCATGGTATCGGCGACGTTCTTCTATTCACGATTTACCATTCACGATTTACCAGTTGGTTTGATCATGATGATGTTAGACCTCGGACGCAGGGATGATACCGCGAAGCGGAAGGATCATGAATTGTGAGGATTAATAAACTGGCGTTGTATGTGGCGAGGGTCAGATTGAGATCGGGGTCACAGATTAAGATCGCAGGCCTGACCCCGATCGGTTGATTTGCACTCCAACGCGAGATTGAATCTTGCCCCATTCAATGGTACAAAGCGCAATAAGTCGGCAGTAAACAGCTTCTCTCATGTGACGTAGTAGATGGCCCCACGCAAACGCAAAATCTCCAGACCATTCAGACCTGCGTTTCGCTTTTTAGCTGAGTGGAAGGACTGGGTTCCCTTCGTTGCCGTATTTCTGGCTCTTCCCTCTAGCTGGATTCTTCGACGCTGGCTTCAACAACAAGCGATCGATATTGGTGTCTGGGTTCTGGCCCTGCCATTAGTGGCCTTGATCGGTTATGCCATTCATTGGATGCGACGGCGTCGGCGAGCTAAGAGACTAGTCCTCGATTTGCTGAAAGAACGCGCTACCCATCGTAGTGCGTTTCGTTTGCTTGCACCCTTTGGTGAAGGAGATAGGTTACCCGGCCGAGACAGAGTAAACGAAGCCCGCCTAATCGCAACGAGAATCGCGAGCGACGATTTTCGATTCGGTGTGGTATGCGGAGATCCCGGTTGTGGAAAGACCTCGTTGCTCCGGAGTGAAGTCACTCGTTGTCTGAAAGTTGACGGCTTCGATGTCGCCTACGTTCGCAATCAGCGTCGGCTGGAGCCGCAAAACTCTGAAGTATTGGAACCCGAAAAGCGACTTGCTACAGAATTAAGAACACTATCAAAGCTGTACATTAAACCCAGCACGAAAGTTCTAATCCTCGACCAATTTGAAGAGTGGTTCATAGAATATCCACAACCTGAACACCGAATTCTTATAGGACACTTCATTCAACAAACTACGCATCGAAGCCATCCGATACGCATCCTGTGCGCCGTTCGGAGAGACTTTCTAATAGACTTCCACGACTTAAGAGGCGAGGTTTCTGAGCCGCTCTCAGCTTCAAATCTCTTTCACATTAAGAATCTGACGATTGACCAGGCAATCAACGTAATCCGTGAGTGCGCACTATCCGATAGCCTTAAGGTTGACGAGTCGTTCGCGGAAACAATCGCGCATGATTTATCTGAAGGTGGTGAAATCCGTCCTCCTGAGTTGCAGATCGTATGCACGAGACTGGCTACCAGCGGCTCTTTAAGCATGTCTAAATACGGCGAAGCAGGTGGAACAGCCGGGTTACTGGCGCATTTCATACAAGAGTCCCTGTCATCCTGCAGATTTCCTGATGTCGCCGCGCGAATGCTTCGAGCGCTGTGCGATTTTCCTGCACGAGCGAAACGAAAGCCTAAGACTATTGACGAGCTCATAGCCGATACTTCTAATGGCAACCAACCATCTGCGCATATGGTTGAAGCCGTTACTGAGACGACTCTGCATTTTGTAAATGGACGAATCCTGATTAAAGAAGATCGCAAAGGCCGCACAACATTCGCCCTGATGCACGACTATTTGATTGATGCCGTGCAGTTAGCAACCAGCGATGCGTCAACAAAGAGCGAAGAAGCCACGAACCTGCTTCGCTACTATCTAGCTCAGCAACGCGGGAATATACCCCTGCGACGAGTGTGGTACATACGTAGGTTCGCTGAACGTAAACTATTGAAAGAGCGCGCGGCAAAGCAACTCCTTCGTAAGAGTTTTTTGGCGCCAGTCTTACGGACAACTCTTACCATTTCTGCTGCCATTTTTTTGACCGCCATCCTATTTCTTGTGGTGACAGGACAGATCCAGTGGTCGTCTGAGATCATTGGCCGTCACTGGAAGGAAGGTGAATCGGGTTTTCTCAATCCTGTCTCAATAACTAAGGATAAGGTCGCGACGGGACTTAACAACGAGGGAGAATACTTATGCCTGTGGGACAGCGCCACCGGAAGACTTCTAAACCGATTCAACAAAAACGCCAATAACACAACTGCTTGGACAGCGTCGGGGCAATTTCTTGCCTTCAACAACGAGAGTGGACAAGTGCTCTTGGCGAATCTCAAAACGGCAATCGAAACCCCCCTTACTCAGGGGTTCAGTTTCACGGTGTCAAAGTCAGAAGACTGGATAACGGGAACTGAAATTCGTAAAGAAGCCTCAGATGCTGGCGTCGTTTACGTGTACTCCACGAAGGATGCAAAGGTTGTCTGTCAAATTCGGGCTCCTCAGCCCCCATACTTGTGGTCGTCACAGCTTGTCATTGGAAATAGACTTGTCGTCTCGGGCAATGATGGGACGCAGATAGTTGCTCGCGTTTACGAGCTTCCGTCTGGAAAGCTAATCGCAACCCTTAAAGACGATCAAGGCGGAGATATTTCAGCGATGGACGCAACAACGGCTTCATCAGAGATCGCGATACTCTCTCGTTTGCCGTCGGGAGATGGTCATGTCTCATTTTGGAATCTTTCAGACGGGAGTTTTCTTGATCAGACGTCACTGACGAAATCTGAAATACACGACGTGGTACCTGAGTCAACTCACCGATTAAAAATCAGATTTACGCCCGATGGGTCTCGAGTAATCATAACTGGATTCGATAGTCGCCAAGGCACACCGCCGACTCCCTCATCGGAATGGCCCGGATGGGTTATCAACAGCCCGAACGCTGGAAGATGCCTCCAACTTCCGGGGGATGATTGGCACTTGAGTTTTCGTCGCGCCGGAGCAATGCTTTTTTGGTCGGAAGATGACGCGACCGCAATTTGGGACGGCACTGATCATAGTACAAATCTAATCCGAGGTTTAACCCTTGCCGATAACGACACACTGCTCATAACAGAAAAAGGAGATCGGGCTGTATCGCTGCGGGGTCAAGATGTCGAACTGTGGGATACCATTGCGGGCACGAGAATCGCTAAACTTACAGCACCGGGGTTAATTAGGGCCATTGATTTCACCCTTGATGACTCCGCCGTCGTAGTCCTTTCCGAAACCGACTTGGCTCTATTCGATCCGATCGATGGCAGGTTAATAATTGAACATTTCAAGGATCCAGAAAACGTAATTAAGTACGATCCCAGCTGTCGTCGTTTCCTGGTTTGGAACACAGCGGGTCAGGTCGTCCGATACACAGAGGGCCGAAAGATATTTTCGAAATTTGTGCCCTCACGCAGGTGCGAGTAATGCCATAATTCAACTTGCAGGCGATTTGTCGTAATTAGCAGCTAGAGTACAGAAATATCGCATGTCAGAAATTATAACTAAGGGTCAGGCTTGCGATTTGTGCGATTCTTAATTTTCCTCCTATCTGCGATGGTAATAGAGAATCGCACAAATCGAAGGCCTGACCCCGATCTATATGTTTTAGTGAGACTAAGAACGACCTGCCTTATATCACCAACGACCAACAAATGGCGAGTTCTCTGAGGTTCGCAGGTGGTGCCGCTATGATTTTCACCGAGGACTGAGGACGAAGATTCAGACATCAGACGTCAGATATCGGAAGTCAGCGCGCTGAGCGCCCCCTCAACGAGGAATAATCGGCAGCCGCACGAACGACGGATGTGCTCGGTCGTGCAGAATCCGCTGCCTGACCACGATGTAGCGTGTGTCGCGTTCGTTATCTCCGCCGGTGTTCAGATTGCGGTCGTATTTAGGGAATGCCGCGGAGGCGACGACGACGCGCAGACTATGGCCTGCGGGGATTACCCGGGAGGTGAACCACAGATCAATGTCGTACTTGTAGATCTTCCCAGGCTTGAGGAGCGAGGGACGGTCGAAGCCTTCGCGGAAACGCGCCCTCATGACACCGTCCTGAATGCGCTCTGCCCGGCCATCGGGATAGACGTGCTGCACCATGACATTCCAGTCCGTGTCCTTTCCTCGATTCCCAATGACTTGGGTCAGGCCTGCTATTTGCGATTCTCGGTCGAAAGCGTGTGACCAAATTCTCATGGAATGGCAAACAGCAGGCCTGACCCCATCTCGGTCTTCGGATCGGCCCGCAAACAAATCGCCGGTCCTCTCGACGAGTCGATCGGACCGGCGTTGGTGGACTCGGCCTAAGCCCACGAGTCGAGTCGTTGCGGTTCA
>Ga0068859_100005202_pt1 | contig 13220 bp, 10 predicted proteins | sample KBSSwiS22_FD_66585 | JGI IMG/M metagenome (GOLD analysis project Ga0068859, IMG submission 66585) | Switchgrass rhizosphere microbial communities from Kellogg Biological Station, Michigan, USA - KBS Switchgrass S2-2 | ecosystem: Host-associated > Plants > Roots > Rhizosphere > Soil ... | reverse complement strand
TGTGCCGCCCTTACATTTTTACGCCGTTCATTGTAAAAATCCAGCACCAGCTGCGGATTCTTTTTCCAGGCACGGGGTGTAGCAACTTCATCAATATTATACCCCTCCCATAAACCATCGCTGTCGCGGAAAGTCCGCAAACCGCTTTCCGCGCTGATGCCTGCACCCGTTAACACGACCAGTTTCTTTTTGCTCATTTATCAAAAATAAGACAGTATAATTATTCATTGCGCAGATGTCTATTTCTTTACCAGGGGATTATCTTAATCAGGCCATGGGCTCTACCTTCTTTATTGTAGTTGGTTTTCTTTTACGAATAAAAAACCAGGAGGCGGCCCCGCCTGCTATCAAAACAGGCCAGCAAGACGCAATGATCACCATTAATTCTAAAAGCCAATGCCAGCCAGATTTCAGTGACTCCATTATCCTGTAGCCATAAGAAGGATTTATTTCATTTGAACCAGGCTGTGTCAGCACCTGGTAAAAGCCAATGTTGATAGTGCTGAAAGCAGCCGCATGATCCAGGTAACCTATTCTACCTGCTGCCGCTTCAATATTTTCCTGGATACCGTTTACTTCATTTTGGACCTGCAAAATTTCCTCCATGTTCTTAGCTTGTTTCAGCAGGTCAAGATACCTGTTCCGCACTCTTTTTTTGGCCTCCATTCTCGATTTCGTATCTACCAGCTCAGCGGTTACATCTTCAGCACTGATCTTCTTTTCTATAACCTTTTCTGTTCCCGCAGTTAAAGCCACTATAGCATCATCAAATTGTTCTACCGGCACTTTAACGGTTACTATATTCTCAATTTTATACGACGATTGGTTCTGTTGTTCCTGTGCAATGTACCCTCCGTAACGCTTCACGGCGGTATGCAACATTGTGTTGAAACTTGCGTAGTCTTTCACTTCAACTGATAATTCTCCTGTTTTTACTATTTTTTTATCCCAGTCTTCTTTTGTTTGAGATCTACCGGTTACCTGCGCCGAATGTGGCGGAGCGTCGCTTTGAGCTGGTGCAACGGTGTCCGCATATTGTATGACACCCATTGATTGCCCAGCTTCTAATTTCCTGGAGGAAGCGCTGTTGCCCGGGAGCGCTGCATCTTTTACCTGTTTGTTATTGCAGGCAATAAAAATCCATAGCAGCATTGCTGCCAGCAATTGCATTATCCATTTCATGGCGTTGATTTTTTTAGTGTGGGTGTATGTTGATTAGATGCGCGGAAAAATATTTTACATAAAACATAAGTAAGGAATCTATTCCTGATCCAATCTTTCTATAGAAAATAAAGAATGCTGTACCCAATGACAAATAAATCCCCGCCCGCCTTTGCGGATTAGGTTGGGCTCTTCATAAAGATTTTTTATTGGGAAAGTGATGCGCTATTGATTACTTCAACCTGAAAAAAGTAACCCCGTAAAAGTTAAAATGGAAAATATATTTTGCAGGATCCTGTAAATACCAACTGCAAAAAGCAGCTTCAGCAGGCCGTTAATTCTTTTGCAGTATTGTAAATATCCCAGGCATGTAACTATTATTTGAAAGAAGCCGCAGCCTATTTCTCGCCGGCCATTTGAAGAACGATATCCCATTCATCGTCTTTCACAGTTTGTACAGACAGTCGGCCTAACCTCACAAGATCCATATTGGCTAACCGCTTGTCTGCTTTTATCTGCGCCAGGGTTACCGGTTTTTTTAATTTTCTGACCGGTTTGAAATCTACCACAACCCAATTGGCATCATCGGTGGTAGGATCCTGGTAAAATTCTTTGGCCACCTTTGCTATTCCTACTATCTCGGTTCCTTCATTGCTGTGATAAAAGAATACTTCATCGCCTTTTTTCATCGCCTTTAAATTATTACGGGCTGCATAGTTGCGAACGCCGTCCCAAAAAGTCTGTTTTTCCTTTTCCAGCTTTTCCCAGCTATAAGTTGAGGGTTCTGATTTGATAAGCCAGTGTGCCATGATATACTACCTGATTTATAATTTAAAAATACAGATTTTAATCTACCCAACCCGCGTAAAAAGAAGTTCTGCCACAACCAATTATGTATAGACCTGCTATTTTTTTTCAGAAAATGACCGGCAAATCCAGCAACGAACATTTTCCGTATCTGATCCGGTTGATTATATGTAATACTGCATCGAACCGGACCACCCGTTTTTTAAAATCGCAAGAAAAAATATGAAGCAGATTAGATGGATACCGCAATAAATTACCAAAAACGGTTGGTGTACAGTGGGATTTTCACACAAGGCCTCCTTTTTCGAGGGGGGCCTTTATATGAGCAATCATCGCCGAAAAGCCTGGCCGGCGGGCTGAACCAGCCAGTGAAATCCGGTTTAGATAAACCACAGACTTAGAATCCCAACTAATTCATACATTCGCTTCAAATAAGTGAAAATGGATCTGAATGACCTTTTTATGCAGGCGGTGAGCGAAAGTAAGGAATTGAAAGATCGCCCCAGCAATGACACCCTTCTGCAGCTTTATTCGTTTTATAAACAGGCAACCGAAGGTGATGCAAACGGGGAAGCGCCCGGCATGTTTGATTTTGTAGCGAAGGCCAAATACGATGCGTGGTCATCATTGAAAGGAAAGACCAAAGAGGTAGCCATGCAGGACTATATCAATTTGGTTGGAAAGCTAAAAGCCTAAGAGGAATTTCGCGGCAGGTTTTGGTAGATGTCTTCCAGCTGTTTTCCTACTACGCCGTAACTAAACCGGGCAGCGGCTTTTTTTGAAATCAGGTTTCTATCGTAGTTGTCTGTGTTTTCTATTATCGCCTGCATCGCCTGCAATAGTTCCCCTTCATTTCCGGGTTGAACCAGCAGTCCGTTGCTGCCGTTAATAATTTCGGGTATGCCGCCGGTTTGCGTGGCAATAACAGGCAAGCCGCAACACAACGCTTCCAGTATTGCGCAGGGAAGATTTTCATACCGGCTGAACATCACCAAACAGGATGCCTGCTGAACTTCCAATGCCACCGCATCGTAGGCAATTGCACCTGTCCACCTCACACGACCTGCTATCTTCAGTTGTTCTGCCAATAAAATCAGTTGTGATGCTGCCGGTCCCACCATCACCAGTTCCACATTTGCAGTATGACTTACCAATTGGGCAAAAGCCCGAAGTATACCTTCGGGGTTCTTCTGGTAGTTCATTACGGAAACATGAATAAACCTGTAAACGGGCGATTGCACCGCAGGCGGGGCAAACGTAAACAGGCTTGTATCAACCACGTTTGGCACCACCTGGCAGGGAATAGCTGCAAATCTACCGGTGATCAATCTTCCGAGATGATGACTTACCGGTAAGAGCATTACTGCATTTTGTAAAACTCTTTTAGTGCAGCGCCGGAAAAAGAAATCTCTTTCGTATACATTGTCCTGCGAAACCCTATCATACCCTGTCCAATGTTCTGTAACCAGGTAGGGTATCCTGTACCTGCGTTGCAACCATAAAGCAGTGATGCCTGCCCAAAGTACAACATGAACATGTACCAAGCCGGGCTTCCCATTTTGCTTGATATATGCGGCAATTAGCTTCCGCGCGGTTAAACGATAGTGCAGGAAGGATATCAACTTATCTACCGGTGCTATACCTGTTTTGAATGGCCTGTAATACGCGATCGTTTCATGTAAGTTGCCGTTGATCGACTGTTCAATATGAACGTTATTGGAGCAGTTTTGATCTTTAACAACAAAAATTATTTGCACCGGCATATATACAGCAAGTGCACGGGCATGCCTTTGTATAAAATCGCCCGCAAAACGATCCGTTTTATTAGGGTACCAGGAAGGTAGCCACAGCAATTTCATCAGGCTTTTTTTAAAATAATTTTATTGATTGCAGAACGAAGGTTATTCCAATCGCCCGCCCGGGGATAAAACAAATGGCCAATCGGGGTACCCGTCTGCCGGCAATAAACAGTAACCGAAAAAATGCACGAAAGCGAGTAGCCCACACTGCTGGCAATTGCAGCTCCCTTCATTCCAAAACGAGGTATCAACAGCAGATCTGCAGCCAGTATGCTGATAAAACATATTGTGGAGCCGGCCAGGTTAATGCGTAGAAAATTCTTTCCTGCAAAATAGGCGGCCAGGATAGTTGTGTTACAGAATAGTATCACTCCGGGCAAGAGAATGCGGAATGGCAAAATGCTTTCGTTGTACAGGTCTCCGAATATAAAAGCAACGATAAATGGCAAAACCAAAAAGGAGAGTACTCCAGCAACAATATTAATGCAAAAAAATATCCGCATGAATAACAGCATCTCTTCGGTTTTGTAGGCTTCTTTTTTCCGAGCAACCTGTGCAAACAACATACCGGCGAACAATATGGGTAACATCCAGAAAGCCTGGGCCAGCCGGCTTGCAAAGGCATACCAGCCCAGTTCTTTTTCGCCGCGGAAATATTCCACGAACCAGTAATCCATCCTGTAACAAAGAAATTGTATTAAATTATTGACCAATGCCACAATTGAAAAGGATAAAAAAATTTTGAGGTCTTGCCGGTTAACCCGCTGAAATTGCCAGCTGTTTTTTATACGACGATGAAACAGGAACATCAATACAAATGACTGAAAAAGGTAAAGCAGGGCATATAAAAAAATAAGGATGGCGGCATTGTACAGCGGGTGATACAACAAGAATCCGGAAAGGATGAGGAATATTGCAAAGTTTGTAAAAAACACAATGCGGCCGTATAAGACAAACAGGTGATGGCCGTTAAAAAGTGCAGTGTATTTTTCTGTAAGTGAGATGCCGAGTAGAAGCAGGAACCCAATCAGCCAGTAAAAACGGGTGGCATTCTTGAAAACCAGGTTCTGCCCTGTTATCCAGTGATACAATAATTCGATGACAACCAGGAGAAGCAATTGCGCAAACACGATGCTGAATATCAACGGGAGGATTTTCTCCGGCTGCAACCCCGCATTCTTTGCCGAATGATAGGTAATCCCCGCATCGGCACCGAAACCAGAAACAAGATTGAAGAAAGTGGCGTTGACAATCATCAACGACAATATTCCATACCCTTCAACGCCCGCCTGCCGCGAGAATACAGCTACTATTGCATATACAACTGCTATATTCAGGATACGGTATACAATGTTATGGGCAAATGTCAGCGTTGTATTCATACCATTCCTGCATTTCAGCTATTGACCGTTGTTGTGCAAGTATAATTTACGCTTCATTTGAAAGCTGCCGGCATTATCGGGTGCGCAGCCCTTGTCAAACGCGTGCAAATCTGCTTATTTCAGTGCCTCAATAATTGCAATAAATTCTTCAGCATTCAAAGATGCACCGCCTACCAGGCCACCGTCAACATCTTCTGAAGCAAACAATTCTTTTGCGTTACCAGCCTTAACGCTGCCACCATATAAAATAGAAATATCATTTGCCAGCGGCTTGCCATATTGCTTTGCCAGCACGCTGCGCAGGTACCCGTGCATTTCCTGTGCCTGCGCCGTGCTGGCTGTTTTGCCCGTACCAATGGCCCAGATGGGTTCGTATGCAATAACTACCTGCGATAACTGTGCTTCAGTTAAATGAAACAAAGATTCGCGTAACTGGGTCTCTACATAACTGTTCTGTGTACCCGCTTCGCGAATGCTTAATGGCTCACCACAGCAAAAAACAGGTGTGATGCCAAACTCCAGCAGTATATTCAATTTATCGGCCAGCATTTGATTGGTTTCATTGAAATATTCCCTGCGCTCGCTATGGCCAATAATGCAGTATTTAATATTAATCGAGTCGAGCATTTCTGCTGAGACTTCGCCGGTATAGGCACCGGATTTTTTGGTGTAGCAGTTTTGAGCGGCAATATCGTAGTTACGCTCATCAGACACCTCACTGTTGGCCATAATCAGGTAAGGAAAGGGAACGGAAAACAAAACCTGCTGGTGCGGCTGGAGCTGGATACCCCGCTTCAGGATATCATCCAGTAATTTTTCTGCCTGTTGGTAAGTACAGTTCATTTTCCAGTTTGCCGCAGCAATTTGTTTTCTCATTGGTTTGTAATTTTTGTGGTATGCAGAAAGCGTTTAGCCTTTATTGTTATAACCGCTTGTATGCAACATTGAAAGAATAGGTGTTTTATTTAGTCTATACTGTTTTTTCAAAGGCGGTCAAAAATATGCTGTAGCTGCTGAATTTCCTTTTCCGTAAGCAAATGATTTTTCAGTTTTTTCCAGTTGGCAATATCGCTCAATGCTTTTTCAAGCTCATAGCGTGCCGGTTTATGTGCCCCCCAACTGAAACTGGGTATGTATTTTGGCAACAGGCCTTCCCCAAAAATATTGGCGCATACACCTGTTACCGTGCCGGTATTAAAAGAGGTATTGATAGAAGAACGCGAATAATCACCCATCAGCAAACCACATTTAATGCCAGCAGGCAGGTATTGTCCGTTAGCTTCGCTCCATACTTTTACATTGCTGGCAGTATTTTTAATATTGGAATTGGTTGTTCCCGCCCCGAGATTGCACCATTCGCCTATAACGGCATCGCCCAGGTAGCCATCATGGGCCTTATTGCTATAACCAAAGAGTACACTGTTTTTGATTTCACCCCCGGCTAAACAATAAGGCCCGATGGTAGTAGCACCATAGATGCGGGAACCCATTTTAACCGCAGCACCTTCACACAATGCAAATGGCCCCCTGATAGAAGCGCCTTCCATTATTTCGGTATTGCGGCCGATATAAACAGGGCCTTTCTCCGCGTTCAAAATACAATATTGAAGTTTTGCACCTTCTTCTATAAAAATATTTTCCGGGCAAATAGCCACCACCGATCCGGGCAAGGGCTGCGATTGCCTGCCTTCCGTAATAAGCCCGAAGTCTTCTCTTATTGCCCAGTCGTTGTATTCAAAAATATGCCAGGGATGTTGGAGTATGCGTACCGAAGATTGCTGCATGAAATCTTCCTGGGGATAATTGCCCTTTAACAGCTCTTCCACAAAACCACGGCTGGGCACAATATTGCCGGCAAATACCACAGGTTGTACTTCAGTTCCAGGTGGCTCCAGGTATTCATCGCCGTTCACCCGCACTTTTATTCCCAATAATTTTTCCCATTTCTGCCGGATGGTAAGTATGCCAATCCTGATATCTGCTGCCGCTCTGGTTAAAGTAAAGGGAAATAAATGCTGCCTGATATGCGTATCGTCCAGGACTAATTGAATCATATTTAAAAATACAATAAAATCACTATCCACACTGGCTAAGCGTAATATACCAGCACCTCAACGGCTGGGCAAAAAAAATCCCTGCGCCCGGGGCGAAGGGATAGTTGAAAAACCAATATTCTGCTTTCAGATGAATATATTATTTCTTTGCGTATTTCTTGTTGAATTTATCAATACGTCCCGCAGTATCTACCAACATTTTCTGGCCGGTAAAGAATGGATGCGACATACTGGAAATTTCAAGTTTGATCAGCGGGTATTCATTGCCATCTTCCCATTTCACGGTTTCTTTTGTGTTAGCGGTAGAACGGCTGAGAAATGAATGGCCATTGCTCATGTCTTTAAAAACAACGAACCGGTAATTTTCCGGGTGGAGACCTTTTTTCATAATTATATATTTTAAGGCAGTACGGATTTGGCCGTACTTTTTGTTTACAAGGCGGCAAAAATAGCACCTAATCGCTTAATTGCCAAACTGTTTTTGGCTTAATTCCGCATATTATCAAATTGCAGGGGCAAACCCAGATCCGCGGCTTTGCAAAGTTGTATAACAGCCTGTAAATCATCTATTTTTTTGCTGGTCACCCTTACGGTATCGTCCATTATCTGGGCCTGCACCTTTAAACCACTGTCTTTTATCAGCTTCACAATCTTTTTGGCATCTTCCTGTTTCAGCCCGTTTTTCACCAGTACTTCTTTTTTAACGATTTTACCGCTGGGATAAGACTCTTTCGACATATCAAATGCTTCCGGCGATATATTTTGTTTATGCGCACGGTTGATCAGCACGTCCAGCAACTGGCGCATTTTCATATCATCATCGGTTTCTATATTGAGCTTATATTCTTTTTTATTAAGATCGATTACTACGTGCGCGTCTTTAAAATCAAACCGGTTTACGATTTCTTTTTTTACCACATTAACGGCATTGTCGAGCGCCTGACCATCAACTTTACTCAATATATCAAATGAAGGCATAGTAAAAGTATTTAGATGTTAGTTCCGCGGATGGAAAGTTTCTACCACCGCCGACCGCAATGTCTAAGCACTAAACACTGCGTACTTAGCACTGCATACTGATCCCAAATGTAAGATTGTTTCCAATTACCGCCATACAAAAGCCCGCTCCTTGATGGAACAGGCTTTTTTTAAAAAAGATCATCGATTATTTTGTGTATCCGGCTCAGCGCTGTATCTATGACCTACTGCTGTTGCCCCCCTGCTGCCCTGTTTTGTTCTTCACTAGTAGCGGTGTTTCTCTTGCGCGCCTGGGGTACGCCTGATTTACCAAACCGGTAGCTGAATGTAAGGGTGGCACTGCGGTTATCCCATTTATTATAAACTTTCAGGTCGATATCACTATACACGGTTTTGCCCCGGTATACCTGCCAGTGAAATGGATCGCGGATGTTGAGCCTTACCGTTCCTTTTCCTTTTAAAACTGTTTTTTGTCCGCCAAGGGTCATAAAGTACATAGGGTCGCTGATACTAAGCTGATCAATACCCTTGCCCCTGTAAAAACCGCTGACTTCAGCCGTCCAGCCTTTTTTGAAACTAAAGGTATTGGAAACATTCACCATAAAAGATGTGTAGCTGATATCCAGTGGATCATTGTGGCCGGTGAAGGAATTATAATAGAAACCAGTATACTTGTTATTGAATACGTTCACAAAAGCATTGCCATTCCACCATTTGGTAAATTTAAATGGTGCATTGACAGAAGCGCCCATATTCCTGAACCGGGCTACATTGTCTGTGGTCAGGTAAGTAATTCTTTTTTCTGTGTTTTGTTTTAATATCTGCGATATCACATTATCGGTAACGGCATAGCTTACAGACGTTGTTATACCGGTTTTATAAGTATGCCGCAATTCCAGGTTGTTTGAATACTGTGGTAACAGGTAGGGATTGCCCTGCCGGAAAGTAAGCGAATCCAGAAACCATAGAAAAGGATTCAGATCCTGGTAATTGGGTCGTTCAATTCTGCGTCCATAAGACAGGGTGAGTGTGTTATTTTTGTCCAGTTCATAGTTCAGGTACATCGTTGGGAACAAGCTTGTATATTTTCTGGTAAACGAAGAATCGTTCAACACCTGTTTACCTTTCGAAGTAGTGTTTTCTAACCGTAACCCTGCCTGTGCGCTCCATTTTTTCCATTTTTTATTAATACTGGCGTACACCGCGTTGATGTTTTCTTCATAAATAAAATGATTGGAACGATCATCCGGCACCCAGCCGCTTCCGTTATCACGGTCATATACCACTTTATTGTCGCTTTTTACATAGCTCGTCTTAAAGCCCGCATCAAAACGCATGTCCTTTTTCATGGGATGTGTATAGTCTGCCTTCAGCGAATAAATATTAATAATACCGGGTATATCGCCACGCAGGGTTAGGTTGCCTGTTTTTGAGCCGCTGTGGCCGTCAAATACGTCAGTAATAAGCGTCGACTTAGAACCGTTGCTATAACCAACATAATCAAGATCGGCTGTTAATTCTGTGCCGCTGGTATCAAAAGTGTGTTTGTAATTAAGGTTGCCTGAATAATTAAAAAAAGTAAGCTTGTTGGTGGTGGTGGATTTGAGTATCGACTGAATACTGCCATCCGGCAGGAAAATCGTTTGTGTACTATTGGGTCTCGGTCTGCCAAAAAAACCAAAGCCATTTAATACTACACCAAATACATTTTTTTTGTTTGCGTAATAATCCATTCCAATTTTCAGGGTATGGTTGTTATTGCGCATATTCATCTCCGTTACCGATTTGGAATAAGAATTCAGCGAACCATCTTTTTCAAAAAATTTCCGGTCAATAATCAAATCCGCTTTCCCTTCCCGGTAGTTAAAATTATAGTTGCCAAACAAATTCAGTTTCCCTTTGCGGTAATTCAGATTGAGGCTGGTGGTTTGTTTAACCGGCGTGAGCCAGGAATCATTTCTTTTATACAGGCCCAAACTGCCCCCTGCCGTAATGCTGCCATTAAAACCATCGCTGCGGCTTTTTTTCGTTTTGATATTGATGATGCCGGAATTACCGGAGGCATCATATTTAGCAGGCGGATTGGTCATTATTTCTATCTGGTCGAGCGCGGCAGCCGGCATGTTTTTTAATACATTGGCCAGGTCTGCGGCCGATAGGTAAGTTGGTTTACCATCGAGCATTACAATAACTCCCTGTTTTCCTTTCAGGCTGATATTGCCGTCATTGTCTACTGAAATACCCGGCGATTTTTCCAGTACTTCCATGGCAGTAGCACCGGCATTGGTAGGAGCTGCTTCTACATTGATGACAGTGCGATCTATCTTTTGTTCAATAAGCGGTCTTTTTGCGGTAACCGTAACAGCACTCAATTCTTTTGTAGTGCCAGCCAGTTGGAAAGAAGGTGCCTGGAAACTCATTTTTTCAGGCGTCAGTTCGATCACAGCAGACAATTTTGTTGTGAATGCAACGGCGCTCACAGACAAAATGTATTTGCCGGCAGCAATTTTTTCTATTTCATACAGACCTTCTTTATTGGTAAGCACGGCTTTTACAAGGGTTTTGCTATCGGCTTTTAACAGTTGTACCGTAGCGGCTTCAATGGGCTTTTGATTCCCATCAGTTACTGTACCGTTAATGATTCCTGTCTTTTCCTGGGCAAAGACACCCAGGGCAAAAAGAACAAGGGCTAAAAGGGTTATTATTTTTTTCATTGCAGTAGTTTATATTCCATGAATAAGGTCTGGTATTAAGTGGCAAAACTGTATACAAATGATTAATAAAAAAAGGCAAAACTGGACAGGGGGCGGATTTCAACCACCAATACACAAGCGGTTGAATTCAGGTACGAAAAACATCGTTATCTTATCGTGTGGGAACCATACCGTACCTGGATGTTAGTACTAAGTACGCAGACCCGAAATAACTCGCCTGGTCTTCGTACTTAGTACTTTTGTCTTTCTTCTTTCTACTAATTATTTCCTCCTGCTTTTACACGGCTCTGCTCATCGTCGGCGCCGCCTTTTTTGCGGTTATTCTGCGGCCCTTTGAGCGGTTTACCGAACCGGTAAGAAAATGAAATACCGGCCACCCTGGAGTCTCTTGTATTTTCAAAATGCGCCTCAGTCTGTTGAAAATTAATTTCTCCCTTTGCCCTATTGGTATAAAAAATATCGCGGATGTTTGCACGCACACTGCCTTTCCCTTTCAACACCTGTTTTGATATACCGGCAGAGGCCTGGCCCAGCGGCATAATGACGATCTGCCCTTCAATTCCTTTTGTCCGGTAAAACCCACTCAATTCTGCGCTCCATCCTTTTCCAAGCGTAAACTGGTTATTTACATTGAACAATATATTGGAGCCGTGTACATCGAGCGCCTCGTTATATAAGATTCCTTTGAAGGCATTATAATTATAATTGCCATACAAGCTCGCGTTCCACCATTTTGCCACTGGTACCTGCGCGCTGATGCTGATGCCGGCATTTTGTCTTTGCCCGATATTGCCCCTGCTTACAACGGTGGCAAAATCTTTCTGGCCAAACGTCTCTGAAAAGAAATTTTTCGTTTCGCTGTAATTCACGGTGGTAGTCATAAAACCTTTGAATGTATGACTCAGCTCCACGTTGTTGGAGTATTGCGGTTGCAGGAAAGGATTCCCGGTTTCGTAGGTATAATTGTCAATAAAAAACAGGAAGGGGTTTAAATCCTGGTAAGCCGGCCTGTCTATTCTTCTGCCCACCGATAACCCGAATTGATTGTTTTTGTTGGCGCTGTAACTTACAAACACGGTCGGGAAAAGATTATTATAGGTCCTGCTGAAAGAAGAGTCTGCGTTGGGTTTCTGCGCGTTGCCCAATTGATGGCCTTTGTAATTGGTGTTTTCAAACCGTAGGCCGGCCTGTACACCAAATTTTTTAAACTGTTTATTATAATTTATGTAGGCTGCGTTGATATTTTCTTTGTACAGGAAACGGTTCGTCTTATCATAATCCACGTCTTCTGTGCTGCCGTACACATTAAAATAATTGGCGGCATTGTCGGTGTTTACATAACTGGTCTTGATGCCCGCTTCCAGTTTGGCCTGTTTTTTCAGCGGGTGTGTGTAATCCAGCTTGGCTGAATAAATATCAATGTCTACCGGCAGGTTGCTCTTTAAATCGGTTTGCCCTTTTTTAACCCAATCGGGTGTAAAAGAAGCATTCATAAAAAGCTGGTTATTGTGGGAAGCATATTTGGAATAATCTGCGTCTGCCGTTAATTCACGACCTGAGGAATCATATTGGTGACGGAAATTGAGGTTAACGGATCCATTCTTCCAGTTATTTTTTGCATTGCTGGTTGAATAAACGATGGAATCAACCGCACCTGCCGCATTTTTCAGGTAAGAGGTGTTATAGTTGCGCTGGTTTTCAGGGCTGATAAAACCCGTTGCCACAAACCCAATGGTGGTTTTCTTGCTGGCAAAAAAATCCATTCCGAACTTCAGGTTATTATTGCTGTTGCTGCGGGGCATAAAGGCAACCTGGTCGAACATTGCCTTAACTGTTTTGCCGTCCGTTTCTTTATATACCCGATGGATTACCAACTGTTGATAACTATTATTTTTATTAAAACTGTAGTTTAAAAAGCTGTTGAATTTTCCATTCCGGTAGTTAAGATTCAGGCTTTCATTGGTTCTTGCATATACACCTTGTGAATAGCCCGCATTTACGCTCCCATTAAAACCCTTCGCCTTGTTCTTTTTTGTTTTGATATTGATGATGCCCGAATTACCCGCAGCATCGTATTTTGCCGGCGGATTCGTCATAATCTCGATCTGGTCGAGCTGACTGGCGCTCATATTTTTCAAAAGATTTACCAGATCGGCGCCACCCAGGTAAGAAGGCTTGCCATCGATAAAGATCTGTACACCTTGTTTTCCCTTCAAGCTGATGCCACCGTCCTTATCGACCGTGATGCCCGGAGATTTTTCCAGTACTTCCAACGCAGTGGCTCCAACATTTGAGACAGCAGCTTCCACATTTACAACTGTTCTG
>Ga0068859_100005201_pt1 | contig 13222 bp, 11 predicted proteins | sample KBSSwiS22_FD_66585 | JGI IMG/M metagenome (GOLD analysis project Ga0068859, IMG submission 66585) | Switchgrass rhizosphere microbial communities from Kellogg Biological Station, Michigan, USA - KBS Switchgrass S2-2 | ecosystem: Host-associated > Plants > Roots > Rhizosphere > Soil ... | reverse complement strand
ACACATGCCACGCTCTTTGGCGACCCCGGCAGACCCTCGGCAACCTCACCTTTACGGTTGCTCTGTGTTGGCTTCTGGATCTTCGACTCCATCGCCGTCTGCTTTGTTGGACTTGACGAGGCTATATCAAGCCTTCAGAGAGGGCGGTCTCTCTTACGGCCTATGTGATGCCCTGTGTACGCTTCAATCGTTTCGTTCGATGGTTGACTCACCTCCTCGACGACTGCAACACTCGGTATGAGTGGTTGGTTAGACCTTTCTCAATTGGGACTTTCACCCGATCAGAAACACTAAGCTTTGCTTGGCGCACCGAAGATTGTCCAGTGTGGGGAGCCAGATAGGACGAAGGTCGCTGGAATTCTCTCCGGCGGCCTTCTTTGCCACGTCGTATTCGTAATTGCGAGTAGATCAAAACAGTTGGGCGAAACGTTGCGATCGCTTCTGTGTCTGTCGCCATTCGCGCGGCTTTCGCTCAACGAAGTCCGGTCCGATAAAACCATTAAGCGGATCATCTTATAACCTATCAAGGCGGTTCTGAATCTTGGTTTGTTCCTCTTGCAAACGAGTGATCGCATCTTCTCTGAAACGCTTCTCGTCTGTGGCGCTCTGCATCTTCACTTCCCGCGTTCGCGTTGATGCGATTCCGGTTGGAGGAGCCGGCGAGCAGTAGTACTAGCGCGACCATAGTCAAAATATTTTCAGGATAGATCGCGTCATAGTTCCCTTATTCGTAACGAAGAATCTTAAGTGGCTCAACTTGCGCTGCCCGCCGCGCAGTGAAGTAACAGGCGCACACTGTCGTGAAGACCAGTGAGATCAGGACGATCACAAAGGTGTACGGATCGGAGGTGGCGACGCCGTAGAACATGCTCGACAGGAAATGGCTCGCCGTCCGTGCGACGGCCATTCCAAGTGCGGCGCCGAGCAGGCTGAGTAGCAGACCTTCTCTGACAATCATCCATATCACTTCGTTCTGCTGCGCGCCGAGTGCCATGCGAATGGCGATTTCACGTGTACGCTGCTGGCTGACATAAGACATGATTCCGTAAATGCCAACCACTGCCAGCAAGAGTGCGAGCACAGCGAAACACACCAGCATCGACATCACGAACCGTTGTTGCGCTACTGAAGCGGTCAAACGCTGGTCCAGTGTTTGAACTTCGGCGAGTGGTTGTTCGTAATCCAACGTCGCCATCTCTCTTCTAACGGCTGAGACGAGCGTCAAAGGATCAGATGTAGATCGGACCAGAACGTAGGTGCTACCCAGCATAGGAAACTGCTGGTAAGGGCGATAGGCTTCCGGTTCCGGCTCAGCGGCCAGACCAACATTTTTAAAATCTTCGACGACGCCGATTACCGTAAGCCACGGCGCTTGGGGACCACCGAGCCGTATCTTTCTCCCGATTGCCTGGTCTTCGTCCAATTCTTGTCGCGCCAGAGCCCGGTTGATGATCGCCACTGAAGGACTGTCGTGTCCCTGGTCTGCGAACATCTCTCCTTTAAATATAGGAATCCGCAGGCTTCGAAAATAATCAGTGTTTACAGCCTGCACTCTAACCATCGGGCCGAGTGCAGGTTGAGACGCAGACGCTTCACCTTCAACTGAGAGGCGAAACATTCCGCCTACCGGCACTGGCGGCGGTGAGCTGCAAAGCGCCGCTGCGTCGACTCCCGGCAGCGCGCCGAGGCGTTGAAGCAGGTTCTCAAAAAAAGCTGTTTGCTGAGTAGCTGACGAATATTTGGATGGCGTTAGATCAACTCGCAGAGTGAGCAGTTGCTCCGGCCGGAAACCCAGATTGCGATATCGCAAAGCCCAAAAGCTTCTAATCATTAACCCGGCTTCAACCAGCAGGATTACTCCTAGCGCCAATTCGCAGACGACAAGTACATTCAAGACTCGCCGGATCTTGAACGACCCGATCACGTTACCGCTTCCAGACTTCAAAAGATCGACGGCGTTTTGAGCAGGAAGAGCTCGCGTGGCGACGAGACTCACAATCAACACCGTCAACGCGAAGCTTGTGATCACAAAAGCGACGATGCCGGGACTGAGTTCAACGTCGCTGACCCTGAACACCTGCTGCGGAAAAATCGAAATAATGAAACGATGTCCCCAGTAAGTAATCAGAAGACTCAGGCCACTGCCAAAGAAAGTAAGCAACGCGTTCTCGCTTAACACTTGCCGAAATAAACGCCGGCGATTGGCGCCCAGGCTTATGCGTACGGCCATTTCGGGCCGGCGAGCAATGAGGCGCGCAAACAGGAGGCTGCCGACGTTCAAACAACCAAGCACCCAAAGAAGGCTGACCGCCGCCAGGAGCACCAGTGCTGCGCGCGAGATGTTAGCGGTTAAGTGTTCATGAAGCGGGATGAGTTTCGCGTCCTGGTTCTCCTCGAATTGTGGATTGGCTTGAACAATCCTTTGTTGGACCACATTAAGATCAGCCTGGGCCTGAGCTAACGAAGTCCCTGGTCTCAGACGAGCGATCACTTTGAGCTGTTGCATACCCACGCTCATGCTTGACTCGCGGCTCTCCTGTTCCGGACCCAGCGCGAGTGGAGTCAGAACTTCGATCTCAACCGGTTCAGGAAAACGAAAGTTTTCAGGCAGGACCCCGACCACTTCAACTAATTGATCGTTGAGCTTGATGGTGGCTCCAAGGCAGTGGCCCAACTCGCCAAAGCGCCGCTTGCAAAAACCATGAGAGAGGATCGCAACTCGCGCGGCTCCAGGTTGGTCATCAGTTGCAAGAAAATCTCTGCCGGCAACGGGGGGAGTTTGAAGCAGTAACAAGAATTCAGCCGTTACTGCCGCCGAAAGAATTCGTTCCGGGTAGCCGTTTCCACTAACATTGCAGAAACGTTCGGAAAATGCAGTCACGTGTGAAAAAGATGGCATTTGTGAGCGCCAGACAGTGAAGTCGGGAGCCAGCGCATACTCGGTCTTAGTAGGAGACATGCCCTGGCTGATCCAAACTAACTGTTCAGGATTTGGGTAAGGCAGCTGACGCAGTAGCACTGCGTCAGTGACGGTAAAGACGAGGGTGTTAATCCCGATACCTAATCCGAGTACGAGGATGACGGTCGCGGCAAAAGCCGGTCTTCGGCGCAACATCCTCATCCCGCCACGCAGATTCGACAAGCGCAACACGCCTCCGGTCCTCTGCGTATCCCTGCGTTCTCTGCGTCGAAACGACCTTGAAACGCAGAGCTCGCCGAGATACGCAGAGGCATTCAACTAAGTATTTGACTTGAAACTCCACACGGTGACTTCTCTATTACTGCGAATGTAAATGTAGTTCGAGGTCACTGTAGCCTCGACGGCGCCCAGCGGAAGTTCCCACGAATACAGGTAATGTCCGTCCTGCTTGTTATAGACGTCCATGATCTTTCCCGCAGAACCTTCAGTGCCGTCTGGAGAGACTCCGCTCAAAACATATAACTCGTTATCGAGAATGCTCAGGCTCAAGACGGGACGTGCAGTATTGGGTTTGACCTTGCGCATCCTCCCGTCAATGTTTAGCACAGTCGGCTGGGGAACGCTGTCGATCGTTTGAACCAGATACCGTTGCTTGCCTTCGAGGTCGTAAGACCCGAGGATGCCCAGGTACCTACCGCCGTAAATAATGCCTCGATTCTCAGCGTCGGCGACAATATCACCATCCAGGACGAGTCCTTTGTCGGATTGATCCTCGAGTAGTTCTCCGAACGAGTTTAGCTGGTGACCTGCTAAATCATAGGTGGCGAAAAGTCTGCTATGGTCCAGCGTGACCATAGTCACCATCACGTCTCCGATGGCGACCATCCGGTAGATCGAGTCTATGGGCTTAATCAATCTCTTACTTCCATCCACGTTAAAAATCCCCACGCGGTCCAGCTTGAGATCGCACACCCACATGTTACCGCCTGAGTCGAGAGCGAAGCCAGTCGGATTTGCGAAGACGCCTTCCTTGCCGAACGCTCTAACAAGTTTTCCGTCCGGCGAGAACTCTTTGACCAGCAGATCCGACCAATCCAAAACAAAGATGTCAGCGCTGTTCTCTACCTGCATCTTCGCCGGGTCCTTCAGACTCCTGGAGTTGAGGACCGCTAGTTTTTCGAAGCTGGCTTTGCGCCATACTCTGGCCGTGGTCGGTTGCGCCGCAGGACGTTGTCCGTTGCGGAAAGCCGTCTCCATCTCAACCGCATTTGTTGAGCGATCAGTAACGAACCCAATCGCGTAGCTCAGCGATAGGAAGACTGCTGCAACAGCAACTATAAAAAGTAAATCTCTACGCAGAATCTTGAACATTGCCACTATCCCGATAAAGCTGTTCTAGGTGAGCAGACGACGGAAGACCCTGTTTTCTTCAACTGCTTCTCTTTGAAACTGCGATTGAGTATTTCTCTTATCGCATTCCGCACTTAACAATTGTGCCGTCGGCTTCAATGATCGTGCCGCAGGTAGTCGGACCACCCGGACAGCCAGCGAGTCGTTGACAGTCACTGACTACAACTTCTCCTCCTCCATCATCAAACGGTACCGGCTCGGCCCTGGTGCGACTCAGGTTGAACGAGCCGGCAAACATCAATACGAGCGCCGTCGCGGTCAGAACTGTTCTCAAGATAAATCGTGTCATGATTAGCCTCCTCCTTTTCCGAAGACGAGATTCGTTGTTCATGCAGGTTTAAGTCTTCCGTCGTCCGATTCCGCAGTTGAAGTGCTGGTAGAGTAAGAAACCGATACGGCATCGGTTTTTGAGGACCTGTAATCCATCCATGTCAGGATCGCGAGTGCGATGAAGACGAGATTTTGCAGTATGTGAAAATAACCACCGGAGTTCAGTGTCAGTGTGAACCAACACCCGCAAACTCGGCCGGGATTAACTGCCATGTAAACTGTTGTGAAGAGTCCTAACAATAACACCGTCGCGAGGCACGCGGCTCCACGCCATCGTTTCGTCAGCAGCCCGAGCGCGATCGCGAACTCGGCCATAATGAAAAAGATCGCGGCAAAGGTGTCGATCCTGGAGGGAAGGATCTGGTAGCTCTGCATCGCGGCGACGAACCCGCGAAAATGCGTGAGCTTATCGATCGACGCGAAGGTGAATAGCGCGATCAAAATGAATCGGGGGAGTTCCCTCAGTAATGAGGCGGGGAGCGCACGGAGTCTTTCTGTGAGTACCATTTGAGAACCCTCATCAGAGGCAGCATCTTGTTGCAAGAAATTTTTGCGTTAACTGTGATTGTTGTCTGAAGTCTCAAAGATCTTAGTCATTTAGCAGATTTAGTCTGTTCAAAAATCGGGTCGGTTTATTCAAAAATCGGTGATCTTTATTCAAAACTCGATTGCCGATAGTTGCTTGTCACATCCGATTTGTATTCGCGAGGCAGGCATCCGACCCATCTCTTGAACTGTCGATCAAAGGTGGTCGGACTGTTGAAGCCGCAACGACTATAGATTTCTGTGAGCGTGTAGTTTCTTTCGCAGAGAAGCTCGAGACATTTTTCGATCCGGTAGCGAGAGAGGAGATCGTGAAAAGTGAGGTTGCCGAAACGACGCAGGAGAGTGTTCAGGTGATCCTGGCTGACGCCACTGCGTTGGGCTGCGTCGCTCAGCCGAATATCCGGGTCTGAGTAAGATTCCTCAATAAATAACCAGAGCTGCTCCAGCCTGCGAGAATAGAAAATTCTTTGTCTTACTCTTTCTAATGTGTCTAGTGTCGCCAGTAGTGAAGACGGGGGGAGAAAGTAACCGTGAGAAGCTTTTTGATACATGCCTGTACATACCCTTCATGAGGTGACCGTTATTCCTTTTTCGATCGTCGGGAGTTGAGCTTTTGAGATTCCCTGGAACGGAATCGTCCAGGTTACCTGTGGGAGTAATGCAACAAAATTTTCGGGAGATCTGGGCCGGCTGGGCTGAACTGGGCAGGTCTTTGAGCGATGGACTCTAATGCGAAGCGATGATCCTGTCAAGCGAGAATCGCCTCAGCGAGAATCGCCTCAGTGTTGTAATCACACAGTATGAAAACGAGAGACTCCCAACGCTTGTCAAAACTTTTGCCCGATCATTTACCGGGCGCCACGAAGGAATCGACATCGCAAGCAGAGATTTAATAACTTGAGACTTATGAGTGAACGCCCCACAGGGGTTAGGTGTCTCATCAAATCCCATGCGCGCAACTGTGAAAAGAACTTTGGATTTTCTCAGACAATTGTAGTTTGACTCTTAATTCATCCACTGCTGTGCGCGCTCCCACCAACGGTCGATAGCCATAACTGCATGACAGAAAGTCCTGCTCGTAGATTGCTTCCAGCAAGCGCTTGAGTGCTAGTTGCAGCAGCTTGTCTTCAGTAGCTGGTATTCCGAGCGGGCGCATGCTTCCGTTGCCCTTCGGAATGTAATGCCGTCTTACCAGCCTGGCCGGTAGCTCTTCCGCTTCAGCCGTGCCACCAATTGCTTGATGTTCTCGGCGAGGTTTCCTTCGTATTCAGCGGCGCTCACCCGGTCGACGCCTAAGGCTGCGTCCTTCCGCAGTAAGCGCCAACTGTCTAGCAGCAACTCCTCGTTGAGTTCTCGGTAGAGGTTGCGAAACCGGTACCGCTTATCACTCTGCGCCTTCTTCGCTATCCCCAACAGTGAGGCTTGCACTGCTATCCGTTCCTCCATGCTCGGTCAGTGTTTCCTTTGTTGGCTTCGTATCACGTCAGCCCCTTCCCCTTGTAAGCGGCTCGCCCGCTCGCTGAGTACTATGAACTGATCTGACTCCCAACTCGTCATCAGTTTCACCTGTCGTTTCCGTCGGTCACACTTACCTCTTGCAATCGAGGAACGAAGTGGGCCTCCCAAGTTCTCTGGTGTTCCCTTCACACATGCCACGCTCTTGAGCGACCCCGGCAGACCCTCAGCAACCTCACCTTTTACGGTTGCTCTGTATTGGCTTCTGCATCTTCGACTCCATCGCCGTCCGCTTTGTTGGACTTGACGAGGCTGTATCAAGCTTCAGAGAGTGCGGTCTCTCTCTTACGGCCTATGTGATGCCCTGTGTACGCTTCAATCGTTTCGTTCGATGATTAAACTCACCTCCTTAACGACTGCAACAATCGGTATGAGTGGCTGGTTAGACCTTACTCAATTGGGACTTGCACCCAATCAGAAACACCAAGCTTTGCTTGGCGCACCGAAGATTGTCCACTGTGGGGAATAATTATTCCTTGCAAGAGCAAGAGGCCATCCGCAAAAGGTGGCCTCAAGCTTTTTCAGTCTGATCTGGACCTCACGATTAAATCTTTCGGCTAAACGAAGTGCTGACTTCAATGCTCACGGGGGTGTATCTTTCGCTGCCTTACACGCAATACAAGTGATCCTCTGAGCCTTGTGTCCACCGTTCTGCTTTATTCTTAACTAATGAAAAGGCTCCTGATTTATGGCTTTTGCAATTCTTTCAGGGGCAATAACCACTCATTTGCCAGATATAGATTGACTTCAAAATGTCGAAGTGCCGGTGACGAACATTTCTCGGCGACCAGAAATTTCTGAAAGTCGTTGTCAAACTCGAAGATAGTTGTCAGGGGTACGCCGGACATCAGTTGGCCGAGCGGATCGCCGTCTGCTGCCCCGTAGGTTCTCTTAAATGAGTCAGAAAACGGTTCGCGCACAGGGAATTCAAATGATTCTCCTTTCATCCTGCCAACTTCGATACCCAGCCAGTTACGTGTTACCACTTCTCCGCGACGGAATCTTGCCACCGTCCAGGGAATTTCCTTGTTATCAAAGCACTTACTTTGATATGCCTTCTGGTATGCGACAAAAGCAATCGCGACCGGCAACCGATGACCGGTGATCTTTAGCATCGTATCCAGATCCGACTTAAGCATAGCTTGCAAATAATCCTGAGGTTCGTATCCACCTGTGAACGTTTCAAAGTCGCCTTCATAGACCTTCTGTAACACGTCTTTTTGTCTATATCCTGAGAAGCTATATGAGTCAGGTGATGGTTTTGCCGAGGGTAGCTTCACGAGTTCCAGTACACTTTCTGCCTTCGCTCGGTGACTGACTCTTTTGCTCTGTAACTCAGCAAGTTTTTCTTGGTCCTGCTTACGTTTCTGCTCGTCATACCATGCCTGGTTTTGGGCAGCCTTAAGCTTATATGCGCGCTCGATAAACGCTCGGATTGAAGCAACACTCGTTGCTGAAGGATCCGCCGGTAGCCCATTGTAGAGTCCTGTTTCGTAATATCGCCATTCATGTGTCTGGTCATGTACGTTAAACGATGAATTGCTAAGGGCTGTGTTAGGCAGTCCACTATCATACGTGTTACGTATCCTGTTTAATTGTATATAGACGTTTGCGACGTGGTGATAGACGTGAATGGTCTGAGCTGAGGAACACCGTCTGCTTACAATCGGAAGAATCTCATTTCGAAATCGAGTCCAGTATTCATCGTTGTCCTTAATCTCATAATGCTCGTCAACTTTGAATATCATGGCGACGAAAGCTTTGCTTCTCGCCGTTTCGCACCAATCAAATCTACCCTCGATTTGCAGCCGATAGAGATTAGTTTCAAGCAAAATTTCACCCTCGAAATAGCCGCGCTCCTGATCACTGGCAACAACTGATTTTTGGGTTTTTGCCTCCTCTTCTTCGGTCTGGAGGTTTTTTGACATTCTTACCCAATATCTAAGATCATCCACACCGTGGGGGATCAGTTTGAGCTTGAGCGGTTGAATCAGCGCACTACCCACCCACTCGTTGGAAACACACTTTTCCAGCGACTTACTTATTTCACTGCGCTGATTGTCGGACAACTCATGTAGATAGTTGCCGAAAATTTTTTGGAAATGAAGAAGGGCCAGGTACTGCTTATCTACGTCTCTATTGATAAGGTACATAATATCCTCTTCATTGCCGTTGAATTTACTGTATCCGGGGCGGGCTCTTATGAATAACCGTCCTTCGTACAGGATTGATTGAATCCATAGATTCAGTGCATTGCAACGCTGTTCTTTAGAACGTGCTGCAAAAAAAGTCGGGTTGGCAGTGAATCCTTTGCTACCGTCCTGAACCGTGACCACATTCCCTTCGACCGTGTAAGTCAGCCCCAGTTCAACCTGTAGTGCAATTAGTAACACTACGACAGTAAAAAAGCCGATTCGTTTGAGGTTGGACATGTCTTATTCTCCTGAGTCTGCAATTCAGAAACCCAGGCCGAATCGTTTTTCGGAATAGGTTACCGGGCATCTCAACTTGCCAACTCATCAATAGCGGTGAACGTTTCAAGCGTTTCTCTTTCGCGTAGTTTTTTGGATTTTTGTCTTGGTGGCAGGAACTCCTATCGAGGAAATAGGTTGAAGCAGGTGCCTTTTATGCGAAAAAGGAAAGGGAAGTCAACGAAAAAAGTTGTGCTGGCTTAGCGGAGCGATTCAGATGGTCTATTTTCGAATCGACTCGCCAAACTACTGCGTCCGCAAGATTTGAACCAAACTGAGCGTTTCCGGCGTCGGCGTCAAGAAAAAGTTGCGAAGATTGTCGAATGTGGGGAAGCATTGGCAAAGAAGAATAGAACAAATTTCGTGAGTACAGAATATTTAGGGACAGGGCGCTCGAAAGAACGCCTGATGTGGTCTGCCTTTGCTTTGCTTTCTCTGACGGCGTGTAATAGATTGTGCTGTGTTCTTCCTGACTCCCACTGCATAAGGAAGCTCACATGATTAGCCTTACCACGTACACGCGGCTTGTCTGTGGGTAACTGGCAAATACTCCTAACTAACAACCTGAATGCGGTAGCTGATGGCGTGTACATGGCGCTCACGTTCTTTGGGGCGGAGCAGACAGCAGATCCTTTTAGCAAAGCTGTTTTATACGGAAACCGGGTAAGACAGATACACATAGTTAGCCGGACACGCACATGATCGAACGGGAAGCAGCTCGCGCTCTAGCACAGAAGGCGGTCGGCGATCGGCAGCTGATCGACCCGGATCGTTATACGGAGACGCGAGAAGGCTGGTACTTCCCGTACGCGCGCCGGTCCGAGATGATGGTTGGCTCGAACGGAGTCATCGTCCACAAGCGCAGTGGCCGTGCCTTTGTGCTTGGTTCTGCGTTCCCTACCGAACGGGACATCAAGGCATTCGACGAGGGCTTTCAGTTCGACTTATACGATCTGGTCATCCTCGAAATTTCCGATCGGCCGCGGACGGTCGCGACACTCGTTGAGGTTGGCCCAACCATCACGATACCCGAGTACAAGGATGGTACGGTCTGGAAGATCCCGCGGCCCCTCACCGAGGACGAGATCGCTCAGCGCCTCGCTCGCCTACCCGCAGTTTTTTCTGACATATCGCTCTACTTCCGCATTGAAGTGCTTCAGAAGGCCCGTGACGGGGGGTACTTTCGTTTCGTAGCGCTCCATGCTCGGCGATGACTGCAAGCTAACCCGGCCGTTGCAGCGGACGTGGTTCTCGCCTACGCTCGGAACCACGCCGCTGAACGGCAAGGTCGTTAGGCGCCGAGAACCCGGCAATCACTGGGTAACCGACTCACACGTCATCCCAACAACCCAGCATGCAGCGGACTGCCGCACAGCGTCGCCTTCACCGATTTACACCGATATCACGTGTTGGAAGAAACTGAGCATTTCTGTCGTTGGCGTCAACAAAAAGTTGCGAAGATTGTCCAGTGTGGGGAGCAAATTCCTTAACAGGCGAGTTGATGCAGGCGCATGCAAGTCGGTCGAGTGTGTGGGTTTGTCCACAAGTGGAAGCACTTAAATATTAGATCACCACGAATCGGTATTTCGTTTCAGATCACCACCTAACTATTTGCTCACGGCGCAATGGCATAAGCGTTGCTCTTTCACAAGCGTGTCTGCAAAACGGTGAGAACTTCCGCAGCAAAACTCTCAGCCCTAAGAAGTAAAGAAAATGACTCACCATCACTATAGAATAAGACGATCCTCAATTCTTCCAGTTTGTTACTTCGAAGCTCAAATGCATTCCGTCGAAATTAAACTTCACTTCGTTCTTAATCGACTCCTTAAACTTAACTGACCTGTTTGGGGCTCTATTACCGGTGAAAATATTTAAGAACCTGAGACTGGCGGACAACTTATTCTCCTTTTACCAGGAGAAACCGACGGAGATTCGCGTTTACCCATGTCCGGCTTGTAACGAGGTTATTTCGGCAGAGGCGAGCAATTGCCGTTTCTGTCATATTCCAATCGACGCCGCAACCGCGGAACGGCGCGTGCTCGAAAACCAAAGGGTAACGAACGCAGTAGCCAGCGCAAATAGTTTCAGACTCTCGGTCTGGCTTGCGGCGTTGGTGATTCTTAGTGGAGTCATAAACCTGCTGACGGAAGATCTACCGCCAGTGATCTTCTTGCCTCTTATTGCGATCGGTTACGGTGCTTTATGGCTTTATAGATATAGGTCGCTCATCACCAGAGACGATGACTATGCTCTTGCGGTCAAGAGAGTTAAGCGAACCCTCATCCCATGGGTCGTGGCATTGATCCTGTCATTGGCTATCGCTACGTTGAATGTCGCGGAGCATGGGTTAGTGACTCAAAAAACAGGCGTTGAGCTTCAGGAAACTGATCCACGTGTGTTCGTACTCTCCGGTCCTGGAAGCGTCACCAACTTCAGCGTAGGTATTTTCTCTTCAGAAGTGCCCGAGGACGCGCCAAATAGAGTTCAGATTATTTGGGAGATTGTTCCAAATGACATTTTTGAAACTAAGATAGCGTCGGTGGATCGAATAACTTATGGCACAACGCCGCAGGGGTTTACACAATACACACCATTGGGTGGACCACCGTTATCACTGTCATCCCTTGAGCCGGGCAAGTATTACGTTTTCTATCTCCTTACGATGAATGCCCCTAACGTGATGGGTGCGTTCGAGATGAAAGCTGGAAAGCCATCCAGGGTCTACGGCCTTCCTTTTTGCGTCGAGCTGGACCAGAAGGGTCAAGGACTGTGGACTCGCTGTCGTGGGGACGAGCCTGCGAAGTATTGATCTTACGGAACGGGACACCAAGGCTGGCGCCTGAAACCCTCCACTGGCAACGCCAATTATGATCTGCCCATCAACTGACGCATCAATTTCGTGGCTGTTGTGCAAGAGAAATACTTCCATCGCGGCGTGACCGGCCGAAGCCCAATTATGTGGCTGCTCTCTGTTTAATGTCTGAGTGTAACGCTCGCAGGCTAACCTAGAGCGCTTGCCATAACCTTCGAAACAGACCCCATGCTGAGAATTGCCGCTGGTCAAACAGGCGTGTTATAAACACAGCACCGTTAAAATTTCCCCACTGATAAGTAACGCTATCTTTTTGGCCAAGAAACCGGCTCCCATTGTAAGACTGTCCGGGGCAGCCAAAGAGCGGCACGAAAACGATCGATCATGGGTTAAGTCATCATGTACTGTCCGCATTGTGGTACACAGAATCTTCCCGAAACCAAGTATTGCCGCAGCTGTGGACGGGACTTGCGACTGGTGGCGCAAGCAATCACGAAGAGCCTTCCTTTACTAATCGCACAAAGAGTCGATGATGCAATTGATCGCGGCCGTGGAGGGTGGCGAAGTTACCAGCTATTTCGTGCAGAAAATCGCCGTACTTATGCACAAGCTCTGATGGGCCTCAGTGCTCTCTTCGTCGTGGTGTGGATGCTGATGCTTGGTCACGGGAGTATTTCGTTCGCCAGTGGCTTTCTGCTTGTAATGACGGCGTCCCTTTTCTTCACGAGTGTCCGAGAGTTATTAGCTCGTAACACACGCAAACGTGCATTAGATGAGTTCAGTAATACGGTTATTACAAGAGAGCTGAGCGAGGATAAAGACGCAACGTCCGCCAGCGTTACCGAATCGACTACGAGAGCTTTAGACAGCCGTGTGCGGGTGAAGAGACGTGAGTAATCATCCACGATCACGTTACTTCGCCGGACTTCGTCAGATGTTTTGGATGACGCGCGCCAATGGATAGGAGCCGGCGGCGGGGGGGCGACGCTCGCGAAGAATAATGGCGGCTGCAGACGTCTCGGACACGGCCAAACTCAAGAAGGTCCGGTGCTCTTAGGGCAGGGTGGCCGAGAGGTGGCCCAATTGCTATCACATTCCTGTGCCTGTATAGTTAACAGTAATTAAGATGGTTGGTGAATCCTTCCGTCTCAAGTGGTTGCTGGGGTGAGGACAGTAACCACATTTAGATTAGGCGCGACTGTCTCCAAGGCGGTCGCG
>Ga0068859_100005196_pt1 | contig 13227 bp, 10 predicted proteins | sample KBSSwiS22_FD_66585 | JGI IMG/M metagenome (GOLD analysis project Ga0068859, IMG submission 66585) | Switchgrass rhizosphere microbial communities from Kellogg Biological Station, Michigan, USA - KBS Switchgrass S2-2 | ecosystem: Host-associated > Plants > Roots > Rhizosphere > Soil ... | reverse complement strand
GCGAAGTGCAGTGGAATTATCGCCACACTTCGTTTCGCGAGGGCGAGTTGCTTTTGGGCGCGACGCTTTTGTTGCAGCCGGGCGACCGAGACGAGATCGCGGCGCGCATGGAAAAAGCCAAGAGCCAGCGCATGGCCACGCAGCCGCACGGCGCGCGCTCAGCGGGCTGCTTCTTCAAGAACGCGCCGGCAAGTCCGGTAGGCACAGGCAAGATGATTGACGAACTGGGAATGAAAGGAACGCGTCGCGGCGGTGCAGTCGTTTCGCCCAAGCACGCGAATTTCATTGTCACCGAGGGCGACGATGCGAAGGCCGCCGACGCTTTGGCTTTAGCCGAAGAGATTCGCGAGAAAGTAAAACGCGAGCACGGAATCGATTTGGAATACGAAGTCGAGTTGTGGAGTAGCAAGTAACGCGGGTGGCACAGACTTCAGTCTGTGTCAATCGTGAAAGAAAGCCACAGACTGAAGTCTGTGCCACTAAGAATATGAAAGAACAAGTCATAGCATCGCGCGGGCCACGTCGGTCAGCGGCTCAACCGAAAGGCATTGTGCAACGCCCGGCACGCCGGAATGGCGCGATCCCCGCAGGTCGCAGCTTCTCGCCGCGCGCGCTGTTTGCCTATCTCCCGGCGGCCTTGAAAGTCGGGCTGGCCGTACTGGTTTTGATTACTCTGATTGTTGGATATCGCGTCGCTGCATCGGCCGCGTTATTTCAGGCGCGGACGATCGACGTGATGGGAACCACGCGCACGTCGGCTGAAGAGATCGAGGGGTTAACCAGAAGGGCCGTGGCCCGCACCGGAGTTTGGCGGGCTGACCTCAACGCCATCAGTCGCGAGTTGTCGCGCTTGCCCGGCGTGCGTCGAGCCGTTGTTAGTCGCGTGCTGCCCGATCGTTTGCGCGTGCGCGTCACTGAACGCGTACCCATAGCCATTGTGCACACGGCCGGCGGCCATTTCGTCTGGGTGGATGATGACGGCGTCGCGCTGGGAGAAATGAAGCCGGACGATCAAATGCCGGCGTTCTTCGTTCGTGGCTGGAGCGAGGAGGGCACAGAAGAAGCGCGTCAGGAAAATGTCGAACGCGTGAAAAAGTATTTAGAGCTGGTTCGCGAATGGAATGCCCTGGGCCTTTCTGAGCGGGTGAGCGAAGTTACTTTAGTCGATGTGCGCGACATTCGCGTGCAACTCGCGGGTAAGGATTCGCAGATCGAGGTAAGACTGGGCGCGCAAGATCCTGGGCCGCGTTTGAAGGTCGCGCTCGACACGCTCGAGGTCTACAAACAAACACCACGAGGCTCAGCGATTACCTACGTCGATTTGCAAACCGGGCGAGTGGTAATCGGATTCAGTTCGGGAAACAAGACGACCTCGGATTCGTCAGACACAGCGACGACGCCGACCCCCGGTCAAACCGGCGCGGCAAATACAAACACTAATGCCGGCGGAAGAAGGACGCAATCAGAGAAGCCTGCGGCGAATGACAACCGGCAAAGGAATGAACGCAAACCGGCAGCGCCGAGAGACTCCCCGACGACCGGGACTGGTCGTTTTCGTTAATCGATCGTTACCGAGAAGAACCTGATGGCGAAGCGGACGAACCACATAATCGGACTGGACATTGGCACGAGCAAGGTGACTTGTATCGTAGGCGGTCCCGCGGAGGAAGGAGTGCTCGAGGTGCTCGGCATCGGCGAATCAGAATCGCGCGGCCTGCGCAAGGGCGTGATCGTTAACCCGGATGCCGCCATCGAATCGATTAAGCGCGCGGTCGAAGAGGCTGAGCGCATGAGTGGTATGCAGGCCGAAGAAGTGACGATCAATCTCGCCGGTTCGCACATCATGGGCTTCAACGGTCAGGCAATTGTGGCGGTTGCCGGCCGGGATCGGGAAATAACTCCCGACGACGTGCGTCGCGCCATCGATTCGGCGTGTGCGATCCAACTGCCGGCCGGTCGCGAGATTGTCGATCGCCTGCCGCAGGAATTCATCGTCGACGATCAGGATGGAATCAACGATCCGGTAGGCATGACCGGCGCGCGCCTGGCGGTAAAAGTTCATATCGTGACCAGCCCCGTCACTGCCCGGCAAAATGCCATAAACGCAGTGAATCGTGCGGGATTGATTGTTGCCGACATGATTCTCGAGCAACTGGCCGCAGCCGAAGCCACGCTCACGGATGACGACAAGGAATACGGCTCGGCTCTGGTTGATATCGGCGCCGAGACGACCGGGCTTTGCGTCTATCAGCGTGGCGCGGTGCAACACACTGCGGTGTTTCCTTTGGGCGGCTCGCACTTTACCAACGATATCGCTTTTGGCTTGCGCACACCCATACCTGAAGCGGAACGAATTAAGCGTTCCGTTGGTTGTGCTTCGAGCACGTCGCTGACCGACGCAGAGCGCGGTGAAATGGTTGAAGTCCCATCGGTTGGAGGCCGCGCGCCGCGCCAACTATCGCGACAAATTCTGTGCGACATTCTCCAGCCGCGCGCGGAAGAAGTTTTGATGCATGTGTCGGACGAAATCAGAGATGCGGGCTGGAACCGGCAATTGTCGAGCGGAGTTGTTTTGACGGGCGGCGGCGCGTTGCTCGCGGGGATGGTGGAGATCGCCGAGCAGGTTTTCGATGCGCCGGTGCGGGTCGGTTTTCCGGAGCGAGATCGTTTCGGCGGACTGGTCGAAGACATTCAGAGTCCTTCGTGGGCGGCGGCGGCCGGACTCGCTCTGGTTTCGCAACGTGCGCATGCGTTGGAGCACCGCGCGGGCGCCACAAAACGCGGCGGCAGCGGACGCTTAACGCACTTCGTTTCCAAGTTTCGTAATCGCTTTAGCAGTAGTATTTTTTGAGCAAGTATTGTATGCTGGCGCGCTTGTGGCACAATATATTGTCCGCAACATATAGGGTCCCGAGGTTCAGCCAGCCCAAAATAAACGAAAAGGCAGTGGAAGCCTTCCAAGTTCGGAAAAGAGGAAAAAGCTATGACACCTGAGGCACGTGAACCCGGCAAAGGCATAAATATTTTCATCGATGATGAGCCTCCCATTACCGGAGCACGCATAAAGGTGATTGGAGTGGGCGGCGGTGGCGGCAACGCAGTCAATCGCATGATTGATGCCGGCATCGAGGGCATTGAATTTGTAGTCGCCAACACAGATCTGCAGGCTTTAAAGCGTTCGCGCGCGTCCGTGAAGATTCAGTTGGGCGGGCGGCTGACCAAAGGCCTCGGGGCTGGCGCCGATCCGGAAGTCGGACGCCAAGCAGCCCTCGAAGATACCGACAAGATCATCGAAGTTCTCGAAGGCGCAGACATGGTCTTCGTAACCACAGGTCTGGGTGGGGGCACCGGCACTGGAGGCGCGCCGATTGTCGCATCACTGGCGACTGAATTGGGAGCGTTGACGGTGGCGGTGGTCACCAAGCCTTTCAATTTCGAGGGCCGGCGACGCCTGCAGCAAGCTGAGCATGGCCTCAACGAACTGCACGAATCGGTCGATACGGTAATTACAATTCCGAACGAACGGCTGTTTGGCGCGGTGGCGCAAACGGCCTCAGTCACGGATGCGTTCAAGACTGCCGACGACGTTCTGCGTCAGGCCGTGCAGGGCATCAGTGATTTGATCACGGTCCCCGGGTTTATCAACCTCGACTTTGCGGACGTGCGCACAATCATGCAGGGCATGGGCATGGCCCTGATGGGCACCGGCTATGCGCGCGGCGAAAATCGCGCCATTGAAGCGACCCAGGAAGCTATCTCTTCGCCGTTGCTGGAAGAGGCTTCCATCAAGGGAGCGCGCGGCGTGCTCATTAACATTACCGGTGGACACGATTTGACGTTGTATGAAATCAACGAGGCAGCTTCGATCGTACGTGAAGAAGCGGACGAGGACGCCAATATCATTTTTGGACACGTTATTGACGAGACGATGGCCGACGCGATGAAGATCACGGTCATCGCCACCGGGTTCCGTCACGAAGCGGCAACGGTCGCGCTCCCGACGGGCGCGCAGATGCCTCTGACCACGCCGCCCCGATACGCGCCGCGCTCGCCGGAAGAATTTCCTGGCGGAGGAAATAAGCGGGTTGACGATCTCGACGTGCCGACGTTTATCCGGAAAAAAGCAGATTAAAAGTTGGAATCGCAGGGCAGTGAGCAATCGACAGAATTGGATTCGGATCTAAAACGTTACCAAAATCCAGTCACTCTGTAACATAACCCTCGCTCGTAACGCTTAGCATAAAAGTTAACGCTTTATGCTTTGCGTTTTTCCCCTCAGTCGTGTAGCATGCGCCCAATCCCTGAAGTTATTTAATCTTATTGGGTCAGTGCAATCTCTCCTCAGGAAGGCCGCAGCCTGCGACTTGCTGTTTTTATCGCACTCGACTGAGGTGAACTCAGGGTCGGCAATCTTTTCTTTTTTATACGTTTGGAGGAAGCATTGTGAATCGTAAACTCATAAGGACGACGCTCGCGGATGTAAAGGCGAGACGTGAGCAGGCCCCTCAACGCGACCGCACGAACGGTCACTCTCATTCAGGTGGGGGCATGGGCGGCGGCCAGCAGCGTCCCGGTCAGCCGCAACCGTCTTCTTCTTCTGGTTCTTCTTCGGTGCAGGTGCGCAAGCGGCAACCGCCACCGTCCGAAACGCACGCTGAAATCTACTATTATAAGAAACAGATTGATGCTCATACGCCGATGGTTCTGGTACTGCTTGATGGTGAGGAAGTTGAAGGGACGATTGAGTGGTACGATCGTGGTGCATTGAAAATCAACCGGCGTGCGGCGCCCAACCTGCTCGTGCTTAAGCGTCACATTAAGTACATTTACAAAGCTGAAGAGCGCGTGTCCAACGGGTCCAATATGACGCGCGTTGATGATGACCATGATGACCTGCCTCACTCGGTTGAAAACTAAAGTTCGTTCCCAAAGCGGCGCTCAGGCAAAACTGTCCGGGCGCCGCCTTTTCACTAGTGAATAGCTCGAATCAGGATTTTTCTCAGTCCACAGCGCACCGCCCTCGGGTTGGTATTACGATGGGAGACCCTGCCGGCATCGGCCCGGAGGTGGTCCTCAAAGCCGTCGCTGAAGAAGAAGTGCGGGCAGTTTGTCGTCCCGTGATTATCGGCGACGCGCAACTGCTGGCCCACAACGCGCGCACTCTCAATTTGCAATGCGGTTACGAAATCATTCGCCGCGACGAACCTCTGCCACCCGACGCTTCGGACCCGCTTATTTTTCATCTCAACAATATTCAGGGACATGTGGAACCTGGAATTGAGTCAGGCGACGCGGGCCGGGCAGCGGCCGAGTACATTGAAGCCGCCGTCGAGTTGTGCGCCGCCGGCAGCATTGACGCGATCGCCACGGCCCCGATCAACAAGCGGGCGTTGTTCCTGGGCGGCTATAGTTTTCCCGGGCACACAGAGTTTCTGGCTCACCTGACCAGCACCGAAGATTTCGCGATGGGCTTCGTCGCCGCGAACCTCAGGGTGGTTTTGATCTCGACCCACGTGCCGTTATCCGAAGCGATTGGTTTAGTCAGGCGCGAACGTTTTGAGAAGACAATCCGGTTGGCCGATCTGGAACTGCGGCGCTGGGGGATCGAACGCCCGCGGATCGCCGTCGCGGCGCTGAATCCGCACGGGGCCGAAGGCGGGCTGTTCGGCATCGAGGAGTCTTCAGAGATCTTGCCGGCTGTCGAAGCCTGCAAAGCAATGGACGACATCAACGTCAGCGGCCCATACTCAGCAGATACGGTCTTTTTGCGCGCTTCGCGTGGGGAGTTCGACGCGGTAATTGCGTGTTATCATGATCAGGCAATGATTCCGGTTAAGTGTCTGTCGTTTGGCGAGGCTGTCAACGTGACCCTGGGGTTGCCGTTCATTCGCACTTCAGTCGATCACGGCACTGCCTTTGACATCGCCGGGAAGGGAATTGCCGAACATTCGAGCATGGTTGAAGCCATTAAACTGGCAGCCGAGCTTTCCTTGAAGGCCGGCGAGAGCGGCAGAGCGTTGGAAGCGGCTTAAGTGGCACGGGCGTCCCGCCCGTGGATCAAGCGAATTCATAGCAGATCGGGTAAAAATAAATCGATTGAGCGATAACAAAGGAAAAGTTCTGGTGGCCGATGACGATCCGGCCATCCTGCGTCTGATCACCATGATCCTCGAGAAGGAGGGTTACGAAGTGGTCGGCGCGCGTGATGGGAAGGAAGCGTACAAAGCGCTCCAGGACAACGCGAATATCACGGCGGCAGTCTTTGATGTCGTGATGCCGCATATCGCCGGGCCGGAATTGGTGCGTTTCATGAAGACCGAGAAGCGTTTCATGCACATCCCGGTGATGATGATGACCGCCGAGCAGGATCCAAAATTGTCCCGCGATAGCTTCTCGGCCGGCGCCGTCGTCTTTCTGCCAAAGCCATTTACTACCGCGCAGCTCCAGACAATGCTGCGCATGCTGATCGGAAAAGCGAAGACTGAGAATCAGAACCGGGAGCGCTAGCGACCGGATCATCCACGTTCGTTCTCCAGGGTTCAGTAGAAGATCCGTATGATCCGGTCGCTATCGCTCCCGGTTCTGACACTCACGGAGTATCAATCATGTCCAAAAGAAATGTCCTGATCATTTCACTCGCTCTGATGGCCATCTCTGCCGGTATCACTCTTCATGCATCTGCCGCCGGTGAACTCTCTGCTAAAGAAGCTCGCCGTTTGATCGCGCATCTGGCTGGGATCAATTTGCCTTCGGACGCCGTGCGGGTGAAAGACGTTTCGTCAATTGGCAATTCAGCCACCGTCACGGCGCAGGTTGAAACCGCCTTCCGTTTTGAGAAAGACGGCAAAGGCAAATGGCGCGTCTCGGAAATCCGCACCGGTGATCGCCGCTGGGAAGATGTGGACAGCTTGATGAAGGCTCTGAATGCCGAGAAGACTTCCCGCGCTCGTGCTGAGCTTGAGGTGATCGCGACGGCGCTGGAATCGTTTAGAAGAGAACGCGGCGCCTATCCTGAATCAAAAACTCAAGCCGCTTTAATCGACAACCTCAATCCACGCTACCTCAAGCGCGTGGTCCGTGTTGATCCGTGGCACCAGCCTTACGAATACGAAGGCAGTCGCACATCATTCGTTCTGCGTTCAGTAGGACCGGATGAAAAAGCCAACACTGCTGACGACGTGACGGTCTCAAGCGGTCGCTGAATTCTCAGATTGGAATGTTCAGCCTCTCCTTCAAAACTTTTTCCAAAAAAGTTTGCCCGCACTCAGCCCAAACTAAAATTTACAACCGCGCACCTTACTTTCGTTTGAGAAAAAATCAGAGTTGAAATCCGCCTGTTTTAGGCCGTCGATGCAAGAAAATTGCGTTGACTCGGCTGCTAGGATCTTCGCGTTCCTGAAAAGTTAGTCTCCCGACGACTTCATCGGAAGAAGCGTTTCTTCCGGGAATTCGACTCGACTCTGATCGATTTGATCCTGCAAATCGATCCTCAGCGAAGGAAGGCCCCATGCTCTCTCTGTCACTTCTTAGGGTTTACATCCTGGTTGTTCCAGCAGTTCTCTCACTCTTCTTCTGGGCAAGGCCTGGAACTTCGGAAAATCAGCCGCCGAACCCGAACCCTGATCGGTACACGGTTCACGGAAACTTCTCGACGCCGCTTGATTCGCCGCCGTATGGAGTGTTGAAAAATGATAGTGACCCTGACGGGGATTTTCTGAGCTGTGTTTTCAGCGCCGTGAATACGAGCCTGGGGACTGCCCTCATATTTGCAAATGGGCGCGTTGACTTTATCGCCGCAGCTGGAAAAACCGGCACCGTTACCGTTCCTTATACGGTCTGTGACAATCACGGGTTGTGCGCCGACAGCACAGTTGCGTTTGATGTACTCAATCAGGCCCCGGTGGCTGGCGCGGATGAATACACGTTTCATCGACGCTTTGATTCTGAACTCGTAGACCCGGCGCCTTACGGCGTCTTGAAGAACGACAGCGATCCGGACGGCGATGCTCTATCCTGCCTGGCCCGACAGGTCGATGACCCGGTGGGAACGGCCAACATCTTTGCGAACGGCAGAGTCTCGTTCGTCCCGAATCATGGCCGAACCGGAGACGTCAGCATTACCTACACTGTCTGTGACAATCTGGGGGCGTGCTCTGAAGGAAGTGTCATCTTTCATGTGACTAATGAAGCGCCGGTTGCCGGAAATGATTCGTATGTAGTCCGCACCAAGGTATTCGCAACTCCCTTTGAAACGCCCTGGGGTGTGTTGAAGAATGACTCTGATCCCGAAGGCGATTCCCTGCTGCTGTCGTTTGCGCGAGCTGATTTTGCCCAGGGCACTGCTCTCGTCTTCGCGACCGGCCAGGCGAATTTCGTTCGCAATGATAACTATCTGGCCTTCAGTGGATCGCTTAGCCTTCCTTACACGCTCTGCGATGACCTCGGCGCCTGTTCACAGGGTACGGCCACCTTTCTACTGATTGGAATGGGAGAGAATAACGGCGCCTGTGGTCGCTGTAATGAGTCAGTCGGTGGTCCGGTCAAGGTCTCGAATGGCAACATGTACCTGCAACAGAGCGACTATCACCTGCCCGGTGTTGGTCAGGCGATTAGCGTGAGCCGGACATATAACAGCGATTCACAAACTGTAGGGCTGTTCGGACGTGGTTGGTCAACCCAATATGACGAGGTCATCATTGGTTATGACCCGACCTTGCTGAGCTTTACTCAGGGCGATGGCCGGTCGATCTATTTCACCAGACTGTTAACTTCCTCCGGTGCGTTCGCGGATCTGATCGGTGACTACCAGGCACGGGTCACCCAGGGGAGCGGCGGAAGTGTGCTGAGTCTTAAGGGTGGGGGCACTAAACAATTTAACTCGTCAGGCAAACTCATCTCTGCGGTCGATCGAAATGGAAACACCACGACGTTGGTTTATGACAGCAACGGACTCCTTGCTTCGGCAACTGATCCGTTCGGCCGCGTGCTGACTTTTCATACCAATGCAAACGGCCAGGTGAGCTCGATCAGCGATATCCTCGGTACGATCGCAACCTACGTGTATGGCGGAAGCAATGAACTGCTGTCAGTTACCTATGCCGACAATTCATCCTTCAATTTCGCTTACGATGGCAACCTGCGTTTGACGACCGTAACGGACGCGCTTGGGAATATTCTTGAATCCCATAGTTACGATGCGCAGGGACGAGCCGTCACTTCCGAGAAGCAGGGCGGAGTCGATCACTTTTCTCTTGAGTATGTGAGCGACACCGAGACTGATGTCACCGATGGCCTGGGGCATGTAACAAAGTACACGTTTGATAAGAGCAAAGGGCGCCATGTCGTGACACGAGTCGAGGGCGTGTGCAGTTGCGGTGGTGGCGGCGGTTCGCAGGTGCAAACCTGGGAATACGACGAACACTTGAACGTCACCTCGATGACCGACGCACTGAATCACTCCACCAGTTACACCTTCGATGCAAATGGAAATCAACTCACGGAAACCGATCCAACCGGGACCGTCACCTACACGTACAATGGGTTTGCCGAAGTGCTGACTCGCACGGATCAGATGAATAATCTAACAACCTATGCCTATGACGGTCAGGGTAACTTGCTTACGACGACTGACGCGCTCGGCGCCCACACGACGTCTACGTACAATTCGCGAGGACAAACACTTGCAACCACGGATGGTCGCGCCAATCTGACCATCTTTACCTACGACACCAGTGGCAACATAACGCAACGCAAAGACGCCAACAGTATTATTACCTTTTTCTTTTACGATGCGCGCAGCCGCTTGACTAAGGTGCGTGACGGTCTCAGTCGTTCGACGCTGTTAGCCTATGATTCCGCGGGCCGGATCACCAGAATCACGCAACCAGATCAGTCATTCGTCACCGTCGCCTACGATCTCGCAGGGCGCATTATTAGAGTCACCGATGCCCGAGGAAACCCTACGAATTACGCCTATGACAATGCGTACCGGGTGACGAGCAAGATCGACGCCGCAAATCGAACTATCACCTATGGCTATGACGCGATGTCTAATCGAACGAGCATGACCGATGCTCTTATGCGCGTAACTAATTTCGACTACGACGAATTCAATCGACTAGTGAAGGTGACCTACCCGCCGGCAAGCACTGGGGCGACGCGACTGTTCGAAACATTGGCGTACGACAATGACGGCAACGTTACTTCGCGTCGGGACACGGCGGGCCGCATCACTAGCTACGCTTATGACAATATGAATCGGGTCAGCAATATGACCGACGCGGCGAATGAAACGACCAGTTATCACTATGACGCCTTGAGCCGCATTGCGTCGATCACCGACGCCATCAGTCAGACGTACCAGTTCGGTTACGATCCGCTAGGGAGGCAAATATCGATTACACGCGGGGGCGTGACGATGAGTTACGGTTATGATGCTGTCGGCAATCGGACGCAACGGACTGATTATAATGGTGTCATTACCAACTACACGTATGACAACCTCAATCGGATAACAAAGATCAATTATCCGACGCGGTCGGTGACCTACTCGTACGATCCCCTAAACAACCTAACGCGCGCAGCGAATGACAACGGCACGGTTTACATTGGCTATGACAATCGCTATCGCGTGAGCAGCTTCTCCGATCCGTTCTTCTACGGGATCAGCTACAGGTACGATGCCTCCGGCAATCGAACCAAGGTGATAGTAAATGGCGCCACGTATGCCGCCTATACTTACGATGCGGTCAACCGTTTGACGAGCCTGAAAGACTCCACCAATATGACCTTCGCGTACACGTATGACAATGTAAATAAGATCACAAGTCGCACGTCGCCGAACGGCGTAACCACCAGCTATGCCTATGACGGCATGGGCCGCTTGACCAGCTTAATACACTCCACAGGCACAACAACGCTGAGCGGCAACCTCTACGCCTACAACGACGCAAATAGCATCTCCAGTTGGGTAACCGACAGTAATCAGCGGTCCTATTCATACGATGCTGGCAACCGTCTGACTGGTATGAGCGATTTCGAAATACCGCGTGAGAATTACTCGTATGACGGAATTGGTAATCGCACAGCCTCGCATTTAAGTTCCAGTTACTCGTACCAACCGTTCAATAAACTTGTAAGCACATCGGACGCTTCATATGCTTACGATAACAACGGGAACTTGATCTCAAAAGCAGATGCCTCAGGCGCAACTACATACAACTACGACGAAGAAAACTTGCTTACACAGGTCACCGCACCCAATGGGCTTGTAATTAACTACAAGTATGACGCCCTTGGCCGTAGAATTCACCGAACAACCACCGCTGGTGCCAACGAACGTTATGTTTACAACGGTGCCGATGTGCTACTTGACTTGAACGCAGACTGGTGAGTGGCGAACATGTATTTCAATGAGCCCGGCATTGATAACCATCTCCGCCAGGCTAGTGGATCCGCCGCGTGGTATTTCCTAACCGATCAACTCGGCTCTACCAGCGCGCTTACCGATGCCAATGCAAATGTCATTGAGCAAAGTACCTACGATTCCTTCGGCAGCAATGGCGGTAGTGCACGCAGTCGCTATGGGTATGCCGGCCGTGAGCGCGATCCGGACACCGGGCTGCTTTACTATCGGGCGAGATTTTACGATCCACAGGTCGGCCGATTTGTTTCTGAGGATCCAATGCAATTCGCCAGCGGAAACAATTTTTATCGCTATGGCAGCAACGATCCTCTTGACGTCAAAGATCCCAGTGGGCGCTACGAGATCGATGTTCATTACTATCTAACCTATTACCTAGCCATGAAGACCGGCTGTTTTTCACCAGAACAGGCCAAGGAGATTGCAAACGCAGATCAGGGAGTCGATGAGAACTCTCAGACCTCGCCGGGGCTCGGAAATACACAGCGCCAGCGAGATGTTAACGCCTACTATCATGCTCTGCATGGAGGCAGCCACCAGCCTTACCTTGACTCGCATTGGAAGAACGTAGCTTCAGGGGGCAGCTGTAACTTAAAAGCAATGGGAATCTACCTCCACTACTTGCAAGATACTTTCAGCCACGCTGGCTTTACGGATCCAGTTTGCGGGCATGGCTGCTTCGATTGGCATTATCCCGACAAGACCGACAGTGATGTCGATAAGGCGTTCCGGATGGCGCTGGAGACTTGGTACGCGTTGAAGGAATGCACAAAACTGCGGGGCTGTAAATGCCAGGAATGGCAAGACGCTTCCTGGAAAGGAGTGCGAGAATTCAACGCTACCTCAGGTGGACCGGATTACCGAGAGATCAATGCCGAGGAACTCGACCGGAAGAGGCGAATCCTCGGCGTTCCAATAAGGTAGGGGAGGTACAATCAAACCTGATGCATCGGCTGGTCAAATACTGTGCAATTGCGATAGGCGTTCAAGTGGTGTTGACCGCGTTACTCGCGCTGGTAGGTCGTAGCTTCGGACTCCTGCTCGTAATCGACTTTTATTATCCCGTGATTTTCTGCATCATCAAGGCAGGCGGATTTACCGGTGAGTCAACGATGATGTTTCCGGTCTTCATCGGGATACCATTGGGAATAATAATCTATGCTCTGATCATTGGCTTTGTATTTCGTGCGCTCAGGAAAACTTGATTCTATGCTCGGGTTCCCGGCAACCGACACGCCCCACGAACGAAAATTTAACCTAAGCCTCTATGGGACTAGCGTGACTTTGATTTGACTCACCACCCGATTACTCGCAACTACGGATACGATGCGGTCGATCGTTTGACGACCGCTTCCTACACCGGCCCGCTCCAACCGAATGAGAATTACGCATACGATGCCGTCGGCAATCGCACCGCTTCGCAGTTAAGCGCGAGCTACACCTATCAGCGGTTCAATCGCCTCGCTAATACGTCGACTGCGAATTGTTCGTACGACCTCAATGGCAACCTAGTCTCCAGGACTGATTCGACCGGCACGACACAATACGCCTGGGACTTCGAAAACCGTTTGCGTCAGGTCACGCTGCCGAACGGTTTGACGGTTACCTACAAGTACGATGCTTTGGGTCGCAGAATTCAAAGAATCCCGAGCACCGGCGTCTCGACCAGCTTCGTCTATGACGGTTTTCGGAGGATCCGATTGGGTTTGGGGGAGGGGTCAACAAGTTTGGGTACGTCAAGGACAACCCGCAAAATGCGACCGATCCATCGGGTCTTCATGAGATTGATGTCCACTATTATCTGA
>Ga0068859_100005194_pt1 | contig 13229 bp, 25 predicted proteins | sample KBSSwiS22_FD_66585 | JGI IMG/M metagenome (GOLD analysis project Ga0068859, IMG submission 66585) | Switchgrass rhizosphere microbial communities from Kellogg Biological Station, Michigan, USA - KBS Switchgrass S2-2 | ecosystem: Host-associated > Plants > Roots > Rhizosphere > Soil ... | reverse complement strand
GGTGCTCGACATCACGAGGGAATGATCATGAAGCGGGTTACCCTCACGGTCGACGTGACCGACGTAGCGGCCCGCGCCATCGAGCGCGACGGTCTCAACGGCGCGATCTCCTTGCGCGCGCTGAGCACCGTGGCTTTCCAGGGATACCAGATCTTGAAGATGGACGACCTGCCGCCCCGGTACACCGCCGAATCGTGGCCGGGGCTCGAATCGACCATCGCCGACTTGGTGCGGGTCGAGTTCGACACCAGGAAAGAACAGCTCTTGTGGGCTGTTGAGCAGCTCAAACGGGGCCGTTCGGTCCGATGTTCGGAGGAGTGACCATGTACCCGTTCACCGACTGTTGTCCGAACTTGCCCGGCGCCGATCCCGGCTGCGATGACGGCTGGTGCTGCACGCACGAGACGTGGCACGGCGAGCCCGAAGACGAAGACGACGAAGAGGAGGGCGGCGAATCGTGAAACTTGTTCGCGACCGGATCGGCGACATCCCGTGGCCGGACGAAGACAACAAGCGGCACCTCGGCTGGGTGGCGCCCGACTCGCCCGAGTATCGCGAGCGGCTCCGGCTCAAGCTGTTCGAGGAGGTCGGCGAGCTGGCCGACGCCGACCGGTACGGCGACCCCGGCGCGGTGCTCGACGAGGCCGTCGACGTGTACGAGGTGCTGCGCGCGCTGCTCGTTGCCAACGGCGTCTGCCCCCCGGTCGAGGTGGCCAACGGTCGTACCCCGCCGCGTCGGGTCGACGAGGTGCTCTACCAGGCGGCTCACGTCAAGCTGGCCCACCGGGGCGGGTTCTTCCAGGGCCGCACCTACGACGGGCCGGTACGCACCGACCACCCGGCCGCCGGGACACCCTGCGCGAACGGCGTCTACGCCCACGGACCACACACGTGGCTGGAGCCGGCCACCCGCGAATGCCCCGGATGGCCGGTCAAGCCATGATCGATGGCCCCTGGGTCCTCCAGCCCTTCAGCTTCGCGGCGTTCATCCTCGGCGCCCTGTCCATGGGCCAGTGGATGGCGCGACCCCGCCGCAACATCCGTCATCTGTGGTTCGGCATCGGTTTCTTCGCGGCCGGCTGTCTGCTCGTGCTGGCGAAACTCATCATTCAGTAACACACGACTGGGGGTGATCACATGAATGGCGTTCGACTGGGGCGCGCGATCATCGTGTACGGCACCGTCGCCGCCATCGCGGTCGTGCTGTTCTGGCTCACCGGCGGATACGGGCCGGCATGAGCGGCAAACACAGAGACTGGGCCGGCTGGGCGATCGACCTCGGCATCGTGTGTTTCTTCGTCGCATTGCCGATAGCGTGCTTTTCGCGCGATACAGCACTCGGGGTGCTCGTACTCTTCGCATTGTTGACGGGGATTCCGATGTTCAGAAAGCCGGGGCGGAAATGACCGTGACCGTCGAGGTCGAATACGAGATATTCCACACCATCAAAACGAAGAGGATCGAGGCCCCGGAGATGAGTGTGCAGATCATCCCCGGGGAGGCGCCCGGCCCGACCGGCGGGCGCGCGTTCATGGTCACCGAGCGGTGGCCGGACCGGACCGTCACACACTGGCTCTCCAGCGTGCACACCATCGTCGAGGGGCGCACCCCGTGAGCTGGCTGCCGTTCACCGTCGCGGCCGTGGTCGGGGTGGGCCTGTTCGCGGCCACGCTGCTGTGGCTGCGCGACCTCGGCGCGCCGGCACCCCTGGCGAGGTTCGTGGCGTTCCTGGCTGGGCTGGCGACGATGCTGCTGATCATCTACGCGTACAAGACGACATGACCGAGCACGCTTCCGACTGCACGGGAAGCTGCGGAACATGGCTGGCTGCTGGCACGCCGAGCTGCCAGCCATACCCGTGCCAGTGCGAGAAAATCGACGACGACCCTCCATTGTGGAAGGTCGAGCGCGCCCGCCGCACCGGAGATCCCACCGTATTCGCCTGCGACCCGTACATCAGCAAAAAGGGTTACAACGTCGGTCGGTGGACCAACCGGTGCGCCTGCTGGGGGCAGCGCCGCGAGCGCCGCCCCGACGGCTGCTGTGCCCACCACGAGGGCAACCCGAGATACCTGCCCGTCGGCCCGGACGGGCGACCCCTCGCCGCGCCCGTGCTTGCCGGCATGCTCCATGAGACGATTCCGCCCGACCGGGAGGCCGGCTGGCAGGCGCCGCATGAGCGCGTCGAGCGGCCCGTGCGCGACGTCGCGCCGGCCGCCGCGTACGCCGACGCGCTCGGCATCCCGATGGACGTCGAGCCGGCGCCGTACGTCCGCCGGTGGTCGGCCCAGGAGCTGCATTGCGCCTGCCCGACCCCGTGGGACCACCTGGTCACCAAAGAGGGTAAGCCGGCAGAGAAGGGCATCGGCTACCACTGTTGCAACTGCCATTGCAACTTTCGCAACGTTGCAGTCTCCTCGACACACCAGCGCAACGCTACGGACGATTGTCGGCCACCGGAGACAATCCGGGACACCGAGACGGGACGCCCCGTGCTTCGCCCCCGCGCCGAAGGTCAATTCGTCATCTGGGGATAGAACCAGACACCGTGGTATGATGCGCCCATGGAAATGAACCTCGTACGACTGCGGCAGGAAATGGAGGCCGACCCGGGCCTGCTCCTCACCCCGAAGGAGGTGGCCAAGATCTTCCGGGTCGATCCGAAGACGGTCACCCGCTGGGCCGGCGCCGGGAAGCTTGCCGCCATCCGAACCATGGGCGGGCATCGGCGTTTCAAGGCCGCCGAGGTCATCAAGGTGTTGGAGGGTGAGGGGTGAGCGGCCTCGACGCACTCGGCCTCACCGATGACGAACGTCGATTCCTGGCCATGCACGCCCGCTACGAAGCCGAACACCAGCTCGACGCGCGCGGCTACCGCACCCGGGCGGTGAGCGACCCGACCAGCGGTGTGATCCTGGAGCTTGACGATGAGCGATGGGCGACCCGGCACGAACGTCGCGACCGGTGGCAGGCCATCGCCGACGCCCTGCACCCGGACGGGGGCCGGGCATCGGCGATCATGCGGGCCTCCCGTGACGAGTCGGTCCACCCGCGCGACGCCACGGGCAAACTGGTGCCGCTGCCGACCACGGAGGACATCACGGTCGAGGACACCTGTCCGTCCCGCAAGGTTGACTACGACACGGGCGAGATCCTGCACTGCGACGGCTCCCGGTTCTGCTTCGGTCCGATCGTCGACCCGATGCGTGAGCACCACAACGGCGCCTGGACGTGGTCCGACCTGGGCGCCATGCCGGCCGACCGGCCGTGTGATCACAACTGCGGACAGTGCGTCGAGCGCACCCGCGACGCGGTGCTCGACGCGGCCATCGACTGGCGGGACCAGAACGATTCGCACGCGAGGCTCGCCGCGCTGGAAATTGCTATCGACGAGTATCGAACGGTGATGGGGAGGTTGGGTCGGTGAGCGCCTGGCAGATTCTCGTGTTTGCCATAGTCGGCGGCATCCTCGGGGCCCTCGCGGAAATTCGGCGGCTCCACAAGACCGGCAACGGCTACCCGACGATCGCCTTCCTGGTCCTGGGACTGCTCACGTTCGGTTGGCTGATGATCAGCGGCGTGTGGGACGGTACCTGGTGACGAAATCGATATATCCAGGCCTTGTCCCCGACGACGAGCCGTACCGCATCATCGTCACCGGCTGGCGCGCCTGGCCCGTGGATCTGCGCTGGTTCGTCGAGACGAAGCTGCGCGACTTCACCGGCGGCCGATCGGCCTACAATCGGCCCACCATCCTCGTGCACGGTGATTGCCCGATCGGTGACGGCGGGGTCGACGGCATCGCGAAGCGCTACATTCACGGCCCGCACCGGCACATGGTGACCACCGAGGCCCACCCTGCCGACTTCGCCGGACGTGGCCCGAAGGCCGGACCCGAACGGAACGCCCGCATGGTCGCGGCCGGCGCGAACATCTGCCTCGCCTTCCCCGGGCCGGGCTCGCGCGGCACCTGGGACTGCGTCCGCAAGGCCGCCGACGCCGGCATTCCCGTACAGATCTATTCGCTTGAATTCGTGCGGAAGCTGAGGGGCGCACCGTGACCCATCACCCCACGTTCGAGCAGTACATGGGCGGTATCGACAACCCACACCTCAGCCACGACCAGCTCATCAGGAAGTGGAGTAGCGTCCAGAGCGGCCCCCGGGTTGCTCGTCGGAGCATGCTCGTCGAGAGCGTCCCCGACGATCCGGCCGAGGTGGAACGGCTCATCGACGCCACCCTGCGCGACATCGAGCGCGGCAGCTTCGACCGCCGACCGAGGGTCGAGCTTCGCCCCAAGGCGGGAATCGCCCTCGTGCACAAGCCGGAACGCGAACCGAAAGGCCCCCTGGGGCTGCGGCTGCACCTGTGGTGGATGCGGGTCCGGCTGTGGTGGATGGTGGCCCGCCTCGACGGCGCCCGTGAAGCCCTCCGGGAGACGACATGATCCGCAGTCACCGCGACGGCATTGCCGGAACCCGGTTCCTCACCGCGACGGCGACGGCCCTGCGTACCTGCCCTTTCTGCCAGGCCGGACCTAACCAGTCCTGCCGCCGGTGGGTTGCCGGTCATCCCGATTTCGCCGACGACACCACCGGCGCCACCGGCGGCTACTGGAAGCGGGTGGACAAGTTCCATCCCGAACGGTCCGGCCGGCAGCCGAAGAAACCTCGCCAGAAGTTCCCACCACCGGAGGCGTTTCAATCGTGAGCGGCGACCCGCTGCGCATTCGACAGGTCCAGTTCGATCAGGTGCTTGACCGCCTGGAGGCGGCCGTCACCGGCCACAACCCCGGCTACGGGCCCCTGGAGTACGACGCGGACATGAACCTGGTGTATCAGTTCATGGCCGTGTGGGACGGCCTCGATCACCGCGTGCAGCGCGCCTACGCGGTGCGCATCGCCCGGCTCAAGCAGTACGGAAAGGGGCAGACAACTTGACACGCCACGTGTGCTACGGTGCCCGGATGACTTCACGCCTCATGCTCCGCGCGGCCGTGCTGCTCACGCCGCTGCTGGCGCTGGCCGGATGTTCCGGCGCCTCGCCCGGCACGGTCGACCCGGGTGCGGCCGAGGGAACCGCGCTCTCGACCGCAGACAAGGTTGGCGCGTTCCTGATCGCCTACGGCAAGCCGGTCGCCGTCGTCGCCGTGATCGTCATCGTGGGGAGCTTCCTGCACTTCCTGTGGAAGGCGCCCGCCGTGAAGATCCTGGTGGCACTCGCTCTGGGTGTCAGCATCGCCTATTTCGCCTTGCGGGGGCACCGGTGAACGCGCGGAAGCCGACCGGCGGAACGTTCCCACAGTTCGACCCCAAGGTGCTGAACAGGGCCGCCGAGGGCATCGCCGAGGCCGCGCGCAACGCGGCCAAAGCGTTCGAGGGGATGAGCCGGAACCTGCGGCTGCGTGAAGCCCTCGGGGTGGCCCTGAACCCCGACAGCGCCGCCCTCGACCGGGCCCTGTCCGCGCTGTCCGAGGATGAGCGGGAGGCGCTCGCCAAGGCCGCGTTCCGGATCCGCACCCGCCTCGACCGGATGGAGAAGTAGCCATGATCGACCGCGAGCACCCGTCGATCGACCTGATCGAGCAGGCCGTCGAACTGATCAACGATACGGATGAGCTGGAACGCATGGCCCGCGCCGGCCATGACATCAGCCTGCACGGCGCCCACCTGCGCGGTGAGGATGCCCTCCGGGCGCTCGACGCGGCCCGCGCCGGGGCGATGCTGCCGCTCGTCGCCTCGCTCGCCCTCAACGCCGAGCGGATCGCCGACGCCCTCGCGGCCATGGCCGAGGGCGTCGGCACGCAGGACGGCCGACCCGACTTCGACACGGTGTCGGACTCGGAACTGATCGCGGAGCTGGCCCGCCGGCACCACCCGGACGGGCTGCCCACGTGAAGATCCCCCTGCATCAGTACAACGCCGTCATCGGGCACTGCCGCGCGGAGGAGGAGCGCGGCGTCGAGGCGTGCGGCATCCTGTACGGCCCGTTCCGGCCCCAGCAGCTCATCACCGGCATGATGCGGATGAACAACACACACGAGCATCCCAAGTACCGCTGGGAGTTCGACCGGGGCCAGCAAGTCGACACGTGGATGGCGCTCGACAAGGCCGGCCAGCGGCCGTGGGTGATCTACCATTCGCACCTGGACACGGATCCGGTGATGTCGGACGACGACGAGCGGTACGCGGCCAACGATCCGTCGATCGCGCACCTGATCGTGTCGCTGTCGGCGCGCACGTCGCGCCTGTGGGTGGCGACGTACCGGTACACGCGTGAGCTGGCGTTCGAGGTGATCGGCGATCCGTGGGTCGGCGAGCGCGTCCCGGCCGAATTCGACTAGACACGTGACTTGACACGCGGAACCCCGGGGCGTAACGTAGTCCTCGCAAGCGAACGGGGCCGGCACGAACGGCCCGCAGGAGCTTTGAGAAGTCCATAGTGGATAGTCATAGACTGCGGCGGGCGCAACGACTCGCTTCCGGCCACTTTTTGTTTCACGGAAACGCGACCCGCGCCCGCCGCCTTGAACGCTGAGCCTCCCGCGCCAGCATGGTCGAGCATCAGAGCATCAGGTGCAGACACGCGGGATTCCCCACGCAAGCGGGGATGATCCATGGCGACGCCGTTATGCGGACTTACCGTCACCATGCTCCCCGCGTAACGCGGGGCGGCCGACATTCCGAAGAGGAGGGAACGCCCCGAGTGGGCGCCGGTTCGATTCCGGTAGCTGGCGCAGCCAGCCGGCCACTTCACCCCACCGCGCACTGGCGCGCCGCGCAGCATCCTCATTGCATAAGACGTGAGTACGGTTCGAATCCGGACGGTGGGACGCGCAAGACCCGTTGGCTGGGTGACCCTAGCGAGTCCACACGTGGAGGCCAGCGGCAAGTATGGCAACGCCACCAAAGGCCACGGTGGCGGTCGGGTCTAGAGTGGTGCGACCTCATGTACCGGTGTGCTTCCACGAGGCACCTATGAGATGGGGCGCGGTTGCTGAGCCACCTGAACGAGGCTCAGGATCGACGATGGCGGGTTCAACTCCCGCACCCGATGCTTTCGCCGTTTCGTCCAGCACGACGCAAACGGCGCTCGAACGTCCGGAGGCAGGGCGTCGACTGGTCCCGTAAGGACTCGGCAGGCAGTCGGCCGGCGCCGCATCCGGGGTATCACGGATGGAAGCCGGGCAAGGGGGAGCGGGTGCTTGCCGCAATCCCACGACACCAGCTAGGCCGCGAATCCGCGAAGCACCCGAACCTAGGCGGGTTAATTGGGCGGGGCGGCATCGGCTGGTCATGGTTCCTGTAGCTCAACCGGTAGAGCGGCGCAAACCTCTCCCTTGGACGGCGCGGAGTTAGGCGTTACGTGACGGTTCGAATCCGTTCAGGAGCGCGATCGGGTTGTACAGCCCGGTAAGTCGAGGCGTTGGGGTTCGACTCCCCGGCGGGTTGCAAGATGCCTCGGCGTAGGCCCGTGAGTACGCGGTCCCCGTTAAGGGGCGGGCGTGACGGGCCGCCACAGCGGGATGGAGCAGTTCGGTAGCTCGCTGGTCTCATAAGCCAGAGGTCGCAGGTTCAAATCCTGTTCCCGCTACGGGGCTAGTCCGATGCGTGTTCCAGCGCGCAGAGACGGTGCCCTGGGCGTCGAGCGCCCCACCCCTACAAAGGGCCGGGCGACTGGACTCGACGGCCGATCGCGAGACGAGCGCCAGTGTCGCCAGCGTCAGTGGGCAACTTGGGCCACGTGGGTGCGAGCCCCGCCGCGATCACATCCCATGTTCATCGACGAGAGGAAATCGCATTGTTCGGCTGGCTCCGAACCCCGAAAGAGCCCGGCGGCCAGCCGGGAGCACTGCCCCGCCGGCAGCACACCGCCAAGCGTTCCGGCTGGCATGCCGGCGGCCGGCCTGGCCGGGAACCATCCGGCGGGTGGGGTGACAGCGACACCGAGGACCGCAACGCGGGCGAGGACATCACCCGCAGGCGGCCGGAAAGCTGGTAATCTCCCGGCTATGCAGGGCGAGGGAAGCGGGTGCGCGAGGGGCCGACCCCCGAGCGTGCTTCGCAAGGCCCATCCCCCGGGTCGCGTCCCGGGGGCGCCCACAAGGCGGCGGTTGTGATTGAAAGGGGTCGATCTCGGTCCCGCCGCCCCGAAACTTCGGTTCCGGCCGAAGGTGCAGGTAAGGATCGAGTGGATTCCCGCGAGGGAGGTTCCCCATCGTGGTGATTACCTGGGGTAGTGCCCGGGGTGCCCGTTCGACTCGGGCAGGGGAAACTAGACAAACTGATCACCGTCTATAAACGCGATCTGGTAACAGGCGAAGGTATCCAAAGCGCACGGTCGGCGTACGACGCTGTGTGAAAGGAACCCGAGCCCGTCCGGTGAAGTGGAACGGATCCACGCGTGGCCCAAAGCTGCGAGAGCCGGTTCGAGTCCGGCCCGGACACGTCGGTGGGGGATTGGTCGGGACGCCACGCCCGCCCCCGCCGGCTCCAACCCCAGGGAGCCGCATGACCAGACTCAAGATCACGTTTGTTTCGCTCGTGCTGCTGGCGGTCGGCGTGGCAATCCTGCCGCGCTACCTCCCGGCGCCGGGACGGAGCCGGGAGGACTGCGTCAAGCAGCGCACCTCAACCGACAAAATGAAGATCATTCTTCAGGGGTGGTGGGGCGGCGGACACCCGGCGTCCATCTCCTACAGTGTCACCGACCAGCCGATCGTGGGACCGTTCGACGTTCCCGAGCCCATCTGGCAGACGGTCATCTATGTTCGAGCCTGCGACCTGATCATCTTGCGGGTCACCCCTACCTGGGGGGAGGGTGAGACGGGATGTCGGATCGTATGGGCCAACCGGGTAACCACCCCCGGGCGTGGCACGTACGGACGCAACCCTGACGGCGGGCCGGCGCACTGTGAGCGCTGGTTCGAGCCCGGAAGTTAAGCACCACGGGGAGTAGCCCAACGGTAGAGGCTGGTGCGGACATGCCAAGTCCGTGGTGCCCGGTTCGAGTCCGGGCCTCCCCTCGCGCGCGGTTTGATCGTGGTGGCAACGGCCTTGCGCACGAAGCCACGGACGCGCTCGACCTGGTGACCGGTCGAAGAAAGAGCACACGGTCACCACCCGAAGGAACGCGGACCGGTCGTTAGACGGCCCGACTCCGGAGGGATGCGACGAGCCGAGGGCGGCGCCGAGTTCCCCCCGCCGGGGTGCCACGGACGGGCGCGGGCCGGTAGGCGCCCCCCTCGACTCGCAAACCCACACGGAAGGGATCTTGTGTACGCACTGACCTCGCTTGCCGGGAACGCCGAAACCAACCCGCGAGCCTCGCTCATCGTCGGCATCCTCTGCGTCGCCGCCATCTTCGGCCTCGTCGCCTGGATCAGCATGAGGGGCAGGGGCGAGTAGGACTTTCCTCCCCCCAGACCGCCCCCGGCGCCCACCCCGCCGGGGGCGGTCGCATGTCCGCCGGAAAGACCATGAGGCGTCCGCCGCGCTATCATGCGGCCATGGCCAGCAGCCCGTGACGGGGTGCCGACCATGGCCGCGACGGCAGGAAGGGTGCCCGTGATGGGACGTAACGATCATGACCAGGATGACCCGGTCATCCTGGAGGGGACCGCCATCGAAGGTCCCGTCGAGATCTACCGGGGCACCCCCGAGGGGGCTCAGGACGGCGAGGAGGAAGGCCCGTTCAACGGCCGGAAGACCTTCCGGATCGACATCGACGAAGACGCCATCGCCGAGATCATCCGGCAGCGGCATCGGGGCGTCGCCATCCGTGAACTCGCCAAAGAGCATCGCGTCTCGAAAGACACCATCATCAGGTGGTGCGGCGAGAACATCGACCGGGTGAAGAGCAGCACCGCGAAGGCTGCCAACGCGCGGGCGGCCATCGTCGCCGAGCTGCGCACCGTGCGCGCCGAGGCGTGGAGGATCTTCGAAAACAACGATCATCCCGGGATCAAGCGGGACATGCTCGTGCGGGTCGAGTCGACACTTGTCAACGAGGCGATCCTCGTGGGCGCCAAGGTCCCGCCGGTGGTCAAGGCGGAAGTCCAGGTCACCGAAGTGACGCAGGCCGACCTCGAACTACAGGCGATGATCCGGGAGGCCCAGGCCGCCAATGCGCGCGTCCTCGGCCATGTCGAGCGCGAGTTCAAGGGCGGTCCGTGATGGAGTTCCGCGACGAGCAGCCGCTCGACCTGGGTGAGATGATCGCCGAAGAAACCAGCGAGCAACAGAAGATCATCAACGACACCGCGTTCAAGCTCGCCGCTGACCTCGCCGAGCAGCGCGATCGGCATCTCGCTGCGCTACCGCCCGGATACCGGTTCTGCGCGCACAACGACATCGAGTTCCTCACCGAGGACGACCAGACCAGCGACGTCTGGGTGCTGAAGGCTCGCCAGCGCGGCCACGACCTGGCCCCGGGTGAGGTGTGCGACCGGCCGGGGCGGGGTTCCCGCACCGAATACGGGTGGCCCACCGTGAAGGCCGACCGGCTGACCGCCTCGCTACCGACCGACGAAGGCGACTGTCCCGAGTGTGGCAAGCCGGGCGCTCGCTGGGTCGCCACGCCCACCTTGACGGTGCTCTCACACGCCACCGACGCCGACCACGACGCCTGCCCGGATGTGCAGCGGCGGCGCGCCTTGGAAAAGCTGCTTGACCCGGCAACGTGGGAGAGCATGTACGTGGACGCTTTCGACGACATCGCCTGGTGCGGCACCGACCGGATGTCCATGGGGTTGCTCCCGCCCCTCGACGCGCCCGCGCTCGGCATCATCACCACCCCGCCGGCCACCCCTGAGCCGGAAGACCAGACCAGCCTGTACGACAGGTTGCACGAGATGTGGAAGAGGGTCAGCGACGGCGGCCAGTACCGGCCCGACCCGCCGCCGGTCGTCTCGCCGGAGACCATCGCCCGCCACCAGGCCGCCGCTGACCTGCCCCGGGCGCCGTGGATCGCGGTCCGCAACCCGTTCCAGGCTGATCCGATCGGCCCCAGTGGCGAGATGATCTGGATGAACTGGGAGGCCGACCGGGCCGTCCCCTCACCTTTCAACATCGACCCGTGGGGTTCGCTCATGGGCCGCCGGCTGTTCCGCACCGGGCAGTTCATCGCCCGGCCCGACGGCCGGGGCGGCTGGGACGTCGCCGAGATCATGGTGACGTCGTGAAAGCCCCCACGGATCTCTTCGATGCTGAGTTCCGGCTCGTCGGCGACGAAGACTGCGGCGTCGGCATCGAATGCCAGGTGTGCGATCGGGGCGGGGTGCCCGTCGCCTACTACACCTGGCCGGGCAACCACGTCTACGAGAACACCGACGTCAAGGTTGTGCACACCATCGCCGCGCTGCTCGCCGCCGCCCGAGGGCACATGCTCGACCACCGCCGGGCCATCCTCGACGGGAAAGCTCAGCCACGCGTAACGAGGGCTGATGGCCCATGACGATCGCGCCGGAGCGGCCGACCACCGCGCCGGTCGACGAGGAACTCACCGTCTCCATCGACCCGTACGACTGGCGCACCAACTCCGACAACTTCGACTTCAATGGATGGCTCGCCACCAAGAACCCGGCCCTGCTCGCCAGCCCCGAGGGCCGCCGCGCCATCACCCGCGCCGACCCGATGCTGTTCGCCCTGCTGTACCTGAAACACCACCTGCGGGACAAGGAAACCGGCGAGATCACCTTCGCCGACTGCCACCTCGACTGGTACCGCTACGGCCGGCAATGGATGATCCAGAACACCGGGCTGCGCGGCTGGCGGCACTCCTTCGCCAGCCCCCGGAACTCGGCCAAGTCCACCACCTGGTACACGTTCATTCCGATCTGGGCCGCCGCCCACGGGCACGTGAAGTTCATCGCGTCATTTGCCGACTCAGGCACCCAGGCGGAAATGCACCTGCAGACGTTCCGGTCCGAGGCCGCCGAGAACGCGTTGCTGCGCCACGACTATCCGGACCTGTGCACGGCCGTGCGTAAGCCCACCGGGCGCACCGTCGCCGACAACGAGGGCCAGTTCCAGGCCCGCTCAGGCTTCGTGTGGGTGGCCCGGGGCATCGACACGGCCGTGCTCGGCATGAAGGTCGGCGACCGCCGCCCCGACGTGATCATCTGCGATGACGTGGAGAAGGCCGAAGCCAACTACTCGCCCCACGAGGTGAAAAAGCGGCTGTCGACCCTCATCGACGCGATCATGCCGCTGAACGAGCGGGCCAAGTTCGTTCTCGTCGGCACCGTCACCCGGCCCGGCTCGATCAACCACCAGTTGGTCAAGGTGGCGCAGGGCGAGGTCGACCCGGACAGCGAAGAGGGCGAGCGGCTCCGCTGGATCAAAGACGAGAAGATCACTCCCCACTACTACGCGCCGATCCTGCGCCGCGACGACGGCAGCCGGCGCTCCATCTGGCCCGGCCGGTGGCCCCTGGACTACCTGGAGGGCATCGAGCACACCCGCAACTACGCCAAGAACTTCGCCAACGACCCGCGCGCCGAGTCCGGGCCGTTCTGGGCCGGCGCCGACATCCGCTACGGCCGCCCCGTCGGCATCACCCGGCAGTTCCTGTTCGTCGACCCGCCGCTCACCCAGAAGACCACCAGTGACCCGGCCGGGCTCGCCGTGCTCGGCTACGCCCCCGGCACCGGCAAATTGCCCGACGCTACCCTGCGCAAGCTGCTTGGCGACGGCGTCTTCGACGAGGCCACCGGGCAGCGCGTGGACGGCTGGCGGGACACCCTGGCCGCGCAGGAAGCCGACCTGTTCAGCCCGGCCCGGCTGTCGCGGGTCGTGGTCGAGCACTGCGAGGAGGTGTGGAAGACCGGTACGCCGTTGAAGTTGCGCATCCTCGAACTGTTGACCATGTTCCCCGGCATCGACATGGTGTGTATGGAGATCAACGCGGGTGGAGACCTGTGGCTGGAGATCATGAATGATCTTCCGGTCACGCTGAAGACCTTTCACAGCAAAGCGCCCAAGGTTGTCCGCATCGGCTGGGGCCTGGAGATGTACCAGAAGCGGCGCGTCACCCACGCCAAGCGTCTGCACGCCCTGGAAGACCAGCAGGTGGCGTACCCCAAGGTCGAGCATGATGACATGGTGGATGCGGCCAGCACCGGCACGATGTACCTGTTGAAGCCTCGCAAGAACACCAAGAACAAGAGCATCCCGTCCCGTTAGTCCACATCGGACAGTCCACAGTGGAGAGTCGATGACCACCCCAAT
>Ga0068859_100005193_pt1 | contig 13229 bp, 10 predicted proteins | sample KBSSwiS22_FD_66585 | JGI IMG/M metagenome (GOLD analysis project Ga0068859, IMG submission 66585) | Switchgrass rhizosphere microbial communities from Kellogg Biological Station, Michigan, USA - KBS Switchgrass S2-2 | ecosystem: Host-associated > Plants > Roots > Rhizosphere > Soil ... | reverse complement strand
CCGCGCAAGCTCGACCAGGTGATCGATGGGCTGCGCGTACGCGAGCGCAAAGGCGTGATTCCGCCGAAGTTCGCCGTGGAGAAGGTCCTCGAGCAGATTCGCGGATTCCTCGCGCCGGGCGCCGGCGGCAACGCCCTGACCGTGAACCTGAGGGACCGGCTCGCGAAGACGGGCCTCGACGTTGCGGTGCGCGCAGCCCTGGTTTCGCGCGCCGAGCAGGCGGTCGCCGCCAGCGTTTTCCCGGCCTACCAGCGGCTCGCAACCTACCTCGAGACGCTGCGGCCGAAGGCACAGCGCAACGACGGCGTCTGGGCGTTGCCGGACGGCGACCGCTATTACCAGCACGCCATCGAGTTCAACACGACGACCCGGATGACCGCGGACCAGGTCCACGAGCTCGGCCTCGCCGAGGTCGCGCGCCTGAAGGACGAGATCACGCGCGTCTTCGAGGCAGCGGGCTATCGGGAAGGGTCGCTCGCCGAGCGCTACCGGAAGCTCGGCGATGCACCCGGCCAGCACTATGCGGACAGCGACGACGGCCGCGCCCGGATCCTGTCCGACTACCAGTCGATCATCGACGAGATCTCGGCCGGAATGCACGCCTATTTCGGCCTGCAGCCAAAGGCGGCCGTGGTCGTGAAGCGAGTGCCGGCGTTCTCCGAGAAAACCGCTCCGGCCGCGTATTACAACGCTGCCTCGATCGATCGCTCGAGGCCGGCGCAGTTCTTCGTCAACCTGCGCGACGTCGACGAAACGAAGCGCTACCGGATGCGCACGCTCGCCTATCACGAGGCCGTGCCGGGTCACCACCTGCAGATCGCGATCGCCCAGGACCTCAAAGGGCTGCCCTTCTTCCGCCGCGTGGTTCCGTTCACCGCCTTCGACGAAGGCTGGGCGCTCTACGCCGAGCGGCTCGCGTGGGAGGCCGGCTACCAGAAGGATCCGCTGGACGACCTCGGCCGGCTGCAGGACGAGATGTTTCGCGCGGTGCGCCTCGTGGTCGACTCGGGGCTGCATGCGAAGCGCTGGTCGCGCGAGCGCGCGATCGAATACATGGCCGAGAACACCGGCATGCCGCAGGCAGAGGTGGTCGTCGAGATCGAGCGCTACCTGGTGATGCCCGGACAGGCGCTCGCCTACAAGGTCGGCATGCTGAAGCTCCTCGAGTTGCGCGAGCGCGCGAAGCGCGCGCTCGGCAGCCGGTTCGACCTGCGCGAATTCCACGACGAGGTGCTGAAGAACGGAGCGCTGCCGCTCGCGATCCTCGAGCGGGTCGTCGACGACTACGTCGCCCGCAAGCAGGGCCGGTAGCCTGGAGTAGCATACCGGCGCCGGAACCTTGCGCCGGAAAAGGGGAAGCGATGAAGCGAAAACTGCCCGCCGCGGTCTTCATCCTGATCGCGCTCGTCCTCGGGATCCTCGTCGGCTACATGATCTTCCTGTCGTACCCGGACAAGAAGATGGCCGCGCAGATCGCCGGCTATATCTCGATCCTGTCGGATGTGTTCCTGCGCCTGATCAAGATGCTGATCGGGCCGCTGGTGTTCTCGACGCTCGTCGTCGGCATCGCGCACATGGGCGACGCCGCTTCCGTCGGACGCGTGTTCGCAAAGGCGATCGGCTGGTTCGTCATCGCCTCCCTCGTCTCGCTGGTGCTCGGCCTCGTGCTCGCCAACGTGCTGCAGCCTGGACACAACCTCGGCCTGCCGCTGCCCGACATCGGCAGCTCCGCCAACCTGGCGACGGCCAAGTTCACGCTGAAGGATTTCGTCGGCCACCTGGTGCCGAAATCGTTTGCCGAAGCGATGGCCAACAACGAGATCCTGCAGATCGTCGTGTTCTCGATGTTCTTCGGCGTAGCGCTCGCCGCGCTCGGCGACAAGGGCAAGACGCTGGTATTCGCGATCGACGAGCTGGCGCAGGTGATGCTCGTCATCACCGGGTACGTGATGAAGCTCGCGCCGGTCGCCGTCCTCGCGGCGATGGCGGCCACGGTCGCGGTGAACGGCCTCGAGATCCTGCTCAAGTTCGCCGTGTTCATGGGCGACTTCTACCTGGGCCTCTTCGTGCTGTGGAGCCTGCTGGTGTTCGCGGGCTTCGTCGTGCTCGGCCCGCGCGTATTCCGCCTGCTGGTGCTGATCAAGGAGGCGTTCATGCTGTCGTTCGCGACCGCGAGCTCCGAGGCGGCGTATCCGAAGATCATCGATGCGCTCGACCGCTTCGGCGTCAAGCGCAAGATCTCGAGCTTCGTGATGCCGATGGGCTACTCGTTCAACCTCGACGGCTCGATGATGTACTGCACGTTCGCCGTGCTCTTCATCGCGCAGGCCTACGACATCCATCTGCCGATCGAGACGCAGATCACGATGCTGCTGATCCTGATGCTGACGTCCAAGGGCATGGCAGGCGTGCCCCGCGCCTCGCTCGTCGTGATCGCGGCGACGCTGAACCAGTTCAACATCCCGGAAGCGGGCCTGCTGCTGATCCTCGGCATCGACACGTTCCTCGACATGGGCCGCTCGGCAACGAACGCGGTCGGCAACTCGATCGCGACCGCGGCGGTGGCCAAGTGGGAGGGCGAGCTGCTCTCCCGCGAGGATGCCGAAGCCAACGAGCGGCGCATCGAAGCCGGACTTGCCGACGCCAGCGCAACAGCCGCATGACCCTGTCCCGCCTTGCAGCGGTCGTCGTCGCGCTCGCGCTGGCGGCGGGGAAGGCGCTCGGGCAGGAGGAAGATCCCGCGCCGGTCGTGCTCGCGGGCACGCTGGCGAAGGCGCGCGCATCGGGCGCGGTCACGCTCGCATTCCGCGAATCGTCCATCCCCTTTTCCTATCTGTCTGCACGCAAGGAGCCCATCGGATACTCGATCGAGCTGTGCAAGAAGGTCGTGGAGGCGATCGGCGAAGCGGTCAGCAAGGAGCTCGCGATCCGCTGGCTCGCGGTAACTTCCGAAACCCGGATCGAGGCCATCACGTCGGGCCGCGCCGACCTGGAATGCGGCTCGACGACCGATAACCTGGAGCGGCGCAAGCTGGTCGCGTTCTCGCCGACGATCTTCGTCGCCGGCACCAAGCTGCTCGTGCAGCGCGGCTCGCCGATCCGCTCGTTCCGCGATCTCGGCGGCAAGACGGTGGTCGCGACCGCGGGCACGACCAACGAGAAGGCGATGCAGGAGATCGCGCGCCGGTTCAAGGTGACGTTCAAGCTGGCGACCGCGCGCGACCACGCGGAGTCTTACGCGCGGCTCGAGGCCGGCGATGCCGACGCGTTCGCGACCGACGACGTCCTGCTCTACGGCCTCCTCGCCCAGCACAAGTCGCAGAAGAAATACCAGGTCGTCGGCGAATTCCTGTCCTACGATCCCTACGGGATCATGTTCCGCAGGGGCGACGAGCAGCTCGCTGCGCTCGTGAAGCAGGTGTTCCACGACCTTGCCGAGGACGGCGAGGTCGAGCGGCAGTACAAGCGCTGGTTCCTGCGCCGGCTGCCCTCGGGCGAAAGCCTCGACCTGCCGATGAGCCCGCAGCTCGAAACGCTGATCCGGGCGATGGCGGCGAAACCCGAATAGCGCAGGGACTTCGTCTCTTCGGTATCATCCGCGCCTGCCAGTCGGGCAAAGAACCGGCGGCCATGGAGGCACCGAAGCAGTGCTGGACCTTTCCGGGTTTCTCAACGGAAGCGAGTCGTTCCGGAAGATTTCCGCCGGGCAGCCGATCTTCGCCGTCGACGAGCCGGGCCACAGCATGTTCGTCGTGCGCTCCGGCACGGTCGAGATCCGGATCGGCGACCTCGTCTACGAGAGCGTCGGCCCCGGCGGCATCATCGGCGAGATGGCGCTGCTGGACGAGGATGTCCGCGTGCGCAGCGCGACCGCCGTCGCGCGGACCGATTGCGAGATCGCCGAGATCGTCCAGGCCCGGCTGCTCGAGATCATCCGCGAGCGCCCCGAAATCGGCCTCAGGCTGTGCCAGATCGTCGTGCGCCGCCTGCGCGCGACGACGTTCCTGACCCACCACGATCCGCTGACGCATCTTCCCAACCGGCATCGCTTCCACGAGTTGTGCCGCGCCACGCTGTCGCGCGCGAACGGGGCGCCGGTCGGTCTGATGCTCGTTCGCATCGACCATTTCGCGCGGCTCAACGAATCGTTCGGCAACGCAGCCGGCGACGAGGTCCTGCGCACGGTCGGCGCGCGCCTGGGCAACGGGCGCGATGCGCCCGACTCGGTCGCACGGCTTGGGTCGGACCAGTTCGCGGTGCTCTTCGAGGGCAATGCCGGCCGCGAGGACCTGGCTGCCGCTGCCGAGCGCGCGCTGAGCGACGTCGCGGGCCCGATCCGCATCGGCAAGGATGACGTCTACGTCACCGCCAGCATCGGCATCAGCCGGTGGCCCAACGACGGCGAAGATCCGGAAGCGCTAATCCGGTCGGCCGAGTTCGCCAACCGGCGCGCGATCGAGCTTGGCCGCAATACCTTCTGCTTCCATTCGCAGGAGCTGCATCGCGCGATGGTCGAGGCGCAGGACGTCGCCGACCAGCTGCGCAAGGCGGTCGACGGCGACCAGCTGTACCTCGAGTATCAGCCGCGCGTCGGCGTCAAGGCCGGCCGGATCACCGGCGTCGAGGCGCTGGTGCGCTGGCGGCATCCGCACCTGGGCGTGATCTCGCCTTCGCGCTTCATCCCGATCGCCGAGCAGACCGGCCTCATCGATTCGATCGGCGACTGGGTGCTGAAGACGGCGTGCAGGCAAATGCGGCGCTGGATCGACGGCGGCATCGCGCCGCGCCGCATCGCGGTCAACATCTCGGTGCGCCAACTGCGCCGGGGCGACCTGCCGGCCCGGGTCCACGCGATCCTCGAGGAATCGGGACTCGAGCCCCGCTACCTCGAGCTCGAGATCACCGAGAGCACGCTGATGGAGGATCCGCAGCGCACCGTGGCCCTGCTGAACGAGCTACGCGCGATGGGCATCGCCATGGCGCTGGACGATTTCGGCACCGCGTATTCGTCGCTCGGGCACCTGAGGCAGTTCCCGCTCGACTACATGAAGATCGACCAGTCGTTCATGCGCGGCATCCCGTCGCGCGAGGGCGACGCCGCGATTGCCATGACGATCATTTCGCTATCGAAGCTGCTGAAGCTTCCGGTGATCGCCGAAGGGGTTGAAACCCCCGAGCAGCTTGCGTTTCTCGAGGCGCACGGCTGCGAGGAGTACCAGGGGTACTACTTCGCAAAGCCCCTGTCCGCTGGCGACGCGGAAAGGCTGCTGCGGAGCAACCTCACCGAACTCTCGCCGAAGAAGCCGCGAACGAGCGTCGACTCCCCCGAGCCGAAGGAACCGCACAAGGGCGCAGCCGAGGCCCGCGAGCGCCCGGCCGCGCCCGCGCCCAACCGCGTTGCCGACGCCACCCACGGTGCCTACGACGCCGAGCACGCCGACCTGCGCAACTTCTTCCGCACGGTCGCCGAGATCAACTGGCTGCTGATCATCCTCGTGCTGCTGTACCACTTCTTCAAGGGCACGAAGGAAGACAACGTGCCGGCGGTCTTCGCCGGGATGATCTTCTTCGCGCTGTTCACCATCGCGACCCATTACCTGAGGCTGTTTCCGAACCCGACCCGCGGCCTGCTTGCGCTCGAATCGTGGGTCATGATCGGATTCATCACGTGGGTGCTGTACTTCACCGGCGGCCTGGAGAGCTCGCTGGTGCCGCTCTTCTACCTGCCGGTCATCGTCAGCGCGCTGACGCTGGGCCAGGTCGCCACGCTGCTGCAGCTCGGGCTGGTCGCCGCGTGCTACGTGTTCCTCGGCTACAGCGACGCGACGCCGGTGCTGTCGCTCGGCTTCATCGGCACGCTCGCGGCGCAACTCGCGCCGATGGTGCTGGTGGCCTACATCACCACCATGCTCTCGAACGACATCCTGAACGCGCTCGCCCGCGTGAAGCTGATCTCGGAGACCGACGAGCTGACGGGCGTCTTTAACGTGCGCGCATTCAACGCGCTCGCCGCGCAGGAGTTCAGGCTCGCGGCGCGCTACGGGCGCGACCTGTCGCTGATGATGATCGACTCGGACGACCTGAAACAGGTCAACGACACCCATGGGCACGACGCCGGCGACAAGCTGATCCGCTCGGTCGTGGTCGGAATCCGCGCGTCCATCAAGTCGAGCGATGTCGTCGCCCGCTACGGCGGCGACGAGTTCGTCTGCATCTTCCCGGGCGCGAGCGCCAGCGCGGCGGCCGGCATCGGCGAGCGAATCCGCAGGCACATCACCGACGCCCCGCTGAAGATCGAAAGCGGCGAGGTGCCGATATCGGTCAGCATCGGGGTTGCGAGCTATCCGCGCCACGGCGAGAAGTTCGAGACCGTCGCGCGCAATGCCGACAAGGCGCTCTACCTCAGCAAGAGCGAAGGCCGCAACCGGGTGACCGTGTACGAGTCGCCCTGATAGAGCCCGTTCGGACCGCTGCGGAAACGCAGGATTGAACGGACAGGTGCCGCCGATGTAGCATGCGGCACATGAGTGCACGCCGCGACTTTCTCCGCCTCACCGGGCTCGTCGTATCGCTGGGCTCGCTTCCGCTCGCGGCGCGCATCGCCTTCGCCCAGGACGCAAAGCTCAAGATCGGCACGGTCGGATCCGGCCGGGTCGGAGCCGCGCTCGGCGGAGCGTGGATCAAGGCGGGCCACGAGGTCATGTTCTCCTCGCTCGATCTCGAGCACGACCGGAAACTCGCGGCGAGCCTCGGACCCAAAGCCCGTGCCGGCTCGCCCCGCGAGGCCGCAGCATTCGGCGATGTGCTGCTGGTTTCGGTGCCTTACGGCGCGCTGCCGGCCGTCGGCAAGGATCTCGCCGAACTGCTCAAGGGCAAGATCGTCCTCGACACGTGCAACCCGTTCCCGGGGCGCGACGGCGACATTGCCAATTGGGCACGCCAGAAAGGCGCCGGTCTCGCGTCGGCCGAATTGCTGCCGGGCGCGCGCATCGTGCGCACATTCAACGCGGTCAGCTACTCGCAGATGGCGGCGGCCGCGGAACGCTCCGAGCGCATGGCGATGCCGATGGCGAGTGACGACGCCCAGGCCGTGACGGTCGTCTCGCGCCTCGTGCGCGATGTCGGCTATGACCCGGTGCTGATCGGTCCGCTCGCGATGGGCAAGCACCTGATGCCGGGCACGCCGCTCGCCGGGGAGCACAAGCCGGACGAAATCCGGCGCATCGCGGCAACGCTCAAGTAGGGCCTCGGCGCGCAGGCATGACGCAAGCCGGGCGCCCCTGGCGTCTCCCCGCGCTGGGCGTCATTGTTTTCCTCGCGGCGCTCGTCCCTGTGTTCGCAACCGACCTGCAGCTTTTCAGGCTGACCAACGTCCTCGTCTACGCGATTGCGCTGCTCGGCCTGAACATCGTCGTCGGCTACAACGGCCAGATCTCGCTGGGCCACGGCGCGTTCTATGCGCTCGGCGCCTACATCACCGCGATCCTCGTCGTTCACGCCGGCTTCGCCCACTGGGTGACGATCCCGATCGCCGGCGCAATCTGCTTCGGCGCGGGTTTCCTGTTTGCGCTGCCCGTGCTGCGCCTCGGGACGATGCATCTCGCAATGGCGACGTTCGCAATCGGCGCGGTGGTGCCGATCCTCGCCAAGGCGAGGGGAATCGAGCAGTGGACGGGCGGCGGCCAGGGCATGGGCATCGACGTGCCCGCCGTGCCGCTCGGGTTGCCGCTCAGCTTCGATCAGTGGCTGTTCTTGCTGACGCTCGGCACGCTGGTGGTGTCCTTCGTGCTCGCGGCGAACCTGCTGCGCGGGCGCATCGGCCGCGCAGTGATCGCGATCCGTGACGATCCCACCGCCGCCCAGGCAATGGGCATCGACGTCGTGATGTACAAGTCGATCATCTTCGGTGTCAGCGCCCTCCTCGCCGGCGTTGCCGGCGCGCTCGCCGCGCTCGCCATCCGGTACGTCGGCCCCGGAATGTTCGGCGTGTTTCTCTCGTTCGGGCTGCTGATCGGCATCGCGGTCGGCGGGATCGGCTCGCTCAGCGGCGCGATCTACGGCGCCGTCTTCCTGCAATTCATCTTCCTCCTCGTCGGCACGACCGCGCGCGTCCTGCAGACCTGGAACCTGTGGCTGATCTACGGCACGATCCTGGTGCTCTTTCTCTGCTTCAATCCGCTCGGTGTCGCAGGCGTGGTCGAGCGGCTGCGCTCGTTCCTGGACGCCAGGAGCAAAGCCGGCAGTTAGGAGCCGTGTGGGACCCGCGTCAATGCGGGTCCGGCGCCAGGGCAACGAGGTGCTCGCCCTGCTCCTCGATGATCGCAAGCAGATCGGTGTGGTCCGCAGGTTCCATGCGCGAGCCATAGCGTCGCAGGATTCGCGCCGCTCCGATCACCGCCTTTCCCGCCACATGCACGGACGTTTGCAGGTTGCCCGGACTGCTCGCCGGGCGCTTGCTGCGCTGCGCCTGGTCCAGCGCGGCATACGCTTCGCTCACCTGGCGCAGGTCGCGCAGTGTTTCGAGGTCCTCGGGCGACCACGCGCGCGGCTTCGACTCGATCGCGCAGAACGAGCCGATCAGATTGCCGCCGCTGGTGCTGATGGGTACGCCCGCATACGCGATCACGCCCATGTCTTTCACCGCGAGGTTGTTGCGCAGCGCAGGCACCTGGTGCGCATCCTCGACCACGACCTCCTCCTTGCCCGCAACGACCCACTGGCAGAACGAATGCGACAAGCGCGTCTGCCGCGCTCCGGCCCACGGCTCGGCCATGCCGACCTGGCTCTTGAAGAACTGTCGATCCTTGTCCACGAGACTGACGAGCGCCGTACTTACGCCGAGGAGTCGGGAAGCCATGCGGGTGAGCCGGTCGAAGGATTCTTCCGGGGCGCTGTCCAGCAATCCGGTTTCCTGCAGCGCCGCCATCCGCTCCGGCTGCGCGATGATCTTCTCGGGTGCAAGCGTGAAGTCGAGCAGCCCCCGCATGTGGCGCTGCGCGGTCCAGCGGATGGCTTCGGCCGTGGCGGGCGGAGCAATGCATTCCTGCGCGCCATTGGCGAGGAATTCGGTCGCATCGCCGCGCGCGACGACGACGACCGGGACGTTGGCGGTGTGGACGTTGGCGCGAATCCGCTCGAGCAGGAACATGCCGTCGCAGCCGGCGAGTTCGCTGTTGATCACGACCGCGTCGGGATCGAACTTGCGCGCCGTGGCGAATGCGTTTGCGGCGTCGGAAGCGACCAGCAGGTCGATGCCCGCGCCTTTCAGCTCCTGCTCGATCTTCTGCACGGACGCCCCGTAGCCGTCGACGAGCAGGATCCTTTTCGGAAAGGCTGCCATCAGCGCGGGCGACCGAATTCGTCGAATTCCAGCAGCAGGAGCTCGATCAGCCGAATGTTCGCCCTGCGCCGGCCCTCGGCCCGGGTCGACTGGTAAGCCCAGCCGAGCCGCACGAGCACCTCGCAGACCGCCGCGCTCCTGCTGAGTCCCATCTCGCAATGAACGATGATCGAGCGTGCCCAGTTCCGGCGCACGAACTGGCAGATGCTGGCGGCATTCTCCCGGGAAGGCACGAGGTATCCGTCCTTCGCCCACGATTGCCACCAGAGCTCGTCCCTCGGCTCCGGGCTGTTGATGTCATGGAACTGCAGGTCGAGAATCTCCGCCCACTCGCCGGTCTGCAGCGCAGGGCGGTCGGCGCCCGGATCGCAGATTGAAATCAGTGCTGCGTTGACGGGCGCTCGCAGACGCTCGATCTCCGGTCGCGAGTAGTGCGCGCAGAACTTGATCGATTCAGGTGTCACGACAGAGCGCGGCCAGCTCAACTCTTGAGACCGTAGGTTACCGCACCGGCTGGCTGTCGCCATTCGGTTACATCATCGGCTCGATTGATGATCCTCGTGCACGGTCCGGGCTGCGACAAGCTCGGGTTCGCGAACGGCGCGGACGACTGGCGCAATTGCATCCTGCGCCTGAGCGCGCGCGACACGTACAACACGCGCCCGAGCACGACGACGTGCTACGGGCATCGCGGCTTCTACCAGCGCACGACGTTCTAGGCGCAAGGCGTCGCTTGCTCGCGCACGTTTCGATGACGCACCGCTGAAACAACCCGAAACGTTTCCGACGTCGTTGCGAAACGCCCGCAGCGCGAAACTTCCACTGGCGGGGCGAAAGAGGAAACCATGACGCGACGAAATTTCGTGGCGCGGCTGGGCGGCGCGCTGCTCGCAGCGGCTCTTGCGGGACACGGACTCGCCCAATCGCAGCAAGCGCGGATTCCCAGGGTCGGCTTTCTGCACCCGGCGATTCCGCAAAACAACTTTCTCGCCTCCATCGAAAGCCTGCGACAAGGGCTTCACGAGCTGGGGTACGACGAAGGCCGGACCATCGTGCTCGAGACCCGCTGGGCGGAAGGAAAGCTCGAGCGCTTACCCGGGCTGGCGGCCGAACTCGTTCGCCTGAAGGTGGACGTCATCGTCGCTTTTTCCTCGCCTGCGGTGCTGGCAGCCAAGGACGCAACGCAGACGATCCCCATCGTCATGCCGGTGAGCTCGGACCCGGTCGCGGACGGACTGGTGAAGAGCCTTGCGCGGCCGGGCGGGAACATCACGGGCCTCTCGATGATGGCTCCGGAGCTCGGAGAAAAACGGCTGCAGATCCTGAAGGAAGTGGCACCGCAGATCTCCCGACCTGTTGCGGTCATGTGGAACCCCGCTTATACGGGCATGGTCGCGAGGTTCCGCGAAGCCCAGCGCACTGCCCCGAAGATCGGCCTGGAGGTCAAGTCGGTCGAGGTTCGCGACTCGCGCGAGCTCGAGAGCGCGCTGGACGCGTTCGCGCACGGGCGACCGGACGCCCTGCTCCTGCTCGCCGATCCGCTGACGAGCAGTCAGCGCCTGCGAATCGTCGAGTTCGCGGCCGAAGCGCGCATACCCGCAATCTACGAGACGCGCCTCTTCGCCGAGGACGGCGGCCTCATCTCGTACGGGCCCAACCCGAACGAGCTCTGCCGGCGCGCGGCGACCTACGTGGACAAGATTCTCAAGGGGGCGCGACCCGGGGACCTTCCGATCGAGCAGCCGAGCCGGTTCGAGCTGGTGGTAAATCTGAAGACCGCGAAGGCGCTGGGACTTGCGATCCCCAGGTCGATCCTGGTGCAGGCCGACAAGGTGATCGAATGATTGCCCGGTGAAACGACTTCGCGGAACGCTGAAACCGGCGTCCGCAAAGTCGCTGGTGCCAGCCGCTACCGGAGGTTTCCCGTGTGGCCGAGCGAATAGCGGCCGGGTTGCGGCCAGACCGCGAGGCCATGCGGCTCGGAACCGACGGGAATCTTCTTCACCGCGCCGGTCGTCGTGTCGATCGCGTAGACCTCGTCGTCGAATCGGCCCGAAAGCCACAGGATCTTTCCGTCTGCGCTGACGTTCCCCATGTCCGGGCTTCCGCCGCCCGGGATCGGCCATTGGGCGACGACCTTGCGGGTAGCGAAGTCGATCACCGAAACGCTGCCCTTGCCGTCGGGTCCGCCAAAGACTTTGCGCGACCCCCGGTTCGCGACGTACAGGCGCCTGCCGTCACGACTCGGGTAGAGCCCGTGCGCGCCCAGGCCGGTGCCTATGAAAGCGAGCTCGACGAACTTTTCGCCATCGATCACGAATACGCCGTTCGAATACATGTCCGCGACGTAGAACACCTTGCCGTCGGGCGAGATGCGGATGTCCTGCGGCATGCCGCGCTTCGAGAGGCTCAGATAGCCGATCACCCTGCGCTCGACGAAATCGATTTTCGCCAGCGTTCCCTTCTCGAATTCGCAGGTGAAGATCGCGTAGCGCCCGTCGATCGAGAAATCACCGTGGTTGATGCCCGCGCAGCCCGGCACCGGCACCGAGCTCTGCAGGGCCATGGTGCGCGGATCGCGGAAGTCGAGCCGCTTGCGCGCCTCGGCGACCACGACTGCCGAGCGCCCGTCGGGCGTGAAGTACATGTTGTAGGGGTTGTCGACGTCGACCGAAGGACCCGGCTTGCCGGTCATCGGATCGATCGGCGTCAGCGTGCCGTCGAAGCGTTTCTCCGCGTTGTTGGTTACCCAGAGCGTCTTCAGGTCCCACGACGGCACGACGTGCTGCGGATGCACGCCGACCTTGAAGCGATCCACCACCTTCATCGTGGCCGGATCGATCACCGAGACGTCGTTCGAGCGACGATTCGGCACGTAGATCCGCGGCAGCGCCTGCGCCACGTCGGGCCGGACCTTGCCGGCCGCCGTTTCGCTGTACAGGTTCGTCGGATCGATCACCGGCGGCATTCCGGGCACGGTGACGATCGGCGCCACCTTCGTGCGCGCTCCCGTGATGCTGGGAACCTCTTCCTGCGCAAATGCCGGGCCGATGCTGCCCGCGATCTGGGCAACAAGCAGCGCTAGAAATCCCATCCCCCGCATTACCTGGCTCTCGTTCTCTTTTTGCCTCTGAGCACAGGCCGAAGTTTACGCGATGGCCGCTGGTCCTTGTTGCTCCGCCTGTGTCGGCATGTTCCGGATGGAGGGCACGTCCGAAAGGAGGATAGGCAGGAAAGAAAACACCATGCCTGCCGCACCGAGCCACAGAGCCGATGGAACGCCGAACACCGAAGCGATCGCGCCGCCAAGCATCTGGCCGGCCGGGATCGTGCCCCACACGATGAAACGCATCGTTGCGTTCATGCGCCCTTGCATGCGCTCGGGCGTAAGAGCCTGGCGCAGGCTGACCTGCGTGATGTTGTATACGACCGCGGAGAAGCCAAGGATGAAACTGGATGCTGCGAGCATGCAGAAAGTCAGTTCACCCGGCTCCCGCGGCGCGAGCGGGACGAGAAGCAATGATGGCCCGGTGAAAATGGCGCTCAGGAGGATCGTCCGTCCTACACCCATGGTCCTTGCGATCCGGTTCGCGAACAGCGCTCCGAGGAGCGGCCCGGTGTTTCCCGCTGCGAGCACGATGCCGATGACCTCCGGAGAAAGTCCTATGTCGCGAGCAAGGTACAGCAGCGAAATCGAGAATGAGACGCTCCCGAAGAAGTTGGACGTCGCAGTGCAAGCGGCGATATTCTTGAGATAGCGGTGCTTCAGCACGTAGCCGAGCCCCTCGACGATCTCGGCCCGCATGTTGCGCCCGGCACCAGGCTGGCTCGCCGGCGTTGGCGAGGCCGACTCGCGCTTGCGGATCAGCCACACGAACACCGCGGAGCC
>Ga0068859_100005192_pt1 | contig 13230 bp, 11 predicted proteins | sample KBSSwiS22_FD_66585 | JGI IMG/M metagenome (GOLD analysis project Ga0068859, IMG submission 66585) | Switchgrass rhizosphere microbial communities from Kellogg Biological Station, Michigan, USA - KBS Switchgrass S2-2 | ecosystem: Host-associated > Plants > Roots > Rhizosphere > Soil ... | reverse complement strand
TTCCCGGGTATCGATGAGTACGTGGCCGTCGCGCGGCACGCTCTTGTACTGCTGGATATCGATCTGTTTCACGCGCGACTTGGCGTCGTTCACTAGCGCCAGAAAACCGGGATTATGTTTCACTGCACCCTCTTGATGCGGGCGCCCACGCCCGCCAGCTTCGATTCGATCTTCTCATAGCCGCGATCGATGTGATACACGCGATCAATGGTAGTTTCCCCCCGCGCGGCCAGTCCCGCCAGAACCAGTGAGGCGCTGGCGCGCAAATCGCTGGCAATCACCTGCGCCCCGCTCAACTGCGTGGGCCCCGCCACAATCGCCCGGGGTCCTTCCCGGCGGTAATTCGCGCCCATGCGGGCCAGTTCCTCCGCTTGCATGAAGCGGTTCTCAAAGATCGCTTCCGTGATGATGCTGATCCCGTCGGCTTGGGTCATCAGCGCCATGAATTGGGCTTGCAGATCGGTGGGGAAACCGGGATGCTCCTCGGTGGTGATGTCGACGCTGGTCAAGCGCCCAGGCACGCGCACACGCAGCGCGTCCGGTGCGGGCTCGGTCACTTCGACGCCGGCCTGGTGGAGCTTGTCGATCAGCGCCCGCAGGTGCTCCGGCTCGCATCCTCGCACCATGAGGTCGCCGCGTGTGAGCGCTCCGGCAATCAGGAACGTCCCCGCTTCGATGCGGTCGGGAATGATGGTGTGTTTGGCGCCGCCCAACCTTGTGACACCTTTCACATGGATTGTGGACGTGCCCGCGCCCTCGATCTTCGCGCCCATAGCTGTCAGCAGAGCGGCAAGATCGGCGACTTCCGGCTCGCGCGCCGCGTTCTCGATCACGGTTTCGCCGCGCGCCAGCACGGCCGCCATCAGAAGGTCTTCGGTTCCGGTGACGGTGATGCGATCGAAATGAACATGGGCGCCATGCAGGCCCTTAGTTGCTTCCGCGTGGATGTACCCGTGCTCGTGCCGGACCTCGGCTCCCAATCGTTCGAGTCCCGATACGTGAAGATTGATGGGGCGCGCGCCGATCGCGCACCCGCCCGGCAACGATACCCGCGCCTTCCCACAGCGGCCCAGCAGCGGTCCCAGCACCAGGCTGGAGGCTCGCATGGTCTTGACCAGCTCGTAGGGAGCTTCCGGGTGATCGATTTTGGCCGCACAGATGGTTACTCGCCCGCCATCGATAGAAACTTCTGCGCCGGTGTGGCGAATCAGGTCGAGCATGGTGCCGATGTCGCGCACCTGCGGAATCCGGTCTAAGATTACGGGTTCATCGGTTAAGAGGCACGCCGCCAGGGCGGGAAGCGCGGCGTTCTTGGCTCCGCTAACCTGGATTTCGCCTTTCAGGGGCACGCCCCCTTCGATCACCAGTTTGTCCAAATTACTTCAAAGCCTCCCGGATCCGGCCCTTCGACCTCTGTAACAGCGTTTCCGCGTCATCGCGCGATATTCGCTTCTTTTGCATGAGGATGGCGATTCGGACGCTGCGCCCCGCCCTATCCAGGAGCTCGGCCGCCTGATCGTAAGTTACGTCGGCCGCCCACATAATGATGCGGCGGGCGCGATCCTCGAGCTTCTGGTTGGTGGGCTGGACATTCACCATCAGGTTGCCATAGACGTGGCCCAGCTTCACCATCACGGCCGTACTCAACATATTGAGGACTAGCTTAGTAGCCGTTCCTGCTCGAAGTCTGGTCGAGCCCGTCAAAATCTCGGGGCCGACAATGGGCTCAATGGGGAATTGGACCGCACGTGAAAGCTCGGAATCGCCCACGCAACTGATCCCGCAGGTTACCGCATTGATTTTACGGGCTTTCGCCACGGCGCCCAGTACATACGGGGTTCGCCCGCTGGCGGAGATGCCGACCAGGACGTCGCGCCCGCTGATGCTGGCCGCCTCGAGGTCACCGGCGCCGGCGGCCGGGTCATCCTCAACGCCTTCCATTGCCTGGGTCAAGGCGCTTTCGCCGCCCGCAATGATGCCTCGCACCAGCCTGGGGGAGACGCCAAAAGTAGGAGGGCATTCCGCGGCATCCAGCACGCCCAGGCGCCCACTGGTGCCCGCTCCTATATAAAGGAGCGATCCCCCCAGGTCCAAAGCCGTAGCGATCGCCTCAGCGGCTGCAGCGATGCGGGGAATCTCTCGGGCGACGGCTGCAGCCACCTGGGCATCGGCAGCATTCATAATTTCAAGCAGTTGGATCGTCGACAGCTTGTCAAGATGCCGGGAATCGGGACTGGATTGCTCCGTCAGCAGGCGTTCGAGCATGGTTGCATCGGTTCGAAATTGTATTGTACATGGAGGGGATAAGCACCTAGAAAATTAAGTGGTGCTTGGGTACCGGTCCTTAAGGGGAAATCTATACTTAGTACTGGTACCCATGATTGGTCAGGCGGTGATCCGTATTATTAACTATATGCCTTTACATATAGTTGCAGAATTTATTCCGGCCCTGTTGGGATCCCGCCAATGCAGGAATGAACCTTGACGTCCTAAGAGGAGGACCGTATACTTGGCAGGTGAGTGATCGGTTACTGGCTGAGGCCAGAGAGAGTTCGGGAGGAAGAGGATAAAAATATGAAAAAGAGCTTACTGATTTTGGGGGCGATGGCGCTGATGTCATCGACGATGTTCGGCGCTGCGTGTGCCAATACAACGGTTGCGACGCTTACTGGTGCTGGATTTAACTGTTTCATACAGTACGCGGATTTCCAGATTACCTTTAGCAACTTCGCCGCGACCGGGTCTGCTACCACGGCAAATGCCAATGTTGACCAGACTCTGGCAGTGGGTGGCAATCCAGCGATCGGCTTAGGTGGGTTTAGTTTTACTGGAAACTTTACCAGTGCATTTACGTTGGGCTACACGGCTACCATCGGTAATTGTCTCGCTGGTTTCAGTTGCGCGTTGACGGGTTACGTGGAACAGGTGCTCATCACGCCTAGTACCTCAACAGCCAGCGTGTCAATAGTCGAAGGTGCGGGACCCTCCCCCGTTGTCCTGAATTACAATAACCAGACGTCTTCCCAGTTCCAGATTTTCTCGGTGGCCTCCACTACTAAAGCTGCGACCTATAACGGAAACACGGGGCTGATCTCGTATGAGTCTCAAGTTTTCGGAACTGCTACCAGTGGCGTTCCCGAACCGATGACGCTGTCGATGATGGGCATCGGACTTCTCGGCCTCGGCCTCATGCGCCGCCGGCAGATGGGAAAGAAATAGTTTCTCCCATACGAACTCTCAGCTCGACGGGCCGGAAGCAATTCCGGCCCGTTTTGCTTTTTGGGCACATCCCAAATTAAAAGAGCGCCCCTCGCGGGGCGCTCGATTTCTTGATCGCGCACAACGCTGAAACCCGCTGTGCGCTCGTTCCATTTCTTGATCGCGCACAACGCTGAAACCCGCTGTGCGCTCGTTCCGGAGAAGAGCTTAGACGCTGAAGGAGCTTCCGCAGCCGCAGGTAGACTTGGTGTTGGGGTTGTTGAACTTGAACCCGGAGCCTTCCAGGCTCTCGACGTAGTCGACTTCGGCGCCATCCAGGTACAGGAGGCTGGCCTGGTCGACGAACACCTTCAGCTCGCCATAACTATAGGTCTTGTCCAGCATTCCGGGACTGTTCTCGAAAGCCATGGAGTAGCTGAAGCCCGAGCACCCGCCGCCCACTACGGCGATCCGCAGCCCGGCCGGCTTGGGCTCCTGGGAATCAAGGATTTCTCTCACTTTACCGATCGCGGTTTCAGTTAACTGGACCATGGCGACGTATTTCGCTCCTAAAAGCATTATACTATAGGCGACCAGACCGGTCCAGTTTCTCCAAGCAAGGTTCAGCAAGGTTCAATGACCTAAACCCAATGAAACCGGGGAGGACTGGGGTGCGTCGGATCAGGTAGTTATGGCTACTCTGATCGGAGCGCTGCAATTCCCGGCGATTGGATCGAAGGCTCGGGCCAAGACGCGAGTGGACCACAGGAACAGCGACGAGGCGGCGCTGGTCCGCCGGGTGCAGGCCGGTGACGAACTGGCTTTCCGCGAGGTGGTGGAGCGCTACCAGTCCAAGATCTTCTCCATTATCTACGGCATCCTGCGCAACCACAACGACGCCGAGGATATCGCCCAGCAGGTCTTCAGCAAGGTCTATTTCTCCATCCGCAACTTCGACTTCCGCAGCTCGCTGCTCACCTGGATTTACAAGATCACGGTGAACGAATGCTACGATTATCTGCGCAAGAAGCGCGTGCGGAGGCTGGTCTACGAAAGCGACTTCAGCCAGGAAGAGTCGCAGAAGATGGAAGCTTCGGGCTCCGCCGTGGATCCGGCCTTGCCGGTGGACGCGCTGCTCGCGCAGCGGGATCTGGCCATAAAGCTCCTGTCCAAGGTATCCGAGGAAGACCGCAGCCTGATCCTGCTTAAGGAAGTGGAGGGCCACTCGGTCGAGGAACTGGCGCAAATGACGGGCATGAACGAGAATACAATAAAGGTAAAGTTGTTCCGGACGCGCCAGAAGCTGCTTAAGGCAGCGCAGCGTTTGGGCCGCACTCGTAGCGCCGTTAGATAGCGGGCACAAGACCCGCAGGTGAATGTAGCGGTTGTGACTGAGGGAAGGAAATGATGCATCGGATTATTCGGGACCATCTGGAAGAGGTTCTGACCGGACTCGGCTCCGCTCCAGAGCATCCCGCCGGAAAGCACCTGATGGAATGTGAGGAATGCCGCGATGCCGTGGCGGGCATGCGGGAGCAGGCCGCGATTTTGCGGCAGTGGCGCCTCGCGAATCAAGAAATCGGCGAAGTGGATCCGCGGCCGGGCTTTTATGCCCGGGTTCTAGAACGGATTGAGACCCAGGGCGCGGGCTCCGTCTTTACGTTGTTCTTCGACTCGCTGTTTGGCCGCCGGATCGCGATGGCCTCGCTCGCGCTGGCGCTGTTGCTGGGTGTTTATGTGATTTCATCGGAGCAAATGTTGGAGCCGGAGGTGGCCAATGTGGTCACGCTGCCGCAAGCGACACTCGTTTCCGATTTACCGCGAGACTTTCAAGGCGTTTTCTCCGACGACGCTTTCTCGGACAGGATTTTTTCAGATCATGCGCAGCCCCGGTTGGTGACAGGCGCACCCGACCAGGATGCCGTGCTGGTCAATCTGGTCACCTATCGTGAGCAATAAGCCGTCCATCGGGAATCCGCGCATCGCCTCGACCCTACTTTTAGTGTTCCTAGCCGGCGCCGCCGCCGGGATGCTAGGGATGCGCTATGGACTGCACGCGCGGCTTCACCCCGTTGCGGCCGCGTCGGCTCCGCGCGAATCCAGCCGAAACGCCGTTCTCCAGGACTTCAGGACCAAGCTGGATCTTTCTCCCGAGCAGACCGATCAGATCGCCGTGGTCCTGGAAGATTTTAGCCACTACTACGAGAGCCTGCAGGATCAGCTGGACGATCTGCGATCCACGGGACATTCCCGCATCGTTCAGATCCTCCAACCCGGCCAGCGCGAGAAGTTCGAAAAGATGATGACCGAGCTGGCGCCGCAACTCGGCGAAACAAAAAAGTAGTAGGTGGGGCAGGCGATCTTGTCGCCTGCCGTATATTGGGTACTTGAATCTCCTGATTTCGGGGCCACCGGCTTCGGGCAAATCCCATCTCGCACTGGAGCACTTTCGCTCCCAAGCGAACAGGCTGCTCATCGTTCCCACGGCCACCATGGTGGAGCACATCCGCCATTCTCTGGCGCGTTCGGGATTCCCGGTTCGCCCGCGCGAGATTTGCACCCTGGCGCATTTTTTGGATGAGTGGGCTCCTGAAGCTGCGGCTCCCGCGGCGCTGCTGGTTCTGCTGATCGAGCAAGCGCTTGAGCGGTTGAAGCCCGAACGTTTCAGCGCGGTGGCCAACTTTCCCGGATTTCGTCGCGCGCTAGCGGAACTGTTCGAAAAAGCGTCCGCTCCGGATCTGCCGCCGGACCTTGCGAATCTTGAGGAGGAGATCGAACGGAACCTGAAGGCGCGCTGGTTGGGCCTGCGTAATTCTCGCCTGAGGAGCGCTCATCCCGTTGTGCCGAGCGTGATCCTGGACGGCTTCTTTTCGCTCTCCCCGGCCGAGATCGAGTTGTTTCTGGCGCTGGGCGAGCGCACCAGCGTCACCATCACTCTTCCGGATTGGCCGGGATCGCAGGGTGTCCGCAAGACCCTGCTGTCGGCGGGCTTCGCCGAGCACAAACTTTCTTCGGTGATCCGCTCCGCCAGCCGAAGCGGGTTTTCCGCCGCCACCATCGAACGCGAAGTGGAGGAAATTGCCCGGAGGATTCTGGACCACGCGGCGAAAGGCCGGTTGTTTCGGGAGATGGGCATCGTACTGCGGTCGCGTGATCCGTATGCAGGTGCGGTGGAAACAACGTTGGCACGCTTCGGGATACCCGCGAGATTTTACTTTCACTCTCCACTGGAATCTCACCCGGCTCTGACGTTCTTAACCAATGTCACGCGGGCGATGCTTTCGGGCTGGGACCATGCAACGCTGCTGGCGGCCGTTCGCATGCCGGTTTCCGGTTGGGGCGCGACGGCGCGCGGCGACGACCTCGATTTCGCGTGGAGAGACAAGCTGCCGGCTGTCGGGTTGCCGTTACCCGCCGGGCTAGAGCCGCTTGCTGCTTTCGACAGCTGGCGGCGTGAGCGGGTCGTGCCCGAGGAGTGGGCGGCGCGACTGAAGACTTTGCGTACATTGCTGCCTACGCCTTCCGTCACCGATTCCGCCGATCGGGATCACATAGACGCGTGGCGTTCCACGTCGGCCGCGCTATCTGCTTTCGACAAAATCCTGGAGGACGCTGCTGCAGCGCTGGAGGCTGTCGGCCGGTGCGCTCTGGCGGTGTTCTGGAAGCAGGTCGAGACTGCATTGGCGCTCGATCCCCTGCGCGTGCCCGATGCGCGCCGGAATGTGGTGCACGTCATGGACGCCTACGAGGCCCGGCAGTGGGAGCTCCCGGTTGTGTTCGTGTGCGGGTTGATCGAGCGTCATTTCCCGCAATATCACCGCGAGGATCCGATCCTGGGCGACGCGGCCCGTCGCCGGGCGGGTCTGGATACCGCGGCGGACCGGCAAGCGGAAGAGCGGTTCTTATTTGAGTTGGCGACCACGCGGGCAATCGAGGAAACGATCCTCAGCTATCCGCGTTTCAATGATCAAGGGGAAGACACGCTGCCGTCGTTTTTTCTCGACGGCGAGTTGGAGGCCGTCGGCGGCAGGCCGATCGTGCCACGCGTGGAGCGGGATATGGACGTCCGGCACAGGTCTGGAGACCTGCGTCACATTGAATACAGCCCCAAGACGTTAAGTCCCACCGCGATTGAAAGCTTCCAGCAATGTCCGTTTCAGTTTTTCGCAAATAAGACGCTGCGGCTACGTCGGCGGCCTCCCGAACCCCGCGACCGGTTAGACCTGCTGTTGCAGGGAAGTATTCTTCATCGCGCGCTGGCGGAATGGACCCGCGCGCCGTTGCTGGGCGCCGCTATTCTTGATGAGATCTTCGAAGAAGAATGCGCCCGACTGCGTGTGCCCGGGGGATACCGCACCGAAGCAGTTCGGTTGGAGCTGTTGCGTCATTTTCGTGGTTTCCTCGACGACAACCAGTTTGCGCTGGGTTGGTCCATGCGCGTCGAAGAGAAATTCAGCTACCCGCTGAACCCGCTGCTGACCATCACCGGCAGGATCGATCGTCTGGATACCGGCCCGGGAAACCAAGCGTTAGTCATCGACTACAAGTACAGCGCCGGAAACAAGATTCGCGAGCGCGTCGAGGAATCCAGCGCGGGACACGCTGTGCAGGGAGGATTGTATCTGGCGGCGGCCGCGCGGACCTTCGGACTCGACCCGGTGGCCATGCTGTTCTGTGGCTTGAAAAAAGACGTGACCTGGGACGGCTGGCATGTCAGTATCCCCGGTCTCGGCTCGTTGGGGACCTCCACCACTCACGACGCTCTGCGAGGCCTGATGGAGGATGCCGAAAGCGCGGCCGTACGCGTGCACGAAGCCATTACTTCCGGCGTCATCGCCGTTCGTCCGACGGATACACGGAAGTGCCGGTGGTGTGATTACTGCGATATTTGCCGCGTTGAATCCGCCGCTCTGGTGCAGGTGGCGCGGTGAACCTTTCAGATGACCAGCGCCGCGCGGTCGAGCGAATAGGTCAAGACGTATGTGTGGTGGCCGGGCCTGGTTCGGGCAAGACGCGCGTGCTCACGGAGCGGTTTGCGTGGCTAGTGGAAACACACGGCGTGGACCCGGCAGCAATCCTGGCCATCACCTTCACGGAGAAAGCCGCCAACGAGATCAAAAGCCGGCTGATTCGCAGGTTCGCGGGTCAGACGCGCGCACGTGAAGCCATCGAGCGCGCGTGGGTGTCGACGATCCACGGATTTTGCGCGCGAGTGCTGCAGGAAAACGCGATTCTTGCCGGCCTGCCTCCCGATTTCAAGATTCTCGACCAGCCTGCCGCCGACCGGCTGGCGCGCGAAGCCGCCGAGGCCACGCTCGATGCGATGTATCGGGAACAGCCGGAGCGGATGAGGCGGCTGCTCGAGGCACTGGATCTCTCGACGCAAGATACGGGCCGCCAGCCGGATCTGGCGGAGAGCCTGCTGGATGTGTATGAATCCATCCGGCTGTCGGGCATGAAGGAGATTCCCGCAGCGAACCTCACACCGGATTCTTTAGATGCCGCCCGGGATCTGGCGAGCTCGTTGGTGACGGGACCAATGCCGGGCGGCGCCGATGGGCCGCGGCTGCGGGAATGGGCCGCCGATTTTCTTGCGAGGCCGGGCCTCGAAGTGATCGCGAAATTCGATTTCAACCTGACCCGTGTGGGCAGGAACCCGGCAGCGAGCCGCCTGAAAAACGAGATCCTGCCTATTTTAGAAGCGCAATGCGTCGGAGAATGGTATGCCGATCTGCACGATCTCCTGTACGCCGCCATGATGCAGATCGACCAGAGCTATCGCGCCAGAAAGCGCCAGGAGTCCGCCGTGGACTTTGCGGATCTGGAGGAGTTCACCGTCGCGCTGCTCGAATCAGACGACGCTGTGCAGCTGGAGATCTCGGGCCGGTTCGAGCATGTGCTGATGGACGAACTGCAAGATACCAATCGCCTGCAGTGGCGCCTGGTGAACCTGCTGCGGACCAGCTTCTTCGGCGTGGGCGATATCAACCAGTCGATTTACGGGTTCCGCTATGCCGATCCGGAAGTGTTCGCCGAATACCGCGATCAATTGCGCTCGAGCGGCGCCGAGATCGACGAACTCAAGGAGAATCATCGCAGCCGCGCGGAGATTCTGGCGACGGTTTCGGCGATGCTCGACGACCAGCCGGGAATTGAGCCGCGCTCGCTGGAGGCGCATGCGAAGTTCGAGCCCGTGAGTGTCGCCGTGCAAAGACTAGTTGGTCGCGGCGAGGAGGCGCAGGATGTCGAAGCCGGTTTGGTCGCTTCGCGCATCCGCCACTTTAAAGACAGTGGCGAGTTCGATTACCGCGACATCGCGGTGCTGGTGCGCACGCTGGGTTCCACAGCGCCTTTCGAGCGGGCCTTCGATCGTCTGGGCATCCCGTTTCTACTCACCGGCGGCCGGACATTTTTGGAAGCCCGCGAAACCCGCGATCTGCTCGCGCTTCTGGCCGCGCTGGTGAACCCGCTGGACGAGATCCCCCTGGTGGGCGTGCTGCGCGGTCCGCTCGTTGGTTTAAGCGATCACCAGATCCATCAAATGGGCCGCGAGGGATGGCGCGCGGAATTCGAGCGTCGTTTCGGACGCGTACGGGAACTCGCCGGGTTGGTCGCGCCCGACCGACTGATCGCGATGGCTCTAGATCAGTGCGGCTACACACGCGGGTTATCGGAGCGTGCGCGCGCGAATGTCGAAAAGCTCCTGGCCTGGCTGCGGCGCGAGTTTCGTGATCGCCCGCGCCCGCTGGCCGAGTTGCTCGAAGATCTGGAAGCCTTGCGATGGACGCAGAGCGCTGCGGAGGCGCCTCCGCCAGAGGCCGGCGACGTCGTTCGCATGATGACGATTCACGCGGCCAAGGGGCTCGAATTTCCGGTGGTTTTCGTAAGTGCGCTGCATCGCGGGCCAGATAAGAGAAAGCCGGTGATCGCGGTGTCGCGTGATTTGGGTTTAGGCGTGAAGTGGCGCAATCCGGTGACAGGTCAGGGATGCTCTGATTCCGCGCACCGCGCGCTGGTCGCGCAAATGGAGCGCCATGAAGACGCGGAGGAAAACCGGCTGCTGTATGTTGCCATGACACGCGCGCAGGACCGGCTGATCTTGTCTTATGCCGAGCGGAAGAGGTCCTCGCATTGGCAGAAGCTCGCGGAGTCGGTGGTGCCGGAATCCGCTGTTCCTCGCGAGCCCATTACGGTCGAATCCGGCTCCGCCAGCATCGGGGAAGACGTTCTCGATCCGCCGGTAGTGTCCGGGCAGTACGATTCCGCCGTATCCGTCACGTCCGTGGCGATGTTTCAGGCGTGTCCTCGCAGGTACTATCTCAGCCGCTATTTGGGGCTGGAACCGGTGCCGGACCGGCCTGGTACGGGTGCGATCGAGCTTGGCCTGGAGGTCCACAGCGCACTCGCGGGTGAAGCTGTCGAATCGGCTGAAGCGAACGAAATGGCCGCGCGATTTCGATTAAGCGGGCTGGGGCAGCGCGCCGCATCGGCCACGCGCATCGAACGGGAATTCGATTTCCTGTTTGAAACAGATGACGTGATTGTCCGCGGCCAGATCGACCTGTGGTTCGAACAGGACGGGGAACTCGTGCTGGTAGATTACAAAACCGATCGCGACGAGGAGGGCTCCGAGAGCTACGCGCTGCAGCTTCGGCTCTACGCCCTGGCCCTCGAGCGCTATGCAGGCCGACGGCCGGATCGAGCCGTGCTGTATTATCTCCGCTCGGACCGTATTGTCGACATTAGTTTGACCGGCGCGGATATGGACGCGGCACGCAATGCGGTTCGGGAGCTACGCGACGCACAAGACAAACTTCAGTTTCCGATGAAGGTTGGGGAGCGGTGCAGGAGGTGTTTGTTTTGGGGAGGGGTTTGTGAGGGGATTCAAACTTGAGGCTGTTTCTTGGCTGCCATTTTCTTCTCCAGGGCCTGCCATAATCGGCTTCTTACGTCTTCCGGGAGCGTCTGCGGCTCCATGCCCTTATAAACCTGCAATGTCTTCTTCGTGGTGTCGACGATGACGAAGCAGTTGGGGCAGGCATTCACATGGTCCTGCCAGTGTTGCTTCGTCTCCGGATCCACGGCCTCATCGAGGTAGGCGTTTAATTCCTGCAGAAACTGTTTACAGGTAACCAAGCAAGTCTTCCCCTTTTCGCTTGAATTGACGCGTCAGCCTCTCCCGCAGCGCCAGGCGAGCCCTTAACAGCCTGCTCTTGACGGCCGGGACCGAAATTCCGAGGGTTTCAGCGGTCTCCTCGGTGCTCAGTTCTTCGATGTCACGCAGCACAAAAACGGTGCGGAAATCCGGCTTCAGGGTATCCACAGCTTCATCCAGGATGCGTCGCCATTCCTCTTGCGAATACTGCTGCTCGGGATTGTCTTCCCAGACGGCGATTTCCCTCTGCACCGTTTCTTCGCCTAGCTCCACGGGCTCGTCGAGGGGGACGGTACGGTCGGTTTTCCGCTTGCGGAGCCGCATCAGAGCTTCGTTCACGGCGATGCGGACGATCCAGGTGTAGAACTTCGAATCGCCCTTGAAGTTGTCTAAGTGTGTGTAGGCCTTGAGGAAAGCGTCCTGGAGAACATCCTCGGCGTCTTCATCGTTGCGGGTGATGTTCTTCGCCAGCCGGTAAATCTTGCGCTCGTACTTCTGGACCAGCTCGGCGAACGCGTTCTGATCCCCGGCCTTTGCCTGGGCCACCAGGGCGGATTCATCGAATCCGGCAGGCACGCTGGTGGTGGGCGTCACGGTTAAAGGGACCTCCTCTTCACTATATCAGGCGGTATATGAAGAGGTTTGTTAACCTGAAAAATACCCCAATGGATAACCTACAGGTCACCCTTCCGGACGGCAGTGTCAAGAGCGTCCCGACGGGGACCGCACCTCTGGATATAGCCCGCTCCATCGGACAGCGGCTGGCGGATGACGCGATCGTCGCGCGCGTGGATGGCAATCTGTGGGATCTGAACCGGCCGTTCGAGGGCAATGCCAAGCTCGAGATTCTGACCACCAAGAATCCCGAAGCGCTTGAGGTGTACCGGCATTCGACCGCGCACCTTCTCGCCGCCGCAGTGCTGGAGTTGTTCCCGGAGACCAAGCTCGGGATCGGTCCGCCTATCGACACAGGTTTCTATTACGATTTCCAGCGCGACACGGCGTTCTCGCCCGAGGATCTCGAGAAGATCGAGAAAAAGATGTGGGAGATCCAGGCGCGCGATCTGCCCTACGAGCGCAAATACACGGAAAAGAACGAGGGGCTGAAGCTGTACGCCGACCAGCCCATGAAGGTCGAGCTGATCACCGAGCGCGCGGGCGACGTGTTTTCCGAATACACACTGGGTCCGCAGTTCATCGATTTCTGCCGCGGCCCGCACGTGCCCTCCACCAAGAAGCTGAAGGCGTTCAAGCTGCTTTCGATCGCCGGGGCGTATTGGAAGGGCAACGAGAAGAACGCTCAGCTCCAGCGCATCTACGGCACGGCATTTTTCAATAAGAAGGATCTCGACGAATATCTCGCCAAGCTTGAAGAGGCCAAGAAGCGCGACCATCGCAAGCTGGGCCAGGAGCTCGACCTGTTCAGCATCCAGGATCTGGCCGGTCCCGGGCTGATTTTCTATCACCCCAAGGGCGGGATCATTCGCAAACTGATCGAAGATTGGATGCGCGACCAGTATCTGAAGCGCGGCTATTCGCTGGTCTATACGCCGCACGTGATGCGCGCGGATCTGTGGCGGACCTCGGGGCACCTGAGCCACTATGCCGAGAACATGTTCGCGGGCATGGAGCTGGATGACGCGGAGTATCGTCTGAAGCCCATGAACTGTCCGGGCCACATCCTGATCTATCGCGACAAGCTGCGCAGCTATCGCGAGCTGCCGGTGCGCCTGGGCGAGCTGGGCACGGTGTATCGCTATGAGCGCAGCGGGACGATGCATGGGCTGCTACGTGTCCGAGGATTCACGCAAGACGACGCGCATATCTTCTGTACTCCGGACCAAATCGAAAATGAGGTCGTGAACTGCCTGGAGTTC
>Ga0068859_100005186_pt1 | contig 13234 bp, 12 predicted proteins | sample KBSSwiS22_FD_66585 | JGI IMG/M metagenome (GOLD analysis project Ga0068859, IMG submission 66585) | Switchgrass rhizosphere microbial communities from Kellogg Biological Station, Michigan, USA - KBS Switchgrass S2-2 | ecosystem: Host-associated > Plants > Roots > Rhizosphere > Soil ... | reverse complement strand
CATGCCGGCGACTACCGCACGGTCACCGGCCACGAGCCGACCGTCGGCGATGCCGACGGGCCGGCGGGCGTCACCGCCGCCCAGATGGCGCAGAACATCCAGACCAAGATGGTGACGCTCGACCCGGCGCAGGTGGCCGCGGTGAGCACCGGCCTGGGGCTGAAGAGCGGCGCGTACGCACAGCAGGTGCTGGAGGCGTACTCGGCATTGCCCGCGGTCACGCTGCCCGCCCTGCCGACCATCCCCGCCTCCGGCAGCACGCCGGCCATCCCGGGGCGCCCGGCGATGCAGACCACCGGCCGGCTCGTGGAGGACCTCGACGTCGGCCTGCGGGACGACGCCACGGGGAACCGCTACAACGTCATCCAGGCCCTCACCTACTCCTCCGGCTCGTTGATGGGCGACCCTGGACGCGTGACGGACCACGACCACGGCGGCGCGCAGCCCCGGCACGTCCAGGAGTTCTGCGACCACATCGCGGCGATCCGCGGCGGCTCGTGGCAGGTGGTGAACAGGTGACGATCCCGCCGGTCACCTGGTACCGGACGGGCGGTCAGACCGTCCCGCCGTACAACGAGTCGCTCAGCATCACCGACGGCACTGTGCACATGTGGCGCGCGTCCGACGTCCCGGCCGCCGGATACTTCACTCGCCCGGCTCCGGACGGCTTCGCGGTGGAGGAGCCCACCCAAGACCTCACCGTCGACCCGCCGCCCGGCGGCGAGACCGAAGGACTGACCGTCGGCGAGCGCCAGGCGACGTACGGGCCCGGCGCCGAGTTGCCCGAGCCGTGGGCCGGCCTGCACACGACCCTGCTCGACCTGGCCGAGGCGACGTTCGCGTTCCCGGAGGCGGCGCTCGGCCTGGAGGTGTCCGACGGCGCCGCGCGGCTCGTCCACCTGGGAACCGACCCGGTCGAGGTCGACCTCGCGGCATCCGTGGTGCGGGTGACCCTCTGGTCGGGCTGGTACGCGTCGTCCGAGCGGTGGGCGTCGGAGCCGATCGGCGGCGGTCCGCTCACAGCCGGGACGGGCTGGACCTACGACCTGCCCTTCGCCCACGGCCTGTCTGTCGGCCCGGACCGAACCCTGCATGTGGCACTTGACCTAAGCTTGAAGGTCCGGGGGAACCCCCTGGCCGCAGGCTTGCGTCACTCGCCGGTCCCACCCCCACCGCCGGAGTAGCAGGCCCGGATCGTCGTCCGAGGAGCTTGCTACACATGGCCACAAGTGCCGTCCCGAACCTCACCCGTGCCGACGCCCAGGCCCGCGCCGAGCTGCTGAATGTCGACTCCTACGACATCCGCCTCGATCTGACCGATGGTGGTGGTAAGCCCGGCGAGCGCACGTTCCGCTCGACGACGACGGTCACGTTCACCTCTGCCCGTCCCGGTGCGTCGACGTTCATCGACGTGATCGCGGACGCGTTCCACAGCGTCACGCTGAACGGCGAGGCGGTCGACACGAGCAGCTACGCGACCGATCGCGGGCTCACCCTGAGCAACCTCGCGGCCGAGAACGTCCTGGTCGTCGACGCCGACCTGCTGTACACGAACACCGGCGAGGGGCTGCACCGGTTCGTCGACCCGCTGGACGGCGAGGTCTACCTCTACAGCCAGTTCGAGACGGCCGACGCCAAGCGCATGTACGCCTGCTTCGACCAGCCCGACCTCAAGGCCACGTTTGCGATCCGCGCGATCGTCCCGGATCACTGGGAGGTCGCGAGCAACGGCCGCGAGGTCTCCGTCTCGCAGAGTGGGCCGGCGAAGGTGATCACGTTCGCCACCACGGCACGGATGAGTCCCTACGTCACCGCTCTGGTCGCCGGCCCGTACCACGTCACCCGCAGCAGCCATGACGGCATCGACCTGGGCCTGTGGTGCCGCAGGACGCTGGCGCAGTACCTCGACGCGGACGAGCTGTTCAAGATCACCGGGCAGGGCTTCGACTTCTTCCAGGCCAACTTCGGCATCCGCTACCCGTTCGACAAGTACGACCAGTTGTTCGTCCCGGAGTTCAACGCCGGCGCGATGGAGAACGCCGGTTGCGTGACGTTCCGCGAGGACTACGTCTTCCGCTCCAAGGTCACCGACGCGCGGTACGAGCGCCGCGCCGAGACGCTGCTGCACGAGATGGCGCACATGTGGTTCGGCGACCTCGTCACGATGCAGTGGTGGGACGACCTGTGGCTCAACGAGTCCTTCGCCACCTACGCCTCCGTGCTCTGCCAGACGAGCGCCACGCGCTGGACGGACGCCTGGACCACCTTCGCCAACGCCGAGAAGACCTGGGCGTACCGGCAGGACCAGCTGCCCTCGACGCATCCCATCGCAACGGACGCCCCGGACGTGCAGACCGCCGAGGTCAACTTCGACGGCATCACCTACGCCAAGGGCGCGTCCGTCCTGAAGCAACTGGCCGCGTACGTGGGACTCGATGCGTTCCTGGCGGGGCTGCGCGAGTACTTCCAGGAGCACCAGTACGGCAACACGGTCCTGGCCGACCTGCTTGGTGCGCTGGAGCGTTCGTCCGGCCGCGACCTCGGGCCGTGGTCGAAGCTGTGGCTCGAGACCACCGGCATCAACCCGATCACCCCGTCCTTCACGGTGGACGAGGCCGGCAACTTCACCACGTTCGCGCTGCTGCAGTCCGCGCCGAACGCGGTGGCCAGGACGAACACGCTGCGCCCGCACCGCCTCGCCATCGGGTTGTACGAGGAGGAGGAGGACGGAAAGCTGCGCCGCGTCCAGCGCGTCGAGCTGGACGTCGAGGGCGAGCGGACGGACGTGCCTGAGCTGATCGGCGTGAAGAAGCCGGCCGTGGTGATCGCGAACGACGACGACCTGACCTACTGCAAGCTGCGCCTGGACGCCGAGTCGCTGGCCTTCCTCAGCTCGGGTGGCGGGATCGCCAAGTTCGCCGATTCGCTGCCCCGGACGCTGGCCTGGTCCAGCGCGTGGGACATGACCCGCGACGGCGAGCTGGCCACCCGCGACTACGTGGCGCTCGTCCTGTCCGGCGTGGCGCAGGAGTCCGACATCGGTGTGCTGCAGTCGCTGACCGGGCAGGCGCTGCGCGCGCTGGAGATCTACGCCGACCAGGACTGGGCGCCGACCGGCTACGCGCTGATCGCCGGGAAGGCGTTCGCCGAGCTGACCGCCGCGGCTCCCGGTTCGGACCACCAGCTGGCGTGGGCGCACGCGCTGCTCGGCTCGGCGCGCTCTGAGGCGCACGCCGACTTCCTGGCCGGCTTGCTCTCCGGCGAGTCGGTCGTGGACGGACTGGCGATCGACGCCGAGCTGCGCTGGGCGATCGTCCGCTGCTTGTCGGCCCGCGGCCGGCTGGACGAGGCCGCGATCGACGCCGAGCTCGAGCGCGACCCCTCCGCGGCCGGGCAGCGCCACGCCCTGACCGCCCGCGCCCTGCAGCCGACCGCTGCGGCCAAGGAGAAGGCGTGGCAGCGGGCGGTCCACGACGACTCGCTGCCGAACGCGATGCAGGAGGCCGTGATCGCCGGCTTCGCGCATCCGCTGCACGGCGACCTGCTCGCCCCGTACGTCCAGCGCTACTTCGCCGAGGTGGGCGAGGTGTGGGAGCGACGGACCAGCGAACTCGCGCAGAACGTCGTCATCGGGCTCTTCCCGACCTGGGTCTCGACGATCTCGGACGAGACGCTGGCGGCGGCGGACTCGTTCCTCGCCCAGCAGGACCTGCCCGCCGGCCTTCGGCGGCTGGTCTCCGAGGGGCGCGCCGATGTCGCCCGGGCGCTCAACGCGCGGCGCACCGACTCCGCCTGAGCGAACCGCGCTATCAACGCGTTGAGAGAAGTTAACGCGTAACCGACATGGGGCGATCGTCGTTCTCTCACACAGAGCACCTTCCCCCCACCGGTTGGAGCACCGATGTCGTCGCCGTCACGGCCTGCACGACGGCCGTCTCCCGCACCACGGCCCGTCCCCGCGACCCCGCACAGCACCGCGGGCCCGCAGAGATCCGCGGGCGCCACCGCAGCGGCACGTCTGGGGCGCCATGCCGCGCGTCCACGTCCCCTCGCCCCGCCGGCCACCGCAGTCATCGCACCGCCGGCGTCAACCGCGTCAGCTGCGGCCGCGGCGGCCTCGCGCTGGGCCCGGCTGACCCGGCTCGGCACCCGGCGGACCGCCGCGATCGCCAGCGTCGCCACCGGATGTCTCGTCTTCGCGGCCGCCAGCGCTGCCTCCCCCGGCCTCGGTGACCTGATCGCCGCCCCTGCCAGGCCGGCCGGTGCGGGTGCCGGCGGCGGCATCCCGGTGCTGGCCCCCATGCGCATCGAGGGTCTGGGGCAGGCGCCCCTGACCGCGGTCCCGCCGTCGGTGCCCCCGCCCGCCCGGACGAGTGCGGCCGCGCCGCAGCCGAAGAGCACCTCCCCCGCGCCGGCTACCAGCGCCGCGATCAGCGCGCTGGCCGCGAACGGCATCCCCAAGGTCGCGCTGAACGCGTACCGCGTCGCGGCCGCCCGCCTCGGGCATGTCCAGCCCGGTTGCGGGATCGACTGGGCGCTGCTGGCCGGCATCGGCCGCGTCGAGTCGAACCACGGCCGCTTCGGCGGCGCCCAGCTACTGGCGGACGGGACGACCTCCAAGAAGATCATCGGCCCGGCCCTGGACGGCGTCGGCGACAAGCACATCGCGGCCCCGGCCAACGGTGCCGCGCTCGCCGGTGACTCGGTCTACGCGCACGCCCTCGGCCCGATGCAGTTCATCCCCACCACCTGGGCGATCTACGGTGCGGACGGCAACGGCGACGGCGTGGCGGACGTCTTCAACATCGACGACGCCGCGCTGGCCGCCGCCCGGTACCTGTGTGCCGCCGGCGGCAACCTGAAGGTGCACGCCAACCAGGTGCGCGCCGTGATGGCCTACAACCAGTCGGCGACCTACAACGCCCAGGTGCTGGCCCTGGCCGACGCGTACCGCCGCGGGATCCCGGTCTCGGGCATCCCGGTCGGCGACATCACCGGCGCCCTGAAGCCGGTGAAGGTCGTCGGGGCTCCGCCGCCGGCCAACCCGGGGGCGCCGACCGCGGTCGATCCCGACAAGTCCGCCAAGCCGAAGCCTGCCAGGTCCACGACGGCCGCTGCAAAGCCGGCAGCGAGGACGACCTCCGCTCCGGTCACGGCCCGGACCACGCCGGCCGGGACCAGGACGACTCCCGCGACCACGTCCAGCGGCACGACGTCCGCGCCGCCGGTCATCCCGGACCCGCAACCGACGACGAGCACGTCCAGCCCGCCACCGGATCCGACGACGTCGACCACGTCCGGCCCGGCACCGTCGTCCTCCACCCGGTACTGCGACCCGCTCCAGCACCTGCTCGGCATCTGCTGAGCGGCACCGCCGAGAACGAGAGCGGCCCCGGCGCATTCGCGCCGGGGCCGCTCTCGTAAACAAGTCCTGTTTCTAGACCGTCCCGGCCGCGTCGGAGAGCTGGCGCAGGCCGTTGACCAGGCCGCCGACGATGTCGCCCTGGGTGAGGGACGCGCGGATCGTCAGTGCTGCGAGCGCACACGCGCGGTTCGGCAGGCGCTGGCTGGACTTCGCGCCCGTCACGATATGCAGGCTGCGCTGGGACGGCGAGACCGCGATCAGCACGGCGTCGTCGCTGAGCTTGCTGAACAGCTTCTCGGCACCGGCGCGGGTCGGGACCGCGAGTTCGCCGATGTAGACGGAGAACGGGATGCCGCTCTCGGCGCTGGAGAGCGTCAGGGCCTCGTCCAGCCGGGTCAGCTGCGCCGGGCTGAACGGGCCGTTGGGGTCGTGGTCACCCTGCGGGCCGTAGCCGAGCAGCGTGCGGGTCTCGGTTGCGAGCTCACCACTCACCGGAGGCACCTCCCACCGCGGTCGCCGAACCGGTCGGCGCGCTGGACGTGAGCACGGCCGGGTGCGCCGAGAACCACTGCGGCGCGAAGTCCCAGGACTTGCCGGGCCGGTAGCGGTTCGGCTGCTTCAGCGACTTGCCGAAGACGGCGAGCGCCAGCAGCAGGGCGATCCCCAGCGGGATTCCCGCGAAGATGAGCACGGTCTCGATGACGGGCACTCTGCCAATTCCTCCTCGCGCAAGCGCTCGTCGGCGGCTCGCTCCGATCCTCGGCGCCGGAGGCGCCTGCGATTCTCACTCGCTGGGGGAAATCTATCGCAGGCTCAGACGGCGGGGGCGATCGAGGGGCGCAGCCAGTCCGTCCCGAGATATTGCTCCCAGGTGGGCTCCTTCTTCGCCCAACCCATGACCAGCGCGACGGTGGCCGGGGGCTGGACGGGCGGGTGCGACAGATGCCAGCCCAGCTCGGACAGCAGCCGGTCGCCCTTGCGGTGGTTGCAGCGCGCGCAGGCGGCCACGACGTTCGTCCAGATGTGCTGTCCGCCACGGGCCTTCGGCCGGACGTGGTCGATCGTGTCGGCCCGCACGCCGCAGTAGACGCAGGAGTGCTCGTCCCGCTCCAGGACCGCGCGGCGGGTCAGCGGCACCTCGCGGCGGTACGGGACGCGGACGTAGCGGGACAGCCGCACCACGGACGGCGCGACCATCTCCAGCCTCTCGGAGTGCATCACGGTCGCGCCGGACTCGACCACGACGGCCTTCTCGGCGAGCACCAGGACCACGGCGCGGCGCAGCGGCACCACACACAACGGCTCGTACGTTGCGTTGAGGACTAACGCTGCGCCCATCGGGTCACCTCCTGGGGTGCCTACAGTCAACCTGACGATCGGCCGCTGTGCACGCTCATTCCCCGGTGTCGGGTAGTGGCAAGGTTGACACCGTGACGCTTCCGAAGTTCGTTCAGGACCATCAGGACTGGGTGATCGAGATCCCCATCCGGGTGGCCGTGATCATCCTTGCCGCGATCATCCTGCGTGCGGTCCTGCACCGGGCGATCAACAAGCTCGTCCGTCCGGTGCACGTCGGCGAGGTCCCCCGCATCCTGCGGCCGTTCAAGGAACGGGCGGAGAACAGCGCGTTCCTCGCCTCCACCGGGCTGCTGTCCGAACGGCGCACCCAGCGCGCGGCGACCATCGGGTCGGTCCTGCGCTCGACGGTGTCGTTCGTGATCCTGGTGATCGCGGTGCTGCTGGTGCTGTCCGAGGTGCGGGTGAACCTGGCGCCGTTCATCGCGGGTACCTCGATCATCGGCGTGGCGCTCGGGTTCGGCGCGCAGAACCTGGTCAAGGACTTCCTGGCCGGCATGTTCATGATGCTCGAGGACCAGTACGGCGTCGGTGACGTCATCGACGCCGGACTGGCCACCGGCACAGTCGAGGCGGTCGGCCTGCGCACGACGCGGATGCGGGACGACTCCGGCGCGGTCTGGTACGTGCGCAACGGCGAGGTGCTGCGCATCGGCAACAAGAGCCAGGGCACCGGCGTCGTCGTGGTGGACGTGCCCGTCGCGTCGGCATCCAACGCCGGACGGGCCCGCGAGACGCTCGCCCACGTGGCGCAGGAGATGCACGCGGACGACCGTTGGGCGCCGCTGTTCCTCGGTGAGCCGGAGGTGCTCGGCGTGGAGGACTTCGACCTGGACAAGACCGTGATCCGGGTGACCGCACGGGTACGTCCGGCCGAGCGTCCGATCGTCGCCCGCGAACTGCGCGCCCGCATCCACGACGCCCTGCGATGACCCGCCGGCCCGAGGCGAGTGCCAGTTCGCTGCTGCCCCGCCACTCGGCCTCAACCGGAAGGTCGCTCGTGATCCCGCCTGCGCCCTAACCGTGCTCAGGCGCCGCCGCAACGGATCTGCTCGTGCACGAGGGCCATCTTGCGCAGCGCAGGAGGCGGCAGGACGAACGGGTAGAGATCGGTGTGCCCCATCGACCGGTTGATCATGTTGAGCGACCAGGCGAGCGGCAGCCACAGGTCGACGAGGCGCTGGAACCCGACCTGGCCGGCGAGCGGCGTGGCCAGGGTCGCCCCTGCGGGGGCCATCCCGAACGCCGCGGCGGTGTCGAGCGTGTCGCGGATGTGCAGGTAGTGGGCGAAGGTCTCGGCCCAGTCCTCGTACGGGTGCATGGTGGCGTAGGCGCTCACGTAGTTCTGCCGCCAGTTGCGCGGCGGACCCTGCTTGTAGTGTCGCTCGACCGCGTCGGCGTAACTCGCCCGCGGGTCGCCGAAGAGCTGCTCGAAGTTCCTCCGGGACGCGTCGTCGTCCAGCAGCACGTCGAAGAAGAAGTGCCCGATCTCGTGGCGGAAGTGCCCCAGCAGAGTGCGGTACGGCTCGGCCATGCTCACCCGCAGCCGCTCGCGGTGCACGTCGTCGCTCTCGGCCAAATCAAGGGTGATCACGCCGTTGAGGTGGCCGGTGAAGACCTTCTGCTTGGCGCTGGAGAGCAGGTCGAATGCGATACCGCCGTCGCCGTCCTCGAGCTTGCGGGTCAGGTGCAGGCCGAGTTCGGAGAGCTCGACCACCAGCCGCCGCTTGGCCAGTTCCGCCTCGGCGAACAGCGCCAGCGCCTTCTCGTCCCCGTCGGCCGGACGGGTGCGGGTTAGCTCGCAGGACGGGCAGAGCCCGAACCGGGCGTCCGGCTGCGCCAGCCAGTTGCAGGACGCGATGTTGAGGTTGACGCAGCGTCGCTTGCCGGTGTGTTCGTGCACTCCCGAGGCCGTGATGGTCACGAAGGTGATCGCATCCGGGTCGAAGCCGAGGTTGCTGCGGCAGCCCAGGCACACCGAGTTCTCGAAGGTCAGCTGTTGTCCACAGTTCGGACAGACGAAGTCGCGCACTCTCGCACGGTAGTCGACGGCAGGCGGTGGCCCGATCACCGTGTTCTTTCAGCCCTGAAAGGGGAGCATGGGATTCGTGGAGCAGCACAGCGTTCGCCTGGCCGCCGAGGCGCTGCGGCACATCGTGGTCGCCCGGACGACCGGACGGCCCTACCTGGCGAACCCGGCCGCCTTCGCGGACGTGCCGGACCAGGTGCAGCAGATGGCGATCGACCATGAACTCGCCCTGGCCGTGGAGGCCCTCGTCCGGCACGGGTGGACCCCGCTGGACCTGTACGAGGCGGCACGGCGTCGCCTGGAGCCGTCAGTGGTGGAACACCTGCTGACCTCGGTCGCGACCCTGACGTCCCGTCATCCGATCACGCGGGTCGATCCGCGCTGGTCGTCGCAGTTGGCCTCCCTCCAAGCCGTGCGGCACCGCTCGGCGGCGGAGTGGGCCTGGCACGCCCGCATCGGCTGGCCGGTGGCGCGGGAGGCGCTGGTCGGCCTGCTGGTGGTGCTGCGGGCGCTGCCACGGCTCGAGATCGTGATGGCCGCGCCGGGGTCGTATGCGGTCTCGTCAGGTGCACCGGCGCCGCCTGCCGTGGCTGCCTCGCCGGGGCTGCGCGAGGTGCGGCTGTTGTTGGCCCGGGCCGAGGCGAGCACCGAGCCGGAGCAGGCCGAGGTGCTGTCGGGACAGGCCCAGGTGCTGATGACGCAGCACTCGATCTCGCGCGCGCTGGCGGCGGGCGCTCACGCGCCGGGCGTCGCGACCCGCCGGCTCTGGCTGGATGCACCGTACGTCGGTCCGAAGGCGCTGCTGGTCCAGTCCGTGGCGCGGAGCAACCACTGCTTCGCGACGCTCTCCGGATCGCTCGGGGTCATCACGCTGATCGGGCACGCGGACGACCTCGAACTGGTCGAGATGCTGACCACCTCGCTGCTCGTGCAGGCGACCCGGGCGATGTCGGCTGTGGCGGCGCGGTCGAGCAGCTACGGCACATCCCGCACCCGCTCGTACCGGCAGTCGTTCCTGGTCGCGTACGCCTCGCGCGTCGGCGAGCGTCTGGGCTCGTCCGCCGCCGCGGCATCGGCCTCAGCGGCCCCAGCGGCTGGTTCGTTCGCGCTGGCGCAGCGCGACGCGGCCGTGCAGGCCGCGGTCGGGACGACGTTCCCGAACCTGGGACGGCGGACGGTCGGCTACTCGAGCCCGGACGGCCTGCGCGCCGGCCACGCGGCCGCCGACCAAGCCACCCTCGACGCCGGCTAGCTCGCCGGCGTGCTCGATCAGAGGTACTGGCCGGTCGGGGGCTGCGGCTTCCAGCGTCCAGAGCGGGCGACCTCGAGAAGGTGCGCCACCGTGATGGCGGTCCCGCGCTCGAGCACCGCACGGCGGATGATCTCGCGCAGGTCCGATCCGGTGGCGCCGTTGGTGATCGCCGCAACCGGCGACACGTCGAACGAGCCGAGCGGCGAGAGGTAGCGGCACAGGATCGCCGAGCGGGTCCGTTCGTCCGGCAGCCCGACCTCGATCACCGCGTCGAACCGTCCCGACCGCACGAGGGCAGGGTCGATCACGGTCGCGTCGTTGGTGGTCGCGACGGTCACGACAGAGCCGGTCGGGACGAAGCCGTCGAGGTGGACGAGCAGCTCCCGTAGGGCTGCCCCGCCCGAGCCGTGCCGCCGGTCGCCCGCCAGCAGATCGAGGTCGTCGAAGAACACCGCCGCGGGCGCAAGGTGCTCCAGCGACCGGTACAGGCTCCCGATCGCCGTGGGCGAGACGTGCCCGTCGACCAGCAGAACCGTGGTGCCAGCAGGCAACTCGCTCGCGATCACCCGGCACAGCGCGGTCTTGCCGACTCCGGGTGCGCCGACGAGCAGCAGCCCGCGGGAGGCACCCAGACCCGCCGCCCGCAGCACGTCGCCGTTCCGGACCAGCCCGCGCACGTTCGTGTCGACCTCGCGCCACACCGAGTCGGCCAGCAGCAGTTCGTCCCGCGACGTGACAGACGGCCGGACGGGCAACAGCTGCACGCCCCAGTCGGCCGAGACAACCCGCAGGGTCTTGCCGCGGTAGAAGTTGTCCGCACCGCGCGCCCTGGTGAGCAGTTCGGAGAGCGCCGTTCCCGCCGCCTCCTGATCGGCCCGCCGGACGTGCAGGGTGATCATCTTGTTGCCGTCGGACCAGCCGATGACCAGGACCGCGTCGAACCCGAAGCCGCCGACCGCCGGCAGGTACGCCGCCAGATCGTCCGGCGCGGCAACGTCCTGGTCGACATCCACCTGCACGACGGAGTAGCCGGGGGCGTCGGTGCCGGTGTCGTCGGCGAGGACCGCACCGGGCGCCCCGTCCAGCACGCGGCCGACGGCGACCTCGACGAGCGCGACGTCGACGCCGGACAGGGTCGCGCAGACGCGCGACTGGTGTTCCGTGGCGACACCCAGGTGCACGACCAGGAACGAACGCAGGTCACGGACGGGACGGACGGTGGCGGCACCGAGGAGGCGGCCGAGTGCGGACAGCGTCTCGCGGACCGCCGGGGATTCGTCCCGGAGGTCTGGCGTGACGTCGATCGCGGTCATGGTCCCTTCCATCGTGAGCAAGCGGTCCAGTGTGACCGCGAATGTACCGACGAGCAAAGGGATTCTTCCAGTGGCTGGAGAAGCGATCAGCGGCGGCGCTTGAGGAAGCGCAGGTCAGCATGAGTGCGAGGATCGTCGGCCCGTCCCGGCCGATGACGAGCACGGGACGGTCCTTGCCCCGGTCCGGGTCTTCCTCGAACGGCACCCATGTCCAGACGATCTCGCCTGGGTCCGGATCGCCATCACCCAGGTCCGGCTCATAAGAGATCGAAGCGGGCCCCGAGGACATGTCCCCGGGGCCCGCGTTTGGAGCTTTGAACTAGATCAGACCGCGCGGACGTTCTCGGCCTGCGGGCCCTTCTGGCCCTGAGTGGTGTCGAACTCGACACGCTGGTTCTCGTCCAGGCTCTTGTAGCCGTCGCCGGTGATGGCGGAGAAGTGGACGAAGACGTCCTTGCTGCCGTCGTCGGGAGAGATAAAGCCGAAGCCCTTCTCAGCGTTGAACCACTTCACGGTTCCCTGTGCCATATTCTTTCGTTCTCCTCTTGGAGCCAGTTCGCAACTCACACCGTGTGCGTCGCGGTGGTCTTGCGGTGACGGCTCCTCCGCCTCGAACGGCGGAGAGGGGCGACAGACGCAAACGCAACAATCCTGCGTCAATGCATCGCGCCGAGACAGGGACTGCTAACTAACCGTCGACAACGCTACAGCATCCAGCGCGTTTGTGAACCAATCTGTTCAGCCGGTCCGTCCGACCGTGAAACGCAGCTGCCCGGCCTCGTCCACCTGGGCGTCCAGCGTCTGGTCCTCCAGCAGTTCCGCGGCGTGCGGCTCGAGGAAGACCCGGGCGCCGGCGTCATCGATCACGTGGTCGTCCTCGGCCGGCGTCGCGGCGAGCGACAGGCTGAGGCCGGCGCCCGCGGGGTCGGTCGCGATCCGAACGCCACAGCCGTCGGGCGTCGTCGGCGCGTCCACGAGCTGGCGGATCTCCGTCGTGGCGTTCGGGGTGAGGGTCAACGTCATGTCGTACTCCCGTTCGTTCGTATCGGATACGTCCGTCCCACGGAACACGGGGATCCCGAATCAGTCAAACCTGACAACACACGCAATTCACGTCACTGCAGGTCGGGCTCCTTGCGGCCGATGGGCATGGTGGAGGTATGCGTGCAATGGCGCGGGCTCAGACCATCGGCATCGCGCTCGCGACGGGCGCGGGTCGCTGGGCGCTGCGCCTGGGACTGCCGCTGCTGACCCTGACGGCCGTCCTGCACACGTTCCCGTACCGCACGACCGTCGAGGGTGTCCCGCTCACGTTCCAGGGCTCCGTCTTCAGCCGCCCCGGATTGAGCGCGGACACCAGCGTCGGCAACTGGGAGTTCCCGGATGTCAGCGGGCTGCCCCTCGGGGTGCACGTCCGGCTGGAGAACATCAACCTGCTGAGCGTCTCCACCGCCGCGGCCAAGGACCCGTCCGCGTATGCCGAAGCCCTCAGGCAGGACGTCGCCGACAAGCTCCCGACGATCGCGGCGTGGTTCATCGTGGAGACGATCGTGGCGATCGTCGCGGGCCTGCTCGTCGCCGCGGCTATCAACCTCGCGCTGCGCTACCTGCGCGGCCTGGAACGACGGCCGGACGAGCTGAAGTACCGCCTCAGGCAGGGCGCGGCCGCGGGCCTCGTCGCCGTCCTGGTCGCCGGCTTCGGAGTGCTCACCTACAACGGCGACTGGGTGCGACGATCGCGGCTGACCGGGACGCTCGCCGCTGCCGAACTCTTCCCCGACCAGCTCGCGTCCTACTACCACCGCGGCTCGAAGGTCTACGACGTGCTCGGCTCGATCGCCGGTATCCAGGCCGCCCTGCAGGACCGTATCGAGGCGGACCAGACGCCCGAGACGGCAGTCCGGATCATGTTCATCAGC
>Ga0068859_100005183_pt1 | contig 13237 bp, 12 predicted proteins | sample KBSSwiS22_FD_66585 | JGI IMG/M metagenome (GOLD analysis project Ga0068859, IMG submission 66585) | Switchgrass rhizosphere microbial communities from Kellogg Biological Station, Michigan, USA - KBS Switchgrass S2-2 | ecosystem: Host-associated > Plants > Roots > Rhizosphere > Soil ... | reverse complement strand
CGACGGTGACCGCCGAGACAATGCCGACGACCCAGTTGTTGGGGAGCGTGGGCCACGTGGGATCCACCTGGAATACCGGCATGCCGGCGGACTTCGGCGGCTTCTGCGCCGCGCCCGGCAGCACACAGAGACCCACTATCGCGATCACTGTCAGCCCGAGCCACGCGCATCGCATCGTCATCTTCCGCATACAGGCTCCATTCACAAAGGCCAGAGGCGCCATGACGCTGGAGAGCATATACCCGTCGTTGGCGTGGCAGCGCAACCGTTGCTCACTTGGATCCGCTTCCGTAACCTCGCAAAAAAACGAAAGGCCGGCATCTGCCGGCCCCTCGGTTGGATGAAGGAGGCGACGGCTGAAGCCTCCCACGAGAGCGTGACAACCTCGGTCACATCAGTCTAGGCACAACCACTCGTGGTGCCGCAGTTGGTGCACTTGTAGCAGCTGCCACTGCGGATCATGATCGACCCGCACGTGCTGCACGGCGGCGCGTCCTCCTGGTTCTGAATCGCCGCGAACGAGGTCGGTTTCGGATCGGGCCGGCTGAAGCCGGCCCCTACGTCCGGTTTCGCGGAGATCGTGACTGAGCCCTCAGCCCTGCTGCCTAGACCAGCCCTTCCTCCGTCCCCCTTCCCCCCAACGCCTTCAGCGGAGTTCTCAGAGGGATCCCCGATATTCACACCAGCGCGGTACTGCGCTTCCGGCGAGAGAAACTTCGTCGCCAGCCAGCGGAAGATGTAATCGACAATCGATTTCGCGAAGCGGATCTCCGGGTTCTTCGTCATCCCCGACGGCTCGAACCGCGCGTGGCTGAATTTGTCCACCAACGCCTGCAGCGGCACGCCGTACTGCAGCGCGTACGAGATCGCCTGCGCGAAGGCGTCCGCGAAACCCGAGATCGTCGAGCCCTCTTTCGCCATCACGAGGAAGATCTCGCCTGGCGTTCCGTCCTCGAAGAGACCGACGGTGATGTAGCCCTCGTGACCCGCAATGTCGAACTTGTGCGTGATCGCGTTGCGCTCGTCCGGCAACTTCCGCCGCTTCGGCGTCTCGACGATCTTGACGACCTCGCGGACGATTTCCCGCGGTTGATCCTCGGGCCGGCTCAAGCCGGCCCCTACGGCGTTGCGCGTGTCGGCCACGCCGGCCTTCGAAGTGTTCAGAGGCTGCGTCCGTTTGCTGCCATCGCGATAGATGGAGATCGCCTTCGCGCCGAGACGCCACGACTCGACGTAGGCCTTCTCGATTTCCTCCACCGTCGCCTCGCGCGGCACGTTCACGGTCTTGCTGATCGCGCCCGAAATGAACGGCTGCGTGGCGCCCATCATCTTGATGTGCCCCATGTGGTGAATCGACCGCTCGCCCTTCGCCGGCTTGAACGCACAGTCGAACACCGCCAGGTGCTCGTCCTTCAGGAACGGCGCCCCCTCGATCGTCTCGTGCTCATCGATGTAGTGGCTGATCGCCTCGATCTCGGCCTGAGTGTACCCAAGCTTGCCGAGCGCCATCGGCACGGTGCCGTTGACGATCTTCATCAGGCCGCCGCCCACGAGCTTCTTGTACTTGACGAGCGCGATGTCGGGCTCAACACCCGTCGTGTCGCAATCCATCATGAAACCGATCGTGCCGGTCGGCGCCAGCACGGTCGCCTGCGCGTTGCGATAGCCGAAGTCCTCGCCGAGCTCCACCGCCTCGTCCCACGCCTGCTTCGCCGCCGCGTAGAGATCGTTCGGGACGAACTTCGCGGTGATCTCGCTGACCGAGTCCCGGTGCTTTCCCATCACGCGCAGGAACGACTCCCGGTTCTTCTCGTAGCCGACAAACGGTCCGCCGTGATCGCGCGCGACCCGCGCCGACTGCGCGTAGGCCTCGCCCGTCATCACCGCGGTGATCGCCGCCGCATACGCCCGCCCTTCGTCGCTGTCGTAGGGCAGGCCGCGCGACATCAACAACGCCCCGAGATTGGCGTAACCGAGACCGAGCGGACGATAGTCGTGCGAGTTCTTCTCGATCGCCTTCGTCGGATAGCTCGAATTCGGGACGATGATCTCCTGCGCGGTGATCATCGTCCGGCACGCCGCCTTGAACGCCGCGACGTCGAACTCACCGTCGCCCTTGACGAACTTCATCAGGTTGATCGACGCGAGGTTGCACGCCGAGTCATCCAGGAACATGTATTCCGAGCACGGATTGCTCGCGTTGATCCGATCGGTCTCCGGGCAGGTGTGCCACTCGTTGACAGTCGTGTCGAACTGCATGCCGGGGTCGCCGCAAATCCACGTACCCTCGGCAATCTGGCGCATGAGATCGCGCGCCTTGTAGGTGTCCATCACCCCGCCCGACGTCACCGCCTTCGTCTGCCACTCGCCATCGTCGAGCACCGCGCGCATGAAGTCGTCGGTCACGCGCACGCTGTTGTTCGAGTTCTGGAAGAAGATGGATCCATAGGCGACGCCCGTGAACGAGCCGTCGTAACCGGCATCGATCAGCGCCCACGCCTTCTTCTCTTCCTCGACCTTGCAGTTGATGAACTCCTCGACGTCCGGATGGTCGGCGTTGAGGATGACCATCTTCGCGGCACGGCGCGTCTTGCCGCCGCTCTTGATGACGCCCGCAAACGCGTCGTAGCCCTTCATAAACGAGACAGGACCGCTTGCCGTCCCACCACCCGCCAGCAACTCACGCGACGACCTGATCGTGGACAGATTGCTGCCCGTCCCCGAGCCGAATTTGAAGAGCATCCCCTCGGTCCTCGCAAGCGTGAGGATCGAGTCCATGGTGTCTTTAACAGAATTAATAAAGCAGGCCGAGCACTGGGGAGCCGTCTCGAAACCACAGTTGAACCAGACCGGGCTGTTGAACGCCGCCTTCTGATACACGAGCAGGTGCTTCAGCTCGGCACTGAAGGAGGCGAGCGCGTCTTCGCTGGCAAAGTAACGCTGCTCGCGCGCCCAGCGCGTGATCGTGTCGACAACCCGCCCAATCAGCTGCTTGACGCTGCGTTCACGGTCGGGCGACTCCATCTGCCCACGGAAATATTTCGAGACGACGATGTTGGTGGCCTGCTGGGACCAGAAGGAGGGGATTTCGACGTCGCGCTGTTCGAAGACGACCTTGCCCTTCTCGTTGCCGATGACGGCCGAGCGGGTCTCCCATTCGATCTCGTCGAACGGGTCGACGCCGGGCAGCGTGAAGTAGCGTGGAAATTCAAGGCCTGGAACGGATGCACTTCTGGACTCCGCGCTCTTTTTCGCCCGCGCTTCAACGGCTGCGCCTTGAGTCTGTGCAGGCCCTCTTTCCATGCTCGTCCTCCGTTCCTGTCGCGAACCTCAAAGTCCGCGCCGCGCGGGTTCGCCCGCGCCACAATGGGACGTTCGTTCCCCCGAGAGAACGTCCGAATCGTTTGTTGTGGTTTGCGCTCGAGATGTCCTGAAGACCCTGGCGGCGGCTGGATGCTGGGCGGCTTCCGGCCGTTTCAACCTCGTTGAGCGCGCGTGTGATGGTGCGCTCACGGATCGGGGTTGTCAAGCTCAAACCACAAGATATTGCGTTTGGGCGAACGCAATATGTCTCTAATTGTATCAGCCGGAAATGAATCCTCGAAGATCGCGACGGACTCGAAGCTCACGAGTTTCAACCATTTAGATCGTTTAAGCTCAGCGCCCATGGCAGCACCGACTCAAGTGGTCGAAGGCCTCTGGCAGATCAGCCTCGGCGCCGTTAATGCCTTCCTTATCGACGACGGCGAACTCACGCTGATAGACACGGGGCTCCCCAAAAGCGACGACAAGATCGTCGCGGCGATCGAGTCCACCGGCAAAAACGTCACCGACGTCAAGCACATCATCGTGACGCACTGCCATCCCGATCATTCGGGAAGCGTCGCTGCGCTCAAGCGCAGAAGCGGCGCGCGCGTCTACATGCATCCCGTGGATGCGGCGATGGTCAGGAAGGGCGAAACCACGCGGCCGATGTCGCCCGCGCCAGGTTTGTTGCGCGGATTGATGTACCGGATGTTCATTCCGAAGCAACCGACGCCGATTGAGCCGTGCGCGATCGATCACGAGATCAACGACGGAACCGAGCTGCCGATTGGCGGCGGGCTCACGGCTATTCACATCCCGGGACAGTGCGCCGGACAGGTTGCGCTGCTCTGGCCGCGGCGCCGTGTGCTGTTTGCCGCGGATGCGTGCGCGAGCATGCCGAACCTGGGCTATGCGCTCTGCTACGAGGATCTCGAGGAAGGCAAACGAAGCCTCCGCAAACTCGCGGCGCTCGACTTCGACGCTGCGGTGTTCGGGCACGGCGGGCCGATCAAGAGCGGCGCCGCGCAGAGATTCCGCCAGCGATTCCAGTAACGAAACGGCCGCCGCCTCGCGGGAATGCTACGCGGCAGCCGGCCGCTGGCGACGCATCCTATCGATCAGCACCAATCCCACGACCGCCTGAGCAATTCCGATTGCAGCGAGGGTTTTGCGCGAGCGGATGCCCGTTCGGCGCAGCAGCCGTTTGCCGAAGTCCATCAGGCCGTGGCGCTCCATGAGGTCCAGGTAGCGCGTTCCGTACATCGTGAGGGCCGTACCCTCCGCCACCAGCGCTACCCCGCCGATCAACATCCCCTTATTTCTTCGCATGTTCACTCTCCCCGCCGTGTCGTCCTGCAATGGCGACGCCGTTTCCATTTCCATCCTGCGCATTCGCTCGGCCATCGTGCGCGTCGCGGACGTATCATCCACATCCATGAATAACGAGATGTCGCGACGACTGTTCGTCGGCTACGCTGCCGGGTTGGTTGGAGGTTCCATGGTCGCGCTCGCACAATCACAGCAGACATCCCAGGCGCATCCTGATTTCAGCCGCGTGAAGGCGCTGGTCTTCGACACGTTCGGAACCGTCGTCGACTGGCGCACATCGGTCACGCAGCAAGTGCAGGAACTGGCGACGCGCAAGGGACTGAAGATCGATGCAGTCAAGTTCGCCGACACGTGGCGCAGCGGCTATCAGCCCGCGATGAGTCGAGTCCGCACCGGCGAGCTGCCGTGGACGAAGCTCGATCGCCTGCATCGGATGATTCTCGACAAGCTGCTCGTCGACTTCGGCATCGCCGGCCGCCTGTCGGAGTCAGAGGTCGATGCGCTCAATCATGTGTGGCATCGGCTTCGACCGTGGCCCGATTCGGTCAGCGGCCTGACACGGCTGAAGAAGAAATTCATCATCGCGCCGCTCTCGAACGGGAACATCTCGTTGATGACGGAGCTCGCCAAGTTCGGCGGACTGCCGTGGGACTGCATCCTCGGCGCGGAACTGGCGCGGCACTACAAGCCCGACCGCGAGGTCTACCAGTCCGCAGCGGATTTTCTGGATCTGAAGCTTGACGAAGTGATGATGGTCGCGGCGCACCTGGGAGATCTGGGAGCCGCGAAAGGCGTCGGCCTGCGAACTGCATTCGTGACGAGGCCGATGGAATTCGGACCGGATGGAAAGCCGGACCTGCAGCCCAACGCGTCTGTCGACATCGCCGCGCGCGACTTCAACGACTTGGCGATAAAGCTGGGCGCCTGATCCAATCGCCGACATGGCCGCTCCGGCTAGTACGACGCGGCGACCCTGGCGTCCCGCGGCCTCCAGCGGCCCGCGCAGCGCGTTCGGCACGCGGATACGGGACGCGGAGCGCATGCACCCGGCCGCGTCTGCGTCTGTAAGCCGGAACTCCGGCGATGAGACATCTTGGAAGCCGAGAGACCGCCAACACTTTCATCGACTGGCGCGTTTAGTAAGGTATGAACGGGCTGCCCGTCGCTGCCGCGCTTCCGGCAACACTGCCGCACTCAGCCGCGGAGCGGTTGGCCGTACTGTTCGACGCTCACCACGAACGCTTGTATCGCCTGGCCCGGCGGTTGGTTCCAACTGCCGATGACGCTGTCGATCTCGTTCAAGAAACATTCTTGAAGGCGGCCCGCGCGCCAGGCGCGATTCCATCCGGCTTCGCCGACGAGGAAGCATGGCTCGTCCGCGTGCTCGTCAACATTCGACGGGATCAATGGCGCAAGGCCGCAGTCCGTAGGCGATACCACGACGAGATGCGTCCTTCGATGGTTACGGGAACGGATCCGGAAGCGGTACTCGTCGCCCGCTCCGCCGTGTGGTCCGCCCTCGACGTGTTACCTCCGCGGCGCCGCGCAATCGTCGTCATGCACGAACTCGAAGGCCTGACAATGACTGACATCGCGTCGGTTCTCGGCATCACCGCCATCACTGTTCGCTGGCATCTCTCCAGAGGTCGCCGAGAACTCGCCAGTATCCTCAAGCCGTACGTTGGAGTCACCGATGACACAGATTAAAGACGCTCTAGCCGCCGTGGATCCCGTTCGACACGAACGCAGGCCGACGGAAGCCGAGCGCGATCGTCTGCGTCAGACGGTCGTCGCGGCCGGATCGCGCGGCGATGCGCATCCACAGGCCCGTCGACCGGTCCTTCTCTCGGTGCTCGCCACGTTGGCAGTGATTGGGATGATCGTCGCCACGTCATCGATGTGGCCGCGCGACGGCTCGCTGGCGCAAGCGGCCGTGCGATTTGAAGTGCGCCTCGCGGAGGACCAACCTGCACCTGGTTTACGAACGGCGGCCGTGGGGAACTCGAACCGAACTATCTACCTGCATCCCGAGATCGTCGTGACTAACAACGATATCGAGCGCAGCCGCGTCATCGCTGGAGATGCTCCGGCACGCTTCTGGATCGACGTACGGCTGAATGCCGCCGGCGCCGCGAAGATGCGCCAGGCAACGGCCAATCATCTCGGCAAGCCCGTCGCAATTCTCATCAACGGTGACGTCGTCACGGCACCAACTCTGAAATCGCCCATTGGCGCTGCGGCCGTTATTAGCGGCGATTACACGCAGGCAGATGCACAGAGAATCGCTGACGGCATGATCGGTGCGCCCCAGTAAGTCGACGCTTCCAGATCTCACATCTTCGGGCCCGAAGCGCGTTCTCCAGCGACGCGCGCAATCGGTCACACAGTTATCATCAGCCGCGCGATCCAGCGACACACGAAAAGGAGTCTGTCATGAGGAGACCTATCCTCTACGCATTTGTCTTTTTAGGGGTCTACCTCTCCTATCGTGTGCTCAGTCCGTTCTTCGTCGCACTGACTTGGGCGGCGCTGCTCGCGATTCTTTTTCGTGGGATGCAACTGGCGCTGGCGCGAAGGATGGGGCCGAACAGCGCCGCGCTGATCACGACACTCGTCGTCGGCGTCCTGATCGTCGGGCCCACGGGCGTGCTCATCTCGGCACTGGCGCAGGAAGTGCCGGAGGCGATCGAGTCGCTGCAGCGGGCCTCACAAAGCGCTCCGCGTCAGATCCAGCGAGCCTGGGACGAAATCAGAAGGCGTAGTCCCGTCGCGCTGCCCGAGGATCCGACCGAGCTGATGGCACGCGGCGCCGAGCGCGCGCTCGCGTATCTGGCGCCACAGGCAGGCTCGCTCGTTGCCGGGTTCTTCGCGGCGCTCGGAACCATCGCCGCGATGCTGTTCGCGCTGTTTTTCTTTCTTCGGGACGCGCCAACGATGAGCCGGTACGTGCGCGACCGGCTGCCGTTTCCAGCGCCGCAGAGCGAACGCTTGATGGACGATACGCGCGATCTGGTGATTGCCAGCATCGGCGCGAGCCTGGCCGTCGCCGCGGCGCAGGGCGCCATCGGCGGCGTCGCCTTCTGGCTGCTCGGCATCAGCGCACCCGTGCTCTGGGGCGTCGCGATCGCCTTGTTGTCGCTCGTGCCGGTTGTGGGTGCCGCGGTCGTGTGGTTCCCCACCAGCATCTGGCTGCTGCTGTCCGGCGCCATCGGTCGGGGCGTCGCGTTGATGCTGATTGGCATCTTCGGCATCAGCCTGATCGATAACGTGCTGCGGCCGCTGATCCTCAGTGGGCGAACGGCAGTCAGCGGGCTCGTCATCTTCTTCGGACTGCTGGGTGGCGCGGCCACGTTCGGCCTGCTCGGCCTGCTGATCGGTCCCATTATTCTCGTCACTACCGCGCGTTTGTTCGACGAGCTGCGCCGTTCAGACATGGCGGAAAAACCAGCATCGTAGTCGCGAAGGCGAACGCGTTAAGGACTTGACGAGGCTCTCGCCGGGGCGTTCAATATGCCCCGGTAGCAGTCATGCGAAATCTCATGGGCCGGCTCAAGCCGGCCTCCACGGTGGCGTTGCTCGTCGCTGTCGGAGTCATCGCGGCTCTCGCTCTGTCTTTCACGGTCGAAGGCCAGACGCCGGCTCGTCCTGCCTATCGCGCGCCGCGCACGACGGACGGCAAGCCGAATCTCAACGGCGTCTACCAGGCGATCACCGAAGCCTACTGGGACATCGAGCCGCACTCGTCGGCGCCAAGTCCGGTGAAGGAGCTCGGCGCGAGCTTCGCGACGGCAGGCGGCCTCGGCATCACCGATGGCCCGCTTCCCTACAAACCCGAAGCGCTCGCCAAGAAGAAAGAGAACTACGCGAACCGGCTCAAGCTGGATCCTGAGATCAAGTGCTACCTGCCCGGCACGCCGCGGGGGATGTACATCCCGTATCCGTTTCAGATCATCCAGACGCCCACCTACATCATGATCGTCTCGTCGTACGCGCGCGCTGTGCGGACGATTTACATGACCGATCACAAGGAAGCGCCGGCCGACAGCTGGATGGGATGGTCAAACGGCCGCTGGGAAGGTGAGACGCTCGTCATCGACACGACCGGCTTCAACGATCTGAGCTGGTTCGATCGCGCGGGCAACTTCCACAGCGACCAGCTCCACGTCGTCGAGCGCATCACCGCGACCGGCGCCGACCATCTTTTATACGAAGCAACCATCGAGGACCCCCAGACATTCACGCGGCCGTGGAAGATCAGCATGCCGATCTACCGCCGCCTGGAGAAGAACGCGCAGTTGCTCGAGTTCAACTGCGTCCCCTTCGTCGAAGACCTGATTTACGGAAACCTGCGGAAGCCGTCATCGAGCAATTAGCTCGGAGGAATGCACATGCTGCGTCGACTCCTCGTCGCATTGGCCCTCGCGGGATTTGCGGTCGCACTCGTCTACGTCGCGCCGACGATGGCGCAGGGACAGGGCGCACGCGCGTCATCGGGCGCGTCGACGTATAAGGTCCCGCGTCTGCCCGACGGCCATCCGGACTTCCAGGGTTTCTGGAACAACACGACCTACACGCCGCTCGAGCGGCCGAAAGGGATCGACCGGGAGTTCTTCACGAAAGAAGAAGTCGTCGAGCAGATGAAGCGCGCGGCGGCCGACGAGGCCGAACAGACGGAGCCCGGCACGATCGCGGACGTGCACTACGACTTCACGCAGTTCGGCCTTGACCGCAGTCAGGCGCCGCTCTCGGTCAACCTGCGAACGTCGCTGATCGTCGATCCAGCCGACGGCCATCTCCCGCCGATGACGGAGGAAGGCAAGCGTCTCAACGCGGCGCGCGCCGAGGCACGGAAGCGTGCGGGCCCGATCACCGATGCCGCAGAGAACCAGCCGCTATCGGTGCGCTGCATCCAGATGGATCGCGATGGCCCGCCAATGCTCGCCGGCGCGTACAACAACAACTACCAGATCGTGCAGAGCCCGGGAACGGTGCTGATCCTCGTCGAGATGCTGCACGACCCGCGCATCATCCCGACCGACGGCCGTGCACCGCTTCCGAGCAGCATCCGTCAGCTCGAAGGCAGCTCGCGCGGCCGCTGGGACGGCGACACGCTGGTCATCGAGACGGCGAACTTCACAGATATGTTTATGTTCGCCGCCCAGGGCGCGAGCGCGGACATGAAGCTGACCGAGCGGTTCACGCGCGTCAGCGACGACACGTTGGTGTACCGCTTCACGGTTGACGATCCGAAGGTGTGGACGCGCCCGTGGACGGCGGAAGTGCCGTGGAAGAAATCGATCGGCCCGATCTTCGAGCACGCGTGCCACGAGGGCAATTACAGCCTCACGAACCTCCTGCGCGGCGCACGCGAAGACGAGAAGCGCGCTCGGGAAAAGAAACCAGCATCGAACTGAAAGGGAGCATCACATGAGAACCACGTTCGCGGTGATCGTTGCCCTCGGCGCGTGGCTCGCGGCCGCGCCGCTCCTCGCGCATCACGCCTTCTCGTCGGAGTTCGACATCAACAAGCCGCTGAAACTGACGGGAACACTCACCAAGTGGGAAATGATCAACCCTCACTCCTGGTTTCACATGGACATCAAGCAGCCTGATGGAACCATCATCCCGTGGTTGGTCGAAGGCGGCAGCCCGAATCAGCTCATTCGTCTCGGCGTGACGAAGAACACGCTGAAGGTCGGAACCGAATTCACGATCGAGGGGTATCAGGCGCGCGACGGCACGAACAAAGCGGTCGGCCGCAATTTCATCCTCGCTGATGGATCACGTTATCTATTCGGCGGATCGGCTCCCGGAGCGGGCGGCGCAGATAAATAGCGGCGCTGCAAAACGTCTATGAGCAGCCACGACACCACGCGGCGCGCGTTCCTGGTTCGCGCGTCCGTTGTTGCGGGCTCCGTCGCGGGCGCGGGGCTGTTGCCCGACGCGTCCGCGCAGAATCTCGATCAGCAGCAGGATGCGCCGATACACGCGACCGGCGGCGGACACACCTTCTTCAACGCTCAGGATGCCGCCACGATTGCCGCGTTCACCGAGCGCCTGATGCCCGGCGCTCCCGGCAAGCCCGGTGCTCGCGATGCCGCGGTGCTCAACTACATCGATCTCGCGCTCTCGGGCGCGTACGCTGAACTGCAGGATTTCTATCGACGTGGGCTGGCGCAGCTCGACGCGTACTGCCGCACGACCTACAAGGAAACGTTCGTCCGCCTGGACGAGGCGCGGCAGGACGCAGTCATCTCCGCGCTCGAGCAGGGGAAGGCGACCGGCTTCACGTGGCCCGCAGCGCAGGCCTTCTTCGAAACCGTTCGTACGCACACCATCGAAGGCATGTTTGCCGACCCGGTGTACGGCGGCAACAAGGACTTCAACGGCTGGAAGCTGGTGGGCTTCCCGGGTGGGCAGGCGGTGTACACGCCAACCGACCTCCAGAACAAACAGGCGTTTGCGCGCGCGCCGATAATCGGCCTGTCCGGAACCTCGAAGACCTGAGTCGTGGCCACCGAGAAAACAGATGTCGTGATCGTCGGCGTCGGCGCGGCCGGTGGCATACTCGCCGCCGAACTCGCCAAGGCCGGCATGAAGGTCATCGGCCTCGAACGTGGCCCGCGTCACAACACCGCGGACTTCGCCGGCCTTGACGAATTGCGCTACTTCCAGCGGCAGGATCTGCGTCCGCACGTGAAGCGGGAGCCGGTCACCTGGCGGCCGAACCGCCGCACGCGAGCGAACCCGCTGCCGGTTCTCAACTACGGCAACCAGGCGGGCGGCGGAACAGTGCACTACGGCGCAGTCTCGTGGCGGCTGCACGAGGACGATTTTCGCGTGCGATCGCAGACCATCGAACGCTACGGTACATCCGCGATTCCAAAAGACTCGTCGCTTGCCGACTGGCCGCTGACGTACTCCGACCTGGAACCCTTTTACGATCGCGCGGAATACGAGCTCGGCGTGTCGGGCAAGGCCGGAAACCTCGCGGGACGCAAGATCGACGGCGGCAACATCTTCGAAGCGCCGCGCCGCCGCGATTACCCGCTGCCGCCGCTCGTCGCGGATCAATCCGGCGTGATCTTCGAGGAGGGCGCGCGCAAGCTCGGTTATCACCCGTTTTCCACTCCACGGGCGATCCTCTCGCGGAATTATCAGGGGCGTCCCGGCTGCAGCTACTGCGGCTTCTGCCAGGCGTTCGGCTGCCACATCGGCGCGAAGTCGAGCATCCTCGTGACCAAGCTGCCCGAGGCAGACGCGACTGGCAACTTCAAGCTGTTGACCGGCACGATGGTCTACCGCGTCAACAGCGACAACAGCGGCCGGGCCACCGGCGTGTCGTACCGGGGTGTCGACGGCTCTGACAACACGATCGACGCGGAGCTCGTCATCCTCGCACCCTTCATCTACGACAACACGCGCCTGCTGCTGCTCTCGAAGAGCGCGCGGTTCCCGAAAGGACTGGCCAACTCGAGCGATCAGGTAGGCAAACACGTCATGGCGCACATCGGGGCGAGAGTGTTCGTCGCGTTCGACGATCGCTTCGTCAACATCTACATGGGCCCGAGCGCGCAGAAACACAGCCTCGACGACTTCAACGCCGACAATTTCGATCATGCCGGCCAGGGTTTCATTCGCGGCGCGCAGATCTCGGTCACGCCCGCCGATCTCGAGGGCGGCCCGATCGGCGCGGCGCTCGCCATGAACCCGCCGCCAGGCGTCCCTCGCTGGGGTGCGGCGTATCGAGACTTCTTTGCGAAGTACTTCGCGCGCCACGCTGCGTTGGTCGCGCAAACCGAGAACCTGCCGTACGCGGATCAGACGATCGACCTCGATCCGACCGTGCGCGACAGGTTCGGACTGCCGGCGCCGCGTCTCACGTATGACTGGCGGCGGCCGAACGAAGTCGCGCGTATCGAATTCCTACTGCCGAAGCTGGAAGAACTGGGCCGCGCGATGGGCGCAACGCACGTCTGGCGTGCGCCATCGGGCTCAGGTGCGCCGGGCGCGCACCACGAGGGCGGCACCCGAATGGGGAGCGATCCGAAAACGTCCGTGGTGAACCGCTACGGTCAGAGCTGGGATGTGCCGAACCTGTTCGTCGTCGGCAGTTCGACGTTCCCGACGATGAGCGGCTTCAATCCGACGCTCACCATTCAGGCTCTCGCATACATGAGCGCCGACGCGATTGTGAATCGATACAGGAGCAAGCCAGGGCCACTCGTCTCATAACGGGCTTTCATACATGTGAGGTCGAGCGATGAAGTTCTTCGACAGCGCTTCCGTTTGCGGTTCAATCCTTGGTGTTCTCCTGATGACGCTCGGCCCCGCCACCGGTGAAGCGGCGACGTGGCACGTGAAGGCCGACCAGAGCCGTTCGGGGAACGGCACGCGCAACGCTCCGCTCAGCAGCCTGCAGGAAGTCGAGGCGGCATCGGGTCCGGGCGACACGATCTACGTCCTCCCCTCTCAACGCGCGCTGGACGGGGGCATCCAACTCAAGGACGGCCAGCAGTTGATTGGTCTGGGCACTCCAGTGAATACGGCGAATGTCCACAGCGCACACGCACGCATCACCAACACCAGCGGCGCCCGCTAT
>Ga0068859_100005182_pt1 | contig 13238 bp, 12 predicted proteins | sample KBSSwiS22_FD_66585 | JGI IMG/M metagenome (GOLD analysis project Ga0068859, IMG submission 66585) | Switchgrass rhizosphere microbial communities from Kellogg Biological Station, Michigan, USA - KBS Switchgrass S2-2 | ecosystem: Host-associated > Plants > Roots > Rhizosphere > Soil ... | reverse complement strand
CCTCCGCGGCGACACCGGTGATCACCATGCCCCCGTACGAATGACCGCACAGGATCACATCGTCCAGTCGCTCGAATTCAATCAGCTTGACAACGTCGGTGATATGCGTGGTGAGATCGATTGTGGGGGACGCCAGATGCTCGCGCTCGCCGAGTCCGGTCAACGTCGGGACGTAAACGTCATGTCCGGCGTGCCGCAAGCGACGGGCGACCTGCTGATATCCCCAGCCCCCGGTCCAGGCACCATGCACTAGAACGAACGTCGCCATTAGGCCTCCCCACCTTCAGCGGCGGCTCATGGCGAAGCAGTGCGGCCGGCGCAAGGCTTCGATTCCGCGCACGACGCTGACGCAGGGGAACGAAATCGGACGACGACTCGCGGCAACGATCCATCGCGACGCGATTCTGCCCTGTCGCATCGCGGCAACCCGCTGATCCGCGCCTCGTTTCCGCTGGGTCGTTTGTTCGGCCCCGGTGCCGTAAGCGATCCCAACTCCTGGGATACGACAGGAATGGGCTTGTCGATGGGGAGCCCGTTCCGCTTCGTTTGAAACGAAATGGTCGAGTCAGCTGGCGAGGATGACGCTCGGAAGCACGCGGATCTGGCGCTGCCGATCGAGCAGGGCCAAAGCGTCGGCCACCGTCGCACACCCTTCCGCTTGGTCATCGGGTATGTGGAGATCGAACGCTTCCTCGAACGCCATGGTCAGCGACACCAAGTCGAGCGAGTCGGCGCCAAGGTCTCTGAAGGCAGCCTCGTCGACAACGCGCGATGGCGTGACACCGAGATGCTCGGCGATCAACCGACGTGCGCTGTCATCCATGCATTGAGCCCCTGATTCATGCTGCGCTGCACAAGAAGCTGCAACGAAACCGTCATGGAATCAAGGGCAGTGCTACGTGAAAATTACGCAACTGCAGCATAAATGACGCAGTTTCTGACCCGAAGCGCCGCAGCGTCGTAACTACGACCCGGGGATTCGGCTCTATTCTGCCGCTTGCTCGAGTTGCGCCGTAGGTGCGCCAGTCTCAGCTGCCTGCAGTGCCTCCTGGCGGATCAATATAGGGATCTCGGAGTCGCCCTTGAGCAGTTTGATGGCGCGGGCGCACCCCTGACGTTGCTTGTACGCAACCGTGCTGGCTGCAACAACCTTGCCGTCCTTGGCAGCAAAATTCCAACGCCAGTGGCCCTTGTCGTCAGGAAAGATCAGGAAGGACGGAAGCGGACGTTGTTTGTTCACCGGCTGGGACTCCATTGCAAGGAATTGACGCCGCTAGGTAGGCGGCCGCCAGGATTTGCGCCAGCCGGATAGTTAAAGCACGCGACGAACGGACCGGCCTGTCACGGCAAAGCCGCGCTTTCCGGGCGCGTTAGCCGGCGAGGCGATCGATAATCGGACAATCCGGGCGATCGTCACCGTGGCAACGGCGGGCAAGATCGAGCAGCACGGATCGCATTTGATCGAGCATCGCGGCTTTGCGCCCAAGTTCCTCGGCGCGGGCCTGGGCGAGCGCCTTCACCTCCGAGCTCGACCGGGATCGATCCTCCCAAAGCGCGAGAAGGGCCCGGATTTCGTCGATCGGGAAGCCGAGATCCCGCGCATTGGCGATAAAGCGCAGCCGGTGAACATCGCGATCGCTGTAGTCGCGATACCCGCTGTCCCGCCGCGCGGGCGCCGGCATCAGGCCGATCTTCTCATAGTGCCGGATCATTCGCTGCGAGACGCCGCTCGCCTGGGAAGCATCGCCGATCTTCATAGTGTCATTCACCGACCCATTCGACTGTCGATAGGATCGTTGACTCTGACATGGTGTCAAACACTATTTCAGCGCCACCCGGTTGCGGAGATCGAACGAGCCATGGTGGCAAACGCCGACGAGCATGACACGACGGGCAGCGCGGTGGCTTCCACCAGCCATACCGGGCGCTCGACGACGATCGGTCCGACCAAGGATCTGGTATGCGGCCTGGACGTCGATCCGCTGACAACGCAGCACTGCCTCGAACGCAAAGGCGAACGCTTCGCCTTTTGCAGTGCCCGCTGTCGCGAGAAATTTGAGTCGGATCCCGACCGATATTTGACGCCACGACATGACGCCGACCAGGCGCACCCGGATACCTCGGTTTGGACCTGCCCGATGCATCCCGAGATTCGGCGATCCGGCCCCGGGTCGTGTCCGATCTGCGGAATGGCACTGGAACCCCTCGAGCCCAGCTTGGATGAGGGGCCGAATCCGGAGCTGATCGACATGTCGCGTCGCCTCTGGGTCAGCGCTATCCTGACCGTCCCCCTCGTCGTCCTCGCCATGGGACCCGAGCTATTCGGATGGGAGCCAATTCCCATGGGAATGACGATGTGGGCACAACTTGCGCTTGCCACACCGGTCGTGCTCTGGGGCGGCTGGCCGTTCTTCGAACGCTTCTGGGCGTCGCTCAAGACCCGTCACCTCAACATGTTCACCCTGATCGGCCTCGGGATCGGCGTGGGCTATGGCTACAGCCTCGTCGGTACGCTAGCGCCGGGTATCTTTCCTTCCTCATTGCGGACCATGGGGGACCTCGTCCCTGTCTATTTCGAGGCGGCGGCGGTTATCACCACGCTCGTCCTCCTCGGCCAGGTTCTGGAGCTACGGGCCCGCTCTGCCACAGGCAGAGCCATCCGAGCTCTGCTCGGCCTCGCTCCAACCACCGCGCGGCGCGTCGACGGCGACGAAAATGAAGCGGATATACCACTTGAACAAGTCGCAGTCGGCGACGCCCTGCGCGTTCGTCCAGGCGAGAAAGTGCCGGTCGATGGCGAGGTGACGGAAGGTCACAGCTCGGTCGACGAATCGATGATTACGGGCGAGCCAATGCCGATCGAGAAATCGATCGGTGACAAGCTCACCGGTGCGACCATCAATGGCACTGGCAGCCTGCTGATGCGCGCGACACGCGTCGGCAAGGACACCATGCTGAGCCGCATCGTGCACATGGTCGCCGAGGCGCAACGCTCGCGAGCGCCAATCCAGTCGCTCGCCGATACGGTTTCCGGATGGTTCGTGCCGACAGTCGTGCTGATCGCGATCATAACTTTCATCACCTGGTCGCTCATCGGGCCCGATCCGCGCCTCAGCCATGCGCTGGTGAATGCGATCGCGGTGCTGATCATCGCCTGTCCCTGCGCGCTGGGCCTTGCCACACCGATGTCGATCATGGTCGGCACGGGCCGCGGGGCGCAGGCCGGCGTGCTGGTCAAAAACGCCGAAGCACTCGAGACGCTGGAGAAGATCGACACTCTGGTCGTCGACAAGACGGGAACGTTGACGCTGGGCAAGCCGAAGCTGGTTGAAGTCCGTGCGATGGACTTTGACGCCAACGAGCTGCTGCGGCTGGCAGCGAGCCTCGAGAAGGGAAGCGAGCATCCACTCGCCGCCGCGATCGTCGCAGGCGCCGTCGAGCGCGGACTCGCGCTGGCGGATACGAACGAATTTCGATCGCACACCGGGCGCGGGGTTTCGGGCATGGTCGACGGCCGCCAGGTGGCGCTTGGCAATCCGCTGCTCATGAACGATTTCGGTGCGGATCCCGCTCCGACCGAGGCCGAAGCAGATTCGCTGCGAGCGGATGGCCAAGGTGTCATGTTCGTTGCGGTGGACCGCAGGCTGGCCGGCCTGGTCGTGGTCGCTGATCCGGTCAAGGAAAGCGCGCCTGCCGCGATTGAAGCTTTGCGCGGCGATGGCGTTCGCATCGTCATGCTGACCGGCGACAATCGCACGACCGCCGATGCCGTCGCGCGCAAGGTCGGCGACATCGATGAGGTCTTCGCCGACGTCCTCCCCGACCAGAAACAGTCGGTGGTCGAGCGGCTGCGCGCAGAAGGTCGGCGGGTGGCAATGGCTGGCGACGGTATCAACGATGCGCCGGCGCTCGCCGCCGCGGATGTCGGCATTGCGATGGGCAGCGGCACCGACGTGGCGATGGAGAGCGCCTCGGTGACCCTGGTGAAAGGCGACCTCAACGGCATCGTTCGCGCACGCAGGCTCAGTCGCGCGGTGATGCGCAACATCCGCCAGAATCTATTCTTCTCGTTCGTGTTCAACGTCGCGGGGGTGCCGATCGCGGCTGGAGTGCTCTACCCGGCGTTTGGGCTGCTTCTGAGCCCGATCATTGCCGGCGCGGCGATGGCGTTCAGCTCGGTCACCGTGATCGGCAACTCGCTTCGGCTGCGCGGAGTTGAGCTGTGATTGTCCAGCCGGCCAAACTTGGCACACTGTATCTCTTGGTCTCCGCGCCAATCCTTATGCTTCTCGCCTCCCCCGCGGCCGCGCAGCACAGCATGGACAACATGCCGGGTATGGGCGCGCAGAGCCACACCCACACGCCGATGCCGAATGAGCCGGGGACGAAAGAGGGTCCGGCCGAACCGGCCACACCATCCTCGACGATGAACCATGGCTCCGAAGAGCAAAGTGCGCCGAAAGAAAGTCCGCCCACGTCGATGCCAGTCGAGCCCCCGGCCGACCACGAAACGATGGATGGCGGGTCGATGGACCATTCCATGATGACGATGGACGGGCAGGGCGGCCATCAGCCTATGACGGGCGCCTTCGGTTCTTATCCAATGCAGCGCGACTCCTCGGGCACCGCCTGGCAACCCGACACGTCGGGGCATTCGGGCGTGACGGTGCCCAGCGGCGATTGGATGCTCATGGGCCATGCTCTCCTTAATCTGGTCTACGATCATCAGTCCGATAACCGCGGTGACGACAAAATGTTCGTGTCTGGCATGGCGATGGGTATGGCCCGACGTCTGCTTGGTAATGGCACGCTGCAGCTGCGCGCCATGCTTAGTCCCGATCCGGCGATGGGGCGGCGCGGTTATCCCCTGCTTCTAGCGAGCGGCGAAACGGCGAACGGCGTCGATCGACTGGTCGACCGACAGCATCCGCACGACCTGTTCATGGAACTATCGGCTTCTGTCTCCCAGAACATCGGTGCGAGGAGCAGCCTGTTTCTCTACGGCGGCCTGCCCGGCGAGCCGGCGTTCGGCCCGCCGGCCTTCATGCACCGCGAGGCGATTCTCGACTCTCCCGAGGCGCCGATCAGCCATCATTGGCTGGATTCAACCCATATCAGCTTCGGCGTGGTAACCGCCGGCTTGGTATTCGACCGCGCGAAGTTGGAGGTCAGCCGGTTCAATGGCCGCGAACCCGACGAGAACCGCTGGAACATCGAAACAGGGCCGCTCGATTCCACAAGTGTGCGAATTTCGTGGAATCCCTCCCGAACGCTGGCGCTTCAGGCGAGCTGGGGCCATTTCGAGGAGCCTGAAGAGCTCGAACCTGGCGTGGACCAGAAACGATGGTCGGCAAGCGCGCTCTATACAGAGGAAATCTCCCCCGGCTGGAGACTGGCAGCGACGTTCGCTTGGGGACGCAAGACGATCGGTGATCATAAGGACGACGCAGTCGCCTCCGAGGTTTCGGTGCGGCACGGGGCCTGGACGATATTCGGGCGTGGGGAAATCGCCGAAAACCGCGAGCTGGTCGAGGTAGACCATGGCCGAGCATTCCAGGTCGGGAAGGTCTCGCTTGGGGCAATCCACGACTTTTCCGTCGCGGAGCATATGTCGCTTGGCGTCGGCGGGCTCTTCGCGCTGAACTTCGTTCCGGGCGTACTCGCAACGCTCTATGGAAGCGACACGCCGATTGGCACAATGGGTTTCGTTCGCGTCAAGATCGACTGAAGCAGGATCGACGACAATTCATCCGCGCGTCATGACTTCAGAGCTAGGGTATCTGAGAAGCCCAATTCGGAGAAAGACAATGCGTATCAGAATCTTATCGTTGGCCGCGACCATTGCGGCGACGCTCGCTATCAGTCCTGCGTGGTCGCACACCCATCTCGTTCGCTCTACGCCTGCCGCCAACGCAACGGTCGCTGCCTCACCAAAAACCATCACGCTCACCTTCTCCGAGAGACTGGTGCCGGCCTTCTCGAAATTCGACCTCGTGATGCCCTCGATGCAGTCGATGGCAGTTCCACTAAAGACTGCCGTCTCCGCCGACCGAATGAGCATCGTAGGAAGCCCCCAGCACGCGTTGCAACGCGGGGCTTACAAGATCCTTTGGACGGCTGCCTCCGCGGACGGACACAAGATGAAGGGCGAGGTCGCGTTCAGCGTCCGCTAGCATGATCGACGCCGCGGTCGTTGGCCTCCGGCTGCTGCAATATGCCGGAGCGATGGTTCTCATGGGATCATCGCTTTTTTTCCTCTACGGGCTGCGTTCCCAGCCTCGAGGGCAGGTGGACGGACTGCTCTGGACGCATCGGGCGATGGTCGTGGCCGCAGCCGTATTGGCAGTAAGCGCCCTCCTCGGCCTGATCGCGCAGACGGCATTATTGGCCGGCTCGCTCGCCGACGGGCTTGACCCGCAAATGCTGAAGACCGTCGTTGCCGAAATGGCATTGGGGAAGGCGGCGATTGTCCGAGCGGGTATCGCTCTGTTGGCTCTCGCTGCCCTGTTCCTTGTGGGGCCTTCGAGGGGGGTCTGGATCATCACTGCAGCGCTAGGGACGATTGCCGCGGCAAGCATGGCGTGGATGGGCCATGGTGCGGTTACGGACGGCCCTGGCGGAGGCCTGCATCTGGTCGCTGATATCGTTCACATCTGGAGCGCCTCAGTGTGGATCGGAGCGCTGGTCGCATTCACCGCCCTGCTCATCAGGTCGCGCTCCGACCCGGCGGTCGCGGTGCCGCTTCACGACGCGCTGCGTCGGTTCTCGGGCCTGGGATCGATTCTGGTTGCACTGCTGATAGCGACCGGAGCAATCAACAGCTGGTTCCTCGTCGGAATGGAACGGATCGCCTCTCTGTGGACGACGCCCTATGGGCGCCTTCTCAGCGTGAAACTGCTGTTCCTCGTTCTCATGCTCGCGCTCGCGGCCCTGAACCGTCTTCGTCTGACGCCGGCGCTGGGTCGAGCATCGGACAGCGCCATCGCTCCCGAAGAGGAGCTGGCTGCGCTGCGCAGGAGCGTTGGCATGGAGACAGCGCTGGGTTTCGCCATACTTACGCTGGTCGCCTGGTTCGGAACCCTGGAGCCGCCGTCGGCTATGTAATCACGGCGATCAAGTCGCAATCCTCCCGCACTCGCGGGATGCGGTCGGCACCCAATTCTGCTATTCTTGACGAAGCAAGGAGATGCCCAATGCGTGGTTTGGTCTTGCTTGTTGCGATTGCGCTCCCCGTCGCCTCGGCGGCCGCGCCCCCGGCGGGGAAAAAAGCGGCGGCTCCTGCTAAAGTCTGCGCAAACAGCAAAATCCAGTGGACCGATCGCGGGGATAGAGGGGCGCAGGTTCGAAACCTCGCGGAGCTTCCGCCAGGCGATTTGCTGCTGGCAGTCGTGCGCGACGTGGACGGCTGCATCGAGCCGGCCGCCGTAGGCTATAGCTATGGCGGCGTGGCGCCGCGCGAACGACGGCCGGAGAAGGCCGATCGCCGCTAGGCGTCGAGCGCTGTACTACAATTTCCTTTGGAGCCGCGGAGCGTTATACTGCGCTGCAACAACCGGCTTGTCTTGACCGACCATTCCGTACAGAGACGGGCGCCACTCAAACGCACGGCAAGGACCATGAGCAAGGAACGTCCGGGAGCAGAAATCCTGATCGAGGCGCTGGTTGATCTCGGCGTTGACGTCGTATTCGGCTATCCGGGCGGCGCGGTGCTGCCGATCTACGATGCGATGTTCAAGCAGAACCGCATCCGCCACATCCTCGTCCGCCAGGAAGGTGGCGCCGTGCACGCCGCGGAGGGCTATGCCCGTTCGACCGGCAAGCCGGGTGTCGTGCTCGTCACCTCCGGGCCTGGCGCAACCAATGCGGTAACAGGGATTACTGACGCGCTGATGGATTCCATCCCGATCGTCGTCATCACCGGCCAGGTTGCCACTACCTTGATTGGGACCGATGCCTTCCAGGAATGCGACACCGTCGGAATTACCCGGCACTGCAGCAAGCACAATTATCTGGTGAAGGATCCGAACAGGCTGGGCGACACCATCCACGAGGCCTTTTACCTCGCGACTAGCGGCCGCCCAGGTCCGGTCGTGGTCGACCTGCCAAAAGACGTTCAGGTCGCAACGGGAAAATACCGGAAGCCCGACCAAATTTCGCACAAGGCCTATCGTCCGCAGGTCGACCCGGATCCGAAGCTCATCGAGGCCGCTGTCGAGATGCTCGCTGCGGCCGAACGGCCGATCCTCTATACCGGCGGCGGCATCATAAATTCCGGCCCGGCGGCGAGCGAAGCGCTGCGTGAGCTGGCCAAACTTACCGACGCACCGATCACCTCCACCCTGATGGGCCTGGGCGCCTTCCCCGCCTCTGGCGAGCAATGGCTTGGCATGCTCGGCATGCACGGCACCTACGAAGCCAATCTGGCGATGAACCAGGCGGACCTGATCCTCGCGCTCGGTGCCCGCTTCGATGACCGCGTCACCGGCCGGCTCGATGCCTTTTCGCCGCGGTCAAAGAAAGTCCATGTCGACATAGATCGCTCGTCGATCAACAAGACGGTCCGCGTCGACCTGCCGATCGTGGGTGACGTCGGCCGTGCCATCGCCGCGATGGTCGCGATGTGGAAGCAGCGCCAGCCACGCAGCCACGGCCTCAAGCCCTGGTGGGACCAGATCGGCGAGTGGCGCGCGCGCCGATCGCTCGAATTCCCCAAATCCAGCACCGAGATCATGCCACAGCTGGCGATCCGTCGGCTTTGGGAAGCGACGAAGGATCGTGCTCCGATCATCACCACCGAAGTCGGCCAACATCAGATGTGGGCGGCCCAGCATTTCGGTTTCGAGGGGCCGAACAAGTGGCTCACCTCCGGTGGTCTCGGAACGATGGGTTACGGCCTGCCCGCGGCAATTGGCGCCCAGGTCGGCAATCCCGAAGCTCTCGTCATCGACATCGCGGGTGAAGCCTCGATCCTGATGAACATCCAGGAAATGTCGACCGCCGCCCAATACCGGCTGCCGGTGAAGGTCTTCATCCTCAACAACCAATATATGGGGATGGTCCGCCAATGGCAGGAGCTTACCTATTCGAGCCGCTACGCGGAAAGCTACACGGAGGCATTGCCCGATTTCGTCAAGCTGGCCGAAGCCTATGGCTGGACCGGCCTCAAGCTCGAGAAACCCGGTGAGCTCGACGACGGTATTGCCGCAATGCTCGCCCATCCGGGGCCCGTGATGGTCGATTGCCGTGTCGCCAAGCTCGCCAATTGCCTGCCGATGATTCCGTCCGGCGCCGCGCACACCGACATGATCCTCCAGGCCAACGAAATCTCCGGGGAGATGGACGACGAAGCGAAGGCGCTCGTCTGATGCGCATCAAGCCTGAGATTGGCGAGCGGCACACGCTCTCGGTTCTCGTCGACAATGAAGCCGGCATCCTCGCGCGTATCGCGGGCCTGTTTTCCGCGCGCGGTTACAACATCGAAAGCCTGACGGTCGCCGACATTACGCGCGATGAGACGATCAGCCGGATCACCATCGTCACTTCAGGGCCGACCCCCGTCATCGAGCAGATCATCCACCAGCTCGAACGCCTCGTTCCGGTTCACAAGGTCACTGACCTCACTGAGTTTGGCGAACATGTCGAGCGTGAACTTGCGCTGGTGAAAGTCGCGGGCGCGGGCGATCACCGGATCGAGGCGTTGCGTCTCGCCGATGTCTACCGGGCGCGCGTTGTCGACGCGACCACCGACAGTTTCGTCTTCGAGCTGACCGGCGGGACCGACAAGATTGACAAGTTCATCGAGCTGATGGGCGAGCTTGGACTCGTCGAAATCGCCCGTACCGGTGTAGTCGCGATCGCCCGCGGCCGCGAAGCCGCCTGACCCTTCACGAAGCGTATCTGGACAAAGGAAAGCTTGGAACATGCGCGTCTATTATGATCGGGATGCCGATCTCGCCCTCATCAAGGATCGCAAGGTCGCGATCGTCGGCTATGGCAGCCAGGGCCACGCCCACGCTCAGAATCTGAAGGACTCGGGCGTCGCCGAAGTAGCGATCGCGCTGCGTGAGGGATCCGCGAGCGCCGCCAAGGCGACCGATGCCGGCTTCAAGGTGATGAGCAACACTGACGCGGCAAAGTGGGCCGATATCGTCATGATCCTAGCTCCGGACGAGACGCAAGCCGCGATCTGGGAAAGCGACCTCAAGGCGAACATGCGCGAAGGCACCGCGCTCGCCTTCGCCCACGGCCTCAACATCCATTTCGGCCTGATCGAACCGCGGCCGGACATGGACGTCTTCATGATCGCGCCCAAGGGCCCCGGCCATACCGTCCGCTCCGAATATCTGCGCGGTGGCGGCGTGCCCTGCCTGATCGCGGTTGCGCAGGATGCGAGCGGAAATGCCCATGACATCGCGCTTGCCTATGCTTCAGCCGTCGGCGGCGGTCGTTCGGGCATAATCGAGACCAACTTCAAGGAAGAATGTGAGACCGACCTGTTCGGCGAGCAGGCAGTGCTGTGCGGCGGGCTTTCGCATCTGATCATGGCTGGCTTCGAGACTTTGGTCGAGGCGGGCTACGCGCCGGAAATGGCCTATTTCGAATGCCTCCACGAAGTGAAGTTGATCGTCGATTTGATGTACGAGGGCGGCATCGCCAATATGCGTTATTCCATTTCGAACACCGCTGAATATGGCGACTATCAGACTGGCCCGCGCATCGTTACGTCCGAAACCAAGGCGGAGATGAAACGAGTCCTCGACGACATTCAGAAGGGTCGTTTCGTGCAGCGGTTCCTTGCCGACAACAAGGTGGGCAATCCCGAGATGAAGGCTGCACGCAAGCTGCAGCGGGAGCATGAGATCGAAACCGTGGGCGCCGAATTGCGGGCGATGATGCCGTGGATCGGCAAGAACAAGCTGGTCGACAAGACGAAGAACTGAGGCATTCGCGGTTGCGCAGGAGACCCGTAAAGCAGACGTTGGGGATAGACTTTGTTTGGATTCTCGGGGTAAGAGCCGGATCGATGTCACGCCGGTGGACCATTCTGCTTCGACTTACGCGCCCTTAGGCGCGTGGTTTTGCATGGGCCGCGACGGCCCGATGTCCACCGCGTCTAAGGGCTACTTCCACCCCGAACGACAACCCTGCACAGGAGCAGGACCGTGACAGACACTATCTACATCTTCGACACCACATTGCGCGACGGCGAACAGTCTCCCGGCTGTTCGATGAATCTCGAAGAGAAATTGCAGGTCGCCGAGCAACTCGAGGCGCTGGGTGTCGACATCATCGAAGCCGGCTTTGCGATCGCCAGCCCCGGCGATTTCGAGGCCGTCAGCGAGGTCGCGAAGCAATGCAAGCGCGCCATAGTGGCGAGCCTCGCGCGCGCCGCGCAGGCCGATATCGAACGTGCGGCCGAGGCAGTCCGCCCGGCGAAGCGGCCGCGCATCCATACCTTCATCGCCACATCGCCGCTCCACATGAAGGTAAAGCTCGGCAAGAGCCCCGACGAGGTGCTCGAAGCGATCGAACGGTCGGTGCAACTCGCCCGCAACTTCGTCGACAATGTCGAATGGTCGGCCGAAGACGCGACGCGCAGCGAACCTGACTTCCTCGCGCGCGCAATCGAGATTGCGATCAATGCGGGCGCGACAACGATCAACCTGCCCGACACGGTCGGCTATGCAACGCCGGAGACCTACGGCGCGATGTTCCGCGACATGATCGAGCGCGTGCCCAATGCCGATAAGGCGATTTTCTCGACGCACTGCCACAATGATCTCGGCCTTGCCGTTGCGAATTCGCTGGCTGCGGTGATGGCGGGCGCGCGTCAGGTGGAATCGACGATCAACGGCATCGGCGAGCGTGCCGGCAATGCCGCGGTCGAGGAAATCGCGATGGCGGTGAAGGTGCGCCACGACGTTCTGCCGGTCCGCACGAACGTCGTGTCGAGCGAGATCACGCGCGCGAGCCGCCTTGTTTCCGCGATCACCGGCTTTCAGGTGCAGCCGAACAAGGCAATCGTGGGCGCCAATGCTTTTGCTCACGAGAGCGGGATTCACCAGGACGGCATGATCAAGGATGCTTCCACCTATGAGATCATGACTCCGGAGAGCGTTGGCCTCGCCACCTCCAACCTGGTGATGGGCAAGCACAGCGGCCGCGCCGCATTTCGGCAAAAGCTCGAGGAACTCGGCTATAGCCTTGGCGACAACGCTTTCCAGGACGCCTTCGCACGCTTCAAAGAGCTTGCCGATGCCAAGAAGACCGTGTTCGACGAGGACATCATCGCGCTCGTCGATGATGAGGTCGTGCGCGGCAATGACCGGATTCAGGTCAAGGAAGTCGAGATCTACTGCGGCACCCACGGACCGCAGCGGGCGGTGCTCACGCTCGAGGTCGATGGCGAAGAAGTGACGACCACCAGCCGCGGCAACGGCCCGGTCGACGCGCTATTTCATGCGATCCGCAAGCTGGTGCCGCACGAAAGCGCGAAGCTCGAGCGTTACGAGGTCCATGCGGTCACCGGCGGCACCGACGCGCAGGCTGAAGTCTCGGTCCTGCTTTCGGAGGACGGGCGAACAACGCGTGGCCGCGGCGCGCATCACGACACCATGGTGGCCAGCGCCCGCGCCTACGTGAACGCGCTCAACAAATTGCTCGTAAAACGGGAGCGCGCCCCAGTGCACTCCCGCGCGGCGCTCTGAGCCTGGTGTCGGGGGGCGGAGGCGCATGAAGATCCACAAGTTCGGCGGATCGAGCCTCCGCACTGCCGACGACTTCCAGCGCGTGGCCGACACGATTGTTGCGGCCGAGCCGCCGCGCGCTGTCGTGGTCGCGGCCATGAATGGCGTCACCGATGCGCTCGCCGCTGCGGTCGAAGCAGCAGCGCGTCGCGATCCGGCCTATCGTGAGACGGTCGCCGACTTGCAGTCGAGCCATGTCGATCTCGTCGAGGGTCTGCTCGCTGCCGAAACCGCGGCACCCCTCGTCGAGCGAATTCAGCGCGACTGCGAGGATCTCAACGACGTCCTGCGTGCAACCTGGATCCTGCGCGACGGCAGTCGCGGGACCTTCGACATGGTGATGGGCCAGGGCGAGATCTGGTCGGCGCAGATCCTTTCGGCGGCCCTTCGCGAACGCGGCGTGCGCTCGACATGGATGGATGCGCGCGAAGTACTGGTCGTCGAACCCGGGCGGCCGCGCGCGGCACCTGACATCGACTGGGATATGAGCCG
>Ga0068859_100005181_pt1 | contig 13238 bp, 9 predicted proteins | sample KBSSwiS22_FD_66585 | JGI IMG/M metagenome (GOLD analysis project Ga0068859, IMG submission 66585) | Switchgrass rhizosphere microbial communities from Kellogg Biological Station, Michigan, USA - KBS Switchgrass S2-2 | ecosystem: Host-associated > Plants > Roots > Rhizosphere > Soil ... | reverse complement strand
CGACCAGGTCGGGGTCCGGTCGGCGAGTTGCAGCGCGGGCCAGTCGCGGTCGACGTCGGCGGACACCTGCGCGAACTGCTCGCTCACCGCGGCCAGGAACAGGTTCGAGACGTCGGCTCCGGCCAGGTCGGCGTAGAACTTCGCCCCGTGGAACTCCCCCGGCCCGATCAGCGCGTCGTTCAGGACGGTCCGCGACACCAGCCCGGAGACAGTCGAGTTCAGGCAGGCGGACGGGATCAGGAAGTCCTCGCGCGTCCCGTAGAGCGTCGTGCAGGAACCGGTGTCGGCCAGGACCGCCAGCGTCGGGTCGAACGACCAGCCGAACTCGCCGTTCACCGCATCGACCGCGGCTGCGAGCTCGCGCGTGATCGCACCCTTGCCCGTCCAGCCGTCGACGAACAGGACGTCCGCGGTGTCGTGGTGCCGCGCCAGGTGGTGCAGCGCGGCCGTGTCGATGCCGCGGCCGCGGACGATGCTGACGGCGTAGTGCGGCAGGTCGAGGCCGTGCCGGAAGGCGGCCCACCGGCGCATCAGGATCCCGATCGGCGTCCCGGCGCGCGCCAGCGAGGTCAGCACCAGCTGGTTTCCCCTCGTGGCCAAGGCAAGTTCGGTGACGACGCCGACTGCGTGAGCGAGCCGGGCGGCGCTCTCGTCGAGCGCACGGGCGAAGAGCTGCTGGTAGTCCAGCGAGGGCTGGTACTCGACCGGCAGGGACTCCGCGTAGTGCGCCTCCCCGGCCTGGATGGCCTCCTCGCGCTCCTCGGTCGGCGCCTCGAGCCGGACGTGCGACAGGTCCTTGAGCAGCCATGCCACCTCGTCGGCCGCATAGCTGCCGAAGGCCGGCCCGTACAGCGGCGCGGTCACGGCACCCACGCAGCAACAAGGACGGGGTGGACGTGCTGGGCGACACCGCCGAGCTGATCGAGAAGTCCGGCGGGAGGTTCGGTGTCGGTGACCAGGACGATGTCGGTGAAGGGCTGCTCCGACGTCACGTTGTAGGCGAAGCGCTCCCCCTCGGGGGTGTCGAACGCGAGCCCGGTACGGACGGCGTAGCCGGGTTCGTCCAGGACGAACACCGGTGAGCGGGTGGTTGTGCTGAACCAGACCTCGCCGACCAGCGCTTCCAGTTCCAGTCCGATCAGCAGCGGGGCGTGCATCAGTTCCTCGGTGCCCAGGACGAGGACGCGCTCGCCCAGGCCACGGCGCGCCAGCGCGTCCGCGACGGAGGCGGCCGCCGCGAGCGCGACCGGACGGTCTGCGGACGTGAACCCGTGTCGCCCGCCCTCCTTCACCCCCGCGGGCCAGCGAACGGACGACAGCACCTCACCGACCGGTCTTGGCGGATTCTGCGCGCTGGGCGAGCGATCGGCGCCGATCTCGGCGGTTGCACGGTCGAGGACGTCGTCGGGGAGGTGGACGTGGGCCTCATAGCGGGCGACGACGGCGATCTCGGTCCCGAGTTCGGCGGCCAGTTTGCCGAGCAGGTCCTCCCCCGCGCGCGCGTCGAGGATCGTCGCGACGACGTAGAGCGGACGGGCCACCTGGGCGTGCAGGGCGCGGATGGTGTTCGCGGCCGTCCGTCCGGTCGTCAGTTCGTCATCGACGAGCACCAGCGGACGCACGGTCTCCAGCAGGGCTGCGGAGGCGGGGAGCAGCAGGTGCGAGGTGGCGTGGCTGTGCTCCTCCTCGAACCCGCCGACGGGAGTCACCCCCGGGACGGCTCGGCGGGTGGAGTGCAGGTAGTCGGCGTCCAGTTCGTCCGCGACCGCATGCCCGAGACCGGTGGCCGTCTCCGCATACCCCAGCACCAAGGCGTCCGAGGAACCCAGTGTTGAACGCACCAGCGCACCGAGCCGGCGGCCCGTCCCGTATACCACCGAAGGGAATGCCGGAATGTGCTTGCCGAGCACGTGCGAGACCAGCAGGTGCGCGCGTTTGGGGTTGCGCCGCAAGGCCAAACCGACCACCGAGGTCAGGTCCGGGGTGATGGTGACACCCAGGTGCTCGCGGACCCAGAGTTGATCGTTCACAGCCGTATGCTCGCGCCGAGCAGGTCGACGAACGAGATGTCCTCGTTCGCGACGCCGAACGCCCGTGACCGCAGCAGCGTGCGGCGCGCCCAGGCCGTGTGCGGCTTGCTCTCGTTCATCTTGTTCCGGTACGCCGAGGAGGCGACGCCGCCGGAGCCGGAGGTGGCCAAGATGTCGGTCGCGTCCAGGTACTCCTCGTGCGACACGACGGCCAGCGCGTTGACGGTGGCGACGTGGCTGGGGTGGATCACGGTCTTGCCGACCAGCCCGTTGGCGCGGTCCAGGACGACCTCGCGGATCAGCCCGTCCAGGTCGCGGGACAGGATCTTGGCGCGCAGCCGCCGCTCGTCGTGCTCCTCGAACGGGGAGGTCCGCAACTGGGGCTTGAACATGCGCTCGGTGCCCGAGAAGTACTCCCACACGGGACCGGTGACGACGTAGCCTCCCTCGGCCCGTCCGAAGACGTTCATGATGTCGGCGATGACATCGGCGACGATCCGCACGTCGTACACGGTCAGGTCGCGACTGCGGCGCAGGCCGTAGACGCCCGACATGTCGGTCGCACCCATGCGCACGGCCAGCACCTTGTCGCGGTGCTGGTCCAGCAGGTTCCGGATGGCGGTCAGCGACTCGATGCGCGTCTCGCCGTGCACGATGTCGGGCGTCTCGAGCACGGGCATCGCGGTCAGCGGACGGCCGGTGCGCGCGGAGGCCACGGTGATCGCGTCCAGATACTCCTTGCCGATCGCCTCGGTGAACTTCGGCAGCACGAATCCGCTGAGCACGCCGAGGTGTTCGCCCAGTCCGTCCACGATCTCGTCGACCTGCTCGACGGCACGGACGCGGACGAACAGCAGCGGCCCGTCCACCCCGGACTCGGCGTACGAACGCAACTGGCTGATGGCGTTGTCCTGGGCCGCGGGCACCGCCTCGTCCGCCACGGAGTCCTCCAGGCAGACGACCATGCTGGTGACGCCGTCGCTGGCGCGCTTGCCGATGTCGTCGGCCAGCTTCGGGCGGTCGGCCGGGCTGTACAGCGTCGCGCCCAGGGCGACAGCAAGCAGGTCGTGGTCGGAGGCGGAGGTGAAAGGCTCCGGCTCGCGCAGGAACAGGCGCTCGAGCTCGGCGTCGTCAAGGAACCGGAAGTGCTGCATGGTCGTTCCTGCATACACGACAAAAGCGAAAACTGGGTTTCGGGACGGAACATGGCATGACGCAGATGTCCAAGGGCAGCAACCTGCCCGTCAACGCCGTTCGCGTGCGCGCGGCACTCAGCTGGACGACAGGCCCCGGAATCCCGGACGTCGACGCGTCCGCACTGCTGTTGTCGGCGAACGGCCGGGTGTCCTCGGACGACGACTTCGTGTTCTACAACCAGCCTGCGCATGTCTCAGGTTCGGTGCGGCACACCGGCAAGACCCCCGGCCCGACGGCGGTGGACGTGCTCGAGGTCGACCTCGCCCAGGTGCCCGCCTCGGTTGACCGCATCGTCGTCGGTGCGTCGTGCGATGGCGGGACGTTCGGGCAGGTGCCGGGTCTGCTGCTCACCCTCACCGACGGCGGGACGGGCGCGCCAGTGGCGACCTTCGCGATGCAGGCCACCAGCGAGACGGCCTTCCTGGCCGGGGAGTTCTACCGCCGCAACGGCGAGTGGAAGTTCCGGGCGGTCGGGCAGGGCTACGCAGCAGGGCTCGCCGGACTGGCCGGCGACTTCGGCATCAGCGTCGCCGAGCAGGCCCCGGCGGCGGCGACGCCGCCCCCGCCACCTCCGCCGGGCGCCGCGGCCTATCCGCCTCCGCCACCCCCACCGGGCGCCGGATTCCCGCCTCCACCACCTCCGCCACCACCGCCTCCACCACCTCCGCCACCGCCGCCAGCGCCCGCAGGCGTACCGAACCTGGACGGCGGCACCGTCAGCCTGGTCAAGGGGAGCCGGGTCAGCCTGGTGAAGTCGGGTTCGGCACCGCTGACCCGCGTCACGATGGGGCTCGGCTGGGACCCGTCGCCGGGCAAGAAGAGCATCGACCTGGACGCCTCGGCGATCGCCTACGGCGGCAGGAAGCCGCAGCCGGTCTTTTTCGGCCACAAGAGCGAGTTCCACTCTGCGCTGCTGCACACCGGCGACAACGTCACCGGCGAGGGCGAGGGCGACGACGAGCAGATCAAGGTCGACCTGAGCAAGATTCCCGCCGAGATCACCTCGATCGTCTTCGTGATCACCAGCTACCGCGGGCACAAGTTCAACGACATCCAGCGCGCGTTCTGCCGCCTCGTCGACGATTACGACGGCCGCGAGCTCGTCCGGTTCGACCTGTCCGACTCGCAACCGAGCACCGGCGTCATCATGGCCGGCCTCTACCGTGCCGGCTCAGCTGATTCCGGCCAGTGGGAGATGCGCGCCATCGGCGAGTACCAGGACGGGCGTACCGTCCGCGACCTGATCACCCCCGCCGAACAGTTCAGCCGTTAGGACAACCAGCTCGTAAGACGTAAGACGTCGTCTTACGTCTTACGAGCTAGGTCGCCCAACGCGTGCGAGCTAGCCGACTGCGACGTCGGCGACGTCCAGTGCGGCCAGGACTTCGGCGTAGTGGCGTTGGGCGCGCGTGGCGGCGGCGCGGTCGCCGGCCTTCTCATGTGCCTGGATCAGCAGCCGCCAGGACGCGTCCCGCCACGGGTCGATGCCGGTGCTGATGGTGGCTGCGTCGGCGGCGTGGGCGAAGCGGCCGCGGCCGATCTCCACCTCGGCCAGCATCCCGGCCGCCTCGGCGGCGCGGGCGCGGTACCGGTCCCGCACCGCGGCGACCCACTCGGCCGAGCCGTCCTCCGGCAGCACCTCGCCGCGGTACAGCGTCAGCGCCTCGGTCAGCGCCTCGGCCGCATCATCGACCCGTCCGGCCGCACCGGCCGTGCGGGCCGCCTCGAACAGCCGGTCGAACGTGCGCAGGTCCGAGGACGACCCGGCGCCGAGCACGATGGTGTACGCGTCGCCGTCGCGCACCAGCACCCGGCTGTCGCGCCCGGCCACGTCCGGCTGCAGCGCTGCCCGGACCGAGGCGATCGCGACCTGCAGGTTGTGTGCGGCCTTGCTGGGCGGAAGCCCGGGCCAGAGCAGGTCGGCGAGCCGCTCCCGGTGGAGGCCGACCCCACCATGGAGGGCGAGCAGGCGTAGCGCGGTGCGGGCCAGCGGCCGGATTCCGCTGAGGTCGGCAAGTTGCCCGTCGACGCTGATCGCGAACCCACCGAACAGGCGCAGGTCCACGACGGGCGCGCCGCCCGGTGCCGGGTCGGTCGGCTCTCCCGGAGGTTCGGCAACGAGCGCGGGACGGGGCATGAGCCGCGGCAGGACGGCGGCCGGCCGGACCGCGACCCACGGCCGCCACAGCAGCCCGACCGACCGCGCGGCCACGTCGGCCCGCTCGGTCGCCTCGGCGTGTCCCGATGCGACGTCGAGGGCGGCATGCGCGATCGCCAGTGCTCCGGGCACCTCGACGCGGCGGGCGAGCGACTCGGCGCGGCGGGCCAGGTCGACGGCGCCGCGGGCTCCGCAGCGCACCGCGGAGAGCGCCTGCACCGAACGGATCCAAGCCTCGAAGACCGGTGCGCCGAGAGCCTCGAACCGCTTGGCGCAGGTCTCCAGCAGGGCCAGATCGGGCGCGTCCGCCGCGACGCCGTGCAGCGCCCGTACGGAGAGGATGAAGGCGGCACCCCACTGATCGCCGAGACGGTCACAATCGGCGGCTACCTCGGCGCAGGCTCGGGCGTCGACCGGGTCGACGCCGGTCGCGAAGACGACGCCGTGGACGGCCCGAGCCAGCCAGCCGAATCCGCTGCGGGCCGCCTCGACCTGCACGGCGTCGAGCCGGCCCAGCGACCCTGCGCCGGCGATGGCGTGGACCACCGCGTCGATCGCGCGGGCCGCCGCCCCGGCATATCCCTCGGCGGACTCGGCGCACCCGTGCAGCGCAGGCAGGCCGCGGCGGTGGTCGCCGGCGAGCAGCAGCGCGATCGCCGAGACCAGGTCGCCGGCATCATTGCCGCTCTCGGCCGCCTCGATCGCGGCGGCCGCAGGATCGGACCGCGTCGCTGCGCGCAGCGCACCGGCCCAGCCACGCATCGGCTGCTCGGGGCCGGGGGTCAGCGCGATCGCCAGGCGGCCGATCTCGCGGGCCGCCGCCAGTGCGGTGGGGTCGCCCGCCTCGCGCTCGACGCGCCGCACCACCTGCTGGGCCGACGCCATCCGACCGTCCGCGACGAGCCGCTGCGCCTCGGCCAGCGCGACCCACATGTCGCCGTCGGTGAGCCACTGCGGCAGCAGGTCGAGCCAGTCCGGTGCGCTGTGGTCGGCGAGCCATTCCCCGTCGGCGTGCAGCAGGCGCCGGACACCGTCCCAGTCCTCGCCGCGACAGCGGGCCCGGATCGCCTCCGACTCGGCCCCCTGCGCCTCGAGGATGTCAGCGGCGCGCAGGTACAGGGCGCGGGTCTCGTCCGCGCCGAACGTCTCGTGCAGTGCGCCTTCGAGGTGGCGGCGCAGGACCTCGTGGTAGCGGAACGTCTCACCGTCGTCGTCGGAGGTGATCAGTGCCTGCCGGCGCTCGAGTTCGGCGAGCAGGCGATGACTGTCACCGCGTTCGAGCAACTGATCGCAGCGGGTGGGCGTGACTGTGTCGAAGACGCTGGTGCGCAGCAGCACGTCCGTCAGTTCGTCCGGCAGTTCGGCCAGCACCTGACCGGAGAGGTAGGCCTGCGCGAACCGCGAGCGCTTCGCGAGCGCGGTGACGGCGCGGCGCCGCTCGGCGGGTGCACGGCCGTCGGTGGCCGAGTGGAACAACTGCAGCGCGGCCGCCCAGCCCTCGGTATGCCGCGCGAGTTCGGCGGCGGCGTCGGGACGAAGCGGTGCCTGGTAGATCTCGCGGAAGAGGCGCTCCACCTCCCAGGAACGGAAGCGCAGCTCCTCGTGCGTGACGACCACGGCGTCGGCGAGCTCGGCGCGGGCCAGGTTCAGATCGGGCCGGCGACGCGAGCCGAGCACGACCGCCACGGTTGGGGGCAGCGCGAGCAGGAACTCCTCGATGCGGGCGCCGGAGGGCGATCCGTCCAGTACGTGCAGGTCGTCCAGGACGAGGGCGAGCGGGCTCTCGGCCGCGTGCAGCAGTCGCACGACCGCGTCCAGCGCGAGGTCGCCGGGCGGCGTGGGCGTGCGCCCACCGGCCTCGCGGACCACCGAGGCGACACCGTGGTGCAGCCGGGTCGCGAAGCGCGTGACGTTGGTGTCGGCGGCCTCGGCGCGGTGCCAGACGACCGGCAGATCCACCTGGCCGGCCCACTGGGTCAACAGGGTCGTCTTGCCGCAACCGGCGGGAGCGACGACCAGTCCGACCCGGCCCGGCCCGAGTTCGGTCAGCAGGTCAAGCAGGCGCGGGCGCGCCAGGAATCGCGTCGCGGCACGCTCGCGTGAACGCGACAGCTCATCACCACCACTTGCGAACAAACTCCGGCCCTGCGCGATCTCCCAGTCGTCGCCACACTCGCGGCTGTCGACGACACCACTCCCGTGCCGCGAGAGTTCCCGATCAAGAGGAGTACCGGGACGGGCAGACAATACATCCGTCCGTGCGAGCTTGGATTAGATCTATGCCCTTACATCCGTATTGTCGCGATATCTCCGTGCTAGCACGGAGATCGATCAGTCCCGGACGTAGAACTTGAGCTCGCCGAGGGCTGCGGGCTTGGTGCCCGCCTTGGTCACCGCCTCGACCTCGATCACGATCTCGGCGACGTTGTCCGTCCCGATGTTGAAGTCGTGGAAGCCGAGTTCGTCGGGCAGGTCCTTGGTGGTGACGTAGGCCTTGGACGCGTCCGTGTGGGTGACAGTGATCTTGATCTGGCTGACCCGCGCGGTCGCCTTGAACAGGTCGTCCTTCTCCCCGGAGGCGCCGGTGGCGACCTCCATCCGGACCAGGCGCACCTTCTTCGCGCCGGTGTCGAGGGTGCAGATCACCGAGTCGCCCTTGCCCTTGGCCGGCGACCAGAACCTGTTCGCCGCGCCGTCGGTGAGATTCGCGGCAGCGTTGCCGCCGGCCGACTTGGTCCCCTTCGACTCGCGGCAGAGCGCGGCCACCGGGTCACCCTTGTCGACCTTGTCGGCTGCCTTGTCCCAGATCTTCTTGATGTCGCCCCAGAAGATGATCACGGCCGCGACGATGATCGCGATGATCAGCAACGGGATCAGCTTGCCCAGGATGCGGGGACGGCCGCGGCGCACCTTCTTGCGGTAGCCGGCCTGCGCGCCGCGCTTCTCCTTCTTGACCCGGTTCCACCAGTGCAGCTTCACGACCGGCATGTCGGCCAGGCTCGTGCCGCAGCGGCGGCAGAACTTGCGTCCGGGTGCGTTGCCGGCGCCGCAGGTGCCACAGATCGTCTCGCCGGGCTGCGGCGCGCGGTCCTCCGGCGGAAGCGTCTTGCGCGGTGGCGCCTTCTTGACCGCCTTCTGCGGCGCACGAGCGGCGATGTCGGCGGGCGCGGCCTTGACCGGCGGGATGGCCGGACGCGCCGCGCCGGGAGCCGCCTTGCTGACCCGGCTCGGCGCTCGCGGCGGCACGGCCTTGGCCGGAGGCGGCACGACCGGGCGGGACGGGCCGATGCCCGCTGAGTGCCGGCCGCCCGCAGCCTCGGCCGGAGCCGGCGTGACGACAGGTGGAGCGGGCGGGGTCACGGGCGGCGGCGGGGTCACCGGGGCTGCCGGTTCGGCAGGCGGGCTCGCCGCCGGCGGCGCGTCGTTGAACGAGGTCGGCATCGGAGGGGGGCCCGCCGGGCCTTGGTCAACAGGAGGTTGTTGCGGCTCCGGCAAGGATTCGGCCGTGTTGATCAACGCGGGCTCGGGCTCGGGTGCCGGCTCCTCGAAGGGGACGAAGGGCTCGCCCTCGACAGGCGCGACCTCCTCGAGGACGGGTTCGCCGTCGTCGGCGCGCTGCCCGCCGAACTCCAGGTAGGAACCACACTCACCACAGAACGACTCGCCGTCCTCGTTGTGGGTTCCGCACTCACCGCAGATGATCACGTGGTCTCAACCTTCACGGCATGGTGGATGTGGGCGGGCTTGAGCGAGGCGACCAGCGCCGAGAGGCGCGCGTGATCGACATCTGCACCCTTCGCGGCGCGGACCGTCACCCGGACCGCCTGCGAATTGTCGCCGGGGAACTGGCCGTTCGCCACCGGTGACCAGGACGTCCCTCCGCTGTCCAGGATCTCCACGTCACCCGGGTAGAGCAGCTTGAGCAGGTCGCGCAGGCCGGACGCGGTGCCGCGCCGCCGGTGCAGGTCGATCGCCTGCGCCACGAGGCTGCGGCGCTGCTCGATCGTCCAGCGCCCGTCCGAGTCCAGGCCGAGCCAATCGGCGAGCATCTGCAGGAAGTCGACGGGGGCCACGTCCGGCTGCACGTAGACCTGCAGGTTGTCCAGGGTTGCGAGGACGGGGGCGAGGCCGTCGTCGAAGGCCTGGACGAACCGGGTCAGGAAATCGTCCTCCTGCATGACCGCCGGTAGCTGCTGCGCGACCGGCACGGCGGTCGGCAGCCCGTCGACAGCACCCCTCACTGCCCCGTCACCTTCACCTGGTGCTCGAAGCTGAACACGAGCGCGTTCGGGTCCAGGTCGATGCGAGCCGCCGAGTCGCCGCGCTGCCCGGTGACGGGGTCGGCGGCGAAGATCTTGGCGTCCTCGACCAGTTCGGTACCCACCAGTTGCTGCAGCACCCCGTAGACTTCACCGGCCTGGACGGGCCGTCCGAACGGCCAACCGACGCCGTCCGGTCCCCCGCTGATCGGGTCGAAGTAGTCGTTGAGCGCCTTGATCGCCTGCGCCCGCAGCTCGTCCGGGGCCACCCGCCGCCTGGCGACGAGGCGCGCGACGACGGTGATGCCCTGGTAGAAGGGCGGCTCGATGACCAGCCGTGCCCCGACCGCACGCCGGTCGTCCAAGTGCTCGGCGACGTGTTCGAGCATCGAGTCGGGTGGGACGAGGTCGGCGAACTCGCGCGCGCCGTTCGGCTTCTTCACCGTCGAGGGCACGATCAGGACGCGCACCCCGCCGGCGTCGTCGGCCGTCTGGGCAGGGGCGCACTTGACCCGGGCGATGCCGGGCATGGCGCGCTTGGCCAGCACTTCGTAGTCCTCGGCGGTGATGGCGCGGTCGCGGGTACGCAGTTCCAGCGGGCCGCGGATGCGCGCCTCGTCGACGGTCTCGGCGGCGACACCGCCGTGGGCCGCGTTGCGGTTCTCCACGCGGTTGACCAGCGGGATGCTGCTGCGCAGGTTCTGCAACGCACCGGGCGCGACGTTGCCGGCGTGGCCGCCACCGGTGCGGTAGTGCGGCACCCGGATCGGCGCGCCCTTGGGCGGCACCGCGCCGTACTGGCGCATCGACCCGTCGGGCTCGCGGGCCGCCGGCCCGAAGTGCAGGATGCCCGCGCCGCGGTCGATGACGAACACCTTGTCGTTCGGGCTGCTGCCGGCGAAGGAGTCGACCTCGGTCCACTCGTCCCAGTTCGCGCCGCCGGCGACCTGCACGACGATGTCCTCGCCGGCGACGACGGGACGGTGGGCGAGTTCGAACTGCTGTCCCGCGACCCCTTCGGAGAGCCCGACGATCTCGTCGGTGATCGTCTCACTGTGGTGCGCCCGGACCGTCCCGCCGATGCAGAAGGCGGAGGCCTTCTTGATCCGCGGCGAGCGGGTGTAGGTCGGATAGCCGGTGTAGGGCTCGACGACCTTGCAGCGGATCCAGCCGCCGCGCACGCGTTCGATCACCGAGGCCTTGTGGTCCAGCGGCAGGTACAGCGTGACCTCGCCGTTCTTGTTCAGGCCGCCCGTGGTGTCGGTGTGGACGTCGCAGGTGGCCCAGCCCGTCCCGTCGTACGCCTCCCACTGCAGCGGTGGGTACCGCGGGTCGACACCGACGCCCTCGACCTCGCAGGTCATCTGGATCGTGATGACACCGCCGGGCGCCGCGTCGTCCAGACCGAAGTAGAGCAGGTCGTCGGCCTGCGGGGTGTCGGCGAAGACCGGGAAGAGTTCGCCATCCACCAGCGCCTCGGGACGGACGACGAAGTCGCCGTCCTTCACCTGCGTGGCCACCACGATCAGCTCGCGCGGGGAGATCGTCAGCGCGCGCTCGGTCTGGAAGACGATCGCGTCCTGCAGTTCGGTGCGCGGCGTGGCCACCTCCATCGAGGCCGGCACGGTGACGTCCTCGGCCTGTGGAGCGGAGAGCCAGAAGGTGACCTCGGCGGTGGCCGCGACGGGCGGGTGCTGCCGTACGCCGATGAGGTCCAGGAAGCTGATGTGCAGCTTGTCGGGGATGCGGTTCACCCGGTACAGCAACTGGTCGACCATGAACGCGAACGTCTCGATGAGCGTCACACCCGGGTCGTGCACGTTGTGGTCGCTCCACTCCGGGCAGCGCTGCTGCACCATGCGCTTCGCGTCGTCGACCAGGTCCTGGAACCGGCGGTCGTCCAGGTTGGGTGCCTCGAGGGGCATCACGCACCACCTTCGTGCTGGGGAATCGTGTAGAAGGGGAAGACCAGGTTCCTCGGGCTGTTCGTCCCGCGGAGCGTGTAGCTGATGTCGATGTAGAGCACGCCGTACTCGACCTCGTCGAAGCGGACCGTCACCGACTGCAGTTCGATGCGGGGCTCCCACCGCTCCAGCGCGACCTTGACGGCGTACGAGATGTCGCCGGCGGTCGTCGCATTGGCAGGTGCGAAGACGAACTCGTGCACGCCGCAGCCGAACTCGGGACGCATCGGCCGCTCCCCCGGCGCGGTGGCCAGGATCAGCCGGATGCTCTCGGTGATCTCCCGGTCCTCGCCGACCAGCGCGATGCCGCCGGTGTGGTCGGTGCGCAGCGGGAATCCCCAGCCCTGCCCGATGAATTCTTCGGCCACGGTCAACCGCCGATCATGACGGTCGGGCAGCCGGGGGGCAGGATCGCGCCGCCCGGGCAGGTCGGGACGATGCCCATGTCGCCGACGCGCAGCGCGGGCATGCCGCCGATCAGCACGGTCGCCGAGCCCTTCGCGAACGGGCCGCCGACATGCGGGATGGGTGGGGTGCCCGGTGTCGCCATCGGGCAGACGAACTGGCTGCCCATGTTGGCGGCGGGCATCCCGCCGATCAGGACGGTCGGGACGGGCGGGCCGACGATCGAACCGCCGTGACCGGCCATGTCGCCCACTCGGGCCGCAGGTGGCATCTCCGCTCCTCCTCTAGTTGATCTTGACCAGGCCGCCGGTGATCTCGGTCATGCCACTGCCGGCGAGCTTCGCCGACGGGGCACTGACCTCGACCGTGCCGTCACCCTTGAGTTCCGCCGTCGCGCCCTTGGCCTTGAGGCCGGCGGTGGCGGAGAGTTCGAGGTCCTGCTGCGCCTCGATCTTGATGCCCATCCCCTTCATCGAGATGTTGCCCTGCTTGCTCTCGATGCTGATGTCCTTGTCGGCCGTGACCGTGAGGGCGCCCTTGCTGATGATCTCGATGCCCTTGTCGGCCGTCTGGGTGAGCGTGATGCGCTGCTCGCCGTCGTTCGTGCTGATCGTGAACTTCTCGTCCGAACTCGTCTCGATGAGTTCCAGCACCATGCCGTTGCGGGAGGTGAGCGAGCGGCGGGTGACGTTGCCTGCCGAGCCGTCGACGTGCGTCCCGTGGTCCTTGTCGGGCTTGTCGGTGCCGTTGTAGACGCCGCCGAGGATGTACGGCTCATCGAAGGAGCCCATGCCGAAGGCGACCAGCACCTCGTCGCCGACCTCGGGCAGGATCACGAAGCCGCGCTTGTCGCCCGCGCCGGGTTGCAGGGTGCGTGCCCAGGCACTGACGAACGTCCCGTCCAGCACGGGGAACTTCACCTTGACGCGGAACTTGGCGTCGGGGTCCTTGATGTCGGTGACGATCGCGGTGAGCACGCCGGGGTTGCGCGAGGCCTCGGCAGAGCCATCGGTGACGAGGCCGTACATGTCCCGGTCGCTGACGTTGCTGACCGAGACATACGTGAGGTAGCCGGCCGCCTGCGTGTAGACGTGCTTGCTCTGGCTGATCGTGTACTTGCCGTCGAACGGCTTACCCAGATTCGTCAGGGCGACGGCCTTGCCCGAGCGCAATCCCGGGTTTCCCTTGGCGACGGCGTCGATCTCGGCGAAGCTGCCGGCGAACC
>Ga0068859_100005179_pt1 | contig 13242 bp, 3 predicted proteins | sample KBSSwiS22_FD_66585 | JGI IMG/M metagenome (GOLD analysis project Ga0068859, IMG submission 66585) | Switchgrass rhizosphere microbial communities from Kellogg Biological Station, Michigan, USA - KBS Switchgrass S2-2 | ecosystem: Host-associated > Plants > Roots > Rhizosphere > Soil ... | reverse complement strand
GATCCTCCCCGGAACGGGGAGGGGGACCATGCGAAGCATGGTGGAGGGGGCCCTCCACGAGGGAATCGCCCAGCCGAACTCCCCCTCCACCGCCTTCGGCGGTCCCCCTCCCCGTTCCGGGGAGGATCGGCAAGCGCATTGGCACGCGATCGTGGCTGGGTCAGACTTGCGGCTCGCCGCTCTGGCCCCACCAGCGCGATTCCGGCTTGTATCGGCATGATCCCGCCCCCTAAGATCGGCGAACCGGGGCCCAGCAACCTCCCGGTGAGGCTTCGGCCCAAGCGTTGCCTTCATCGCGCCGGCCGGCGGCCGGAGAGGAGGTGCGCGTGAATCCTTCGTTTGCCGAGTTGGTGCGCGTGTTCGCGCGCATCGGCTGCATCAGTTTCGGTGGGCCGGCCGGGCAGATCGCGATCATGCACCGCGAGCTGGTCGACGATCGCCAGTGGATCGACGAGCCGCGCTTCCTCGCCGCGCTCAATCTCTGCCACCTGCTGCCCGGACCCGAGGCGCAGCAGCTCGCCATCTATATCGGCTGGCGGCTGCACGGCATCCGCGGCGGGCTCGCCGCCGGGCTGTTGTTCGTGATCCCCGGCGCGCTGGTGATGCTCGGCCTCTCCACAGCCTATGCGCTGGCGGCGGGGATCGGCTGGATCGCGGCGCTGTTCCTGGGGGTGAAGGCCGCCGTGATCGCGGTAGTGGTACAGGCATTGCTGCGCGTCGCCGGGCGTGCGCTTGATACCGGGTTCAAGCGCGGCATCGCGCTCGCCGCCTTCGCCGCGCTGTTCTTCTTTTCGGCGCCGTTCCCCCTGGTCGTGATCGCGGCCGGCGCCGGCGGCGCGCTGGCGGCGCGCGCGCGTCCGGCATGGCTTGCGCTCAAGCCGATCGTGCCCGGCGCGCACCAGTCGCATCCGACGGTGGCCAGGACGCTCGCGACGATGGTCGGCTGGGCAGCAATCTGGGCCGCGCCGCTGCTGCTGGTGCTCGTCGCGCTCGGGCCGGACCATGTCCTGCTGCGCATCGGCCTGTTCTTCTCGAAGCTCGCGATCGTCACCTTCGGCGGGGCTTATGCCGTGCTCGCCTATATGGCGCAGCAGGCAGTCGAATCGCAGGGCTGGCTGACCGCGCGCGAGATGGCCGACGGCCTCGGGCTCGCCGAAACCACGCCGGGCCCGCTGATCCTCGTCACCCAGCATGTCGGCTTCCTCGCCGCCTTCCGCGCGCCGGGCGCGTTCCCGCCGCTGCTCGCCGGCGTGCTCGGCGCCGCACTCACCACCTGGGTGACTTTCGCGCCCTGCTTCCTGTGGATCTTCACGCTCGCGCCGTGGATGGACAAGCTCCAGTCGTCGCTGCGGCTCAAGGCGGCGCTCGCCGCGGTCACCGCCGCCGTGGTCGGCGTGATCGGCAATCTGACCGTCTGGTTCGCGCTCCACGTGCTGTTCGCGCGGATGACCCAGGTCTCGATCGGTCCGTTCCACGCGAACCTGCCGGTGCTCGCCAGCTTCGATTGGCGCGCCGCCTTGCTCGCCGCGTTGGCGGCGGTCCTGCTGTTCAAGGTCAAGCTCGGCATGATGCGCACGTTGGGCGTGGCGGCGCTCGGCGGGCTGGCGCTTGAGGCGCTGGCGATGTTGGCCTAGCCTTTCGCAGGTGCAGCAGGGGAGCGGGGGCGATGCGGGCAATATGGACCATGGCAGCGGCACTGGCCGTCAGCACGCCGGCCGCCGCGCAGGTCGCCGTAACCGAGAAATCGATCGACCAGCTCCAGGCGATGCTGCGCACCGGCAAGGTGAGCAGCGCGGCGATCACCCAGGCCTATCTCGCGCGGATCGCCGCGATGGACCGCAAAGGCCCCAAGCTGCGCGCGGTGATCGCCGTCGCGCCCGACGCACTCGCCCAGGCACGCGCCAGCGACGCGCGGCGCAAGGCGGGCAGGGCGCTCGGCCCGCTCGACGGCATTCCGCTGCTGATCAAGGACAATGTCGAAACCCGTGAGCTGCCGACCACGGCAGGCAGCCTCGCGCTCAAGGATAACTGGACGCGCCGCGACGCCCCGCTGGTCGCGCTGCTGCGCGCCAAAGGAGCGGTGATCCTCGGCAAGACCAACCTCTCCGAATGGGCGAACATCCGCTCGGACCATTCGATGAGCGGGTGGAGCGCCGTCGGCGGCCTGGTCCAGAATCCCTATGCGCTCGACCGCACTTCTTGCGGTTCCTCGAGCGGCACCGGCGCCGCGATCGCGGCGAGCTTCGCCGCAGCCGGCGTGGGTACCGAGACCGACGGCTCGGTGGTGTGCCCCTCCTCGATGAACGGGTTGGTTGGGCTCAAGCCCACCATCGGCCTGGTCAGCCGCACGCATGTCGTGCCGATCAGCCATAGCCAGGACACCGCGGGCCCGATGGCGCGCAGCGTCAGGGATGTCGCGCTGCTGTTCTCGGCGATGATCGGCAGCGACTCGGCCGATGCCGCGACCACGGACGCCGACAAGCACCGCGCCGACTATGCCGCCGGCCTCTCCGCCGATGCGCTCAAGGGCGTGCGCGTCGCAGTGGTGCACGGCGACCTCGTGCCTGATCTCGCCGCACGGTTCGAAGCGGCGCTGGCCGTGCTGCGCCGCGCCGGCGCGGTGCTGGTCGATATCGAAAAGCCCAAGCTCGAAGGCCTTGGTGCGGCCGAAAGCCTGGTGCTGCACACCGAGCTCAAGGCCGATTTGAATGCCTATCTCGCGACCACCCCGCCGAGCGTGAAGACGCGCACGCTCGCCGATGTGATCGCGTTCGACAGCGCGCATGCCGCGGCCGAAATGCCCTTTTTCGGTCAGGAGACCTTTGTGAAGTCCGACGCGACCAAGGGCCTCGACGATCCCGAGTATAAGGCGGCGCGCGAGAAGTCGCTGCGGCTCGCGGGCAAGGAAGGCATCGAGGCGATGCTGGCCAAGGCCAATGCCGCGCTGCTGGTGATGCCGACCTATGGCGCGCCCTGGTTCAGCGATCCCGTCAACGGCGACCAGTACGACGGCCCCTCAGCGAGCGAACTACCGGCCGTCGCGGGCACCCCGCACCTGACCGTGCCGATGGGCCTCGTCGATGGCCTGCCGGTCGGCCTGTCGTTCATCGGGCCGGCGTTCAGCGAGGCGAAGCTGCTATCGGCGGGCTATGCCTATGAGCAGCTGGCGAAGGCCCGGGCGGTGCCGAACTATCTGCCCCACGCCGTGCCCGGACCGGGCCTCGACGGCACCCGCTGAGCACGCCGCGCGCGCAGGCTGGCGCCGAGCGCGAACAGGCCGGCGATCAGCTGCGCCCAGGTCGATGGTTCGGGAACGTCCGCGGGGAAGAGGAAATTGCCGCTGAACAAGCCGAAGCCGACCGAGCTGCCCGACACCACCAGCCGATGCGGCCCCGCGCCCAGCGTCGCGAGGTCGATCCGGCTGAGCGATTGGTCGAAATTGGGACCGGGGTCGTTGGTGGTCGTGAACGCCACGCCGTCGAGCATCGTCAGCCCGTCGAAGTCGATGTCCCCGATCGCGCCGTCGCCTCCGAACGCGGTCGAGCTGATCTCGATCGCGAGGCCGGTGGCATAGGTTGCCGGCGCGACGAAATCGAACACCAGCACGAACGGGCCGTCGTCGACGATGCCGCCGAACGCCTCGTCACCGGGTGTCGACAGGTCGATCGGATCGCTGATGAAATCGGTGGCCGCGGCCGGCGCCGCGATCAAGGCCATGCCGCAGGCCGCCAGCGCCGCGCGCCAGTTCGAACGTTTGTGCTTGTGCATCAAGGTAACCCCCAGGGCTTTGTTGGTTGCGATCAAAAGGCGAATTGGACGGCGATCCGCGTGACGCGTTCGTGGCGCGTGTCGCCCAGCCGGCCCGAACTCGACAGGTCGAGTCGCGTGCGCGCGCCCAGGCTCAGCGCCGCACCCAGGTCATAGGCCAGGCCGTCGCGCGCGCTCGTCGTGCCGGGCAGCGCCAGCGCAAGCTCGGGCATGTCGGCAAAATGCGCGCGATAGCGCTCGCCCGCACCCAGGCCATGCACCCAGCCGGCTTCGACGCGCGCGCTCAGCCGCGTCCCGTTCGAGCCGAGCGCGAACGACGGCGACCAGCGGGCGCCGGCCATGGTTTCGAGCCGGTCCGAGCGCACGCTGTCGACGATCAGGTCGCTGCGCAGGCCGCCGCGCGCCACATTGCCGCCGTCGATCCGGCGCCAGTCGACGCTCGCAAACAGGCTCGGCGCGTTCGGCGCGGCGCTCAGCGCGCGTTCGACGTCGAGCGCCAGCGCGACGCTGCGGCTGTGCAGTTCGCTGCCGCCGATGACGTGGCTGCCGCGCATCGTGCGCGCGTCGAACTGCGTCGCGCCCGTGGCGGCGAGAAGGCTGACGCGCCCGGCATCGCCGATCCGCCCGCGATAATTGGCCGCCATCAGCCACGAACGCGCCTGTGCGCCGACGTTCTCGCCGCTGGGTGTGCCGGACTGGCGCACCAGCCCCATGCCGAACGTCGCGCGCTCGTTCAGCGCGACGTCGAACCCGCTCGCCAGCCCATAGACCGCGCCGCCGCCGCTGTCCGCCTCCGCGACCGGCGCTCCCGAGAACCGGGCGGCCCAGCGCGTGACCTTGCCGGCTTGCGTCGGCGCGCCGCCGGCGAACCGAACGGCGGCACCGGTGGTCGTGCCCAGCGCAGTGGCGGCGGGGCGCAGCGCCATCAGCTTGAGCCCGCTGCCGAGCGACGCCTGCGCCGTCGCGATCCCCATCACCGGGCTCGGCGAGGCGAGCTGGTTGAGCATCGCCGTCACTTCCGGGCCGGTCGCCAGGTCCTGCAGCGTCCCGATCGTCTGGGCCACGCTGCCGGACGCCGTCGGGGTCGCGTTGTCGAGCGCGACGGCGAGGAGCTTGGCCGCCGAGCCCTGTGCGAAGTTCGCCGACGGGCGCACCGCGACGGTCACCCGATAGCGGTCGAGAAAGCCGGTTCCGGACGTGACGAACGCCGAGGTGAAGCTGCGCAGCGCCGTCGCCGTCGGCAGGATGACGGCGCCGAACGCGCGCGTGAAGACGAAGCCCGCCTTGGCGACATCCCAGTTGCGCCCATTGGCATAGGCGCCGAAACTGGCATTGACCGTCAGCCCGCCGTTGAGTGCGGTCCCACCCTGGTAATAGGTGAACGCAAGCGCTCCGTTGCTGCCGTCGGCGTTGATCGTGGTGAACAGCTTGTGGCTCGACGCGAGCCGCGAGCTGCCGAGGATCGTCAAGGTGCCGGCATCGATGCGCGTCGTCCCCGCGCCGTCCCACAGGCCGATCGTGTAGGTGCCCGCGCCGGTTTTGACGATGTTCTCGAACTCGGCGAACTTGCCGGTGAAGTCGCCCGCACCGACCAGCCGCAAGGTGTCGATGCCGGTGCCGCCGAACACCTGGCCGGTCAGGCTTCCGCCTTGGAGCGTGAAGCTGTCGTCGCCGGCGCCGAGCAGGATCTTGCCGCCCGCCTTGCCCGAGAGCAGTACCTGATCATTGCCATCGCCGGCGTCGATCGCGATGCGGTCCCCCATGTCGCTCGCCGCGATGGTGTCGAGCCGGATCTCCCCGCTGTTGTCGATCACGTCGTCGCCGGCCCCGCCGATGATCCCGGTGCCATAGGAAGTGGTGAGCCGCGTCGCGAACTGGACGACTTCGCCGCTGCTGAAGATGTCGCTGCCCGGCACCGCCAGGCTGAAGGCAGTGGCGGTGGGGTGGGCGTTGACGATGATCGTCCCGCTGTTGGTGATGCTGTCGTTGCCGGCACCGGCCTCGATCCCGACGGCTCTGGCGTCGGTCGCGGTCGCCACCGTCACTGCGGTCGCGTCGCCGTCCCCGCCTTGGCCGACTGCCGTCGCCAGCGCGACGGCGGTGGGGGTTGCCGACACGGTTATCGTGCCGCGGTTCAGGATGACATTGGTTCCGTCCCCCGCCGAAATGCCGGCGGCGAAGGCATTGCTCGCCGTGGCGACGGCATTGGCGACGGCATCGACGCGATTCGAACCGCTCGCGGCCGACTGACTGGTGACGCTGGCGAGCGCCACCGGCGCGCTGGTCACGTCGATGGTCCCGGCGACGTCGATCTGATCGTCTCCGCCGCCCAGGCGCACGCCATAGGCCGAAGCGCCATCGCCCGTGGCACGGGCGGTGCCGTTGGCGTTCGGATCGTAGATGCCCACGCCAGAGCCGGTCGCGTCGACCGTCGCATAGAGCGTGGGCGCCGCCGTCACGCTCGTCGCGCCGGTGAGCGACGCGTGCAGCGTCCCCGCCAGGCTCGTCAGACCTGCCACAGTCCCGTTCGTCAGCGTGGTGGTTGCGCTGCCGTCGGCCTCGCCGGAAATCGCCGTGTTGCCGGTGGCGGTGGCGAGCGCCAACGCGCCCGCGGAGAAGCTGACGCTCAGCGTGCCGCGCAGATTCGCGAGATGCGCGCCGCCGCCGAAGGTGAATCCGCTGAGGTCGAACGCCGTGGAGGCGGTGCCGAATGCCTGGGCGTCGGTGTAGATGCCGCCGGCCACCCCGTTCGAAGTGGCATTGGCGAACGCGAGACCCTGGTGGCTCTGCTGGCTGCCCGTCGCCGACAGCGTGGCGCGGTTGGCGAAATCGAGCTGCGAGTCCCCACCCGCGTCGCGCACGATCGCCCCCGAAAAGTCGGTGCGCGCCTGCGAGCGCGAAATGCCGTCGGAGAAGAACGACGCGGTGGAGGCGTCGTTGTTGCTGCCGGCCTGCGCGGACAGCGCGACATCGATGGTGCCCGCAAGCGCGAAGCCGTCGCGGCCGTCGCCGCTGTCGACGGCGAAGGCGGAGGTAACGGCCGATGCCTCGGACGCGGTCTTGCTCGTGCCGATCCTGACGCCGGCCACGCCCGATCCCGACACATTCGCGGACGATCGCAGCGTCAGATCGCCGTTGAGCGTGAACTGGTCGGCCCCGGCGCCAGCCTGCAGACCGAACGCGTTCGCGGTCGCGAGCGCCGAATCGCTGCCGTCGGAGGCTCCGAGCAGCGTGAAGCTGGCGTTCGCGAAGGTGATGCTGGACGTCGCGGTCACCGCCAGCCGTCCGTCGAGTTCGAGGCTGTTTCCGTCGTCCCCGGCCGACAGGCCGCCGGCAGAGGCGATCGCGCCGGTGGGCGCGTTGTGGCCGGCGGCGCCGAGCTGCACCGAAACATTGGCGCTGAGCGCCGTGCTAGCCGTGGCTTCCACATCGGCATCGCCGCGCAGCAGCAACGCGTTCGCGCCCGCGCCGCCGTCGAGCGCCTCGGCCGTCGCTATGCTGCCGATCGCGGCGGTGCCGCCGGCCGACCCGATCAGTGCGAAGCTGGTCGCGCCATAGCTGCTCGACGCGTCGCTGCGGAGTTTGAGCGTGCCGTCCGAGAACAGGCTGTCGTCGCCATCGCCGCCCGCCAGGCCGATGGTGTCGGCACCGGGCGCGATCGATCCCGCGTTGCTCGCGTTGCCGACGAGCGCATAGCTCGAGCTCGTGCCGATGATCGAAGCCTGCCCATGAGCGTCGAGCCGTCCGTGGTTTACGACGACGTCCGCGCCGCCGTCGCCGGCGAGGCCGCGGATCTGGGCAGTTGCCGCGGCGAGGCCGTTCGACGCCGAGGCGCCGGCGATGGTGAACGCGGCACTGCCCAGATTCAGCGACGACACCTGATCAATGGCAATGACGCCAGCGGTGTCGTTGATCACCAGATCGGCGTCTTCGCCGCCGCCGAGTCCGATCAATGTTCCCGAGGCGAAGACGCCGGCGTGCGCGGCGGCCGTGCCAGCGATGGTGGTCGTGCTCGAGAGCGCGAGAAGGTTCGATCGGCCGGCCAGATCGATCTGGCCGAAGTTGATCATGCTGTCGATGCCGTTGCCGCCGGCCATGCCGACGAGACTCAGCGTCCCCGCGCTGATCGTCGAGGCAGTGCCGGTGCCCGCGATCGTCAGCGTCTTGGTCCCGGCCCTGCCGTTGCTGGTCGCCGACAGCGCGATGGTGCCGTGATTGTCGAGGCCGTCGTCGCCATCGCCGCCGTCGAGGCCGATCGCTTCGGCCATCGTCACATTGTCGAGGTTGCCGCTCAGCGCGCCGGCGATGGTCGTCTGGCTGTTGAGTGCGCGCGCCCGCGCCGTGGCGTCCGCAGCGATCCGCCCCAGGTTGGTGAGCAGATCGTTGCCCGAACCGCCGGCCATGGCCAGCGTCCGCGCGCGTACGATCGTACCGAGATCGGCGGCATTATTGCCTGCGAGCACGAAGGTGGTGGTTCCGATCCCTCCGCTGGCATTCGCCGACAACGCGAGGTTGGCGCGCTGCACCAGGCCGTCGTTGTCGTCGCCACCGTCGATGCCGGTGGCGAAGGCGTCGATATGGCTGCCGACGTCGGTCCTGCCCTGGCCGGCGATGTTGATGGTCGACAGGCTGGCGCCGCCGCTCGCGGTCGCGCCCACCGCCGTGTCGCCGGCCGCTTCGACATAGTCGTCGCCGGCGCCGGCGGCGAGGCCGACCGCGGTCGCGCTGGCGCGCTGCAGGTCGTTGCTGCCGGTGCCGGCGGTGCCGATCACCGACAGGGTGAGGCCGCCGCTGTCGGTGGCGGCGTCGGACTGCACCTGGAGCAGGGCCATTTGATAGAGCTGGTCGTTGCCGGCGCCGGCATCGAATCCCTGCGCGAGTGCCGATGCACGGACACCGCCGGCAGATTGCCCGCCGTCGTTCGCCAGCCCGGCGATGGTGATGATCTGTGCCTGCGCGCTGGCGTCGGCGCGCGCGGCGACGTTCAGGTCGGCAATCGAGGCAAGTGCGTCGTCGCCGTCGGCTGCGCGCAGCCCGCCTGCGTCGGCATTGGCGAGGCTCCCGGTCCGCGCCTGCGATATGCCCGCCAGTGTCACCGTCAACGCATCGGCTTGGCTGGTCGCGATGGCGGAGACGCGCGCCGAATGCGCGTTGGTGATCTGGTCCGCGCCATTGCCGGTCTCGGCCAGGCTGGCCGCCGCGTTCGAGCGGACATCGGGTTCGGCAGTAGCGCCGCCGACCAGGGAGATGTCGATCGCATGCGCCGCATTCGCCGCGATCGACTGGATCGTGCCGCCGCCCGAGAGCACGACGGCGTGCCCCCCGCCGTCGCCGTGATAGCCGTAGCCGAGCGCGGTTGCGGCTATGTCGATGCCGCTCGTGCCAATGCCGGCGAGCGTGACCGCAACGCTGCGCGAATTCACTGCGCTGGTGCTAGACACGAACAGCCCTGCCGCGATGTCGGCGGTGTCGTAGCCGGCGCCGGCGTCGATCGCGGCGGCGTGGCTGGTCGCAGCGAGCGCGCCGTCGGTGTCGGCGAGCCCCGCCAGGGTCACGCTGACGTCGGTGCCGCCCAGAATGGTGGTCGCGTTCGCGCTCAGCGTCCCGCCGAGCTGCATCGCATCGCTGCCGTCGCCCGCGCGAACCGCCACCGCATCCGCCAATCCGATTCCCGCGCTGCCGGGAAGCGACGCGCCGGTCAGCGTGACGCTGATGTTCGTCGTCGGAGCGAGCGCGAGCGCCGACGCCGCGATGGTGCCATTGCCGCGGATCAGGTCGTCGCCGCCGCTGGCGTCGATACCCGTTGCGACCGCCCCGGCGAACGTGCCGACGTCGCCGACCGCGGCACCGGTCAACACGACGTTGATGAGCTTGCCCTCGGCCTGACTCGTCGCGGTCGCCGCGATCGCGCCGCTGTTGTCGATACTGTCGTTGCCGGAACCGCCCGACAGCCCGGTCGCGCTCGCCACCGCCGCCGCGTCGACATCGCCGATGCTGGCACCGACCAGATTGACGGTGATCGTCGGCCCGCCCGCGGTCGCGCTCGCGGTGGCGGTCAGTGCGCCGTCGTTGGCGAGCGCATCCTGGCCGTCGCCTCCCGACTGGCCGATCGCGGCGGCGCTTGCGCTGGTCGCGGTATCGAACAGCGTGGCACCGCCGCCGATCCCGATCGAGCCCGAGACGGCCACGCTCGTCGCATGCGCGGTGCTGGTCGCCGCCACGGTCGTCGCGCCGGCGGTGCGCAACTGGTCGTCGCCGCCGGTCGCTCCGGAATCGTCGCCGAGCAGCCCGATCGCGCGGGCAGCGGCATCGGTCGCTGCGTCGACATAAGTGAAATTGGCGGCCGCGCCCTGAGCGAGCGACAGCGCGACCGCGATGTCGGTGCGTTGCGCGTCGGCCGTGCTCGTGACGGTGAGCGGGCCCAGCGCGGTGAGGACGTCGTTGCCGGTGCCGCCAATGAGGCCGCCGGCGCCGGCGTCGGCGCTGGTGTCGCCCCACAGCGCCGTGGCGCCGGCGGCGAGACCTTGCCCGGAAAGGCCGAGTCCGATGTCGACCGTAGTGGCGTGGGCCGAGGCGGTCGCGCTAGCCGTGGCGCTGCCGCGCGTGGTCAGCCGGTCGCCGCCGTCGCCGCCCGCCGCGACCGCGGTGTCGGCCGACGCGGTGTTTTCCGATGAGACGATCGCTGCTCCCGCGCTCACGCCGGTCGCGGAACCCGCGACCCCGACGATCACTCCGGTGCTGGACGACTGCGCGTGCCCGGTGCTGAGGAGCGGTCCCGCATAGTCGAGCGTGTCGTTTCCAAAGCCGAGATCGAGCGCGCGCGACCAGGCATGCGCGCGCGTGTCGGTGTGCGCGAGCGCGGCACCGACCGCCACGCCTTGGGAGATCCCGCCGATCCCGACATCGACTCCGACCAGGCTGGCATCGGCATCTACAGCGGCGACGATACTGCCGCTTCCGCTCACGTCGTCGTCGCCGTCGCCCGCGTCGAGCGCGACTGCAAATGCATCCGCATCGGTTTCGTCCGAAGCGAGCGCCGCGCCGACTCCGACGCCGTTCATCCCTCCGCCGATGCCGACCGAAATGCCGACCGAGTTGGCCTGCGACTGTGCCGTTCCGGTAAGCCTGCCGTCGATAACGGCACGATCGGCGCCGGCGCCGAGGGCGACCGGCGTCGCCCGCGCGACGGCATGCGTATCCGCCAGCACGCCGCTGACACCTACGCCTACGCCTTTCTGGAACGCGGAAATGCCCACCGCGATCGATGTCGAGGAAGCCTTTGCCGACGACTTGGCATCGAGCTGGCCGCTGCTGGCGAAGCTGTCGTTGCCGTCGCCGGTCGTGAGCAGCGATGCCAGCGCATTGGCGCCGTTGTCGACGAGCAGGAACGGCGCAGTCAGGTCGACGCCGGTTCCCACGAAGCCGATGCTGACACCCACGCCGGTGCGCGCGGAAGTGGCGTCCGCGCTTGCCGAAAGCGGTCCGTTGCCGATCGTGGCGGCCGGCCGGCCGGTGCCGGCAAGCGCCTGCTCGATCGTCGTGGCGGCCGCGGTAGCGGTCTGGTTGGCGCGCAGCACGGTGCCGGCGAGTGCGAACCCCTTCTGGCTGTCGATCGCCATTCCCACGTCGACGCCGACGGTGCCGACATCGGCAACGGCAACGGCGTTCAGCGCGCCCGAACTGTCGATCGTGTCACTCGCCGAAGTCGAGTGGATCGCCGCGGCATGCGCATCGGCTTCCACGGCCGCGTCGAGCAGTTCGCCCGAAGCAGTGAGCCCGGTCTGGCTCATCTGCAGCGAAACGGCGACATCGGTCGCGCGCGCCCGGGCGTCCGCCAGCGTGTCGATCGCGCCGCGATTGACGATGCTGTTCGAACCGCTGCCGCCGTCGATCCCGAACGCCTCGCTCTGCGCGCGCGTCCGCGAGAAGAGGAAGATCGTGTCGACCTTGAGTTCCTTCTTGCCCACCGACAGGCCCACCGACACCGTGGTCGATTTGGCCGCGCTGGCCGCCACGCTCGAAATCCTGCTCTTCGAACCCGTGGTGATGCTGTCGTTGCCGTCGCCGCCGGACAGGCCGGTGGCGCGCGAGAAGCCGCCGCTGCTGGTGTTGAATACGCCCAGACCAATGCTGACTTCGACCTCGTCATCGCTTGACCCGCTGCCGCCGCCCGCCGCACCGCCCGAGTCTCCCCCCGTGCCTCCGCCTCCGACATCCGACAGCCAGCCGAGGACGTCCGCGGTCACTGAAATGCTATTTGCCAAACCGGTGGTCAGCAGCGTGACCGCGCCGTTGTTGGTGATCCGGTCGTTCCCGCCTTCCCCGGCGATGCCGACACCATAGGCGGCGCCGGCGCTCGAAAAGTCGGTGAGCGAGGGGCCGAACATGCCGCCCAGCGTGCTGACCGGGCCGAGCGGATCTCCGAGCAGGCTGTTGATCGGCGCGGCGATGCTCACGGCGACGACCTTCGAATCGGCATAGGCTTGACCGAAGATCGAGCCACTGTTGGACAGTGTGTCCGCGCCGCCGAGGTCGCCGAGCCCGCCGCTGATGCCGGTCGCGCGCGCGATCGCGCCTTCGTTGGGTTCGTCGGGCAGCGTCGGAAAGTGGATGAGCGTAGCGATCGCATCGGACGAAATGCCGCCGTCCGACAGCGACACGTTGGTCGAGCGGTGCTGGGCGGCGGCGGCGACTTGTATCGTCCCGCTGTTCAGCGCTGTGTCCGAGCCGAAGCCGCCGTCGAGACCCAATGCGAGCGACGCCGCGCGCGACGAAAGATCGGCGCCGGGAACCAGAAACGACGGCGGAGAGAATTCGTTGGCGGATAGGGTGACGCCGACCTCCTTCACCGCAGAGGTGGCGGTAACGTTCGCCAAGCCGGCGTTGCGGATCGTGTCGTTGCCGCCGCCGCCCTGGATGCCGGCGGCCAGCGCGGTCGCCTGCACCACGTCCTGCGGCACGACGATGTCGACGCCGCGAATCGAGATACCGAGCAGTTCGCCGGTCGCATTGGCGTTGACGACCAGGGCGCCGGTCGCGCTGTTGTCGAGGCTCGGCGTGGTCGCGCCGCCGGCAAGTCCGACCGCCAGACTGCTCGCGGAGAGCAATTGCGTCGCGCCGCTGAGTGCGACCGGCGTCACCGTCACGTTCAATCGCCGCCCGGTGGCATTGGCGGCGACCGTGAGTCTGCCGGCGTTGACCAGCCGGTTCGCGCTGCCGGCATCCGTCAGCCCCACGCCAGACGCATGCACGGTCGATTCGATCGTCGGGGCGAAATTGTTGCTCGTGGGGATGGCGGCCGTCGTCACGTCGAGATCGGCCTGATCGGCGCCCGCCGTCGAGACCACGGTCAGCTTGCCGCCGTTGGTCAGCAGCGTTCCACGGCCGATGCCGCGCACGCCCGTCACTGACGCGCTGGTGGTCACCGGCGAAAAGAACAGCTTCGACAAAGTCTCGTCGCCGGGAAGCGTGGCG
>Ga0068859_100005177_pt1 | contig 13244 bp, 11 predicted proteins | sample KBSSwiS22_FD_66585 | JGI IMG/M metagenome (GOLD analysis project Ga0068859, IMG submission 66585) | Switchgrass rhizosphere microbial communities from Kellogg Biological Station, Michigan, USA - KBS Switchgrass S2-2 | ecosystem: Host-associated > Plants > Roots > Rhizosphere > Soil ... | reverse complement strand
GTAATCGGTAACAATTTGTCCCAAACCATGCCAAGCCTTTTGTTTAACACTAAAAAAACTGTGCTTTCCTGTTTTGTCATTGTAATTAATCTGATGTGCCATAAAATAAACCGTTTTTGATTTGTATACCGCTGGCGGTTGCCAGCGGTTTGATTAAAGGATAAAATTTAAAATGGTAAATCATCTTCTGCTTTCGTTGTTTCGGCAGGAGCTTCTACGGTTTTTGTTTCCACCGTTTTAGCACCGCCGTGCATCCTGATGCTGTTCACATGGAAGTTCAAACTGGCTTTAGGTTCGCCGTTCATGTTGGTGTACACATTCACACTGATGCGCCCGTCCATTTCAACAATAGTTCCTTTCTTAAGGAAAGGCGCAATGTTCGGGCTAATCCAGTAGGCACACTGGTAGTAGGTCACCACCTTTTTTATTTCCCTGCCTTTTGTCCTGTAGCTTTCATTAAGGGCTACACTAAAATTTACTACCTGTTTGTCGTCTTTAACAGTGGCTACAATTGCATCCCCTGTTAATCTTGCTGTCATTTGCATAACTTAAAAATTTAATTGTTAAAAAATATTTCAGGACAACTACATTTAAAACCAGTTCTGCCCCCTCAAAAACCCAAATTATTTTCGCCGTTTTCGGCTGTTTTGTGGAAGCTGCTGGTATTTATATGCAATCCCCCTGTACCCAACCAAGGGGGTTGCATAGAAATGCCTGCACTTAAAAAAGTGATTACGCCAGATTGCTCCCTGACCGTTAGGGATTGCAGCGGAAATCCGCCAAAGGAGATTAGAGCGTAAAGCCCGGCCCCGCCATAGCGGGGAAACGGCAAAAACTATTTAATTATAAAAGAAGCGTTCGAAAAGTTCGGGCATTCCATCCCCCGCCAGGAAATAACCCTGCCTGAACAATCTCACCAGTTCATTAAGGTGACGCACAGGATATACCGGTAAAGAGTAAACGAATTTTGACTGCAGCATATTTAAGTATGGTAAAATGACACCCTTAAAACAATTATCCTTTGCCATTTTACAAATGCGCTGTAAACCCGATACTTCATGTACCTTACCTGTTATTCCCAAACCCCCGACTATAAAATAATCTTCCAGTCCGTTTATCGGCGGAAGTTTGCCTGTGGCTATTAATATTCCCGTTGCAATGGCAAGATCCAAACAGTTGCCCCTGTATGGTATCCCGGGTTCGATATGAATTCGCAATTGCTTTGCGCCGTAGTCTAAATTACAATTGAGCAAGGCGAAATGTATCCTGGAAATGTTATCCTTTATCCGTTCTGTTGCTGCACCATATACCATTATACCTTTCCCTTCTTCGCACGCAATAGTTATAACAACACGCAGGGCTTTTATCCCGTCAATTGTTGCTGAAATTATTCTGGTTTCCATAGATTATATATTTTGTTTACTGAAATTATTTTTTGTTCTGCCTGATGTTCCGAACATGATGAAGGCTGTCATCCCGTTTGCAGGGCGTTTGCTAAAGAGTGGAATTTCATTAGGATCAAAACGAAAACCTTCAGGAAGTTCCCTTTCCATTTCCACGCAAAGTTTGAGTGTACAGCATTGTTCGAAAAGCTTGTTGCCCTTTTCATCCAACGTAATCTCGTTGCCATACACGACTTTATATTTCCAGTCAAATTTTTTCCTGCGGATATAATCTTCGGCTACAGTACGCCGTAAGTCAAGCTGTGCGGTATCATCAAAGCCTTCCGGTTTTATTTCGACCCAGAAAGCCTCGCCGGTAATTTTATGGCGGATGAGAAAATCCGGGACATACCTGCGAAAGCCCTCGCGGGAATAATCGGAGGTCTGCCGGGTCTTTGGGTTAAAGAAAACAGGGATCGTGGCCCGCAGGAATTCATAATCGTTTGCTATTGAGATCGCGAATTTTAATTCGGTAAGGGAATCGAAACGACAGCCCCAACAGGTAAAACCCAATGAGGGCTTATTATAGAATCTTGACATAGCACTGGATTTTAGCGGTCAAGGTTTTCGAGTGCAGTCGCTTTGATCTCTGTTACGTAGCGGATATGACCGTGCTGGTCGGCATAGGTACGGTAAATGATTGAACCCTGCACGAGTATCCTGCTGCCTTTGACGAAGTTGGCCTGCGCATATTGGGCGACCTGGTCCCAGGCCACTACGTCATGCCATGAAGAGGAATAATTTATGTTACCCTCTTTGTCCTTCCAGGAATGGTGCGTAGCCACACGGAGCGTGATCTTTTTGTCGCCGGTGGGTAGTGTTTTTTCTAAAAGATCCTTACCTACATAGCCGATGAGCTGTACTGAATTTGTTCTCATGATTCATAAATTTTTTAGTGATTGATTCGTGATTCGGGAACAAAACTATTACGTTGGCTAACGGATTGCAGAAAAGTGACCGTGTGTATCCGTATAAACTTTATGGAAACGTTTTTACACGGTTTTAATTTTTTTTATATTTGTATGACTCACTAAATTTCTGCCTGCTATGGAAAAATCTTTAGACAATTTTGAACAACCCATTGAAAAAAAAGATGAGTCGCCACTTTGTTTATGCGGTTGCGGGAAACATGTTGGGGAAGGGAGATCTCATAAAAAATACTTCAGTGACGGACACAAGAATCTTCACCACAACAGGTTAAAAAAGAAGAACCTGGATGAGATAAGACTGATTGATACCGAACTCAAAAAGAATCAAAAAATTTTAAAGGAGCTGCTGGATGAGAAGGAATTCCAAATTGTAACAAAAGGAGCGCTGCAGGCAAGGGGTTATAATTTTAAATACCACACCCATATCTTTACAAGCGCCACAGGCAATGATTTTTGTGTTTGTTATAATTATGCCTACCGTAAACTGGACAACGGAAAATATAAGATCATCGGGGAGTCTGAGAAAGGATCCTTAGCATAAATTAACCCTCACCGACTTTGACATGAAAGCATACTACAGGTGGGCTTTTAACTTATTATTGCTTCATCACGGGACATATAAAACAGCAAAAGGTTTTTACGTATACCCCATATGATGCATTCAGTCTGTTAATATAAATTGAAAAACGATGAAACTTGGCGACTGGTGACTATTTTACTTCCAGCCTGACAGAATACCTGGCTTTTTGTTGTTAACTTCACCAGGTTTTCAATAGGGTTTCGGTTCCAGGCTAACGGAATTTAATTCCCTGACAACGCCAGGCCCTTTTCGTTAGCAGTGGGTATAGAAGCCCAAACCCAACAAACATTTGAAATTATGACTGGCATAAAATACCAAATAATAAAACCCGACGACAACGAAAACATAGCACTTATTGCGGACTGGTATTTAAGCGAGTGGAACATTCCTGTTCAGACAACAATTGACAAAACAAAAAAACTTTCGGCTGACAATTATGAGTTTCAAGTTTTAATGACAGTTGACAACAACCCCATTGCAACCGGTGGACTTTACAACCACCTTGGACTGCTGGACAGAGAGCCCAAACTTAAAATTTACGAAAACTGGTTAGCTTTAGTTTACACAAAACCCAACATCAGAGGAAAGGGTTTCGGTGCACTACTTTGTAACCACATTCAGGACCATTCAAAAGACCTTGGATTGAGAGACATTTACCTATTTACTCATACAGCGGAAAATCTATACAGGCGACTTGGCTGGCAACAATTGGAACGACTTGCTTTGGGTGGCAAAGACATCGTTGTTATGAAAAAAGAATTGTAATAAGACTATGCAAAATCAAACGACATAGCATTGAACGAAAAAATGCCTGCCGCCAACAGCGCATTTAACGAGACAATCACGAGATTAAACGAACAAATAAAAAAAATAATGATGAAATATTTCACCCTGATCATCCTGCTCTTAAAAGTTTACAGTCGAATTGACCGATAATAAAAAAGCGGATCTAAGGCAAGAAATTCTGAAAATGGATAGCCTGCTTTTCAACGCAGTTTTTAATCATTGTGAGGGTAGCCGTTTTTCTGTCCAATTGTAAAAAAATCGCGGGTATTGATCACCTGACCAACAGAAGCAGAATAGTAGTTATTCGATAGACAATAGCTTCAATTATCTACTGAAATAATTTTTTTAAACCCTGATCTTTGTAGTGTTAATATCCAATCCAATAAAAACCAATTCGCCTTACGTGCCCCGTTACAATCCGATCCTAAAGAAAACCATCTACCTCTACAACTAACCCAATGTCTAAATCGTGAAAAACCTTCTTTCGAAGGTTTTTTTCATTATTTCTTTTGCATTGTGCCCTTTAGTGAAGGATCATTGCTAAATAGTTTTTAATTCTTTTATACTTTGTGTAATCATCTTTTGATGGCAAGGCAGTTCAAAAATCCAACTATCGGGAGATCCCCTGAAACACAGGGATGAACCAGCGATTAATACATCATTAACAGCTCTTATTAAATCGTGCCAATCAACAGCAGGCAAGGTATGGTATCGAAATCGTGAAATGTTATTTTTTACACATGTGATTGCCCGCCAAACTGCTGGTAAAGCTGGGTTAGCTGAACGATGTTATCTATTTTTAATTTTCCAAAAGCTCTTTTTTTGTAAGTTGCCGCTGTATTAGGCATGATGGCCATTTTATCTGAAATTTCTTTTACACTAATTCCTTCACGCAGGTATTCTATCAGGGTTATTTCTTTCAACGATAAAAAATCGAAGGGGTTTATTTTGGTGGCATCATAAGATTTATTAAGGGTAAAAATCAATGGTAGAAAATCGGCACTAATGTAAAATTCGCCTTCCAGAAATTTACACAGTGCGACCTGCAATTCGCTTTCAGGTGCTTTTTTATTAAGGAAACCATGTATTCCAAGTTGAAACAATTTCTTTGCATACAAGGAGCCGGGAAAAACGGTATATATCATCACATTTATTTCGGGATAGGAGGCTAATATATTTTCGATACACTCCGTTGCTATACCATCCGTTAAATGCAAATCTACCAGGCAATACTGTGGTTTTATTTTGTGTACGATTTTCATCAGACCTTCGCAACTGTCAGTTTCCTCAATTTCACAATCTCTATTGCAATTTTTTATCATTTGCTTTAGCCCTGTTATTATAATAGGATGGTCTTCTGCTATTAAAACTCTTTTTTTCATTGGTTAGTTTGGGGTTGTTGATAAGGGTTTATACAATTGTTTTAACAAAAGACAGGATAAAAACAGCTTTAAAAGGGATTGAAGTATTTATTCTACATGCCGGTTGGGCAGCCTTACTTTTTATTGCAATGGCTGCATTCTTTTTATATATAAAACCGCCATTGTCCCATTGCCATCTTTTACAGGCATTAAAGAAAGGCTCCCATTAATGAGCCGAAGCAACTCACTGGTTATTTTCAGACCAATGCCATAGCCTTGTAATAAATGGCCGCTTTCATTACTCATTTGAGCATAATCACCTTTAGTCATTACTTCAACCATTTCACTATTCATGCCTATACCGCTATCAGTAACTGTAATTTTATGCTCTCCCCCGGTTTCTGCGTATCCAATTTCGATACTACCATTTCTTGTATAATTGATGGCATTGCCCAGCAGATTTTGTAACGCCATAGCTATAATAAACTGGTCTGAATAAAATATAGTTCCACCAGGGATAGTATTCCGTACACTATTCTCTTTCTTTTTAGCAGCCAGTTCAAATAAAGCTATTTTTCCTTGTACCAGTTGATGAAGATTTACAGGCATCATAACCGGCTCGATCATTTTTTCATGAGTGCTTTTCATCCACGTTACAATATTATCCAGCAGGTTTTCAAGATTGTTGGTAGAAATTTTTAAATCAACCAAATCATTATGTGTTATGGGAGCCGGCTTTGTCTGATGGGTGAAGCCAGACAAAAACATATTGATGAACCGCAATGGAGAAGCTATATCATGCGACAATAAAAACAGCAAAGAGCTTTTTAATTCACTTTCTTTTTTAAGACTGGCCTCTGACTGTTTAATTTGGATATTTTGTAGCTCTAAAATATCCACTGTTTCTTTAAGTGCAATGGTTTTTTCGGTTACTAACCGCTTCAATTTTTCTTTTCTTTTGCGTATAGAATAAGTTACTGCTTTTACTATAGCCCAAATAAACAACAAAGCGGTTATAATACTTACAGGCCAGAACCAAACGTACTCAGATAACAATAACGGCACATTTATGGTAAGATTTATCTCTTTTAAATTATCCCCTTTTATTCCTCTCTTTCGAATTATTAACTGATGATTGCCACCCGGCAGGTTTTGTAAAACAATAGGTGCGGTATTATCTTTTTGCAATATCCATTTGCTTGTTGAATCATCGCCTGCCAGCCTGTATTCCACCAGTAAATTGTTTTCATCGCTCCAGTTGGGTGATGAAGTGTAGATACTTAATTTAAAACGATGTGTTTGTGTAAATATGGTTTGCACATCCGGCACTGCAACTTCGGTATCATTCAATAAGATTTTATCAATATAAACATCTGCATTGCAGCTACCTGTTTTTATACTATCCGGTTGAAACCAAACCAGTCCTTTCATGGAAGAGAAGGACCAGGTACTCCTGTTTACTGCTATTGCGCAGGGAAAACAACCGCCGTTAAATTCATTGGTTGGTAAACCATCAACATTGCTAAACCGGTGGTAATATATTTGAGATGTTTGTGGCCCGGCAACGTAATCATCAATCTCCCTTAAAGCTACTTTGAAAAGACCGCTATTACTGCTTATCCATATAAACCCACTTTTATCCTCCATAAAGCCATGAGCTGTTTCAAGATGGTTGTTTTTATCAAGGGGCAGCGGCGTTGCTTTATTTTGCGTTATGGCATATATGCCGTCGCCATACGTGCCGGCAAGCAGCAGCCCGGAAGAGGTTTTAAAAAGACTGCGTACAATCAACCCATTTAGTTTATCGTGTTCTGTTCGCCCTGATAATGTATTGTATTTATACAACCCGTCATAGGTACCGGTCCAGATGACCGAATCTGCCTCTTTAAGGATACATATGGGTTTTTTTTGGTGTTTCGCGGAATTAAAATCAATAAGTTTCTTTAATCCGCCATCTATTTTGTAATAAAACAAGGAACGCCATGATGCGACTAATAAAGAAGAAGAATCATTATTGGCAATAACAAAGACACCGTAGGAATCGGCATCTGGTATATGTATAGTTGTTTTAACCGTATTGGAGAAGGGATTAAAACATTTAAGATCCCCATTGCTGGAAAACCATATATTACTTTTAGCATCTGTGCAAAGCGTAGTTCTGTCGTATTCACCCAATTGTGTAATTGACTTTTGGTAGCCTTGTCCCAATTCCTGCATGTTCTGGGTAAGCACGGTATGGTGATTATTCACGGGCGCCTGTGCATAATAAATATTGTCTGTATAAGGAGATGAAATAATAGAAAATTGCTTTTTATGATACACATAAAATCCGTCGGATGCAGTACCAATAATAATATTCTGCCTTTTTTGAGTGTACATAATACGGGTGACGGCATAATCCGGCAGGTTGAAAAATAATTTTTCCAGGACCACCCTATTTTGCTTTACCGTAATATTATAAAGCTGTTTGCCTGAAATCCAAAAGGCGTCGCCTGTTTTCTCATTCCAGTATAATTTATCGGTAACGGCTGCTTTGTCAAGCCTGTAGTTTACAGCGGAACCCTGCTGCACTTTCTGAGCGATTAATTTTCCGGTTTCATCGTCAATCAAAAATAGATAACCTTTGGGATCACGCATGTACAGCAGCCCGTTATAAACAAAAAAATCGGCCTGGTACAAATTGGGTATCAGTATTTTTTTTTTTAGTTGCAGATCCCGTGAAAAAATCAACAGCCCTTCATTACTCCGTTGTGCAATAAGATTACCTCCTTTAAATATGTAGAATGCAAACCGATCTGATTTTTCATAGTTTTCGGGCACACTGGTTTTACAGATATTCAAAAAATCAACAATAGTGTATGCTAAAAAAGAATGGTATAAATTAAAGACTTTATTTGGAATTTCTGATAAAAACCGAAGGGATACAGCAGGGGCAGTTTCAATTATTTCATAAAGCATATAATCTTCGGTTAAACAATATAGTTTTCCATCTCCTGTCTTTATGAGTTGAGATACCCTGTCTTTTTTTAAAGCACTATTTTGAGTATTATAAGTTTTTGGGGTCATCCCGTCAAAACGAACCAGCCCGTTTTCAGTAGCTATCCACATATAGCCAGAACTGCTAAACACCATATCCCTTACTGAATTTTGCGGAAGGCCGTTTTCTCCATTAACATGAGTTTGAAGAAAGTAATTATCTTCCTGAGCGAAGGCATGTTTAGTAATGGTAAGCAGACAAATGAGAATAATAACCGATAGGTTTTTCATTAGGAGGCAATTTAATAAATATATCCCAAAAAAAAATGCCTGCTAAAGTGTATGCAAGCTGGATTAGCTAAAAAGCCAATGACTATTGAAGGTATTGCTAACCTTGCGCCAATTGAAGTGCCAAAAGAAAGAGGAAAACTATAAAAAGAAAGAAGCCGCTGAATAAGCTGTTTTTTATTGTGTTATCTTTCACCTCTTGCGGATGCTGATTTTTTCTACCTTTAATTAAAAATTTATATGAAATATACAGCCGTTTTATGCCTTCTCGTCCTGTTTACTTGCGGATGCAATCGTAATGAAGCAAGGACAGAACTTTTGAGCGAACAAAAAACCCTAAAGGATAGTACTAATAATATAAACGATAGAATAGGCGGCTACATTCAAAAAGGCATTTCTGACAGCGCAGAGGCTGAAAGGAAACAGCTTGGAGCCGTTTATGCCCGGTTAACAGCTATCCAAGCTTCAATGGATAGTCTTGATAAAATTAAACAATAGTTGCAGAATTTTCAAACTGATACACTACCAAAGTGTAAAACGATTTGGTAAATTGATTATGCGGCTAGGCCTATTATTTTAAAAGACTCTTTTTATTAGTCTAAAATCAAATAGGGCAATAGCTTTGGCTATCACCCTACCCGGTTTTGCTCAATCACCCTAATAAGGATGCACTCTTAGTTTTTCATTTATTAAGTTTGGTATCACTTAAAGAGATATTGTTTTTAACCCACGGAAGGGTATTCAAAACAAATCCGATAAGTAATAAAGCTTTATTGTTTCACCAGCTTTTGTGCCGGACTAATAAGGTTACCCTGGTCATCTGTTAGCTTTATATAATAAACCCCTTTAGAAATAAGTTTGTTACAGCTTATTTTAACAGCGTTGATTCCATTTATAACTGTAACAGGCGTATTTATTATAACCTGCCCAAGTGTGTTACTGACCAATACCTGTGCCCTGCCTTTGTAATCAACTTTAAAACTCAGCATTACAGCGGCATCATTATCTGTTACAGGATTGGGGTATAAATCCAGGTAATTAGTTTTTCCACTGCAATTAGTATGTACTACAATTACCTGGCTGTAACTCACTGCACCATTTTTATCCACCATTTTAAGACGATAGTAGGTGACGCCCGATGGCTGTGTGGTGTATTGGTACGTTTTACCATTCCCTGAACCTTGTGCTTCTACCCTGCTAACAAATCCATAGCTAACTGCATCTGTGCTTTGTTCAATTTCAAAATGACTGGTATTAACTTCGTTTTCGGTTACCCACTGCAGTTGGCTATTGCAATTTTGTTCAACTGCAGTAAAACTTAATAAATGTAAGGGAAGATATACCGGGGCATTAAGACAATTTGTTGAGAGGACATCGCCAAAATTGGATGAACCTCCATTAACAGCAGTCGCATTTGTGCCATTGTAAAATGGATTTGCATAATCAGTAAGGTCACCCAGGGTATTTGCCTGGTAATAAAAAAACGCATTACCCATGGCACCCCCATTAGCTAAATTAGCCATGCATTCGTTTGGGGTGGTAGTACAACCCGAAGTGCAGCCATTAAATTGAACACTCAGCATCAACTGTTCGGTACCGGCTGTATAAGTTGTTGTTGCGGGGGCTGTACCAGTCAAATTAAAAGCATATACGTAATAACTTACACCACCAACAGTCTCAAGACTTACGGTCATTTGCATACCGGTAAGCCCGGAATTATTAGTTAAAATCGTAGGCTGTAAACCGCTAATTGCCGTTACAGCACCCGTGGTAGCCACGGGGCCGGTTGCGCCTAAGGGAGATGGGGCCGGTGTTGCTGTAGCAGGTATTAAAATAGCAAAAAGCATTGCATCATTAGCCTGGGTAAAAGAAGCTGAAGGCTTAATATATATATCTACCGTTCTTGGCGTTACACCCGGCTTAATTGTTGCCTGCATTGTTTGAGCAACAGATACCAGTGACCCCAACAGCAAAACGCAGAAAATAATTATAAAGTTTTTCATAATCTAAATTTTATTTTGTTATTCAATTTTTCCTCTTATTCTTTAATAAATTTCCGGTGACCATTGGGTTAAACAAAGGTTCAACCCAATGGAAGCCTGAATCATTTTCTTAAAGCGGCACCTGATCTGTTAATATCAATACAGTAGAACCTCCCAAAACAATATTTAATAAGAAATTTTGGTCATTTCCCGGTCCGTTCCATTTGATAACGCCATCCATATTCAAATCTGAGTTATCATACTGTCCTGTTAATATCAGGGTAGACAAACCACCTAATTTAATGGTCAGCACTTCATTTTGATCATTTAAAGGCCCATTAAACCTTACGTCTGCGTTGTAATTGGCATTACCTCCTCTTAGCGCAAATTGACCGCCGCTTAAGGCCACCATTGGTGTTGTGCCATAAGCCTGTGTTTGTGCCGTTGTAAAGTCGTATAAAGCAGAAGAACCGTTAAGTGCTACCGGTAAGGCACTCATTATTCCTAAATGATTACGATGGCGGATCACAATGTAATAGTTGCCAGCCAATGCTCCTTTTATGGTGAGCGGAGTAACAAAGCCTGCGGTTGTATCAACAATAGTTCCGTCATTTAATAAAATACCTGCGCGTGCGGATACTTTGGTAGCACCTGCCGTACCACTCCTTACTTCAACATATACCCAATCCACTGCATTGGCTGGTAAAGCATCAATAGTTTCAGTGCCCGGGTATTCCTTGTTAGTTCCTGAATAAGTGCCACTGCTATATGGTTGTGACAAAGGCACAAGGTTATTTGCACGCAACTTATTGTACATGGTTGCTCCACCGCTATATGAACCCTGCAGGAAAATTTTGGTTTGTACTGTTATCACTTTTTCTAAAACACCTATTTTAAATAATCCTGTACTACCGCCAAAAATCACATTATCAAATGTTGCCACATTGCCGGCAATGCTGGTAGCAATAACAGCAACATCATATATCCCGTCATTATTATTATCTATCAGCAAAGCATAATCGCTGGCGGTTGTACTGGTGGCAGGTGTTGCTAAATTAAGGTCAACCATTACCTGTACAGCACCAACATTATTGGTATTCTGGTATTTCCAGGTTCTGGCCAGTGCATCACCAGCCCATACTCCGGCTACTTGTGCAGGAACTGTGGTAGTAAAAGAAGCGCTGTCATGACCCCAGATCAAAAAACTCTTATCTGCTGCAAAACTTCCGGTATTTAATAAATTGGTAGCCACTATTGTTCCCAATCCTATTGTTGTCTGAACGCCTTGTCCCGACTGATTGGTACTTTGCTTTTGCAACATGTCACTACACCTGTCTATCCCTATTCCCGTAATAGCATTCTTATACGTTGCATTTGCCGTCCATGTTACCGATCCGTCACTGGCTACATAATCAGAGTCTTTACTAATACCCCATTTTACAGCCAGGTATGACTCAATCCTTTGTTTTTCGGGGTCAGTCAGGTTTCGATTGTAAAGAATAAATTCTGCCATATTACCATCAAAAGGATTGGTTGCAGCCGTAGATTCTCCTATTCTGAGGAAAGTTGTTCCACTATTGGCTACCGTCTGCGTAAAATTGGCTGCCTGCAATCCGTTTACCCTTATAAAAGAAGCATTTGCAGTTGCCAGGTTATATTGTGTACCCAGCATCAATCCCCTGCCAGCTATATTACCTCCGGTATAAGCCGTAACAGGGTTATTGGAGTACTGGGTTTGACAGAGAAAACGGGAAGTAGTAGTCGTACCATTGCCCCACAGGGTTCTTGTAAGCGTATTAACATCAGGTTTATACACTACATAAGCTGTTATATTCGGGTTGGTCGCTGAATTAATATTTACATTGGAAAAATCCATATAAGATGAAGCAAAATCAAGCGAAGGATTGAAGTTAAGGCCATTACTGTTGAAAGCTGGTTCACTTCCAACGGGCGCCAGCGCATTGTTAGTATTCAAACTTTGTTCATCCCATTCGGTTACCAATGCACCATTGAATACTATTCCATCATCAGCTTTTACCCAGGTCATCAGGTTGCCACTTACCGTAGCAGGCACTTCCACCTTTTTACCAATTATTGTAAAGAACTGACCAGAAGTAAAACTTACATTGTTGAATTTGGCTATCCCATTGGTCAGTGATGTTGCTGGTACTAACAAGGTCACCACAGCACCAAATGTGCTGCTGTTATTAATAGCAAGATAGATATCAGCTGCCAATCCCATATTCAATCCGCTGAGATTAAAACTTATTTCCAGAGGATTTACAGTACCCGTTTGTTGTACCATAAATGTCTTGCTTAACCGCCTGACAGGAACACAGGCTGAAACTCCGGGTATCGTAAACCCGGTAGCATCTGCTATAACAGCGGAAGCAGCAATACCCGGCACATTATCATCAGCCCATAACAAATAACTTTTATCGGCCGGAAAAATGCCAGTATTGGTTAGATTATCAGGTGCCAAAGCGTCCAATGCGATGGTAACATAACCCGGACTGGTGGTATCCTGGTTGCTGCTTTGATTTTGTAATAAACCGGAGCAATCATCGCGGCCAATACCGGTAATGCGATATTTATATGCAGCAGAAGGTGTCCAGATAACTGTACTGTCGGAAGCCCGGTAAGCCGAATCGCCGCCCCCATGGGTAATACCGTATTTTATACCAAGGTAAGAATAGATCTTATTTAAGTTACCCGCATTAAGTATTGTATCATACATGATCACTTCACCGATATAACCATTAAATGCATCGCCGGCTGTTGCAGCCCTGTTGCCAATACGCATATTGGTCGCTGTAAAGCCAGAGACATTTACCGGCGTACCGTCTGCAACCCCATTGGCATAAATACTATTCACAAAAGTTGCTGACCGGGTAGCTGTT
>Ga0068859_100005175_pt1 | contig 13246 bp, 10 predicted proteins | sample KBSSwiS22_FD_66585 | JGI IMG/M metagenome (GOLD analysis project Ga0068859, IMG submission 66585) | Switchgrass rhizosphere microbial communities from Kellogg Biological Station, Michigan, USA - KBS Switchgrass S2-2 | ecosystem: Host-associated > Plants > Roots > Rhizosphere > Soil ... | reverse complement strand
GGCCACCAGTCGCTCCACGGTCGACGACCAGTACCAGCCCGAGTAGTGCCGCTGGCCCTTCCGCCATCGGAACTCCCGGACCGGCAGTCCACCGACGACCTCGTCCGCGGTCAGCCGCTCCAGCGTTGTGTCGACGACGGCGCCGTCGGAGGCACGGTATCGCACCCGCACCCGCACCCGGCGAGTCCGCAGCCCAAGATCGGTCGACATGCCCGCCGATCTTCCCGATCTGACCCGACGACCGGCGCGCGACGCGCCGGCCGGTTTCTCACCTACCTGTCGGAGACGACATCGAGACGACATCTCATCCGAGAAACCGACAGACGATTTGAGAACCTACACGCGATGTAGGTTCTCGTCTCTCCTGTCGTGGAGACCCCTGCGTTCCAAGCATCTTGCCGCCAGTCTCATCGGTCTGTCGTCCGGGTTCTCTCGGAGACCTGCCGTATCCCTCGGAGGCGCCGTTGTGTTGGCCATAGGCGGTCGGACTGACCAGCGGGGCCCGATCGAGTGATGTGTGGTCGTGGTGCCCCCGTCCACCGGCTTCGGCCTCGGAGCTCGCCGGCTTCCGGTTCCAGCCGGACGTCACCGTACTGGCGGTGCGCGGCTGTGATCGATGTGCGAGCTGAAGCGGCTTCGCTCTGCCCAGGTGATCGGTTCGGGCCACGCGTTGTCCGGAACATCTGCCGCGACCACGACGAACTTACCTCCGACACCGATCCCCACCGCCGGCTCACGGTCGCCTGCGCCGAGCTCGATCGGGCCGTCTGAAACGGCATAAACCTAAACCGTCGTAGCTCGCACCGCATCCACGCAGCTGCGCCGGTCCACGCACCGTCGCAGCTGGCGCTACCGCGTCGGGGCAGGCCCGGCAGAACGTTACCATGTACCGTCGGCCGGCCATGGACCATAAAGCTACTAGGATATCGGGCGGCGTCCACGCCAGGTGAGCTGTAGACGTGAGAGGAGGGCACGGCGGTGCTCCTGATTCCTGAGCGCACCGTCGACTCGATGTTCGCGATCGAGGTCGCCCAACTCGTGCCGCACGCGCTGGTGTGGTCTCCCACCAACACCAGGGGCGCCTTCGATCACGAGATCCCCTGGCCGGGAGTGCGCGCGATGCTTTTCGAGTGCAAAGGAACGAAGACAGAACCTGCCGGAGACCCGGAAAAACCATGGAAATCGCCCATCAACCGCGCCCAGTTACAAGAGTATCTACACCAGAAGCTGCCGGTCCTTTACATATTGCCCGTCAAGCCGATCGATCCCGATAGGCCGTGGATCAGACGTGCCGGACCTGGGCGCAGCTCGAGTAACTGGTGCGAAGCCTGCCATAGCCCATCGTCTCGCCGATGGGCCGGCATGAGCCAGACTGTGCAACATGCGCCCTTTCACCTACGATTCCAGCCCTGGTTCGCGCACTGGTGCTGGGTCGTCCCGGCCGCGAACCTCAACTCCTACTTACTCGAGCAACATATACGCGGTGACGTCCCAGCCATCTCCACAGCAAACCGTATTCCCGGCGCCGTCCGTCTTTGCCGCTTCCTCGCCGACGTTCGCTACGGTCAGCTTGATCTCATCGACATCTCACTGAATCCTGCACTGCTGGCAGGGTCATTGCGTCAGGTGCGCTGGCCCGCAGCCGGTTCGGCCGCATCGGATGAAGTCTCGGACGTCGACGAGGAGGCAACTATTTTTCAGGTCGTTTTCGTCCCCGAGCCTCCCGCCACGGCCGGCACACGGTAGGACGCTGGCTGGCCGACCATTCGGGTGGAGCAAGGCCCGATTCCGCCCGCCCTTGCTCGGTTCATCCGAGCCGACAGCTTCCCGCCTGAGCGCCCAGAGGGGCCATGCAGATCAAGCTGGGTCCCCGGCCGAGCATGCTGATGATCTCCTTGAGCAAGGAAAAAATACCTCAGATGTCGACTTCAAGCGCCGCTGTTCAATTATGGCCCAATATGTACATAGGGCAGCCAAAATTCCGGCCGGTGCGGATAGCGGTCGCGCACTTGCCGCACTGCGTCGCTCAGGGCGCGTGCGATATGACGACCGTCTCGGCCGTACTCGTCAAGTGCGGCATAGAAACGCTCGGCAGTCTGCGCGGCGACCGCGTCTACGACCGGCCACAGGGTCCCAATTACATGGCGCGATCCAGCGAGTTGCAATGCCGAGGCGAGATGCACTGGTTCGTCGGACATGGAGAGGCCAGCAAACGCTGTCTCGCAGGCGGACAGAACCACCAGTTCCTTGGGTCCGAGGTTCCGACGCAGAATGTCGGACACCGTGAGCCGCCCATCGGCGAGGAGCAGGCCACTAGCAGACGGGTCGGTTAGATCGGTCGTGCCGTGGCAGGCAAGGTGCACAACCTCATTGTGTGCCATTGCATCAAGCACTGACGCTCGTGTGGCGGCGTTACCTATCAAAGAGCGTATGTTCTCTGGAAATCGTTCGCCAAGCATCTCGATCTCCCGCACGGTTTCGGGCAGGTCTGCCGCGCCAGGAGTCTGCGTCATGCCAACGGCGAGTAGCTTCGCTCCAGCTAGCGCTGTTGCTGGACGTGCTCGGACCTCCAGCAACGCCCGCAGAGTCGGGGTGTAGGAGGAGACGACAAGGTTGGGGACCGACCGCTCGGCGCTCTCCTCGTGACCGGCCGCGTGCAGCGGCAGCGCTACTAGATCGCCAGCGGGACACCACCACAGACGTACCGATTCACTGCTGCCATTTCGGTCGGCCAGTCCAAGGTGGGTCAGCACGGGTTCGGCGATCGCGTCCCAAAGCCACGTCAGGATCGACCAAAGGTGAGTACTGACGTCTCCACCGGCGGAAAGGGCTGTGAGAAATTCTCTAGTCATCGCCCGAACCCGTCCCGGCGTGACGTTTGCCAACCGTACGATCTGCACCGTATTATCGGTGACCAGCAGGGCGTCCGACCGGTATTGACTTACGTTAATCAGGACCACCGGGCCGTCGGCTCCGGCAGCGAGCAGTTCCTCTGCGCGAGGTGGCCGCAGGAATTTCTCGAAACCTGGGAGGCCGCGGACCTGTCTCACAATTTCGTCCCATTCGTGCGCGAGTTGCATCCGCTGGTCGATGTCCCCAGAGAGCGCGCGGCTATCGTTAGAGAACTGGGCATCAGGCGCCAGCGCGTTCAGTGCATTCCTGATATCGGAAAGCCTGCTGGCGAGCGCAGGGTATGCCACATCGAGGTGGGAGAGGTCCGATCGCAGTTGGAGCTCTTGATCGAGCAGCAGTCCGTGACCCTGTTCCCACAGTTCCAGCGCCAAGAGCGGCTTTCCGCCGTGTAGGGCGCTGGCGACTGCGTCCGCCGTCAATCCGGGAAGTACTCCGGATAGCCGGAATGCCCTGTCCCGATTGGTGACCTCTCGGGTGGCCAGTAGCGGCAACAGGTTGATCGCGGTCGTGAACCCGGCCAGTGCATCCGCAAAGTCACCGATTTCGGCGGCCGATTGCGCCCAGGTCTGCGCGGCTGCTACCCGGGCTGCCGGCCGACTGACAATATGCTGGGCGGCTTCGCGCAGCAGGGCAGTGGCCGTATCGCGCTGTCCCGCCTGCAGCAGCGTCGAAGCCAATGCTGTGAGTCGATCGGCTCGGTCGGGGTGGTCGTCCGCAGTGTGATCGACCGCCGCAGCGGCGGCGGCGATGGCTTCATCAAGATCAATGCTTTGACCAGCACTTTTTGGGCCCGCGGCGGTTAGGGCCTCGGCGGAGCTGCCCTCCTGAACAGTCACGTCGTAGCGGGCCCGCAAGGCCATCGCGAGGTTCGACAGATAGCGGCTACGGTCAGGATCGCTCGGCGCCGTCGCCGCCACTGATCGGCGTGCGGTCTCCACAGCCGCGTCGAGCTCGTCGACATTGCCCGTGATCTGAGAGCGGACCCGGAGGACGCCGGCGAGGTTCGACAGGCAGCGACTATGAGCGGGGTCACCCGGCGCCGTCAGGGCGACGGCCTCACGAGCGGCGTCAACTGCCTGGTCCAGGTCGCTGACCCGGCCGACAGCGTCGTAACGAGCGCGCAGGGCAACAGCAAGATTGGACAGGTACTGGCCGCGGTAATGCCCCGGCGCGGCGTCGCCCACAGCGGCACGCATCAAGCTGACCGCTTCGTCCAAGTCGTCCAGGCGACGGTCGCGACGGAATCTACTCAGTAGGCTCAAACTGAGGTTCATTGCGACGGCGGGAACGAGTAGACCCTTTTCGGCCGAGAGCGCCACCGCGGCTCGGCCGACCATAGTCGCCTCGTCGAGATCCGATACCAGTCCATGAGAATCATACCGGTCACGGAGCATGAGGCTCAGGTTGGACAGATGGGTAATTCGCGCGGAATGGTCCAGATCTGCGAGCCTAGCTGAAAGTCGGGCCAGCACGATCGCCTCGTCCAGCGCCGATGCGTCGCCGGTCTGCCGATACCAGTCGTGCCGATCTACGGCCAGCCGGTGACGAAGCTCGGCTGCAAGTGCCGCAGCTCGAGGGTCGGCGTCCGAGAAGGCTTGCCGAGTGTTATCCAAAAAGGCAATCGCAGCGCGCAACACCTCCGGGTCCTGGCTTTCCTGATACTCGGCGAACAAATCATCACAGAGTTCCAGCCGTCGCAAGACTTCCAGATTAGTTCCGCTGTGATCCTGCTGCGGACGGAGTAGTCGGCGAACTGGCAGAGGGGTGAGATCTACGTGCGCGTGACTGAGCTGGGCGAACAGTCTGAGTGCCTGGTCTAGGTCCCGTTCGTCGTCCGGCGCAGGCAACAACAGCGCCCTGTACCAGTGCAATTGGCCGATGGCGGCCAGCGCGACATCACGGATATCGTCACTCGTCTCGACGAGTTCAGCGAGCCGGTGAGCGACGTCGAGAGGCTCCAGCGCGAGCACTACCGCAGGATCCCGGCTCGTCGTGTAGTCCGCCAGTACCCGGCGCAGCGCGTCAAGCAGATCGTTCGCCGTCACTGGCGGTTCCAGTAACGTAGCAGCGGACTCACACCCGACTGGTGATAGGGCAGTCGCCCTCAGGCTGGGACTGGCGAACGCCATCACGGCTGGCCCGAAGCTGCTCGACGTCGGCTTCGACTTCCGCGACGACGGAGTCTAGATCTTCGAACTTGACGGAGGCGTTAGCGGGTTCGAGCCCATAGCCACGGCGTAGCGCCTCGAGCTTGAGGTCGCTGAGGCGGTTCTTGAGTTCAAGCAACCGGACCAGGGCTGGGTTCTCAGCGGTACCTGGCGTTCCCATCGAGTCCGTCATGGCCTAGCGCTCCCCGTTCAGATCACGCCGCAGGCGTCCGAGCGCCCGGCTGATGTGGTAGTCGACGGCACGCAGGGAGATTCCTAGCTTTTGCGCGATCTTTTCCCTCGAATAGTCACGCACGAACCGATACAACATCACCTCGTCTTCAGGTGGCGGGAGCTGCCGGAGGGCGATCAACCACGTACGGCTCTCCCACTCATCGATGGAGCGCCCTGAAATCCTTTCCCGAGCCTGCTCTCGATCCGGCCGGAGTCGTTCACGCTCGAATATATTCTGCGCGGCCCGCTTCGCCACTGTGAAGAGCCAGGCATACGGGTCGTAACCGGCGAGTCGTTCGGGTTTCTCGTACGCCTTTAGGAAGGTCGACTGGACCACGTCCTCGGCAAGCGGCCGATCTCCAGCGCAGTATCGGCAGACCGCGTCGACCAGCGGGTCGTGGTAGGCGAGGTAGAGCTCGGTGAAATCGAAATGAGATGGTGGCGAGTCTGCAGGAGACAGTTGCTCATCTATCACCGTGCCTTGTACCGAATCGCCCGCCTCGTTGGCGACGGTTTGACTAGGGTCGAGACTCGCCTCGACGAGATCCATTCCGGCCGCACTCCGGAAGGTAAGCGGCATGCCTTCGGCGTCCAGTTGGAGGGACGCGTTCAAGTCCGCGACCGAGGGCGTCTCCGGTTCCACGGCAGTGACCTCGTCTGGGTCCTGTGGGACACCTGGTACGGTATTCTCCATACCGCTAATCCCCCTGCTCCGTTTCGGGTGCGCCCGAAGAAGCGCGACGCCGAATCACAAGTTCGCTGCCACAGGCTGCAGAATGCCACAGCTCCGAATCGGGCCCTAGCTCCAAACTGGCCATCTTCCGCTGCTCCCTAGCAATCTTCACCAAGGTGCGGTCTCGTCCCCACCGCTCGATCAGCCTGGCGACCCTGGTTCGGGCCAGCAGTGAGGTGATCACCGTGGCCAAGGCCACGATACCAACGGCCCAGTCGGGAAGCGACGTGAGATCAACTGCCATGGACCCTCTTGCCTCCTACATCGACCTCTCCTCGGCCTGTAGTCATCTGGCGCGGGCAGAACGCGCAAGATCTGTGTCTTAGCGTCTCGGAGGACCAGCCGCCCCGATGCCGAGAGTCCGCTGCGCCCAGAGTCTCAGGTCCACCCGTAGCCGGGCCGGAGCTGTGGGTGCGCGGATTCGTAACCGCTCCAAAACCGGCCCGGTTCGTCCTGAACCGCCCCGGCGTGTCCGGAGGCTCCAGACACGCCGGGGCGGTTCACAGCGGATCAGGTGGACGCGCGCACCCAACTGCTTGGGTGGCCCGAAGCCCGCGGACCCGCTGCGCCGCGTCGACGTCGTCCTGTGGGCCTGGGACGACGAGCGACATGGGATCAAGGTCGCGTTGCTTCCCCGCGTCGTCCCCTCGCCCACGGCGCGCGGGCGGGGTAGGTGTCACGCGGCGCCGCCACCGGGGATCGGTTCTTGCCAGGTCAGGCCGACCGCCAAGCCGACAGCGCGTCGATCGATGCTCTCGTCGGGTCGATCTTTGAACTGGCGGGCAGGCCCGCCGGCACCAGTTCATTCCAGGGGTCGCTGGTTCCCTCGGTGATCTGGGAGCGGCAGGTGTGGAGAAGTTCGTTGGTGATGTTCTGACCGGCTGCCGTGAGGCTGTAGGTAGCGTCCTGGTCCTCGGAGTCAGGTTCAACAAGCGGGACGCGGAACCGGGTCTCAAAGTGGCGGATGCGTCTCAGCCCGGACCACTCCTCGCCGTGGGCACGCGCGCTCCGGATGAGGTCATTGCCCGACGGTCGGGGACGAGGTTCTCCCAGGAGAAACTTCGGCAGAACGTAGACGAGCGTCTCCAAGAGCCGGTCGTCATAGGGATCCTCGAGGACCTCCCGCCAAAGTGCGTCATATTGAGCACCCGCTGTGCCTGTCTCTGGCAACCGTTCCGGGCTCACCCATCCGGGGAGACGACGCTGCAGGTCAGGCGGCGGGCATCGCCAGCCGGCACCGTCGGGCCCGCCGCCTGGTTCGGGCTGCCAGCTGATCGGCTCGTCGAGCCGATCGCGCAGAAGGAGACGCTCGGCCTCCTCGTCCAGGTAGTGGACAAGATCGACGGCCTCATGGCCGTGGAACGCGGCGTACGCGGTCCGGTCTGCGGGGTCGTTCGGTGTGAGGCGGCCGGGATGCAGTCGGACGTCTCCGCCTGTCAGCCGCTCCCAGAGCCACATCGTCGCGTAACGGCGTCGCCGGGTCGTCGCGACCAGGCCGCTTCGCCGGCACGCGGCGTTGAACCTGCCTTCGTCGACTTCCTCAAGGTCGCGGAAGAGTCGGCGCCGACGTGCATAGTCGATGGGCGGAGGTTGAGCCATCAACGCGTCGGCCAGCCTGTCGAGCATCGCGAGCACGGTGGCGGTGTGGCCCGCACGTTCGATCCGCGCCCAGACTGCGCGGACGGTGGAGGCCAGGTGGTCTGGTAGAGCGAGCCCGATCGCGATCTTGCGCCACGAGAGGAACGAGCCGATGCGCACGATCGCGATCGACATCGCCGCCGGGAACGCGGGGGTGTCCTTGCGCGTCGGGCGTGGGAGCACGGCGATCACGGACGGCCAGAGGCGGTGGGGGACCAGTCGCGCTGGCACCTGGTGCAGGTGGCCGGTCAGGTGTGGCCAGGTATAGCTGCTGTTCGACGGGTCAATCGACGTGCTCGGCCACCGCGGGATCGGATTCGAGGTGCGGAAGGAGAGACGAGAGCTGATCCTCATGACAGGGGTTCGGTGCCGCAGGACGAGCATGTTGTAGAGCGGAGCGCCCCGGTCCTCGGGTCCCTGCCCCCAGGGCACCAACTCGGACTGGTCGATGTCGCCGAGCTGGCGGCTGAGATCAGGGAGAAGCCAGTCTGCGGCTTCCACGGCCCGGTCCAGGGTCGGGGCGGAGAGGCAGTCGAGAGCCGCCGTCGCGGCGAGGCCAAAGGAGACGGGGCTCTCCAGCCTCGACAATCGCGCTGGCATCGACTGGCCTCGGCCGGGCCCGTCAACGACAAGCCCTCGACCGAGTCGCCTGCGCGGGGCAAGAAAACGGATCGGGACGTTCGGCAGATCAGCGAGCCGGGCAGCCGCTTGCCGCATGAGGGCGCTGATCCCATCCAGGGCCACGTCCAGCGGCACGTAGAGACCAACGAGCACCACCGTTTCAGGAAGTGGACCCGGCCCGTCCAGCGCCAGCATCATGTTGATCTCCCGCTGGGCTCGGAGCACCGGATGCTCGGCTGGGAGGTGCTGTGTTCTGGCAGACGTCAGGTCGGCGCCACATCGAGGCCGTGTCCGGGTCGCAGCGGTCGCCTCCCGATCTTTCTGCCAGCACAGAGCCGCGCCCGGTACCTGGTCCCAGCGGTTCTCGCCCGTCCTTGGAATCCCACCGCACCGAGGGCACGCCGCCGCGAGAAGCGCTCCGTGGTCGACGCAGGCGAACGCCCACGACAGCGACCAAGCGAGACGCCAGCGGCCGTTTGTTTCCGCGAGGCATTGTGGGCAGTAGCGGGCGCCGGATGCGCGTGCCCAGCGCTGCCAGCGGCTTGGTGGGAGGCCGCGGACGGGACGCGTCGCGAGGTCGAGCGTCACGTACCGGTCCAGAACGGCCGCGTCGAGGCGGCCGGTGGGCAGTCCGGTCTGGCCTTCGATTCGGCGCAGAATCTGGGGGTCGAGGTCGACCAGGAGCCCGCGCGGGGTACGCGGCACGGTCAGGCCCAAGACGGGCAGCAACTGCCGGACGGTCACTCCGTTGCGCGCGGCCAGCGCCTCGACGAAGCTCTCCAGGCTTTCCCCAGCCGTGATCTGGACACGTAGCGGCAGGGTCCGCGCGCCGCCGGTCGGCAGCTCATGAGGCATGGGCCTGCGGTGGGCGGCGGGGAGCCGGGTCGGTGGTCAGCCGGCCGCGCGCGAACGCTGCCGCGAGTTGCTTGCGGGCCTGCTCGGAGGCCTCGTCGATCCGCACTCCGTCGAGCACGTCGCGGCTCAGCCGCTCGGTGCGGGAGCGGATCGCGCGCAGGCACCCCCTGGTGATCAGCGTGATGAACGACCCGATGTGCCCGGTCGTTCGCTCGAACAGGTAGTCAGAAAGCTCGATGAGCATCCCGGGGCGGCTGTCCGCGAGGACGAGCTCGCGCTCCGTCGTCTTCAGCAGTCCTCGCCAGTTCAGGCGGCCTTCGCCGGTCGTGATCTCGAATGGGGGTACTTCGAGCCTTGTCCAGCGGCGTGCCGTCTGGGCCAGCACGGCGTTCTTCCCGGTCATGCCCTCGGCGAAGAACCCGCGTTCGGCGAGGCCGACTCCGACGTAAATGAACGTGACGGGGAGTTCGTTGGCCAGCCACTTCAGGTGGTTCGAGACGTCGAGTCCGTCCTTGCGGTGCGGGTCGACAAAGTGCACGTCGTCGATGATCCCGATCCGGGTCTCGCAGCTCAGGACGCAGTCGACCGCGTGGCTCGCGAGTTGGGCCGCGTTGCCCTTGGCGGTCCCCGGGTGGCCGTAGAACTCGCAGATCATCCGGTTCAGCGTGCGCAGTGTCGTGTTGGACGTCAGGCCGACCCGGAACACCGGGATCCGTTCGTTGCCCGCGTCGGTCAGCGAACCTCGACGGCGGGTCTCACCGCGGTCGAACTCGCGGGCGAAGGCGCTGGCGATCGTGGTCTTACCCAGGCCCGGCAGCGCGTCGATCACTGCGGCGCCGCGGATCCGGTCGGGGTCCTGGCGGTTCGTCATCACGATCTGGTCGAGTTCGTCATGGACGGCGGTCAGCTGCGGCGTGCGCAGGATCCCGAAGTTGGCGTGCCAGTCATGACGGCGCTCGTCGTACTCGTCCCGGGCACTGTCCCCGAGCGCGGCGAGCTGGGCGAGGCCGAGCCGTTCGGGTGCCTCTCGGGCCGGGGTGTCGACGTAGCGGCGCCAGCCCTCCTTGCGCGACATGCTGTACAGGGCGCTCAACGCATGACCTCGAACGCATCGGCGTAGAAGTCCTCGTCAGGAGCGTCGAAGATCTCCTCGGCGCCGTCGTCATCGCTCGGCAGATTGACCTCCGGCAGGGCCGGGCCCAGGTCCGGTTCTTCGGTGTTGGCGAGCGTCACCAGCGTTGGCAATCCCGTCACCGATTCGGCGGTGGTTTCGGGTGTCGGCAGCGCCTGGCGCTCGGCCGCGAGGCGCACCGCCATCCGTCGCTCGCGCCGGTCGGAGACCATCCCGGTGTCCCAGCGGGCCAGCAGTTCGGACAGGGCGGCTCCGGCGTCCGGCCAGCGATCGTCGGCGCGGAGCGCGAGGCGTCGCGCGTGCTGCGCCGCGTCGGCGCTGAACGGAGTGCCGAGGCCAGGGGCATGCTCCCAGACCAGGCGGTGCCAGCGGTTGTCCGCGGGGTCCTGGAAGTACGCGTAGCGCACGTCGTCCGGGTTCACTCGGATCGGCCATTTTCCGGCATAGACGCCGCCATACGGGCTGTCGCTGTTGCGGTAGAGGTCCAGCGCCGGGCCGTTGTACCGCAACCCCCCGACCTCGACGCCATAGTGCTGGATGCTGCGGGAATGGACCGGCAGGAAGTCGTAGACGAGATCCGGCGACCGGGGAACGCGGAGCAGCCCCGCCTTCGCGACGCCGATCTCGTACATCTCGTTCGGGGAGACGCCGAGCCCCGGCATCTCCGGGATCACCAGTCCCTCGTGCCTGGTCCGGTGGTAGATCAGCGCCACCCACTCGCGGATCACGTCCTCCAACTCGTGGAGGTAGAGGAACGCGGCGTCCTCGACACGGTCGCCGCGGCTGTAGACGTCCGGCCCCTTGTAGGCGGGCAGGTGCTGGATCAGCCCCTCACGCAAGGTACGGAAGAAGCGCTCGACGGTCGGCTTGTCCGTCGGCTTCTTCGGCGTCGCGGGCTGGACCGAGATGCCGAGCCGCGCGCACACGCTGATCACATGGGCTGAGACGAACACCTTGCCGTGGTCCACCACCAGCGTCTCCGGCGGGCAGACCGGAACTCCGGCGAGGCGGTCGGTGCCGGCGACGTCCTCACCGAAGACCAGGTTCTGCGGAACACCGTGGTAAGGCCAGCAGGCCCGCTCCGGCCACTCCGACGGGGCCGCAGTCGGCGTCACCGTTTGGTACAGCAGTCCGGCTATATCGACCGCCTTGGTCGACACCGGGGTCACCCGCAACGCCAGGATGCAGCGGGTGAAGAGGTCCTGGGCGACCGTGACCTCAGCCTTGACCCAGCGGCAGGTCACCGGCTCCATCGCGTACACGTCCAGCGACTGGGTATCGAGGATCACGTACTCCCCGGGCCGGGTCGCGCGAAGGCGCCCGTAGGTACCCTTCGGCCGCTCGGCGATCGACCGCCGGGCCTTCGCCGAGCCGCGCACCGCGTTCGTACCCTTGGCGAGCCGAGCCAAGTGGCGATAAGCCGTGGCCTGGGGCGGGCACGGAACCTCCCCGGGGCCATGAAGCTCCCCGAGCTTCGCTTCGACCCGAGCCAGCAACGCGCTCGTGGTCGGCGTCGACTCACGGACCCGCTCGGCGATCACCTGCCGGCAGGCGTCCTCCCACCGGGGATCGACCGATGACCTGCGGCTGACAATCTTCCGGGCGTCCAGGAGTCCCGCCTCCCCGGACGTCCGGTAAGCCCGGGCCCACCGTTCGACGGTACGCGGGGCGACCCCCAACTCGGCGGCCTTGGCCGTGTACCGGCTCTCCAACGGCCGGGCCGGATCAAACTCGGGCCGCGGCTCCCCTGGCTTAGCAAGGTCCACCGAACCCGCCCGGTATCCGCTGAGGACCTCACGCACATGATCCGCGCGCTCGGCCAGTTCGGCCCGACCGGTCTCACTCAGGCCCGCGAGCGCCGGCCCGATCGCCGGCTCATGCGCCCTGTCGTCCTCCGACAGTGGTGCCGACGCCCCGGTCAGAAACTCGGCCAACCGTACGGTTCGCCACGTCTCCTCAGCGCTCCGGAGGGTGACCCGCACGCCGTCCATCTGGACGACCTCGCAAAGCTCGCCGTCGTAGGTGAAGGTAGCTCCCACATGTAGTGACACGGCGCGACTCATGCGGCGGTCCCGACCCCGGGGCCCAGGCGAACGATCGTCATCCCATCGAGCGTCCGGCCGGTCAGGTCCGCGACCAGTTCGCCCCGCCACAGCAGGTGCAGCACCGCCGGGCGGACCAGCACCCCTGGCGCGTCGAGCACCCGTTCCAGATCGACGATCCGTGTGCCTTCACCGGCCGCATCGCGGACTGCCGGGACCAGTTCGCCGTCGACGAGACGGCGGTTGCGGTAACCCGCCAGGAAACGCACGTTGGCGAGCAGCCGAGCATCGGCGCCGTACCAGGCCTCGAAACCCCAACCCTTCGTCGACACCGTCTCCCGGGTCCACGCGAACAGCGCCTGAACCTCCGGATCTTCCTTCCGCTCGGGTGCCTTGACGTCTATGACCGTCGCGCCCCCGTTGGCGTCGACCAGAAGAAGATCGGGAACATGGCGGCGGATACGCGCGCCATCAGCCCCGACCAGTTGGAAGGGCTGGGCGACAATCGCGATCACATCGGTGTCGAAGTCCGCCAGCATGATCCGGGCAAGCTCGAGGCGGCTCTCGTAGGCCACCAGCCGCTCGACGGTCGACGACCAGTACCAGCCCGAATAGTGCCGCTGACCCTTCCGCCACCGAAACTCCCGGACCGGCAGCCCGCCGACAACCTCGTCCGCGGTCAGCCGTTCCAGCGTCGTGTCGACGACGGCGCCATCCGAGGCGCGGTACCGCGCCCGCACCCGACGACTCCGCTGCCCGAGATCGGTCGACATGCCGCCGATCTTCCTGGCCCGACCCGACGGCTGGCCTGCGACGCGCCGGCCACCTTCTCACCTACATGTCGGAGACGACAAGTAGACGACATCTCATCTGAGAAACCGACAGGTCTTTTGAGAACCTACACGTCTTCCGCCGTCAGTTGGCCATGTCG
>Ga0068859_100005172_pt1 | contig 13248 bp, 9 predicted proteins | sample KBSSwiS22_FD_66585 | JGI IMG/M metagenome (GOLD analysis project Ga0068859, IMG submission 66585) | Switchgrass rhizosphere microbial communities from Kellogg Biological Station, Michigan, USA - KBS Switchgrass S2-2 | ecosystem: Host-associated > Plants > Roots > Rhizosphere > Soil ... | reverse complement strand
AGTGAAAGTGTCATAATGAGTTGCCGGTCTCACTGGGGGCGTCGAATGTGCTTACTCGGGCGCTTATCTCACGGTATGTTTCTGATTCTGTCAAGTGAAAACTCGGTATACGTATTCAAATCAGTAGACGGACCATGACTAAACTCCAAATCCTGAGGCTGGCATCCATGCTCTTTGCAGCGATTCTTGCAACATTCGGCGGCGGATCTTCCGGTCACACCCAAAACAGGCCACGCGTTCGCGAAGCGGGAGTGAAAGTTGGAGTACTGCCGACAGGACCGTTGAATGCGATCACCGATGTTCAAGGCGTGCTCGTCGGCCACACAACACTGATCCGTGGCGATGACATCCGCACGGGCGTTACCGCGATTCTCCCTCACAACGGAAATCTGTTTCGCGAGAAAGTTCCCGGTGCCGTTTTTGTCGGGAATGGATTTGGGAAACTCGCCGGATCCACTCAGGTGAATGAGTTGGGCGAGATCGAGACCCCGATCCTGCTGACTTCGACGCTCGCCGTGCCTCGCGTGGCTGATTACCTGATTGACTACATGCTTGCTCTTCCGGGCAACGAGCAAGTCCAGTCGATCAATCCGCTGGTTGGCGAAACGAATGATGGATATCTGAACGACATTCGCGGCCGTCACATTTCGCGGGACGACGTGTTCGCTGCAATCAAAGCCGCGAAAGGTGGAGCTGTCGAAGAAGGTTCGGTTGGGGCCGGCACGGGCACTGTTGCGTTCGGTTTCAAAGGCGGTATCGGTACAGCTTCGCGCAAACTGCCGGCACGCCTGGGTGGCTTCACCCTGGGCGTTTTGGTGCAGTCGAACTTCGGCGGAGTGTTAACAATCAACGGCGCGCCAGTCGGACAGGAACTCGGCCGCTACTATTTAAAGGACGAACTTGCGCCTTCAGCTGCGGACCAGTCCACCCCTGATGGTTCGATCATCATGGTTGTCGCCACCGATGCGCCACTCGACGCACGCAACCTCCGACGACTGGCGGCGCGGGCCATGTTGGGGATGGGCCGTACCGGTGGTTCCAGCAGTAACGGCAGCGGCGATTACGTCATTGCCTTCTCAACGGCCCCCGAAGTGCGCATTCGACTCACGAACCAGCGCGATGCACCCCCCACACGCGATATTAAGACCGTCGGCAACGATGCGATGTCGCCTCTTTTCCTTGCTGTGATCGAAGCGACGGAGGAAGCAATCTACAATTCCATGTTTAGGGCCACCACTGTCTCCGGCAGGGGTCGAACGGTGGAAGCACTGCCTATGGACCGTACGCTTGAGATCCTACGAAAACATGGCCTAACTACGTCGTCGCGTTAATTTGCTTATCACGACAAGTTCACGGTGGTCTAACCTTTTCATACTGGTCTGAAAAGTGTTTGACACTCGCATTGTCGGTGTCTAGAATTCTCACGTAACCCCCAACGCACAACTTAATTTTTTTTAAGGAGTAACAAGGTGGCGACGAAGCTTAACGTTCGTGTCAACCGAAAACGGCCCGAGTCGATGACTCGGCAGATTCGGGAACAGTTGGATACATTAATTGAGGCCGGCACGCTGGCGGCGGGAACTCTTCTGCCCAGCGAACGCGATCTCGCAAATACTTTGAAGGTGGCCCGTAACGTTGTTCGCGGTGCTTACGAGCAACTGATGGATATGGGAAAGCTGAGAAGTGAAGGTCGGCGCGGTCGCAGCGTAAAGAGCGGCAGTTCCGGTGGGACCAAGAAGAAATCCACCAAGTCGACCAAGGCCAGCAAGGCGCGTAAGAAGTAAGATGGTCCAACTCGTCCAGGCATGATTCCTTGCATATAGACCGCGCTTGCCAGCCGGAGTCACTCACTGGCAATCGGGGTCTCTTTGCCGAGCGAAATGATCTCATTTCTTATCGCCTTTCGCTCTGCCAGCAATCTGACAAAGAACCGCCTCCTGACCAGGAAAAACGTCAGTACCCGCAATCCGGCTATCGATCTGTCCAGCTGCTCGAAGAACCTGATCGCGCTGTAACCACAGACCGGAATCACGATTACCGCCAGCACGGCGGCCACCCACCCCAGGCTGAAATAGGCCACGACCCCCACGATTAACCACGTCAGCGGAAACAACAACATCGCCGACATGATCTTGACTGTTGAGATAACGTCCTCGGAATCTGACGAGAACCGGGTGGCGAGATAACCGCCGAGTCGATACGCCGGGTAGTGGGCCACTGTTCCGAGCAGCGCCGGTCCCAGCATCAACAGGAACAACAACAATCTTTTGAGGATCGTCAGAAAGACGCTTAGCGTTGATGAAGGCGGCGAGAGTTGCTCGGTGTCGACCCCCGCCTGTTCCAACTCTTCCTCAAAACGGATCATGCGGATTTCGAGTTTGCGCAGACGCTCGGGGTGGAGCTTTTGCACGACCGAGTAGGCTTTGATGAATCGTTGCTGAAGCCTGAGTTCGTCTTTGAGGCTGTCGTCGCTGTCGTGCGTCGCGGACGAGAAGATTCGTTCAGCGCGCGCTGTCGTCAGTAACTCTTCTTCGTGCTGCGCATCGAGGATCACTTCGCGCAAGGCCCTTTCGATCCGGTTCGACAACTCTCGTACTGCATCGCGTGGCGGGTTGCCGTCCGGTTCGAGTGTGACTGGTTCAACTGTGATCGGGCTACCAAAGTAGAGCAGCGCGGAACTGCGAAAACGCGTCTTGCTCGTGTAATAAAGTCCGGCTGGTACGATCTTCAGATCGGTGACTTCGCCGGTCGAGACGGCGGCGAGTGAGATACGTGCGGCGCCCGTTTTGATCGGTTTAAGTCCCGGCGCGTCGTGCGAAACTCCTTCCGGACAGATGCCGATTGTTCCGCCGCGCGCCAGTAGCTTACGCGCCTGGATGAATGTCTCCTGGTTCTTTCGCGTGTCTGCACCCTCGTCCTGCTGACGGTAAACGGGAAGTGAGTCCATCGACTTCACCAGGTAGCTTATGACCGGCATGCGAAACAGTGGCTCTTTCGCGAGAAAGGAAACCTTTCGGGGTGCGAGGCAAAGCAGGAAGACCGGATCGACCAGCGCGTTGGGATGGTTCAGGACAAAGATGACCGGCGTGTCGAGCGGCACGTGTTCCAGACCAGTGACCTCGATGCGTTGGAAGTAAATCCGCAGCGCGACTTTTACCAATGCGACTATGAGGCGACGTATCATCTATCCTGTGTAATAATAACTCAGGCTTTCCCTGAACTAATCAGAATCCAAACTGCTGAGGAATCTTTTATGAAGCGTCTTGTTGCTGTCGTTGTGGTGCTGTTGGTTGGTCTATGTTCGGTCGCGTTTTCGCAGAACCGGAGTTACACGGTTGACGATCTGTTGAAGGTGCGGCGGGTCAACGATCCGCAACTTTCGCCTGACGGCAAGCACGTGGCGTTCACCATTGGCGACGTCAACTTCGCAGACAATCGCGTCGTGAATCAAATTTACGTCACGAGCACCGGCGGCGGTGAACTGAAGCGACTAACCGATGGCAAAGGGTCGTCTGCCGCACCGCGATGGTCGCCTGATGGCAAGAAGCTCGCCTTCACAACCGGCGGTCAGGTTTGGACCATGGACAGTGACGACGGCGGCGACAAGGACCAGGTCACGAAGATTTCGTCGGGCGCCGCCGCGCCGGTGTGGTCGCCTGATGGCAAATGGATCGCGTTCACGTCTGATGTCTATCCCGATTGCAAAGACGACGAGTGCAACAAGAAGCGCGACGAGCAGGCGGAGAGCAGCAAAGTCAAAGCGCACATCGTTAACCGGCTGCTCTACAAGCATTGGGATGAATGGCGCGACGTGAAACGCACGCACGTGTTTGTCGTTTCGAGCAACGGCGGCGTGGCTACTGATCTGACACCGGGTGATTTCGATTCACCTCCGTATGCTGCGGCGTCGGGTGTCGATTACGCGTTCTCGCCTGACTCGACCGAGATCGCTTTCCTGCGCAATCCTGACAAGGTCGAAGCCACTTCCACCAACAGCGATATCTACGTAATGCGTTTGCCGCGTGGCGACGCGAAGAACATCACCATTAGCAATCGCGGGTACGAGGCCAGCCCAATCTATACGAGCGACGGAAAGTACATCGTCTATCGTTCGCAGGCGACGGCTGGTTTCGAAGCGGATCGCTGGCGGCTGATGGCGTACAACCGCGCGACCGGCGCGAGTGTGGAGTTAACGAAACGCTTCGATCAGCAGGTTGAAGATGTAGTGCTTTCGCCCGATGGCACTCAGATTTATTTCACCGCGGGTGAATACGGTAAGCATCCGATCTACAGAATCGCTTCGGGTGGTGGTGTGCCGCAGAAGATCGTGCCGAATGTTTTTGCGTCAGGTCTGCGGATTACGCCTGACGGAAAGAAGTTGGTGTTCCTTGGGAGTTCGATGGTCGCGGCGCCGGAAGTTTATTCGGTGAACACGGATGGCAGCGGATTGATGGCGCTGACGTCTGTAAACCGCGAGTTGCTCGCGCCGGAGAATCTGAAGGCTGCGGAAGACGTCGAGTGGACCGGAGCGATGGGCAAGAAGATCCACGGATTCATCTTGAAGCCGGCAGGTTTTGATCCGAGTAAGAAGTATCCGTTGCTGGTGTTGATTCATGGTGGACCACAGAGTGCGTGGTACGACAACTGGAGTTACCGCTGGAACCCGCAGGTGTTTGCGAACGCCGGATACGTCGTGTTTGCGCCGAACCCGCGTGGGTCGGTTGGGTATGGGCAGCAGTTTGTTAACGACATTAGTGGCGACTGGGGCGGGAAGGTTTTCGTCGACCTTATGAATGGCGTCGCCGATGTCTTGCGTCGCAACACTTACATCGATCGGAATCGTGTTGGAGCTGCGGGTGCGAGTTACGGCGGCTACATGATCAACTGGATCCTGGGCCATAACAACGATCCGCGTGTCAGATTCAAAGTGCTTGTCTGTCACGACGGCGTTTACAACCTGGAGAGCATGTACGGTGGGACGGAGGAGTTGTGGTTTCCCGAGTGGGAGTTCAAAGGGATGCCGTGGACCAATCCGGCGATGTACAGTCGGTGGTCACCGCACAAGTTTGTGAACAACTTCAACACACCCATCCTGATCGTTCACGGCGAGCTCGACTACCGCGTACCGATCGGCGAAGGCCTGCAACTCTTCACCGCGGTGCAGCGCAAAGGCATCGACTCGAAAATGCTGATCTTCCCGGACGAGGGCCACTGGGTCCTGAAGCCCCAGAACCTCCACCTCTGGTTCAACACCATCCTCGACTGGACGGACAAGTACTTGCAGCCATCGTCTAGAGCAACGGAGTGATCAGTGTGCGTCCAAAATTGGCTTTGCACAAAAGGTATTGAGTTGAGCGATGCGGCTTTGCCGCCCGGATGTGAGGCGGGGCTATGCCCCGCAGTAAGCTGTGCACTGTGAGTTTGGGCTGCGCCTGTCGTTCGACCTCTGGCCTTCAACCATAGGGCAAAGCCGCAGAAAAGGTGCAGGTTACTCCAAGTCACTCAGGCCTTTCCGGTGGTGCGACGACGGCGACGAAGTCGTCGGCGAAGCGTTGGGAGTAGGAGGAGAGGAGTTCGTTGACGCGAGCCAGGTCGGGGGAACGGACGATGAGGCCCGCGTGGTGACGCTTCTTGATGCGATAGATGATCTCCTCTTCGACGTAGGCTGATGTATCGGGATCTTCCGTTTTCGCGAGTGAGAGGATGATGCCGGCGTAGTCTTTACGTGTTGCGCGGATCTTAGATGGACGAGTTGAGCTTCCCTCGCCGGTCAGCTCAAGCTTGGCCCATTCACGCCACAGATTCACACCTGTCGCAGCCTCAAGCACCTCGGCGATGTACGCACCACCGACACGTGCGGCGATCTCCAGGAAGTAAAACTTTCCATCATCCGAGCTCTTGATGAACTCCGCGTGCGTTGCACCGCGTTCCAACTTCAGCGCTTTCACCAGTTTTTTATTCGCGTCAAAGAGCGCCCGTTCGTCAGCAGTTCCTCGTTCGAGAGTGCGCGAAACGTAAGCACCGCCCTGATGAGCCACCTGCATCGGTGGCCGTCCATACTGATTCGCGCCCGCAAACACGACCTTCCCATCATTCACAACCGAGTCGACGTGAAAGACTTCGCCGGCCACAAACCGCGCCAACAAATAGTAAGACGCACGCTCGCGCAGATTTTCACGCTCGTTCATCTCGTCCATCGTTTGCATGACTTCGCTCGCATCGGAGACTTTGCGAATGCCGATCGCCGACACGTCCGATCGGGGCTTGATGATCCACGGCGCGGGCACACGCTGCATGAACTCACTCACTTCGTCGCGATTCACCAACGGCACAAACTCCGGCACATTGATCCCCGCCCGCGATGCATGCACTGCCATCGATAACTTGTCGCGAAACACCTTCGCCCGCGAACTACTCAACCCCGGCAAACAAAGATGCTCCCGCATCAACGCCGCCGTCACCACATCAAACTCTTCCAGCGCCACCACACGATCTATCTGCCGGTTGCGCGCCAGAAACGCCAGCAGGTCGATAAACAACGCGGGCCCGGCATCATTCGGCACGGCAATCAAGTCGTCGAGACTCTCGCGCGGCCAATCCTCACGCAGCATCTTCTCCTTCGTGACCAGGACTACATGACACCCCTGGGCCTTGCACTCACGAATGAAATCAGCGCCTTTGAAGTAGGTCGCCAGGCAGACAATGTTGAGCGGACGAGTCATGCGGATATCTATTTCATACTGGTTCACAGATTACAAGGATCTGTGTAATCTGTGCGACATGATAATTAAAGGCCCCTACCCTGACGTGGAGATCCCCGAGATCGCTCTGACGCCACTGGTCCTACGCAGAGCCAGCGAACTTCAGAACAAACCCGCGCTCATCGATGGACCGTCGGGCCGAACGATCACCTATGCACAACTGGCGGACCTCATCGCCATCGCCGCCCATAATTTAAAACAGCGCGGGTTCAAGAAGGGAGAGGTCTTCGGCATCCTGAGTCCGAATTGTCCCGACTACGCGATCGCCTTTCACGCCGTCGCGACACTCGGCGGGGTCGTCACACCAATCAACCCGCTCTACACCAAGCGCGAGATCGAGCATCAACTCAAAGACGCCGGCGCTCGCTTTCTCGTCACGATTCCCGTGTTCATGGACAAGGCCCTCGACGCTGCTCAAGAAGCCGGGATTGAAGAGGTCTTCGTCTTCGGCGAAGCCGTCGGTGCAACGCCGTTCGCTTCGCTGCTCGTCGACAACGGACGCGCCGAACAAGTCGAGATCGATCCGCGCGAAGATCTCGTCGCACTTCCCTACTCGAGCGGCACGACCGGGTTGCCCAAAGGCGTTATGCTCACGCATCACAACCTGGTCGCGAACATTCGCCAAATGGAAGGTCTCTGCTATTTCTTCGAGACTGACACGCTGATCTGCGTGCTTCCGCTGTTTCACATTTACGGTCTCGTCGTCGTGCTCAACATGGGTCTCTACACCGGCGCAACGATCGTCACGATGCCGCGTTTCGAACTCGAAACGTTTTTGAAGACAGCTCAGGACTACGAAGTCAGTCTCGCGCACCTCGTGCCTCCGATTGTGCTCGCACTGAGCAAGCATCCTGTCGTCGACAACTATCGCCTGCCGAAGTTGCGCACCATCTTCTCGGGCGCCGCCCCTCTCGGCGAGGAGCTCACCAAAGCCTGCATGGAACGTTTGGGTTGCAGCGTGCGACAGGGCTACGGCATGACCGAAACGAGCCCCGTTACGCATTCGTCTCCCGCGCCGCCGATGACGATCAAGTTTGGCTCGGTCGGTGTGCCCGCACCCAACACTGAATGCAAGATCGTCGATCTTGAAACCGGTGAAGCGCAGCCATACGGAGAACGAGGCGAGGTCTGCGTTCGGGGCCCACAGATCATGAAAGGCTACCTGAACAACCCTGAAGCAACCGCGCAAACGATTGACGTCGAAGGCTGGCTGCACACTGGCGACATCGGGTACGCCGACGAAGACGGTCACTTCTTCATCGTCGATCGCGCAAAGGAATTGATCAAATACAAAGGTCTTCAAGTAGCGCCCGCCGAGTTGGAAGCAGTGTTGGTGACGCACCCGTGTGTTGCCGATGCCGCGGTGATTCCGTGTCCGGACGAGGAGGCAGGTGAGGTTCCGAAAGCGATCGTCGTCCTGCGGCACCCATCAGACCCGGAAGCGATCATGGAATTCGTCGCGGAGCGCGTCGCGCCGCACAAGAGAATCCGATATCTGGAAGTAGTCGAGTCAATCCCAAAATCACCATCAGGCAAGATTCTGCGACGCGTACTCGTCGAAACTGATCGCTCCAAAAGCGCTGCGCGTTAATCAAGAAACACGAATTACAAACCGCGCTTGACAGCCCGCGAGGTGCAGACTAGAGTGCCAAACATCACCTGATTCTGCGGTTGCTCGGCGAATCAGCTCTCCATGTGGTCAAACGCTAAACCTGAGGAGGTAAATGACATGCATTTCCGTCGTCTACATTGGGCGCTTGCGATCGTCGCGCTGATTGCGATCGCGGTTTCCGGACAGGTTCAGAAGAGCGCCGGTGACTGGAATGAGTGGGAGACGATCACTCCCGAAGGCGAAGAGTTCACAGTCTCAATGCCCAAAAACCCGACCACAGAGACAACCAAGTTTGCTTATCACAAGATGGAACTAAACGCGCGTAGCTATCTCGCAACACAAGCAAACGGTCCGGTGTTCGCGATCGTTTCGCTGAGCGGCATCAAGGCGTCGCCGGGAGCAGACTTCGCGCGATTCAATTCGTACGTGGATGCGTTCAAAGATTATTTCCCGCCGAAAGTACGCACACGAGATACTGCGATCACAAAACTGACCCTGGTGAGCAGCCGCCCGTTCCACGGTCATACCGGCCGTTCGTACAAACTCGCGGTTGGCGAGTTGAATGGCGTCGCACATGCATTCGCGACGAGGAAACGCTTCTACGTGATCATCTCGTTGAATACTAAAGACCAGGCGGCGGAAGAGAAGTTTCTGAGTTCCTTCGTGCTGCCCGAACGGCAAGCCGATCCGCCGAAGGTTGCCGCCAACGCGGAGCAAACACTCGAGCAGCCCGCGAACACGGAAGGGGCAGAAAACACGGCCCAGAAACAGTCAGACCCAAACGCCCAAACGGGAACTGAAGGCAACACCGAAAACGACAAACCGAACAACAACGCGAACGCCAAACAGCCCGATGTGAAGAAACCGATTAATGGCGGCGTGCTCAACGGAAAAGCGATCTACCTGCCGCAACCTGAAGGGTCCGGCGAAGCTACCGGCGTCGTGCTGGTCCAGGTTCTGATAGATGAACAGGGCTCGGTAGTGGAAGCGCGCGCCGTTTCCGGTCCGCAGCACCTGCATGCTTCAGCCGTGAGCGCAGCCAAACTCGCGCGGTTTACGCCGACGACGCTGATGGGTGAACCGGTCAAGGTCGCCGGCACGATTAGTTACAATTTCGGTCGTTCAAATTAGAAACTTCAAATCAATCGCAAACATAACTGATGACACAGACCAGCACTGATACGGCTATCTCGTGTCCTGCGTGGTCCATCTCCGGTTATCTGGAGGTGCGTGACGGCCATTTGAATATCAATGGCGCGGACGCATTGGACCTCGTAGGACAGTATGACTCTCCACTCTTCGTCTTTTCCGAACCGCGAATCCGCGACAACATCGCGCGCCTGCAACACGGAGCGAGCGTTGTCGATCGTCCAATCAAGTTTTGTTACGCGTCTAAGGCCAATTCGAACATGGCGATCTTGAAAACCGTGCTCGACTCAGGCATCGACGTCGAGGTCAACAGCGGCGGCGAGTTGTTCAAGGCGCTGCGCGTTGGCTTTCATCCGGATCAGATCATCTTCAACGGCACCAGCAAGTCAGACAGCGAGATCGACGATGCGGTGCGCGCCGGCATTTACGCCATCAACGTCGATTCGATTTACGAGATCGATCTGGTCGATGCGTCCGTGAAGCGTTTGCGCGCGCAAGGCGAGGACGTACCGGCGGCGCGCATCACGCTGCGACTCGTACCCGAAATTGGTACGCGATCGCATCTCGGTTTGCAGACAGCGCTGCTGACGTCGAAGTTTGGTATTTCGTCGACTGAAGTGCTCGAGGCGTTTCGGCGCGGTTTGGAGAAGCGCGACACGATCAACGTCTGCGGGATTCATATTCACGTCGGGTCGCAGACTCCCGATGTCGAACCGTTTGCCGAAGCGTTTCGCAGTATGTGGGAGCACCTGGTAACGATTCACAACGAGACCGGACACACGCTCGAGCACATCAATCTGGGCGGCGGCATCCCGGTGAATTACCTGCGCGATCGTTCGCAGGCAGACCAGCTTCCCGAACACGAACGCGACATGCTGGGTGCGGAACTCGAGCCCGCCGCGGTGTTGAAGGAAGCGTTGCGCGTCGCGCGTGAGTCCGCACGAGCAGCGAATGCCGAACATCTGCTCGACAAAGTCACGATCGTTCTGGAGCCGGGGCGCAGCGTGATTGCCGATGCTGGGTTGGTGCTGACGACCGTGCGCAACATCAAGCGTCGTCCCGAAACAGGCGATGTTTGGCTGTTGACCGATGCCGGATACAACATCATGCTCTCGATGAATAACTACAAGTGGTACTACCACCTGATCTCCGCGTCGCGCGCCGGTGAACCTTATGATCGCGAGTACAAGGTAGCTGGTCCACTGTGTGACTCGGGCGATGTGTATTTCGATATCGAGCGTGAAGGGCGGCTGCCTGACTATCGCAAGCTTCCCGATGATGTCGCGCCGGGTGAAGTTCTGGCGTTGCTAAACTGCGGCGCCTACTCGTTGGCCCAAATGTTTCACTACAACGGCCGTCCTCTTCCAGCGGCAGTCCTGATTCGGCCGAACGGCAAAGCCGATTTGATTCGACGACGCGACAATTACGAAGATCTGATCACGAACGACGTGGGATACTGAATCAATAGTCAGTGGTCAGTTGTCAGTTGTTAGTGGTCAGTCGTTCTAACAACTACCACGGACTACTGACAACTGACTACGGACCACTGACAACTGACCACTCATAACCGACTGACACTGTGCAAACTGAACACACCCAACTGATCCGCGGTCTCGGACTGATCGCGGCGATCTCCGTCAACGTCGCCAATATCATCGGTACCGGCGTGTTCCTGAAAGCGCGAGTAGTGACGTGCAACGTCGGTAGTCCGGGAAAGGCACTGGCGATATGGGTCTTCGCGGGCCTGTTGTCACTCGCCGGCGCACTCACGTACGCGGAATTGCTCGCGATGATGCCGCGCGCTGCGGGCGAGTATGGAATCATTCGCGACGCGTACGGCCGTCCGCTGGGATTCGTGTACGGGTGGACGCAGTTCTTTCTCGCGCGCACAGCTTCAGCGGCGGCGCTCGCAATGGGTTTTGCGATTTTTCTTAATGACCTGATCCACGGCGGTCTGAAAGTCACCGTGTTTGAAGTGCCGTTGCCGTGGGGCGGCGTCCTTCCTTTCGAACGACTGCAACTCGTCGCTGTCGGCGCGATCATCATCACAACCATCATCAACTGCGCGGCGGTGAGTGTTAGCGGTGGTGTCGCATCGATATTGACGGGATTGAAAATCCTGCTCCTGCTCGGTGTCGGTTTTGGCGCGTTCTTTTATTCCGGCGGCGACTGGGGCCACTTGTCGCAGGTCAACACAGGCGGCGCTTGCGAAGGTGTGGCGGTAACGACGGGAGGCTTTGCCGGATTTGCAGCAGGTATGCTCGGCGCGCTGTGGGCCTACGACGGATGGAACAACATTACCTTCATGGCAGGCGAGGTGAAGAATCCCGGCCGCAATCTCCCGCTCGCATTGATTGGCGGCATGTTCCTGGTGATCGGCCTCTATCTGTTCGTGAACCTGAGTTACTACCACGTGCTGACGCCGACCGAGATCGCCAGCGTGGCTGAATCGTCATCGGTTGCGGCGGAAGTCGTGCGGCGACTGTTGGGCTCCATCGTTGTGACGTTCATGGCTGCGGCGATGATGACGTCATCATTCGGTGCGCTGCACGCATCGATACTCGCCACCGCCCGTCTGCCTTATGCACTCGCGCGCGACGGACTGTTTTTCAAAAGTCTCGCCCACGTCTCCCCGCGTACACGCGTGCCGGTGCGGTCGCTGATCGTTTTAGCATTCTGGGCCAGCGTGCTCGCGCTTTCCGGCTCGTTCGACACGTTGACTGACTACGCGATCTTCGCGCTGACGATGTTCTATGCGCTCGTTGCCGCTTCGGTCTTCATCTTCCGCAAACGACAACCCGACGCCGAACGCACTTATCGCGTTTGGGGTTACCCCTACGTGCCGATCATCTTCCTGATCGTTTCGACGTGGCTGATCGTGCAGACGATCTCGAGTCATCCACGTCAATCAGGCATAGGGTTAGGGTTGATCCTGCTGGGTCTGCCGGTCTACTGGCTCTTATCGCGACGCAGTTCGACCTGAATCAGTGGCGGGAGTTTTCCTTCGCTCGTTGCTAACACTGCCTTACCATCGGCGCGATACGTGATCGACTCACCTTGCTCGCGTTGGCCCAGGCTGAACGGCGCGACAGTCTGCTTCCAGATGTCGTTGAAGTCTTTGCTCGCGGCCGGCAACACCACTTCGTAACCCTGAAGATAATCGCAAAGAGCAATACGACGGCCGTCAGGTGAAATGCTGCCGCCGGTCAACGCGCCGCCGAGAAGACTCGGGATCTTGATCTCGCCGATGCGCGTCATCGTGATGACTTTACCGGGTACAAGCGGCGCCACAGCTTCATAAACCGTCGCGTTTCGCAGCGCTACCTTCGTGATTATGTAGAGATGGCCGCTGTTCGGGTGGACCAGTAGTGTTTCCGCGTCGAACTTTCCGTCCGGGTAGCGTAGACGAATGGCTTCAGACGGTCCGCTTAATCGTGGCTTCTTCTGAGTTGAGATTCTGTCTTCGTCGGTGAGCTTAGGTTCGGCAACGCGATAGACGACGATTTCCTCACGCGCTTTGTCGTTGTCGCCGATGTCGCCGAGGTAAAGATACGACTGCCCGGCGTTCGGCCCTGGTCCGATCGCCATGTCTTCCCAATCACGCGCCTTTGCGCCGGCGACGCGAATGACGCCGCGCGATTCACCGGTAGCGTCGAAGGCATAGACGAGAGGCTCATCGCCAGAGTCGTTGTGCGTCCAGTAGATGTTCGGATTTGTTCGTGAGGC
>Ga0068859_100005171_pt1 | contig 13249 bp, 9 predicted proteins | sample KBSSwiS22_FD_66585 | JGI IMG/M metagenome (GOLD analysis project Ga0068859, IMG submission 66585) | Switchgrass rhizosphere microbial communities from Kellogg Biological Station, Michigan, USA - KBS Switchgrass S2-2 | ecosystem: Host-associated > Plants > Roots > Rhizosphere > Soil ... | reverse complement strand
TGGTGCCATGGATAAGATAGTGATCAGTATCCTTTAATCTATTGCCATACCAGAATCCCAACAACACACCTTTTTTTATTCCTCCCCGTGGAATGGTGGAAGGCCAAACAATGCAAATGCCTTTGTTGCCATAGAAGAATGGTACGTTATAGGAAATTTTTTCTTTTCCATTGGCGGGTAAATGTTCTGTAATGATCTGCCTTAATACATCAACAATAATTCTTTCCTCATCAGGCAACACCTCATACAAGTGCAGCATCGATTTTATTTTTACTGAAGAGGGGAGTTTCATGTTGTAAAAGAAATGTGATGCAGTTTAATTTCTTTTTGGCAAGCTGCAAAATTTATAATGATAAGTTGCGGATCATTTAAAAACAATGATTTCCCACTAAGGCACCAAGGCCATAAAGCATTTGATAAAATATTAAACTTTCCTTTATGCTCTTAGTGCCTTTGTGGGAAATAAACACACCAATGCTTATTCAGGGTTGGGTTGAAAGAGATGGTGTATAGAGTGTATGTGTAATAGTGCTAACCGGGCAAACGGCTTCGCAAAACATACAAGCAATATCGCAGGGTTTGTGTACGGCAATAGTATCAAAATTACTTATAAAGCCGGCCTCCTGCGGACAAACGGCAACACAGGCACCGCATTTAATACAGGCGTTCCAGCCAATTTCAAAAACCACCGGTTGCTTTGTCTTCATACTCATATTTTTTTATACTCCGATTCAGGGCTAAAATAATTGGACATCGTTGCATATAATTGTTCATCTCTCTGCAGCACATCAGCAGTATCAAATATTTTTCGTTTTACACGATACAGCTTCCACATATTATTGCCCATTGCCTTCAGCCAGTTATCATGGTATCCTTTTAAATTATTTTCCGTAGCAGGTTGACCACTTAATAGTAATGCCGATAAAAATTCGCCTGCAATTTTTCCACCACTTAATGCTGTATGTATGCCGCCACCGGTAATGGAATTAACATGCCTTGCCGCATCTCCCACTAAAATTAAGTTATCGGCATATTGTGTTTTTAATGGCGCAGCTAACGGTACGCCGCCACCCTGTATCTCTACTATCCTGCAATTTTTAAACCGTTCTTTAAAAAAAGAATTTTTAAGAAAGTGATCAAGATATGCCTGTGCATTTTCTGCACACATTGTTTTGGTAATGCCCAAACCGATCTCTGCATAGCCATGCCCCTTAGGGAAAACCCATGCATAACCACCAGGTGCCCATTCGTTGCCGGTAACAATTTCCAGCAAGCCATCTGTTTGCACACCATCCACCACAAACTGTAAGCAGCTGGCCAGTTCACTTAATTTGATATGCGTTTTAATACCCGCCCATTTGCCCACTTGCGATTGCACACCATCCGCACCCACTACAACTTTTGCTTTAACAGTGATGGATTCATTGAATTTACAAAGATCAATTGCGCAACTACCGTCATCCAGTACACGATAACCGGAAGCCTCAGTTTTTAACCATATCGTTACACCTGCACGTTCTGCCTGCGTGGCAAGGTAACGGTCAAAGCGGCGCCTGTCCACCACGTAGCCTAATGGTTTGCATCCTTCGCCAGTGCCATATTCAGCAGGCTTTATTTCCCGGTAATCAATAATTTTTTTTTCGCCTTTTGCATTGTAGATAGCAAAACCATAAATGGCTTCCTGCACAAATTCTGGTGATGGCAATACACCGGCCTGTTCCAATGCATTATGGCTTACTGCACCTGAGCATTGTATGGGAGCACCCAGTTCCTGCTTTTTATCAACCAGCAGAACGCTTAGTCCGTTTGCCGCTGCATAGCGGGCCGTAGTTGCACCAGCAGGGCCGGAGCCGATCACAACAATATCAAATTCCTGTTTTATTCCTGTACCGGTATTATCGGGCATATTGTATTGCATTCTTTTTTGCGCAGCAGCGCTATGGTTATTATATACGAAAGAATTTGCTGTTCAGTTGCCCGTGCTAACTTTATACTGTACATCAAACCAGGTTACATGTTTAAACACCGGGCAGCTGCACTGCAGATAAAGATACAGTTTCTGTGCCATGCTAACGGTACAAGAGTAACAATCGCTTAACATGGTTTGTTATGCACAATTTTAAAGACTGGCACTTTTTTTGGTTTCTCATTTCAAACTAAATCCACATTTATAGGTCTGTAGCTCTACTTTTTTTTGCGGCTCAATTAATTTTAACAACTTAAAAAACTAAGACTATGAAATCTACTACAAGAACCCTTTCCTGGGTTGCTGGTATTGCTGTGCTTATACTCAGCCTGTTTTTTTATGCATGTCAAAAGGAAGTATCTGCGGGTGGTGATTCAATCCCGCCTGGTAAAACCCAGTTTTCATTATACCTCACTGATGGACCTACCGATTATCAACAAGTACTGATTGACATTAAAAGTATAGCTGTAAAATTAGATACCTGCCACCGCAATCATGATGATGACCATGGCTATCCCGGTTGTGATGATGATCATGACCAGATCAACAGCAGTTGTGAAATATGGGATACACTGAGCATTCATCCGGGTGTTTATGATCTGCTTAAATTAAGAAACGGCCTGGATACTTTATTGGCTAGCAGCTTTATCCTGAACGGAAAAATTGAAAGGATAAAATTTACATTGGGTGATAGTAACAGGGTAATGACGGATAGTGTATATCATCCATTGCAACTGGTAAACAACCAGCACTATGTATTTGTTGATATCCGGCGTGATCACCTGGATTCACTTTCTTCAAACAATTTTCAATTGTACCTCGACTTTAACTTAAACCGTTCCATTTGGTATTTTAATGGAATGTATTGGCTGAAACCAGTCTTGAAACCTTTTGGTAAACACAGCACCGGCGAAATAGAAGGTAAAGTAAGGCCGGTAAATTCATTTGGAATGATAAAAGCATACAATGCTACTGATACAGCATATGCATTACCATGGTGGGATGAAGGTGAGTTTAAAATTCGTGGCCTTAAAGCAGGAACGTATAGTTTGCTCATCAGTGGTAAAAATGGTTATAAAGATTCTACCATTACAAACATCAATGTAATGCAGGGCAAAGAAACAGACGTAAATACAATCGTACTACATAAATAAGCACAGACCAATCAGTTTCTAAAAAAGGCTACCCGGTTTTGGGTAGCTTTTTTTGTTGCGAACGATCAGCCCAACTCTTGGAGGGTTTAGAGCACTCAATGAATTGAAGTCTCTTACTGAACTTAACACTGCAAAACTTACAACGTATCCATAACCCTCCAGGAGTTAGTAGCAGTTCCCATTGCGGAACTCTTGGAGGGTTTATAATACTCTTCGACTTAAACGCTCTTACTAAACTTAACACTGCAAAACTTACAACGTATCCATAACCCTCCAAGAGTTTTATGAGACTTTCTAAAAAAAGAAAAAAGGATATTTTTCCAAATGATTTTTTACAACTTAAATTTGCGGCATTACCTATCATTTTTTAAAAACAGCCGATGAGCAATCCATTTACATTCTTACCAAAAAAATATTGTTTCGTTTTTCTTTTTATTATTTCATTGCAGGCTGCAAGCCAAACATTACCTGACCTTACTCAATATGCAAAACCCATTATCGGCACTGAAAAGATGGGGCATACATTTCCGGGTGCGACGGTTCCTTTTGGTGCAGTGCAATTAAGTCCTGATACCGATACCATTCCTTACGAATCCAACAACAAATACAATCCTGATGTATATAAATATTGTGCCGGTTACCAATACACGGATAAAACAATTGTGGGTTTCAGCCATACACATTTTAGTGGTACGGGCCATTCTGACCTGGGTGATTTTTTAATTATGCCAACCACCGGTGTATTGCAATTAAATCCCGGCACAGCCGATCATCCTGAAAATGGTTACCGTTCTGCTTTTTCTCATGATAATGAAATTGCGGAACCGGGTTATTACAAAGTGAAACTAGACGATAACAATATCATTGCAGAACTAACCACCACGGCACGTACAGGTTTTCATCAATATACTTTTCCAAAATCAGACCAGGCGCATATCATACTGGATCTTATCGCCGGTATTTATAATTATGAAGATAAAGATGTGTGGACCTTTGTGCGTATAGAAAATGATACACTCGTTACCGGCTATCGGCAAACTAACGGGTGGGGACGTACACGTACTGTTTATTTTGCCATGTCGTTTTCAAAACCAATGATAAGCTATGGTTGTAAAGATTATTCCAAAAAGCAACCGTATCGCGGCTTCTGGGGCAAATTCAATCAAAGCAAAAATTTTCCCGACCTGGCAGGCAAACAACTGCGTTTGTATTTTGATTTTAAAACAGAAGAGAATGAAAAGATAAAAATAAAATTTGCCTTGTCGCCTGTAAGTACTGTCAATGCAATAGAAAATATGCAGGCAGAAATTCCGCATTGGAATTTTGAAAAAACTAAACAGGAAGCACAACAGGCGTGGAATAAAGAACTGAATAAAATTATCATCACTGCTGATAATAAAGAAGAGCTGATCAATTTTTATACTGCCATGTATCATGCTGCATTGATGCCCACTATGTATATGGATGTAAATGGCCAATACAAAGGGCTGGATCAGAATATACACCAGGCAAATGGTTTTACTAATTACACTTCTTTTTCTTTGTGGGATACTTACCGTGCGTTTCATCCGTATCAAAATATTATTAGTCCCAAACGCAATGCAGATATTGTACAATCCATGCTGGCACATTATAACCAGAGTGCTTTGCACATGTTGCCAATATGGTCGCATTATGCCAATGATAACTGGTGCATGAGTGGTTATCATAGTGTATCTGTGGTTGCGGAAGCGTACATTAAAGGTACGCTTACCACTGGCGCTGATAAGGCGCTGGATGCCTGCGTTACCACTGCACGCCAGCGCAATTACGAAGGCATTGGTTATTACATGGATAAAGGTTATATACCGCAAGATAAGAACGGGGTATCGGTGTCCACCACACTGGAATATGCTTATGACGATTGGGCCATTGCACAGTTTGCAAAAAAGTTAGGCAAGAATGATATTTATGATGAGTTCATTAAACGTTCGCAAAACTGGCGCAATGTGTACGATGCATCAATAGGTTTTATGCGTCCACGCTTAAGCGATGGTAGTTTTAAAAAAGAATTTGATGTACTAAAAACTGACGGACAAGGATTCATTGAAGGTAATGCATGGAATTTTAGTTTGTATGTGCCGCAGGACCCTGCAGCAATGATTGCAGCAATGGGAGGGAAGAAAAAATTTACGGCACATTTAGATTCTTTATTCACGATGCATTTGCCTGATGAATTTTTTGCGGAGACAGAAGATATCACCCGTGATGGTATCATTGGTAATTACATTCATGGTAACGAACCTGCTCACCATGTAGCTTATTTGTATGATTGGACAGATGATGCATGGAAAACGCAGGAGAGAGTACGTATGATATTAAAGAACCAGTATCACAGCGGTGCTGCAGGCTTAGGTGGTAATGATGATTGCGGACAAATGAGTGCCTGGTATATTTTCAGCACGCTGGGCTTTTATCCTGTTGCGCCGGCATCTGATCAGTATTGGTTGGGAAGCCCTGCAATAAAAACGGCTTCGGTTAATTTAGAGAATGGTAATACATTTTCTGTAGAAGCCATTGATCAAAGCGATAAGAATGTGTATGTAAAAAAAGTACTGCTCAATGGTCAGCCATTAAACAGGTTGTACATTACGCATGATGAAATAATGAAAGGGGGGAAGCTAACATTTTATATGTCGGCAAAGCCAGTACAGCGAAAATAATTTTCGCTCCTGCATCCTGATAAAAAAGTGGTGCGAAAAAATATTTTCGCAGTACGCATTACATTCCCATAGAAAAAATAAAAAAATGCTGGCCTTCCCAGGTTTTAAGCACCACATTATTTTTGCCCTGCCGGTACAGCGAAAATAATTTTCGCTCCTGCATCCTGATAAAAAGTGGTGCGAAAAAATATTTTCGCAGTACGCATTACATTCCCATGGAAAAAATAAAAAAATGCTGACCTTCCCAGGTTTTAAGCACCACATTATTTTTGCCCTGCATATCGCTGAAGTTTTGTAAACCTTTTTCTTTTAACTGTTGTATTCTTTTTTGTGTATTGATGCCAAAATAAGTTACTGCAGGATAATTAAAATGATCGGTTTGGTGAAGGCCCAGTATCATCAAGCCATCGGTGATGATGGTGTAAGGATAAGGTTCTTTCATTACCATCTTTGTAGTAAAGCCTAATTTTTTCCAGAAGGCAAGTGATGCATTAACGTCTTTTACCGGTAGTGCAAATTCGCCAAATGCACCACATTGTTTGTTGGGATATTTATCTTCTGTATTAAAATCAGCCTGGTTCATATTGATCAAAGTTTTACCTGTGGGTTGTTTAAACCCGCCAAGGTTGGATGCCAGAATGATATTAAATCCATCAGGGCTTTTGAAGTAGTACCGTTTTATCAGGTCGCCTTCCTTTGGCTTTTGGGTAAATACAATGCTGTCTTTTTCCAGTTGCGCAGCAACTTTGTCCACATCAGCCGCATAATAAGTTAGCCCGATGTAAGGTGTGGCATCTTTCCGCATCATGATGATCAGGCTGCCATCGCTCACCTGCATCCATGGAACGGGAAAATCATTGGCGCCTGTTTTTGAAAAGCCTAATTTTTCATATAGGGCAAACGAAGAATCAAGATTGGGCGTAGTAATGTACACACAGGCTACATCGCCCAGTTTGGATTGTGCTGATGCATGTTGCAACACTAAAAAAGCAAAAGCAATAAATAATAAGCGTTTCATAAAAAATATTTTAGCAAAGCGGTATAGCAAATGTAGCTAAGGTTACTAAATCCGGAATAATTATTGTTAACTGTATTAAATTACAATTAAAATTTAAAAAAAGAAAGCACCGCCATAGTATAATTGATACATTTGCATCTATCAATGTATTTTAAGGTGGAATTAAAACAACTTGAAAAAATTTCGAAGGCCCTGGCCGACACTACCCGGTTACAGATATTACTGGATATGTCTAAGCGAAAAGGCTGCATTCAATGCTCAGAGATCATGAACATTACCAAACTAGCCCAACCCTCTGTAAGCCATCACATAAAAACATTAATAGAAGCAGGGCTGATTGAAGCTGAGAAAGAAGGTCGCAATCATTCTTACAATCTTAACCAGGAGTTGCTGCAGGCATATGCTGGCTGGATAGATAAAGTTGCCAGTTAATTCCTGCAACGCTTACAACGATTCTTGCTAATGTATTACCACATGTTATTGCATGTAAAATGCAGTGCGGTGTATTTTATTAAAGGAACAAACCAACAGTATGAACCACTTTTCTTCAAAAGGAAAACCAGGGATAATAATATTCTTTTTATTGCTGCTTTCACCATTTTTTATTGCTGCACAAACAACGGCACAGGATACACTAAAGGAAGTAACCTTAAAAGCTGCTATTGATTATGCCATCAAACACCAGCCTAAAATTCAGCAGTCTTTATTAGATGAACAAATAACTGCGTCCAACATAAAAAGCAAGCTGGCCGATTGGTACCCGCAGGTTAATTTTAATTATAACCTGCAGCATAATTTTTTATTGCAGTCGAGTGTGATAGGGGGCAATACCATTAAGTTGGGTGTGGACAATACTTCATCAGGGCAGTTTACCGCATCGCAAACCATATTTAATAAAGATGTGTTGCTGGCAAGGCGTACCAAAGCCGATGTAATGCTGCAAACAACACAAGCCACTTCCAGCAATAAGATTGACCTGGCGGCAAGTGTATCAAAAGCATTTTATGATGTGCTGGCCACTTCGCAACAGGTTAGGGTAGCAGCCGAAAATATTGTAAGAACAGAAAGAAGTTTGAAAGATGCCACCAACCAATACAAGGCGGGGGTTGTTGACAAGATCGATTATAAAAGAGCAACCATCAGCCTTAATAATCTCAAGGCTTCAAAAAGAAGTAATGAAGAATTGATAATTGCAAAAACGGAATACCTCAAATCATTAATGGGCTATCCTGATTCAGCAACTTTAAATATTGTATACGACAGCGCAGCGATGGAAAATGAAATTTACATCGACACTTTACAGCAACCCGATTACAAAACAAGGGTGGAATATAAATTACTGGAAACACAAAGAAATCTTTTGCAATCAAACGTATTATACAATAAGTGGAGTTACCTGCCAACGGTATCGGTTAATGGTGCTTATAACCTTAACTTTCAAAACAACCAGTTCAGTAAATTGTATAGTACTAATTATCCCAACTCTTTTGCAGCGCTAACATTGTCGTTGCCTATTTTCCAGGGCGGAAAAAGAAAAGCGAATCTTTATACAGCAGAGTTGCAATTAAAAAGAAGTGAACAGGATATTGTTAGTTTAAAAAATGCAGTCAACGCACAATATGCACAGGCACTGGCCAATTATAAAAGCAGTATAGAAAATTATACTGCATTAAAAGAAAATGTAACCATTGCTAAAGAAGTGTATGATGTGGTGCAGTTGCAATACAGGTCGGGTATAAAAACTTACCTGGAAGTAATTACAGCAGAAACCGATCTCCGCACATCACAGATCAATTATTTTAACGCTCTCTACCAGGTGCTCGCTGCTAAGGTAGATGTGCAAAAAGCACTGGGACAAATAGTGTATTAAACAATAAATTTTTACTTTTTATCAAAGCCTTATAACAGAAAAATATGTACAGCGCATTTACAGTAAACATAACAAAATATACAAGTGTTGCAGCAATAATAGTATTGGCGGCTTGTAACGGTAAACAGGCAGCGCCAATGGCACCGCCACCACCAAAAGTTACTGTACAGGAAGTAACTACTGCACCCGCGGTTTATTACGATGAGTATCCTGCAACGGTAACTGCATTAAACCAGGTGGAGCTGAGGCCGCAGGTAAGCGGTTTTATTACGGGTGTGCATTTTGCGGATGGTGCAAGAGTACACAAAGGGCAATTGCTGTATTCAATAGATCAGCAATTGTATGCCGCCAATTACGAGCAGGCGGTTGCTAATTTAAAAGTGCAGGAAGCCAATCTAAATAAAGCACAAAAAGATGCTAACCGTTATCACGAACTGGATAAGAATGATGCGGTTGCAAAACAATTAGTGGATAATGCAGATGCTGCAGTAGAAGTAACTAAAAAGCAAGCCGATGCCGCAAGGGCCAATATACAAGCAGTACAAACCAGTGTACGTTATACAAAAGTGTTTGCACCGTTTGATGGTGTTATCGGTATCTCCAGCGTAAAAGTTGGAGCTGCGGTAACTGCCGGGCAAACAGTATTGAATACAGTATCTACCGATGGTGATCTTGCAGTAGATATCAATATAGAACAGAAAGATATCTTCCGCTTTTCAACCTTGCTAAGTGAAAAAGCAAAACCGGCAGATTCAACATTTACATTAGCATTTGGTGCGGATATGTATCCCTACCCGGGCAAAATAATTTTACTGGACAGGGCAGTTAATCCGCAAACAGGTACGCTAAAGGCAAGGCTTAGTTTCCCTAATAAAAACAGTTTACTAAAAGCGGGTATGAATGGAACAATAAGAATAAAGAACAGTTCCGCTGCACAGGCAATTGTAATTCCATATAAAGCAGTAGTGGAACAACTGGGAGAATATTTTGTGTATGTACCGGGCGACAGCAATAAAGTATCGCAACGCAAAGTGGCATTAGGCAAGGTGTTGGGTAAAGATATCATCATCAAAGATGGTTTGCAGCAGGGTGATAAAATTGTAATTGAAGGCGTGCAGAACTTAAGAGAAGGCGTTAAAGTTACCATAGGAACACCAGCCGCGGCAGCAGGGAAAAAATAATGTACAAATTATTGTTGCTTTTACCAGCAACATAAAGAAACGATAATAATGATAGCAGAAACTTTTATAAAAAAACCGGTAACGGCAATTGTAATATCAGTGGTAATTGTACTGGTGGGTATTATTGCCATGTTAAATTTGCCCATTGCACAATACCCTAATATTACGCCACCAACCGTAACCGTTAGTGGAAACTTTATTGGCGCCGATGCACAAACGGTGGAACAGACCACCACTACCGCTATTGAAACACAGATCAATGGTACGCCGGGTATGACTTATATGTCCAGCAACAGTACCAGCAGCGGACAAAGTTCCATCAACGTAAATTTTGATATTGGTACCGATGTTAATATTGCAGCGCTTGATGTACAGAACCGTGTAAGCGTTGCACAACCCACATTACCTGATGCCGTAAAGCGTTTAGGCCTTACCGTACGTAAGCGTAACCCCAGCATCATGGTGGCGCTGGCACTGTATTCTCCCAACGGAACACACGACGCTACTTTTATAGGCAACTATGCCAACATCTATTTAAAAGATGCATTACAACGTGTACCGGGAGTGGGGGATATTGTTTCCAGGGCAGATGATTTTGGTATGCGTATATGGTTAAACCCCGGAAAACTGGCTGCACTGGAAATGACCTCATCAGATGTAATAGCCGCACTAACGGAACAAAACCTGCAGGTTGCTGCTGGTACAGTTGGTGGTAATCCACAGCCCAACACACAAAGTTTTGAGTATAGCGTATTAACCAACAGCCGCATCAATACAAAAGATCAATTTGAAAATATCATTGTACGCACTGTGCCTTCTACAGGTACCATTGTGTATTTAAAAGATATTGCCCGTGTTGAATTAGGAAAATTTGATTACGGAACCAACGCTTATGTAAATGGTAAACCTGCTGCTTTTGTTTTGATCTACCAGGCACCCGGCGCTAATGCACTGGAAACTTTTGCCGGCCTTAATAAAGCTTTGGCCGAATTAAAGAAATCATTTCCTAAAGATATCGATTACCTGATGCCGTTAGAAACCGTTACCGTAGTAAAAGTTTCGATGGAAGAAGTATTGAGTACACTGGCTGAAGCATTGCTGCTGGTGGTGTTGGTGGTGTTTTTATTCCTGCAAAACTGGAGGGCTACATTAATACCAGTATTAGCTATTCCTGTTTCACTGATCGGTACATTTATATTATTCATTCCTTTTGGATTTACTATTAATACACTAACACTCTTTGCGTTTGTACTGGCAATTGGTATTGTGGTGGATGATGCTATCGTGGTGGTGGAAGCAGTGCAGCATTATATCGATCATGGAAAATTATCTCCTAAGGAAGCTACTAAAAAAGCGATGAGGGATATCTCCGGGCCCGTTATAGCCATTGCATTGATCCTTGCAGCAGTATTTATTCCGGTTGGTTTTATTCCCGGCATTGTGGGGCGCTTGTACCAGCAGTTCGCTATTACTATCGCAGTATCGGTTATCATATCTGCATTTGTAGCTTTATCGCTTACACCTGCATTGTGCAGCATTATGCTTAAGCCATCTAAAGAAGAAAATGCAAAGAAAAATTTCCTGGAAAAATTCTTTGCATGGTTCAACAAAGGTTTTGGAAAAGTTAACCGGGGTTATACCAACAGTGTTGCTAAATGGGTAAAGGCCACACCCATTGTTTTGGTAATGCTGGTTTGTTTATTTGTAGGCTTATTCTTCATGTTTAAATCAAAGCCATCTGGTTTTATTCCTTCGGAAGATGAAGGCCGTTTATATGTTACCTACGAAATGCCTGAAGCTACTTCAACTGCAAGGAGTAAAGACATGCTGATAGATATTATGAAGCGTGTGCAATCAGTACCTGGTGTAAGAATGGTGGGTGGTTTAGCAGGATTGAACATCATCACTTTCTCCAACAAATCAAATGCTGGTACTATGTTTGTTTTACTGCAACCATGGGATGACAGGAAAACAAAAGAAACACAATTGCAAAGCATCATTGCCGAAATTCAAAAACGAACCGGTGATATAAAAGAAGCCAGGATATTGGCTATTGGCCCGCCAGCTATACCGGGCCTTGGTGCAACCGCCGGTTTTACTTTTGAATTGCAACAGACTACCAGTACCGATAATATTCAGCAGTTTGAAGCGGTAACACGTAAGTTTTTAGCAGAAGTAAACCAGCGCCCCGAAATTGGTTTTGCTTATACTTTCTTTAGCTCACACACGCCCAGTTACCAGGTGGATGTAGATAAAGAAAAAGCAAAAAAACTCGGGGTATCCGTAGCTGATGTGTACAGCACAATGTCCACTTTATTGGGTAGTAGTTATATCAACGATTTTAATTTATATGGAAGAAATTTCCGCGTAATGGCGCAGGCAGATAGCAGTTATCGTTCGTCCATTGATGAACTGGGTAAATATTATGTACGCAACAACCAGGGTAATATGATACCATTGAATTCCTTGGTTACTTCTAAAGTAGTGGAAAGCCCTTCATTGATCTCACATTATAATATCTATCGTTCAATTGAAATAAACGGATCTCCCAAACCGGGTTTCAGCAGCGGGCAGGCAATAGATGCATTAAAAGAAGTGGCAGCTAAATTACCTGTTGGTTACAGCTATGAATTTTCCGGCCTCAGCCGTGAAGAAATTGCAGCGGGTAGCAGCTCCACACTCATATTCGGTATCTCCATTGTATTTGTATTCCTATTTCTTGCTGCATTGTACGAAAGCTGGTCCATACCATTCTCTGTTTTGTTTGCGGTGCCAATAGGTGCATTTGGATCAATTCTCACTTTATTATTGTTACCCAATATCACCAATAATATCTATGCACAAATTGGTTTGATCACGTTGATAGGGCTGGCTGCAAAAAATGCCATCCTTATTGTGGAATTTGCCAAGGAACGTGTGGATCATGGTGTTGAAATTGTAACAGCAACACTTGAAGCGGTTAATTTGCGTTTACGCCCCATAGTAATGACATCGCTTGCATTTATTCTTGGTGTGCTGCCACTGGCCTTTGCCACCGGTGCAGCGGCAGAAAGCCGTAAAACTATTGGCTGGACCGTGTTTGGGGGGATGCTGGCCGCTACCACGCTGGCTATATTTGTAGTGCCGGTATTGTTCGTGCTCATCACAAAAATATCTTACGGTAAAAAAATAAAACGGTTAAAAGACGAGCACAGGCAGATAGAAGATGTGGACAAGGCGATACTGGATGATGGAAGGATTTAATTTAAAACCAGTTATCTATTTACGCCGGGCTGATTAAAATAGAATGCCATTAGGCTAAAATATTATCGTCGCACTCAGGGAAAAAGAGATAATTTAGCAGTTCAATATGATTGCT
>Ga0068859_100005167_pt1 | contig 13254 bp, 12 predicted proteins | sample KBSSwiS22_FD_66585 | JGI IMG/M metagenome (GOLD analysis project Ga0068859, IMG submission 66585) | Switchgrass rhizosphere microbial communities from Kellogg Biological Station, Michigan, USA - KBS Switchgrass S2-2 | ecosystem: Host-associated > Plants > Roots > Rhizosphere > Soil ... | reverse complement strand
CGCTCGGGACAAAAAATGACGCGCGGAATCCAATGGCGATCCAGTAACCGAACACGAGCGGCATCCAGAGGACGATCGTGCGGGGCTGCATCAACGACTCGAGGCCGTCGAATCTCCGCGACAGCGCCACACTGATCACCCCGACCGCGATGGCCGCGCCGATCCCCATGTATGCACGCTGCTCACCGTTTCGGCCAAGCGTCATGAGAATGAAATCGAGAATGCCTCGCGCCATAACGTCGCGACGCACGATGAGCGTGCCGATGGCCCGACGCACCTGAAACAGCGGGTAGAAGCCTGACGGCTGTTGAGGCGCGAGCGCCGACTGCATCTGCCGCCAAAAACCAAGAATCGTGACGGCAACAGCGGCTCCGACCGCAACTGGAAGGGCGACGAGAGCTCGGCCAGCCAGTACACGCACCTCTGGCCGCTCCGACCCTCGAAGCCATTCAAATAAACCGAAGTACCAATTCGTCGGCATCCACCCGGCAGCCGTGGCAGCCAGAAAGACCGGCTGTGTCTTCCCCATCGCGGCTGGCACGAGGACGAAACACAGCACCGCACTGACGAACATGAATTGGAGGAGCGATCCGACACTCGACGCCACACGCGCGCCGCCGGCGAGAAGCATCAGGCCCCGGGCCGCCACAATCGTCGACAGGACAAACACGCCGCCGCCGAGCGTTCCGGCCAAATACCCGAGCAGGTGCCGGATGATCTTCGCGACACCATCGGGGCTGCCCGTGATCAGCGCGTACGGCACACCAGCGCTCAGATTGATCGCCAGCGACGTACCCAGCAGAAATGTGACGAGCGCCGCGAGTTTCGCAGCAATGATCGCCGGCCCGGTCAGCGGCAGGGGACCAATGACCATTGCATCGCGCCGATCGAAACTGAGCGCATCCCAGACAAACACCGCGATCAAGCCCGTCGTCACAATCGAATACGACACGTAAAGCACCGACAGTTGGGCCAGCATGTGCTCAATCATTTCCGGGGCATGACGCGCCGCCGCGACGAGTCTGACGATTTCGAATGTCGGCAGCACAATCGCGGTCAAATACAAACAAGGTGTCAGCAGGAACGCGAGCACCCAGATAATCGTGCGTCGAAGCTGCACGTCTGAGCTCATCGATTCACTGGCAAGAAACTGCGAGAGAAAGGCGCGCCATAACACAACAAATGTGGCGCGGTTTCCAGTCATGACGCCTTCATCGCTGCGATCAGCGCGCGAGTGCGGCTGGTGACGTCATCTTCGGTGACCAAAGCGGCGAACACGGCATCCAAGGACGGCAACTTCAGTGTCGACCGCAGGTTCTCTACCGAGTCGTGGCCGACGACGCGGCCCTCTTTCAAAATGATCACGCGGGAGCACACCTGCTCCACGACCTCCAGGACATGCGAGCTGAACACGACGATCTTTCCTTCGTCGCAGAGTGCCCGGACAAATCCCTTCAGAGTTCGCGCGGCGCTCACATCAAGCCCTGAAAACGGCTCATCCAGGATCACAACACGCGGGTTATGCAGAACCGCCGCCGCAATGAGAACTTTTTGCCGCATCCCCTTCGAGTACGCCGAAAGGGTCTGATAGCGATCGTCATACAGACCGAGCAACTGAAGGAACGCGTCGATCTTTTCGTCGAGGAGCGACTCCGGCAGCTGCCTTAACCTTCCAATCAGGCGCAGGTACTCCGGACCCGTCATGTACGTATAGAGATGCGGCTCCTCCGGGACGTACCCGAGCTGAGCCTTATACGTTTGCCGGCTCTTGAGCGCGTCTTGACCATCGAGGAAGACGGCGCCATCGGATGGATCGAGCAGGGCCATCAAAATCTTGACCGTCGTGCTCTTGCCCGACCCGTTGGGGCCCAGGAGACCGAGGACCTCCCCAGGACTGACCTCAAACGACACGTCGTCGAGCGCCGTCAGCGCGCCGTAACGCTTTGTGAGTCGTGAGACCTGGAGCATGACAGCAGCGCAGCAGCGCCTCAGGAAAATATCATCTCTATCGGTTTCAGATAGACCGCCCAACTATATCACAATATGATATAGTTGCAATTCATTCATGGCGTCGCCGTTGTCTTCCATCGTGTTGCACATCCTGCTGGCATTAGCCGAAGGCAAGCGCCACGGCTATGCGATCGCGGAAGAAGCCGCCGCACAGAGCGACGGCGCGGTCCGCCTGGGTCCGGCTACGCTGTACGGGACGCTCCAGCGACTGCTGGACAAGGGTTGGATTTCAACGGCTGAGGCGCCGCAGGGCGTAGACGAACGCCGGCGGTACTATCGATTGACCAGTGCGGGCCGGCTCGCGCTCGACGCAGAGATTAGCCGTATGGACAACCTCGTGCGAAAGGTTCGCCTTGCGCGAGGCAAGCTGATTGCTTCGAAATGACGAGAGAAGTCATTTTCATTTGCCTCTCGCGGCTTTACCGAATGATGTGGGCGCTCTATCCCGCGTCGTTCCGCGCTGAATTCTGCGACGAAATCATGTGCGATTTTGAAGACGCGGCCGACCGTGCGTGGATCGAGGGCGGCTGGTTGAGTGTCGTGTTGCTGGTAATCCGTGACGCCTGCGACGTTGCCCGCAACCTGGTGGTGGTCTGGTTCCGGACTGGGACGCTTACGTTAATCGGAGTATCCGCGACATGCAGCGCACTGCTGTTTGAGTTGGTCGCGCTCCAAGGCGTTGCGCCGACGAATCCACTTTTCGTGCCGCTCCATCTCCTGTGGCTCGCCACAGCCGGTGCCGTCGTTCTATGTTCGATCGCGTTTGCGCGGTATCACGCCAGATCCGCCACTTGAGGTTTCGGTACTCCTCATGCTCGCCGCGTGAGTGTTCGGTGATTCGCAGTGTGCACTGTCGTGCGGCTCGCTGCGGGATGTTCCCCATCACCCTTGCGCGACGCTTGGTGGTGCAGGTATCCTCTTCTCCCATGTTGTCGTGGTCCCTTCCCGGCGTCCTCGCGGTTCTCGTCCTTACCGGGACGAGCGGGGACGTCAGCGTGTAGGCACACGACGGCGAACCCCGGCTCGGAGAGCCGCGGGTTCATGGTGAATTCCTCGGCTGTCCTGCCTTTGACACAAGGATGCTGCCGATGGAATCCGTCATCTACTTCAATCACGCATTTCGACCCGAACAAGAGGCGACAATCTCGGTGCGATCACGCGCCCTCAACTACGGGCTCGGATGCTTCGCCGGAATCCGCGGCTATCAGACCGACGACGGCCGGCAGGTCCACGTCTTTCGGCTCGATCGCCATGTGCGGCGTCTGGAACACTCGGCGCGGATCCTGCGCCTGCGTCTCTCGGGCTCTCCGTCAGAAATCGCAGAGGTGATCGTCGAGCTATTGCGGCGAAACGAGATGCGCGGCGACGTCTACATTCGCCCGATCGTCTTCGCGAACTCGAACGAATTATCGCCTCTGCTGGACCCGGACACGAGCGAAACCGCGATCTTCTGCTTGCCGATGGGGCGGTACTTGTCAGCCGAACCAATCGACGTGTGCGTCTCGAGTTGGTGCCGCGTGCGTGAGAACGCGATCCCCGCGCGCGCCAAGGCCACCGGTGCGTACCTGAACAGCGCGCTCGCGCGCCGCGAAGCCATGGACGACGGCTACACGGAAGCCATTCTGCTTACCGAAGACGGCCATGTATCAGAAGGCTCAGCCGAGCACGTGATGATCGTGCGCGACGGTCAGCTGATCTCGCCACCGAGCACGGCGGACAACCTGGACGGCATCACACGCCAGAGCCTCATCACGCTCGCGCGCGAGGACCTCGACATCCCCTTCGTGGAACGGCCGGTCGGGCGTACCGAGCTCTATGTGGCCGACGAGGCCTTTCTCTGCGGAACAGGCGCGGAGATCACGCCGGTGCGTTCGGTCGATCGGCGACAGCTCGGTGACGGCGTGATCGGGCCAGTCACGAGGCGTTTGTCTGAGCACTTCGAGGCGGTCGTTCGCGGCCGTGTGCCCGAGCGAGCCGACTGGCTGACGCCGGTCTGGTAGGTGGTGAGTTTGCAAACGTGAAATCCCGTTGACGTCTCACGTAGAGCTTCGCGGCGAGACAGAGAGTGACAATGCGTACTAAAGTTATCGGTCGTGTCAGGTTGATCCCCAGCAGATAATCTCAACCGCGCGCTCGCGACGCCGCACTGATGCAAATACGATGATGGCAGTGGACCAATTCACTCTTTAACCCTGAAATGCGGATTCTCAATCAGCCCAATCACGTTCCCGAACGGGTCGGCGATCGTCGCGACCTTGATGTCGGCGCCGACTTCCTTCACGGGCTCGCGCGGCGTGGCGCCGCAATCGAGCAAGTGCCGATACGCATCGCCGATGTCCGCCACGCCCCAGTACGCGACGGCATTGTTCCCCACAGCGCGGCCGCTGACGTCAGGATCGAGGCCCAGCTCGAACCCGCCGATTTCGAACCCAACGTAAAACGGTTCGTCGAAATACGGCTTTGTGCGGAATGCGGTGGCGTACCACTTTTTTGCAGCGTCTAGATCCGGTGCGTGATAGATGACGGTTCGTAGACCGAGGAACATAGTGGTGCCCGGAGTTATTTGGCGGGCTGCGTCAGCACCAGCTCCTTGATCCCGCCGAGCGACGCCAGGATGCCGCTCGCTTCGTAGGGCAGAAACACGATTTTTTGCGCGCCCGCGGCAATCGACGACAGCGACTCGAGATATTTCTGCGCGATCATGTACTGCGCGGGGCTCGCGGTCGCGCCGATCGCCTTGCTCACGAGCTCGATGGCTTGAGCTTCCGCCTGCGCGACCCGCAGACGGGCCTGCGCCTGCCCTTCCGCGGCCAGAATCGCCGACTCTTTCGAGCCTTCCGCTTTCACAATCTGCGATTGCTTCTGGCCCTCCGCGCTCAGGATGGCGGCCGCCTTTTCGCCTTCGGCCGTCGTCACCACCGCACGCCGCGTCCGCTCCGCCGTCATCTGCTTTTCCATCGTCAGGCGGATTTCTTCCGGCGGGGTAATGTTCTTGAGCTCGATGCGCATCACCTTGACGCCCCACTGCTGCGTGGCGGTATCGAGAGCCGCGCGAAGCTGCGTGTTCGTCGCGTCGCGCGACGCCAGCGTGTGATCGAGGTCGAGCTGGCCAATCACGTTACGCAGGGCCGAGAGCGTGAGCTGCTCGAGACCCCACCGAAGGTTCTGCACCTCATAGGTGGCGCGAACGGGATCCGCAATCAAGTAATAGATGACAGCGTCCACTTCCATCGTCACGTTGTCGCGCGTGATCACCTGCTGCGGCTCGATCTTCGTAATCAGCTCGCGCATGTCGATGGTGTCGCGCACCGAATCCAGAAACGGAACGATGGTGTTGAGCCCGGCTTCGGCCGTGCGGTGGTACTTGCCCAGGCGCTCGATGATCTTCACCTGCTTCTGCGGGACGATCCTGATCGTCCGCATCAGCACGATGAGCACGAGAATCGACAGGCCGAACAGGATGATCGCGTCTGCGTTCGGAATCATGCGCGTTTGACCTCCAGGACGATGCCATCGGCGGCGACGACGAGCACCTTGGTTCCGCTGGTAATGGCGTCATGGCTTCTTGCCGCCCAGTCCTCCCCGGCAATGTTGACGCGGCCCGTCCCGGTCACCGGATCGATGTCGTGCGTCACGAGGCCGTGACGGCCGATTAGCGGCTGCGTTCGCGAAGGCACTCCGCGCCCCGCAAGTTTTCCGACGAGTCCGGCCCGCAAGGTGACCAGCGACACGGTCATCACCACCACGAATGTGCCGAACTGGACCGCCGCTCCATATCCGAGGAACGCGACCGCCGCTGCGGCGACAGCGCCTGCGCTGACGAAGGCGGACCCGAAGTGAGGGATGGTGATTTCAAGCACCGCGGCGACAAACGCCACCGCGAGCCAGCTGAGCCCGGAGAGTTGAATAGGCCACATTCTTATTCGTCCGAGGAGGACATCATAATAGACTCAAATCAACGCTCGTCTCACCACTGAGTACAAGTAGGCAATCTCATCGTCTGAAAGTCCCTGTCCGAAGCTGCTAAGGCCGTGCCTGGTCTTCAGCGTCACACCACGCCCTTTTGCAAACCGGCTGAGGACGGTCAAGATTCGCTCGGTCCGTGGTCCGATCGTGGGTCCCGCCGGCGGGACTCTGCGTGACTGAATCGCCGACTGCTCGGCGTGCTGTCTTGCTGAACCAAGCAATGATTCGGCCGTACTGTAGTCCACATCGAGGATGTCGGCGAGCGGATGCGACGCTGTCGTCGTTGTGAACCACGCGCCACGCTCCTGAATTCGAACACCTGACTCTGAAATCGTCACGATGGTTCGACCGTGGCGCGATCGCAGGAACGCATTGAACGCGATGGCTCCAGGGATGCCGATGAACATGAACAGCAGAAATCCGAGAAAGAACCATCCGACGGGATCCGGGGTATTCGTCTGGCGGAAGAAAAGCTCGAGCGGGTTAAAGATGATCATCGGAATCGCCGCAGGCAGTAGCATCACAGCAAACAGCGCGGGGTGAATTCGCGGCGAGGGTATCACGATGCTTGTTTCGCCATTGCGATAGGCGACTTCGCTCCTGGCGCTCGCCGGCCTTTCGACGATGGCCTGATCTGCTCTTTCGGTTCGAAGCCGCTGCTGGATGGACAGCTCCGCGGCGTCTGCGGATATACGACTCGGATGATCGGTGGTGGCGTCTTCGATTTCGAGTCTGAGATGCCGCGCGATATCGGCTGCCCATGCCCTCGCTTCTGCATATTGTGTCGAGCTGCAGAGTAGAAGGTTGGCGCCGGCATGCGCCTTCAAACTGACTGGAAATTTGTCGGCGCTGTCGGAGTCGCCGGCCTCAAAACCGAGGATCACCGCTGCGTATCCGCCAATTTGATGGGTGCGCGACCGCATCGGCACCAGCAGGCCCCACTGTTTTTCGACCACGCCTCGAGTGGTGTCGAGGGTGATCCAACTTCGACCGAAGACGAGGACTGAGCCCACCGCGGTGAAGACCACACCCAACAGCGTTAGTAACGGCCATGTCGCCGCGGACGCGTCGGCAGAATTTTGCATCCGGACCACGCCGGCGGCTGCCAGAGTGACGAAGATCCCCGCACACAGAAACGGCAGGCCGAACAGGGCCATGCAGCCTCCGCCTTCGCGCAACCGTATCCGCCCCGGCGCTGCTTCGCGAAAGGAGCGAATCATGTAATGGCTTTATCGGACGATTCGCTATTCGTATCTGAGGGCCTCGATGGGATCCAGGTGCGCGGCGCGGCGCGCGGGGTACAGACCGAACACGAGCCCGACGGACACCGACACGAGGAACGCGAGCAGTATCGAGCTCGCCGTCACAATCGTCGACCATCCCGCGAGCAGGCCGATCAAGCGTGAAATCCCGACACCGGCAATCACACCGATCGTCCCGCCGACGAACGAGATCAGGATCGTCTCGATCAGGAACTGCCGCACGATGTCGGTCCGGCGCGCGCCGAGCGCCCGGCGGACGCCGATCTCGCGCGTCCGCTCCAGAATGCTGGCGAGCATGATGTTCATGATCCCGATGCCGCCGACCAGCAGCGAAATCGACGCGAGCGCCACCATCACCACCTCGAACACCCGCTGCGTCCGGCGCTGCTCGGCCAGCAATGCGGCCGGCACGATGACGCTGAAGTCGGGCGTGTTCCGGTGCGATGCGTTCAGAACGCCGCGGATCACTTCGGCGCCGGCGACGCTGTCCATTCCCGGCTCGAGCTGCAGATAAATGCCGTCGATCTCGTCGCGGAACTGGCTGTAGTTGTCCTCGAGGCGAAGGATCGCCGTCCAGAGCGGGACATAAATAAGGTTGTTCCTGTCCTGTTCGGGGACGCCGAGCGATTCGCTTTGCGCGCTGAGCTGCGGCCCGGCCACGCCAATCACGCGCAGCCACTGGTCGTTCACCTTGACGTATTTGCCGACCGCTTCGTCAGGGCCGAACAGCGCCGCCTTCGCGCCTTCGCCCAACACCGCGACCGGTGTGGCGCGCTCGTTCTCACCTTCATCGAAGAAGCGCCCCGCCGCGAGCCGCAGGTTGCCGATCGGGATGTACGACGGCGTGATGCCGTACACGGTCGGCATATCGCGCTGCGGCTTGGGCAGCATTTTCGATGGTTGGAAGCGCTTGCGCGGCGTCGCGGCGCTCACCCCCTCCATCGTCCCGCGAATGACGCGGTAGTCCTGGAAGGTGAGCCCGGGCGACGAGCTGCGCACCTTTCCGAACGCCTGAGGATCGGTCGTCTCGCGCGCTTCGACGATCACGTTGCGAACGCCGAGCTGCTCGATGAAGGCCATCACCTGCTGCTGCGCGCCGGCGCCGATCGACAGCATGGCCACAACGGCGGCAACGCCGAAGATCATGCCGAGCATGGTCAGCAGCGAGCGCAGCTTGTGAACGCGGAGGTTGTCGAGGCCGAGCCGCAGATCCTGAAGGCCGGAACCAAGGTTCGACTTCGGATCGCGAAGGAATGCCCGGATCATGGCTTGACCGGTCCGGCGCTTCCCCCGCTCTTCTTTTCATCCGAGAGCGGATTCCTCAGCGCCACTTCGGTCCCAACGGGCAGGTTCGTGACGACGATGTGGGTTTCGGTCCGAACCGACACCTTCACTTCGCGCGGCTCGAACGAGCGTCCTTGGCGGACGAACACGACCGGCTTGCCGTCATGTTCGAACAGCGCCTGGCGCGGCAGATACAGCGCGTTTTTGATCGGCGCGCCGGTGACGAGCACCTGCGTGGTGAGGCCCGGACGCAGAGCGGCGGGATTGCTGCCCGTCACCTCGAAGCTGACGTCGAACGTCCGCGTCGGATCGTTCCACGCCCACACCTCGCGGCGGCTGGCGCCCGCGACGGCCTTGATCGTCGCCGGCAGGGTCTTCCCCTGCACGGCGTGGATCGACACTTCGGCCTTTTGACCCGCGTTCAGGTGCGCGCGATCGTACTCACTCACCTTGGCAATGAGCTCGATGCCCGACTGGTCCAACACCTCTGCGACCGGCCGCCCCGAGTTCACCGTGTCGCCGGAACGGAACTCCGGCACCACCACGCCGGCCCACGCCGCGTTGTTCATGTCGTTGGGTTTCACCGCGACGAGACCGTCGAATGGGGCGCGCAGCTTCATGTTGTCGATGTTGCGCTGCGCGTTGTCCATCTGGAGCCTGGCTTTGTTGCGCTTTTCCTCGAGCACCGCGAGCGACGCGCGGTCGCTGGCCGTGCGCGACTTGAGGTCGTCCTGGAGCTGCGCGAGCCGGCCCTTTGCTTCTTCGGCCGTCAGCTTGAACTTCTGCTGATCGATTCTGCTGCTGAGCCCCGAGCCCTGGACGTCGAGCTCTCCACGCCGCACGTCGAACCGCGCCGTCAGCAGCGCCACCTCGTCCTGCGCGCCCTGCACCACGGCGTCGGCGCGCATTTTCGTGATCTCCTGCTCGGCCTGCGCGAGCTCCGACCTCGCCGCGTCGAGCCGCTCTTCCTGCTCGCTCTGATCGAACTCGACGACGATGTCGCCCGCTTTGACGGGCGTGCCCGTTTCTGCGATGGAAAGGATCTGCAATGGAGCGCCGACGGCCGGCGCCACGAGCGCCTGCGCCTTCAAGGGCCTGAGGTCGCCTGTCGCGTGCACCACGACCGGCACGTCGCCCTGCGCGACGCGCGCCGTCGGAATCACGCTGCCATCGGTCTGCACACCTTGCATCGGCGCCATGGCGATGGCGGCGATCACAATTGCGATACCCAGCGCACCTGCGAGCGACCAGCCGAGACGTCGACGCGTCGGTTTTGTCATGACCTTTATTTCATCGGCGGGACGGGATCCTTCAGCGCCACGCGCTCGCCCGGCTGCACGCCCTCGCGCACGACGAGCTGTTCCTGGCCGCGTCTCGCGATCTGCACCACCCGTTCCTCCCAGCCGCCTCGCGTCCGTTGAACGTAGGCGACCGAGCGGCCCCCTTTTTCGAAGAGAGCGCGCGCGGGTAGCAAGACCGCGTCGGCCACGCGATCGACCGCCACGCGGACGGTCGTGTTCATCCCCGGCCGAAGGCGCGGATCGATCTGATCGATCTGCACGACCATGTCGAAGTTGCGCTGCGGCGGCCAGTTGGAAAAATCGACGCGCGCGAGCGCGCTGATGTCGCCGATCTTCCCAACCATCTCCTTGTCGGGCACGGCGTCGGCGCGAACGACCACGCGCTGCCCCTGCTGCATGCGCCCGCGCTCGGCCTCTTCGAGCCGCGCGGTCACCCGCAGCGTCGACAGATCCGGCACTTCGGCGATGATTTGACCCGGCCATGCACGGTCGCCCGGTTTGAAATCGGGCGGCGGGCAGCACGAGCGCCAATTCGGCATAATCGCCACCACGCCGTCCACGGGCGACACGATCTGGAGGCCGCCGAGCTGACGTTCGGCGAGCTCCATATCGAAGCGCGACTTGTCCCTCTTCTGGACCTTGCTGCCCACTTCTGCCTTCTCGATGTCGCCCAGCGCCTTCAGCTTCCGTTCGGCCTCGGCGAGCCTCGACTTCGCATCTTTCAGCGTGAGCTCGTTCTGCTCGCGCACCATTCGCGGGAGAAATTCGCTTGGCACGATGTCGAGCTCGGCCCGGCGAACGTCGTAGCGAGCCTTTGAAAGGTCGGTCTCCGCTTGCTGTTCCTGTATACGGAACTGCGCGCGTGTCTTGCCGATTTCCTCGTCGGCCTGCTTGAACTCGGAGCGCCTGTCGTTCAGGGTGCGCTGGACGGTCATCGGATCGAACCGGACGACGACATCGCCCTTTTTGATCGCCATGCCGTTTTTGGCGAGCTCCACGATCTGGAGATCGCCTCCACCTGTGGTGGGCACCGTCAGCGCCACCGAACGCACCGCCTTCACCTCGCCGCGCACCTGCAGGTAGTCGATGAACTCGCCTTTGATGACGGCGGTGGTCGGCACATCGGCCGCCGCGCTGCGGCCGAACGCGCCGCTTACGCCGGCAATGGCGCCGATGATGGCAAGGCCAACCACCGAAACGGCGATCGTGCGTTTGTTACTGCGCCACATGACGCTGCACCGTGACTCCGGCCTCGAGACCGGACGCCACGATCACTTCGTAATCGTTCATCGCACCCAGCGTGACCGTGCGCGAACGGGCGCCGCCGTCCCCGTCCAGCACCCGCACGGTGAACTTGTCTTTCTCGCGCACGATGGCGTCCCGGGGCACGACGATGACGTTGTCCTTTCGTTCGAGCTCGACGTCGACAGCCGCCGACAGGTCGGGCATCAGCTTCGGATGGCTGCCCTGGATGCTGACGGTCGCGACGAAGTTGCGTACGCGCGTGGTCAGCATGCTCGTCGTCCCGACGGGTGCAACATGCTCGACGCGACCCTGAAATCGCAACTCAGGATAGGCGTCGAGCGAGATCTGCGCCGGCTGACCGGCTTTCAGGAGGTGCACGTCGGCCTGATTGACCTTGACGCGCACCAGCATCGACGCGGGATCGACGACCTGCATGATCGGCATGCCCGGACGCGCTTCTTCCCCCTCCTGAATCTCCACCTGCTGTCCCGGCCGCCACACCATTCGTAAAACCACCATGCCGGCAATCGGCGACTTGACGACCATCCGCGTCGCGTTGTCCTCGGCCGATTTCATCGCCTTGTACGCGCGATCGCGCTGGATCTCGAGAATGCGCAGATCGGCCTGAGCCGCGAGCCGCTTCAGATCGAACGTCGCGCGAAGCTGCTTTTGTTTCGCCTGCGCCTCCTCCAGCCGCTGCTCGTTCTTTTCCTGATCGATGCGGCCCAGGTACGCGTTCTTCTTCATCTCGAGGCCGGCGTTCTCAACGGCATTCGCCGCGACCGCAAGCTCGGTCTCGTCCTTCGCGCGCACCTGTTCCTGCTCCCCGCGCTTCTTGCGAATCTGCTCTTCGAGATCGCGATGCTCGGACCGCTTGTCGATGGCGGCCTTCAGCTGATTCTGCCGGTCGAATTCCACGAGGAGCTGCCCGGGCTCGACGTGCGTGCCGCTGGGGACGAGCTTCGTGATGATGAGGGTATTGCTGCCTGGCCCTGTTGCCCCGACGAGGCGGGGCGCCGCAACATTGTGAAAATGGATCGATTCGACGAGGCCGGTCGTCCGCAGCGTTTTGACAAACGCGCAGGGCTCGACCTTCCACAACGCCGTTCCCTGGCGCGTCCCATGGTCGGGACCGCCCGCGCGGACGCCACGGACGATCGTGAGCGCGCCGGCGAGCACCACCAGAACGAGCGCAACCAGCAGGTGCGGCTTTTTCATCGCTTATACGGCGCCTAACCCGGAATTTCGAATTTTACGCCTAGATTCAGCAGCATGCTACACCCGCATTGGGCTACACCCGGGGTTGGGGCACCAGGACAAAGGACTACATGTGGCCGAGAGAGGTCCTCACGGATCTTTGACACCTCCCTCGACGTAACGTTCCAGCGGAATGGCGCGTTTGGACCTGTACGGGGGCTACGAGGTTAGGGAGCTACTTTTTGGCCTTACGAGATGACGTAGACAGTTTCCAAGAAAACCCACAGGCTTTGCAGTGACACAGGGTAAGAACCTCCTCCCCCATGATGAGCTGTTCGACGGTGACGTATTCACTCTTACACTTGGGACAGGCGCTCGACGTGCAGACCGAAGTCGCGTCGGTGAGATTTGGTTGCGGTTGTGCTTGCATGCAGAACGCTCGTGCTATCACCAATTAAAGAATTAGTTTTTCTTCCAATCAAGTCTGTCGCGGCGCGGTGCGAAAGGTGACTTCCTTTTGGACGATGCCATTCTTAGCCGCTTGAATCGGCTACACGCGGTCTCGGCATACTTTAGTTCGGGCTTCGCCTCCTCTCAATGGGGCGCTCACGGGCTGAACGCTGTCTCCCTCGGACTTCCACTACAGCGAATCCGTTCAGCATGAGATATTCGGCCACAGCAGCCGAGACGTTGTATCGCTGCCCTGCCAGGTAACGCCTCAACTCCATTCCCTCGACTTTGCCAAACGGCTGCTTGGTAATTTTGACAAGCATCAACTCGATTCAATGCAAGTGCTGAGCCTTCTGTTCCAGGCGTGGGAACATGTATTCTTCCAGTGCGTTTTTACCATACTCATGAGCAGTTCCAGGAATGGATAAGGTCATCGTAGTTACGGGCGGCAGTCGTGGCATAGGCGCAGCGACGGCGCGTCTCGCGGGTGCGAGAGGATACACGGTGTGCGTGAATTACCGGCAGAACCGCGATGCCGC
>Ga0068859_100005165_pt1 | contig 13255 bp, 10 predicted proteins | sample KBSSwiS22_FD_66585 | JGI IMG/M metagenome (GOLD analysis project Ga0068859, IMG submission 66585) | Switchgrass rhizosphere microbial communities from Kellogg Biological Station, Michigan, USA - KBS Switchgrass S2-2 | ecosystem: Host-associated > Plants > Roots > Rhizosphere > Soil ... | reverse complement strand
GGCGACGCTCATGAGCCAGGCGCGCGACGAGTATTCCCTGGCGGACAAGGCGCTGACGTCGGCGCCGCGTGGAAAAGGCACCGAGGCCGACCTCGCGAGCCTCAAGGGAAACGTGACGAGCATCGACGGGACGCTTGCCGAGATGCAGCGCGCATTCGACGCGGGCGATTACCTCACCGCGAAGACCAAGGCGCAGGCGGCGATCGATGCCTCCCGCGACATCGTGAAGGAGATCGAGGCGGCCAAGGCGCAGCGCCGGGCGGCCTGAAGAATCCCGAGGCGGCGATCGAGTTTGGTCTCCGCTTCTGACCCAAAGGGCACGGCGGGCTTCCCACCCCTCTCCCGCCGTGCCCTTCCTTCTATCTAGCGAAGCACCTTGAAGGCGTGCGCCCATTCGTTGCGTAGGAACCCCGGCGCGCACCAGAGCTGGCACAACGGCTCGAGGGCTCTCGCACCGGCGGCACCGCCGATGTCCTCCACCTGCCAGCCGAACTCCACGAGGAGGCCCGCGACGGACGCCTTCGCATCCGCGTCGTTGCCGCAGTAGAACATCGTCGGTGGGCCGCCGGAGAGCTTCGGGTCGACCATGAAGGCGTGTCCGACCGAGTTCCACGCTTTGACGAAGCGCGCCTTCGGGTACTTCGCCTGAAGGGTCTCCATGAGCGAGTGATTGGGCTCGGTGAAGTAACGGAGGATCCCCTGATCCGGCGGCGCGTCCGCGATCGGGTTCGTCGTGTCGATGACGACCTTGCCCGCCAGCGCCGCGGCTCCGGCCATCTCGAGCACCGACAGCGCCGCGGTTCCCTTGACGGCGAGCACGATCAGGTCGCCGTGGTCGGCGACCGCCTGGAAGCTGCCGGAAGGCACTCCGGCCTCGCGGGAGAAGGAGGCGAGCTTCGCAGGATCTCTCGTTCCGATCCGCACGTCGTACGCCTTTGCCTTGAAACCCTTCGCGAGCGTCTGGGCGACGTCGCCCGATCCGAGCACTCCGATCTTTTGTTTCATGATGCCCTCGTGGGTTCGGGGAAAACGCGATTGTACCGTCGGGTAAGGTCTACCTCGACCCGAAGACGTCGCTTCCCACGAAGGCAAGCCCGCCGCTTCACCTGGACGACTGACGCTGCGACCGCCCCGGCCTCTCGGGCCCACGGGTCAAGATCCCGAGGGCCAGGGTCAGTCTGCCGAACGCTTACTCCGGGCTCGGGCTCGGGCTCGGCGTCGGATCCGGGCTCGGGCTGGGCTCGGGCGAGGGCGGCGGCCCACACTCGCTGCAGTCCTCGCACAGGAAGTCCGCCGCGTGGTTGGGGATGTGGGTCGTGTCCTCGTTGAGATGCCCGCCGTTCTCGTTCTCCGTGACCGCGTTGACCGATGGGGTGATGCAGATGTACTGCTGCGGCGTGGTCGTGGATCTCGCCTTGCCGGCCGCGTGACAAATACAGTCCTTTTCGGCCTTCGCCTGGACCGTACCCGCGCCCTGCATGAATTGGAATCCCACGACGACCGCGATCGCTCCGGCGATCAGCGCGGCGTTGACCAGAAACTTCCCGCTCACTTTCATGTTCTCTCCTCGCCCGTTCGGGACGTGATAGTCCGTAACGGTACGGAGAGGGGTTTCTCACGACAACGACGGGTTTCGTGATCGGCAGAGGCGGGTCTTGGCGTTGGCGGCGTTTGGTGGCCCCTCCTGGACTCGAACCAGGGACCAACGGATTATGAGTCCGCCGCTCTAACCGACTGAGCTAAGGGGCCCTCGCGGGAACGCATTCTATCCCCCGGGCGTACGATCCATCGAAAGGAGAGGCCATGGCGCGACGCCTGGTTCGGAAGAACGGAATCATCGCGGGGGTATGCGGCGGGATCGCGGAGTCCTTCGGCTGGGATCCCACGCTCGTCCGCGTGCTCTACGTCGTGATCTCCACGCTCTCGGTGGCCGTTCCCGGGATCCTCATCTACGTGATCCTCTGGTTGGTCATCCCACGGGAGGAGTGAAGCCCGCGCCGTTGCGCTTGAGCATCACGATGTTCGAGCCGAGCTGCGTCAGGGCCAGCGCCCGCAGCCACGCGCTCCTCTGGATCGCCTCGAGGAGGCGAGACTGCAGCAGGAGCCGCTTGACCGGGTTCGCCGTCAGGGGAACGTCGCTGCGCCGCCGCAGATCCAGGGGCGAGTAGAACTGAGCGAACCCCGCCTGGCGGCCGAGCGCGCAAAGATCCGCGTACGAGAACCAGTGGACCGCCGGGCGCTGCGTGTAGTTCGCCAGGGACGGCCGGTAGTGCAGGTGCAGGAACACGAATGACTCTTGGACCGAGCGCGGAAGCCAGTGGAAGAACGGCACGTTGTACTCACCGTTCTCGCCGGTGAGGGAGATGCGCTGGCGGTTCGTGGTCGTGAGGAACACGATGCCGCCCGGCTGAAGTACGCGGTGGATCTCCTGCAAGCTGCGGAGCGGGGACTCCACGTGCTCGAGCACGCTCTCGAAGAACAGGATGTGCTGCGAATCCGACTCGAGCGGGATGCTCTCGGCCGCGCCGAGATGGACCGCGTCGCGCTCGAGGTACGCGTTCGCCGAAGCCACGTATGACGGGATGGGCTCGACGCCGGCCACGTCGAAACCCCGCTCCTCCAGCACGCGCATGATCCGCGGCACGGGGCCGCAGCCGATGACGCAGACGCGTTGCCCGGGCTCGAGCGGAACGAGGCGATCGAGCAGGCGAAGGAGATCCTCGACGCGCTCGCGATCCACCGCGCGTGCGGACTGCTCACCGACGAAGTGTTCGTGCGCCAGCCGGTCGAGACCCGGGTATCCCTCGGCCAGCTTGCGCGTGGCGTAGAACCCGTCCATCGCCATCCATGGTGCGGTCGGCCTCGCGAGCCGGCAACCCGCTTGTAACGCGCGCTCACTCCTCGGGCGGCAGAAGCGCGATGGCGCGCAGGGGCCCGCCCGAGCCGCCCGCGATCCTCATCGGAAGCGCGACGACCCAAGCACCGGTCGCGGGCAAGCGATCGAGGCCGTCGAGGTTCTCGAAGCCGGGAACGTTGGCGGCGCCGGCGATGCGGTGCACGGGGAAGTCGGCCGAGGGACCGTGATCGAGGCTCGGCGTGTCGAGGCCAAGCACCGCGACCTTGCGCGAGGCCACGAGCAGCTCCGCCGCCTCTTTGCCGTAAGCGGGGAAGTGCAGCCGGTCGGTCCGGCCGGGCTCGTCGTCGCCGAAGTAGCGCCTCCGGTCCGGCCAGCGCGCGCTCCACCCCGTGCGCAGGAGCACCGCGGCGCCCGCGGGAATCGTCCCGTTCGCGCGCTCCCACGCGACGACGTCCGCGACGGTCAGCCGGTAATCCGCGTCCGCCGCGGCCTGCTTCGACACGTCGATGACGACCGCGGGGGCGACGAGCCGATCGAGCGGCACGGCGTCCGCGTGGTCCTTCCCCTCGGCGAAGTGGATGGGGGCGTCGAGGTGCGTCCCGCCGTGCTCGGGCGCGCAGAAGGTGTTCGCCTCGTAGTGCCAGCCGCCCGGCGTCGTGCCCGCGAACTGCGTCTTCAGCTCGAAGCCGGACGGGGCGTTCGGCCAGTAGAGCGTCGTCGCGTCGAAGGGGTGCGTCAGATCCACGATCGTGGCGGAGGCGACGTCCAGCGGCGGTCTGGGTGGGGCCGTCTTCACGATCTCCGAGAACGGGACGTCCTGGATCGGGTAGCGGCGCCAGTCCTTGTAGTCGAAGTGCCACCACTCGTACGGGTACACGAAGAACCCTTCGTGCTCCATGGCGGTGCGAAGAGCGTCCCGGGCTTCGCGCTGCGCCGTCGTCCCACCCGCATAGGTCGGATACGCGCGCTCGGACATCTCGTCGTACACGCTCGGCATCTCGACTTCCTTGCCGGTGCGCAGGTCGTAGAGCGAGAGATCCACGGCGCACCCACGATTGTGCTTGGATCCTTTCGCCGGGTCGGCGACGAACGTCCGCTTCTCGGGGGGGGTGATATCCCAGAAGATCTTGGTCACGCGCCAGGGACGGTAGCCGTCGAAGACCAGCAGGCCGTAGCCTTTCTCGCGGAGCGCGTGCCCGGCGCGGACCAGCGCCTCGGCCGCCGGGCGCTCGAGAAACGCCCGCGCCTCGGCGTACACGGGACGCCCCACGAGGTTGTTCGGCGTCGCGTAGCGCACGTCGAGCTTGATCGTGGGATCCACTCCGGTCAGCTCGACGAGATCCGGCGCCCGGAACGCCCCGGCCTCCTTGGGGGGCCCTTCCGCTCGTGCTCCGCCGGCGAGGACACTCGCGACGAGGACGACGGCGAGACGCCTCACGCGGGACCTCAAGGTGTCGTGAGCGCCGCGGCGACCGCCTTCTCGAGCCCCTTCCCGTGCTCGTTCACGGCGAGCACCGTTCCGTCGGCGGCGACGACGACGCTGAACGGGATCTCCTTGACGCCGAACTGCCGCACGACCTCCGAGTCCCAGCCGGCGCCGTCCTGGATGTGCCGGCCGGCGACTTTCTCCGTCGCGAGCCACGTCTTGAGATCCTCCCCGGGCATGTCGTCCAGGCTCACGCCGACGAGATTGATCCGGTCGCCGTGCTTGCTCTTGAGCCGCTGGAGCGTCGGGAAACCCTCGACGCACGGGCGGCACCACGTGGCCCAGAAGTCGAGCACGGTGACCTTCCCATGGAGCGACTCGGGCGACACGAGCGACCCGTCGAGCGCCGTGGCGTGGAACGACGGGAGCCCGCCGGCGCGGAGCGAGAGCTCGCCGAGACCCTCGCGCACGCGGGACAGGAGCGCGACGTCCTTGGCGTGAGCGTCGCGGAACGCGTCGTAGGTCGCCGCGGCCCGGTCCATACGCCCCGTCTCGGCCTGGGTCCGGACGAGCCCGATCGCGGCCAGCTCGGCGAAGCCGGATTGCGGAAACCGGGACAGGACCTCACCCAGCGACGCGTCGATCCACGCGGCGGATGCCGGACGCAGCGCTCCCTTCTCGTCGCGATTGGCGCTCTGCGCGACGGAGCCGCAGGCGAGGGCGCCGGCGCGGAGGGGGTGGTCCGCTCCGCGAGCCAGCACGATCCCGGAGACCGCCGACAACCGCTTCGCCGCGTCGGCCGGAGGGGATTCCCAGCGAAGCGTCGGGCCTTGCGCGTAGATCGCCATGAGCCGGGCCAGCGCCTCGTCGACGTCGGGGGCGTCCTTTTTCTTGGTGACGTAGGCCTCGAGCTGCACCGCGGTGGACCGGTCGATGACGCGCTTCCAGAGCCGCGTCTGTCGCGGCCCGAGGGCGGGGGCCATCATCGCCACGTCCTCGTGCCAGCGTGCGTGTCCCCCGAGCACCTCGGAGAGCTTCGTCGGGGGAAGGTCCACGCGGAAGGCATCCCAGCCCGCCCACTCGTCCTCTGCCTTTCGAAGCCTCGGGATTTCATCCTCGAGAGCGAGGAGACTCATGCTCTTTCGGACGCGGGTCGCCGCCTCGGCCCTCGAGAACCGCTGGAGGTCCAGGAATCCGCGGACGACCGCGGCGCGGAGATCCGTCATCGCCTCCCTGTCCTCCCCGCTTCCCGCGTGGAGGAAGGCGAGCGCCAAATAGGGCTCGGGGCTGACGGGGTAGATCGCGATCTGTGCGCGGTAGGCGGCCTCAGCACCGGCGAGATCACCCGCGCGGGTCCTGGTCGCCCCCTCGCGCCCGCGCTCCTGCCAACGTGCGACGTCCTCGGCCGTCAGGGAAGGGAGCATGCCGAAGTGCGGCAGGAAGTCGATGAACTCCGCGAGGATCGGGTCGGTTCGCTTTCCGTCGGTCAGCAGCGTCGTGCGGCTCACCGAGCCGCAACCGGCCGGGCTTCAACCCGCGCTCGCGTTTCCCACGACGAGACCAGCGGCCAGCCACAAAGCTCCCCAGGAGGCGAGAACGATTCGATGGCTCATGGGACCCTCCGCTTTCCCGAGAGTGTACCCCCGTTCCCCCCGTGTAAAGTGTGCCGCTCATGAGCCAGCCGGCCCGCCGCTACCGGTACTACGACCTCGTCATGGCCGCCTTCGTGACGGTCCTCCTCTGCGCGAACCTCATCGGCCCCGCGAAGCTCGCGCACGTGGGGCCGCTGACGTTCGGCGCCGGCGTCCTGTTCTTCCCGATCTCCTACATCTTCGGGGACGTCCTGACCGAGGTGTACGGCTACGCGCGCGCCCGCAAGGTCGTCTGGGCCGGGTTCGCCGCGCTGGCGTTCGCCTCGTTCATGGCCTCCGTCGTCGTGTGGTTCCCGCCGGCCCCGGGGTGGCCGCACCAGGCGGCGTACGAGACGGTCTTCGGATCCACGTGGCGCATCGTGCTCGCCTCGCTGATCGCGTTTTGGGCCGGCGAGCTCTGCAACTCGTACGTGCTGGCGAAGATGAAGGTGTGGTCGGAGGGAAGGAGCCTCTACCTCCGGACGATCGGCTCCACGATCGTCGGCGAAGGAATCGACTCGCTCGTCTTCTACCCCGTCGCGTTTCTCGGGACCTGGCCGGTCGAACAGGTCCTGACGGTCCTGGTCACGAACTACGCCATCAAGGTCGGCTGGGAAGCGCTCGCCACGCCTCTGACCTACCGCATCGTCGGGTGGCTCAAGCGCGTCGAGCACGAGGATTACTTCGACCGCGACACCGACTTCAACCCGTTCACCCTGAAGACGTAGCTCAGCGGAACTTCGCGTCGTACCGTCCCGGCCGTCCTTCCTCCCACGGCCGGTACGCGTTGCAGAAATCGATGCGCTCGCCGAGCAGCGGATGGCTCGCGCGCCAGAGCTTGTAGAGGAGGCTCCGTCGTGGCAGGGAGAGGTTCTCCTGCTGGAGCTTCACGAACGCCGTCGCGGCCGCGTGGTTGTCACGCGTGATCTCGAGCCCGAAGCGGTCGGCTTCGTGCTCTTGCCACCGCGAGTAGGCATTCGCGACGGGCGTGATGACGAGGGTGAGGACGCCCACGAGGAGCAGGACGAGCGGCAGCGACGCCACGTCCGACAGCTCGGTGAACCCGAACCGCCCCGCATACCGGTCGATCAATCCCGCCTGGAGGCGATACGCGAGGTAGAGCGTGACGAGGATCAACACCGACGAGAAGAAGATCGACTTGACGATGTGCCCGAGGACGTAATGCCCCATCTCGTGGCCCATGACGAAGAGAAGCTCGTCGGGCTCGAGCTTCCGGATCGTCGTGTCCCACAAGACGATCCTCTTCGAGCCGCCGAACCCGGTCACGTACGCGTTGACCGTGTTCGTGTCCACGCTCTTGTCCACCTCGAAGACCCGGGCCCCCTCGATTCCGGCGCGGTTCGCCAGATCGAGGATGCGCCGCTCCAGGTCGTGGTCCTTCATGGGCCCGAACGTGTTGAAGAGCGGATCGATGACGATCGGGGCGATGAGGATGAAGAAGACGGCGAACGGGATCGCCAGAAGGCTCGTCCACAGCCACCACCGCGTGGGACTCTTCCGGACGAGCCAGTAAGGAAGCCAGAGGACCACGGATCCCGCCACCAAAGAGACGAGCAGGGCTTTCAGCTCGTCGCCGATCCACTTCGAGAAGGTCTGGTTCGACAGACCGTAGGCGTGCGGCCGCACGTAGCCTGCGAAGTAGGACAGCGGCAGGCCGACGACGAAGGTGAGGACGAGGAACAGCGCAAAGTAGACGACGAGCGTCCCGAACCAGTTCCGGCCGATCTTCCGCGCGAGGTTCCTCAGACGCGCCGAGAAGCCGCTGAACAGGATGACGCCGGGGACGGCGAGTCCCCACAGCATGTCCACGAACCACAGGACGTTTCCGCCCCGTGCGTAGCGCAGCGCTTTCTCCGACGGCTCGGGAACCGCGACGAGGCCTTGATCCTTCGCCGTCTCCGCGCGCGTCGAAGGGTCGGCGGCCTGGTTGGCGATCCCGTGCGGAGCTTCCTCGGGCGTCGGGGGGCGCGCGCCGAGCGTGAGCCCCGCGACGAGCAGCACCAGCGGAAGGCCACGCGTCACGGACGCACCACGCTCACGTGCGAGGTCGGCTCGATCCGGAGATCGTCCACGACGAGGCGGACTCCGTCGATCGACCAGGCGGTGCGGAGCGCGGCGTCGCGGTCCCTCAGACGAGGCACGCGCCCGGACAGCACCACCGCGCCCCCGCTCACCAGCGCCTCCACGCGACCGGGAAACGGCGGCTGGACCCGGGCTCCGAAGACACCGTCGAGCGATCGCTGGATCGCCTTGTCCGGAGCGTCCGCGCTAACGAGACGGTCCACGACGTCGGTGACGCCCTCGGTCGCGCCGCAGAGCTTGCGGAGCTCCGCGCGATAGGAGGCGCGGGAGATCGAGCCCTCGAGCGTCACGACGCCGCCGCGAACGTCGACGCGGATCGACGACGTGGCGAGATGCGCGACCTCCGAGATCGTCCGGATGATCCGGCCGGCGATCGCCGCGTCGGGGGGCGCTTCGGACTCGAATCGCATCTTCGACCGCTCGATGGCACGAACCCCCTTGATCGAGCCCGCGTTCTCCACGACGGCGTCCGCCTGCAGCAGATCGTGCACGATCCCTTCCGGGATCACGACCCCGTCCACCACCTCCACCTTGAGGTGGAGGTTGGCGGTCGGCGCGCTCCCCCGGATCGCCATCTCCACGTTCCGGCGCAGGTCCATGTCCTCGAGCGTCCCGGCGCGGGCCGCGAGGCTGGTCAGGACGATCGCCATGAGGCCGGAGCGCGCGCGCACGCCGAGATGATAGGCTCAACGGCCCGTGAGCCCACGCTGGTTCGTCGTCGGCGCGATCGCGGGCGCCTCAGGCGTCGTGCTGGGCGCCTTCGGCGCGCACGGGCTGAAGGCCCGCGTGACCCCCGACCTCCTCGAGGTCTGGGAGACGGCGGCCCACTATCAGATCCTCCACGCCTTGGCGCTTCTCGCGACCTCCTGGGCGTCGGAGCGCTGGCCGGGGGCCGGCACGACCGCCGCGGGCTGGCTGTTCGTGAGCGGGATCGTGATCTTCTCGGGAAGCCTCTACGCGCTCGTGCTGTCCGGCGTGCGCGCTCTCGGGGCGGTCACACCCGTCGGCGGGCTGTGCCTCATCGCCGGGTGGTTGGCCCTCGCGCTCGCCGCGTGGCGGGGCCGCTAGCCGCTAGGGACACGCCACCGCGGTCCAGCGCAGGTCGCCGCGGCTCGAGTTGCCGTACGTCCCCTTCGCGCAGGCATCCTGCATGCGCACGAGGTAGTAGAAGCCCGTTCCGACCGCCGGGTTGGCCCGTGCGTCGTTGGTGACGTCCTGCGTGATGCTGTCGACGACGCACGCGGCATCGAGCGCGCTCCGATCGGTTCTCAGGTCGGCGAGCGTGCCGCTCGCCAGATCGTAGCGGTGGCCTCCGCCCGAGATCTTGGTCCACGAGACGGTCGTGTTGGTCTTCCCCGACAGGAGGAGACCCGTCACTTCCTGGTTCGCGGTCGAGCAGAAGGCGGCCTGACCCGAGTCGTGACAGCTCGTGACCAGCCCGCCGTCCACGGTGGCCGTCGGGAGGCCCAGCGTCGCGGATGACCCCGCGGCCCCCACGACCTGGAAGCGGAGGTACACGAGCGCCCCGGCGCCCTGGAGCGGTGCCGGCGCGAGGATCGAAACCTGGACCTGGCCGCTCACCAAGAGGTTCGGCGTGACGGTCGCGCTCGCCGTGATCAGGCTCTTGTCCACGCCGAGCGGCTGAAGCACCGCCGGGTTGTAGGTCACGACGAGCTGGATCATGGTCCCGGCCGCGACGTCGGCGAGGACGGGCGCGATGAGGGTGCCGCCCGACGCCGCGGTGATCGTGTCGGGGATGGAGATACGAGACGCGACGGCGGGAGGTGTTCCGGCCTGGCATCCGCCCGCACCGGCGCACACCTCGGCGCCGTTGCAGCTGTTGCCGTCATCGCACAGGGCGGAGCCGTTCTCGTCGGTGACGCCGTTGCAGTTGTCGTCCAGGCCGTTGCAGACCTCGACGGTGCTCGTCGTGTTGTCGCTGCAAACGACGGCGCCGGCCGTGCAGCTCGAGACCCCCTCGAGGCAGAGATCGGTGTCGGGACCGTCGCAAGCGATGTTCACCAAGGGATCTTCCGATCCGTCCGCCGAGGCCGGATCGCAATCGTCGTTGAGGCCGTTGCACAGGTCGACCGTGCTGCCGGTCACGTCGGTGCAGGTGATCGATCCCGCCGCGCACAAGCTCACGCCCTCGAGGCAGAGGTCGCTGTCCGGACCGTCGCACGCCCCACCGACGCCCGGATCTTCCGACCCGTCCACGGACAACGGATCGCAGTCGTCGTCCAGGCCGTTGCAGAGGTCCACGGTGCTGCCGGTCGTGTCGGTGCACGTGATCGATCCCGCCGTGCATGCCCTCACGCCCTCGAGGCACAGATCGCTGTCGGGCCCGTCACACGCGCCGCCGACACCGGGATCCTCGGAGCCGTCCGCCGAGGCCGGGTCGCAGTCGTCATCGACGCCGTTGCAGAGATCGAGCGTGCTCCCCGTGTTATCGCTGCAGGCGATCCCGCCCGCAACGCACGCCGTGACGCCCTCCGCGCAGAGGTCGGAATCGGGGCCGTCGCAGGCCACACCGACGCCGGGATCCTCCGAGCCGTCCGCCGAGGCCGGGTCGCAATCGTCGTCCAGGCCGTTGCAGATATCGAGCGTGCTTCCGGTGGTGTCGCTGCAGGTCACGGAACCGCCAACACAGACGGTCGCGCCTTCGACGCAGAGGTCGCTGTCCGGCCCGTCGCAGGCGATACCGACTCCCGGATCCTCGGAGCCGTCCGCCGAGGCCGGGTCGCAGTCGTCGTCGAGGCCGTTGCAGACGTCGAGATTGTTGCCCGTGACGTCGCTACAGCTGATCGCGCCCCCGGAGCAGACGGTGGTCCCCTCCGCGCAGAGGTCGGAATCGGGGCCGTCGCATGCGATGCCGACGCCGGGATCCTCGGAGCCGTCAGCAGAGGCCGAATCGCAGTCGTCATCGACTCCGTTGCACAGGTCGACCGTGCTGCCCGTGGTGTCGCTGCAAGCGAGCGCGCCAGAGACGCACGCGGTCACGCCCTCGATGCACAGGTCGCTGTCCGGTCCGTCGCAGGCCACACCCACGGCGGGATCCTCGGAGCCGTCCGCCGAGGCTGGGTCGCAATCGTCGTCCAGGCCGTTGCAGACGTCGAGGTTGTCGCTCGACGTGTCGTTGCAGCTCACCGTTCCGGCGGAGCAGACGGTCGTGCCCTCGTTGCAGAGGTCGCTGTCCGGCCCGTCGCAGGCGATACCGACCGTCGGGTCTTCGGAGCCATCGGCCGAAGCGGGATCGCAGTCGTCGTCGAGGCCGTTGCAGACGTCGAGGTTGTCGCTCGACGTGTCGTTGCACGTGATCGTGCCGGCCGTGCAGACGGTGACCCCCTCGTTGCAGAGATCGCTGTCCGGCCCATCGCACGCGACGCCGAGACCGGGTGCCGGCGCGTCCGCCGGGCAGGTCCCGCTCGACCCCGTGCACGTCTCGGCCGCGTCGCAGCCGTCCACGGCGGCGCGGCAAACGAACCCACTCGCCTGGAACTCGTCCACGCAGGTGTTCGCGGTCCCGCTGCAATGATCCGTGGCGTCGCACGCGCCGCCCTGCGAGGCGCCCGTGCACGTCGTCGCGCTGGTCGCGAACGCGTCGGCCGGGCAAACGCTCGACGATCCCGTGCAGGTCTCCGCGACGTCGCACTGTCCCGCGGAGGCGCGGCACGTCGCACCGGTGTTTCCGGCCGCGTGCTGGCAGCCGACGTTCGGATTGCAGCTGTCCACCGTGCACGGGTTCGCGTCATCGCAGCTCGCGGAGCCGACACAAAGGCCGCCCTGACACGTCGAGCTCGCGGAGCAGGCGTTGCCGTCGTCGCACGCGGTGCCGTCGGGCAGGCCGGTGCACGTGGTAGATGGCGGGCCCGCCTCCCAGTTGTCCAGAGCGCCGCCGCTCTCGAAGGTCTCGAATCCGGGCGTTCCGGTGCTCAGCGTCGTGGTGTTCGCGACGCTGGTCACGACCGTGCCGTTGACCTTCGCGTAAACGATGCCGTTGTCGAGACGGGCCTCGATCGTGTCGCCCGGCTGGAGGGTCGAAGACGCGAGCCTGAGATTTCCTTGGTAAGCGGAGCCCGTGTACCAGTAGATGAAGAGGGTGCCGCCGTTCCAGGCGGTGACGATCCCCTGTCCGTTGGCGCCGCGCAGCACGAGCCCGACCGTTCCCGTCGAGGAGACGACCGACGCGCGGGCGAACTGAAGGTTGGCGTCGAAGCCGCCCGGCCCCTGCCAATAATAGAGGGCGTCGCCTGCCGTTCCTTCCACGTGCTGACCGAACAGCTTGGCCGTGCCGCCGGTGAGCGCACGCTGCCAGTTCCCGCCGGTCGCGAAGGGAATCTCGTTCGCCCGGTTGAAGTCGTCCGACGCGATGACGTCGGCCGCGGCGAAGTGCGCGGCGACGGTCCGATCCTGGCTCATCGTGAGCGTGAGCGGATTGTCGGACTCGTGACCGGCCGGGACGTCCCCGGACCACGAGGTGAACAAGTAACCCGCGTCGGGCACGGGCGTCAGAAGCACGTCGCTGTCGAAGGGGTAGAGCAGGAGGTCCGGGTTCCTCGTCACGGTGCCGTGGGAGGCGTTGATCGTCAGGCTCGCACCGGTGTTCGCCGTCGAGGTGAAATCCTGCCCGGGCACGTCGGCGGTGATCGGTCCCGCGATCGTCCTCGATGTCGGCGACATCGTGTGCCCGGCCTTGCTCGGCGTCACGGTCACCGAGGTGGTCCCGCCGGGGACGCCGGTCAGCGTGTAATACCCGGCGCCGTCCGTCGTCGTGCTACCGGAGAAGCCGCCGCTCGCGGTGACCTGCACGCCGGAGAGGCCGTTGCCGTCCTCGAGGATCGTGCCGCTGATGGCGTAGCTCGGCGGCGTCCCGCCCTCCCAGTTGTCGAGCGCGCCACCGCTTTCGAACGTCTCGAAACCCGGCGTCCCCGCCCCGAGCGTCGTCGTGTTGGCGACGTTGACGACGAGGGCGCCGTTGATCCTCACGTAGACGCGGCCGCCGTCGAGCACGGCCTCGATCTCGTCCCCGGCCTGCACGGTCGAGGAAGCCGTCGTGAGGTTCCCCATGTACGAGCCGCCGGTGTACCAGTACACGAAGAGCGTGCCGCCGTTCCACGCGGTCACGAGGCCGCGGTTGTTCGCCCCGAGCAGGACGAGACCGACCTGACCCGCCGCGGAGACGACCGAGGCCCGGGCGTACTGGCTCGTGGGGCTGAAGCTCCCGGGTCCTTGCCAGTA
>Ga0068859_100005162_pt1 | contig 13265 bp, 11 predicted proteins | sample KBSSwiS22_FD_66585 | JGI IMG/M metagenome (GOLD analysis project Ga0068859, IMG submission 66585) | Switchgrass rhizosphere microbial communities from Kellogg Biological Station, Michigan, USA - KBS Switchgrass S2-2 | ecosystem: Host-associated > Plants > Roots > Rhizosphere > Soil ... | reverse complement strand
CCGGCCGCCGGCCGGGAGGCCTCCGCCCCAGACGAGCATCTCTCGGCCCGTCCACACGGACGTGTGAGCGGAGCGCGACTCGGGGACGTTCGTTCCCGTGGACGTTGCGGCCCATGCGTTCGTCGACGGGTTGTATCGGCCGCCCGTGTTGGTGGCGGTGTCTGCGAGTCCGCCCCAGACGATCATCTCCGATCCGGTCCAGACCGCCGTGTGCTGCTCGCGCGCGAAGGGCACGTTCGCGCCGGTGGATGTCGCCGCCCACGAGTTCGTCGACGGTGTGTAGCGCCCTCCGGTGTTCACGTCGGTGCCCGATACACCACCCCACACGATCATCTGCGTCCCGGCCCAGACGGCGCTGTGGAAATGCCGGCCTGCGGGGACGTTTGCTCCCGTCGAGGTGGCGGCCCATGCGTTCGTCGACGGGTTGTATCGGCCGCCGGTGTTGAGCTCCGTGTCGCCCAGATAGCCGCCCCACACGATCATCTCGCTTCCCGTCCACACGGCGCTGTGGTTGAACCTCCCGGAGGGACTGCTCGACCCCGAGATCGTCAGCCAGGTGTCGGTGGACGGGTTGTAGCGGGCGCCGGTGTCCGAGACGGCGTAGGGCGAGCCGCCGTAGACGATCATCTCCGTTCCCGTCCACACCGCCGTGTGCTGCTCGCGCGGATCGGGAACGTTCGCGCCCGTGGACGTCGGCATCCACGAATCGGTGGCTGCGTCGTAGCGGCCGCCGCTGTTCAGAATCGGCAACGGAAAGTCGGGAGAGAAGCCGCGGCCGCCCCAGACGATCATCTCGGCTCCCGTCCAGATCGCCGTATGGAGCTTGCGCGCGTCCGGGACGTAGTCGCCCGTCGACGTCGCCACCCACGAGTTGGTCGAAGGGTTGTAGCGCCCGCCGGTAGCGAACAGGGTGCTGTAGTCTGCGCCGCCCCAGATGATCATCTCGGTCCCCGTCCACACGGCCGTAGCGGAGTAGCGCCCGTCGGGGACGCCGGCTCCGATGGACGTCGGCACCCAGGAATCCGTGGAGGGATCGTAGCGAGCTCCAGTTTGGAGGAGATCCCCGCCGAAGCCTCGGCCTCCCCACAGGATCATCTCGCTGCCCGTCCACACGGCGGCGTGCTCGCGGCGAGCTGTGGGGGCGTTCGTTTCCGTGGAGGTCGCGGTCCACGAGTTCGTGGCGACGCTGTATCGGCCACCCGTATTCAAGGTCTGGTTCGGATTTCCGTAAACCGATCTTCCGCCCCAGACGATCATCTCGCTGCCCGTCCACACGGCGGAGTGCCCGGTGCGTGCCTCGGGAGTGTCGAGCGTGATCGCGGTCTCCGCCCATGAGTCCGTCGAAGGGTTGTAGCGGCCGCCGCTGTAGAGAAAGAAGGTGGAGTGCTGGCCGCCCCAAATGATCATTTCAGTGCCGGTCCATACCGCGGTGTGGTTGAGGCGCGCTTCGGGGGCGTTCGCAGGGAGGGATGTCGGAAGCCATGAATCCGAGCTCGGGTTGTAACGGCCGCCGGTGTTGACGTCGGTGAAGTTGCCGACCCCTCCCCACACGATCATCTCCGTTCCCGTCCACACGGCGGTGTGGAACGCGCGCGTGGTCGGAACATTGGCTCCGGTGGAGGTCGTCAGCCACGCATCCGTGGTCGGGTCGTAACGCCCGCCCGAGTTCAGATTCACACCGCTCCCCGGATCGGTTCCTCCCCAGATGATCATCTGGCTTCCGGTCCAGACTGCGGTATGGCCCGTTCGCCCATCGGGAGCGTTGGCTCCGGTCGAGGTCGGCTCCCACGTGTCGGTCGCCGGGTTGTAGCGTCCGCCTGAATTGAGGCGCGACCCGCCGCTGCTTCCGTCACCGGATCCGCCCCAGACGATCATCTCGGCGCCGGTCCAGACGGCCGTGTGGCCGCCGCGTGGCTCGATCGAGGCGGCCGTCGGTTTCCAGGTGTCGTCGACACAGGCGGAGACGGCCGGGACGATCAGCGTCGGCGCGCCCGAGGGTGAGGTCGTGTCATGGGGGAGCGACGCGCGCTGGGCGCTCCACCATGCATCGAACGAAGCCTGCTGTCGCGTGGCGCCCGTCGTCGCGAAGCGAGCATCGCTCGCATACCAGCTCCGTATCAATCGGTTGGCGAGCACCGGCCGCGCGAGGGTCTCCGCGATCAAAACAGGATCGTTGCCGAGCGACGCGAACAGCTCGCTCAAGAGCCCGGCGTCGCGGGTGTGCTTTGCCATACGATCCATCTCGGCTTGAAGCTGCGCTGCGCTGACCGGGCGCTTCCAGTATTTCGCCAGCGCGCTCGACTTCCTCAGGGAATCCTCCACCTTCGCGCGTATCGCCTCGTCCGACATCACGGCCGAGAGTGGAGGCTTCGGCGCGGGGTTTTCCTTCGGCCAGATCCTGTGATTCCAGTAGACCTGCTCGATGGCGGTCTGGGCGGCGACGCGTTCGTGGAACGTCAGCGGCGCGGCGGCAGCGGCCGGCAGGACGAACGCAGCGCTGACGAACCAGACGGCGATTCTCACGGGCGCATCCCCGAAGACCTACCGTAGGTATACGCTCCGGAGGCAAATCTCACAAAGAATTCCGGGACTCCGGCCTACGGGCAACTCTCGATGGCGACTCGAATAACTTGCGGGAGCTGGAGAATGCCGATCCACTGAAGCCGTTGCACGAGTCGATGTCGCCGTCGAGCAGATTGGGGAAGTCGCTCGGATTGCCGCGCAGAACGCGGTAGGACGTCGCGCCAGAGGCGGCAGACCAGGTGAGCTCGGTCTTTCCGATCCACGTCAGGCCGGTGACCTCCGCGACGGGGCTGGCTCCGACCGTCCGGCACACCTACAAGACCGCGGCGCAGGTCCTCGGCGTGACACGCTGGACCGTGGCGTTCCACGTTCGTAAGGTCTACGCGAAGCTCGAGGTCCACTCGAAGGCCGAGGCCGTCGCGAAAGCGGTGCGCGGCGGACGGGTGCGCTAGCCCAAGCTCCTCAGCGCCGCCGCTCATGTCTGATCCAGGCGTCGAAGCTCGAGGGCTCGAGCGACTGCAGCGCGCGCCCCGGCTGCACCTGCCGCCAGGCTCGCAGTCCTCGCGTGGCCGAAAAGTTGTCCGAGTTGCGGCGCCTCAAATGTGACGCAGCAGCGGTAACGAGAACTCCGCTTTCAGAACACGAACAAAAGCCACGATCCACGTCTAAACTGTCGTAGATTAGCGTCGCGCAAGAGTCTCGATTGTGGGGGTGGACACTTACTAACAGGCACGCTCCGCGCGTGAGTAGGCCGATCGGGGAATGCCATGAATCGCAGAATGTTGAGTTGGGCGCAGGCGCTCGTTGCCGTCGCCGGAGTCACGCTCCTTCATACGTCCCCAGTGCTCTCCGCGACCAGGACCGTGGACCTGGATCGGCAGACCGCCAACGGCGAGGAGAGCAGGTGCGAGCTGAACGTCCTCCAGACGTTCCCCGTCATGATCGAGAACAAGGTCACCAACAGGGCGATCGGCGACGCGTTCAGCTTTGTCTGGAGGTCCGCCGGACCCGGCGGATTCACCGGGACCCTCCCCCCCGGCAGCTCGGGGGGTGTCGGCGCGATCTGGACCTGGACGACCAACCAGGCCGTCTTCTCGTACACCGGTGGCAGCTGCCTCAACGACATTTGTTTCACGCAGACCGGAGGCCCGGATCCGAGCCAGAAGACGTGCGACATCACCTGCGGCGCGGACGGCGCGCTGCTGACGGTTCGGAAAGGGACCGGCTCAGGAGAGGTCGCCCTGACGTGGACGGGCGGCCAGGGACCGTCCACCGTCTACCGGTCGAGCGAACGCGGCGTAGTCGTCCAGCCCGCCAAGGTCGTCGGGAGCACGAGCCTCCAGCAATTCAACGACGTGCCCCCCGCCGCTTCGATCGTCTATTACGTCGTACGCGGCAGCGACTGCCTGACGCAAAAAGCATGCGTCTCGTCGTCCGAGTGCCTGGAAGTGGCCGGAGACGTCTGCGTCAGCAACGGACCGTTCGGAGCGCCCGGACGGTCGCTGCTCTCCACCGGCGTCACGGTCTCGTCCGCCTCCTTGACCTCGAGCCTCATCACCTTCTTCAGTCCTAACCGAAAGGTCTTCGAGGTGACGAGCTCGGCCGCCCCCGGCGGGTTCCGGGAGACCTTGACCAATACTTCCGCGAATCCGGTCACCGTCAACACGGCGGCCTACCCACCTGGATGCTGCCCCGCAGACCCCGACGTCCCGCACCAGCTCAATTGCTCGGGCGTCTGCGTGGACTGGACGACCGACCCTGCCCATTGCGGCGCGTGCGGCAACGTCTGCGGCGAGGGAACCTGCTGCGCCAACGGGAACTGCGCCTCACTCTGCGGCGAGGGCGAGGCCTGGTGCGACGGCCAGTGCTACGACGTGACCAACGACTCCGCCAATTGCGGCGCCTGCGGCAACGTCTGCGGCGACGGCACCTGCTGCCAGGGCGGAAGCTGCGTCCCGCTCGTCTGCGAGGGTGGTCGCGACCAGTGCGCCGACGGCCTCTGCTACGACACCGACAACGACCCGGGAAACTGCGGCGCGTGCGGCAACGTCTGCGGTTTCGACAGCATCTGCACCGCCGGCGTGTGCGTCCAATGCGAGGGGCACGCGGGCGAGCAATTCGCTTGCGACAACCAGTGCGTGAACCTGAACACCAACCCCTACAACTGCGGGGCGTGCGGGCACTCGTGCAACGAAGGCTGCCCGTCCGGCTTCACCGGCGTTTGCAGCAACGGCCAGTCGTGCCGGTGCGTGGCGGGAACTCCCGCTCCGCCGCCGCCATCCAACATCCCGCCTCCGGTTCCGCCGGTGTGCCCGAATCTGACTCCTCCTTCACCGCCCCACGCGGGCGCCTGTCCGAATCCGGGACCGCCGCCGCCGCCGGTCGTCGAAGCCCCGGTCTGCATCTTCGTCGACGACCAGAGCACGGTCCCGCCGGGGGGGTCGATCACGACCTGCCGCCTGGGGGGCACGCTGTTCAAGGAAGTGCCGGCGCAGATCGACGTCTGCACGGAGTTCAACCCGTACGAGACGGGAACCTGCGCGGGCGGGCAGGACTTCGCGCAGGGCACCTTCATGCGGCTCGTCCCCGACACCGATCGGGTCGTCGGGGCGGCCTTCGTCACCCCGTTCGGGGTCCACGTCATCTCCGAGACGAGCGGGGACGGGCTCTTGCAGCCTGGGGAGACGGCGAGCCTGGTCATCGACCTCATCAACGCAGGCACCTCGCCGATCGTCGACGCGACGGCCACGTTGACGAGTCCGCCCGTCGACCTATCCGACGACGCGGTGAGCAATCCGGTCGCCGTGACGATCTCCCCAGGGGTGGTCTCCTACGGAACCATTGAGCCGACCAGCGCCACGGCCGATTGCTCGACGCCGGTCTACCACCCGGCGTCCAACGCGGCGCCGTTCGTGGTGACGCTGCCGATGAACCACACGTTCGACACATCACGCCCATTCTTCGTCGAGCTCGAAGGAACGGTGAACGGCGAAGCTTGGTCGATGACCGTGCCGATCGGCCTCGGGATCGCGGACAGGTGCGACCCGTCGATCGGCACCGGCGACTTCGACGGAGTCAACGGCCTCCTGAGCCCCATGGCCCGCCTCGTGCCCAAGGGCGACGACGTCCCCTTCGCATCGCGAGAGTTCAACGGAGGGAATTCACGCCCGCTCAAGCTCGTCCAGCTGTGCGGCACCCATGAGCTGACCGGCTCCGAGATCACACCTCCGGAGATCGTGGGACTCTCCGAGGCGGTTCGGGGACCGATCGACCTCTCGGCGATCGCGTTCAACGATGACACGGGCACCAACGAACCGTTTTTCCGCTTCAACGATGCCGTCAAGCAGTTCAATTTCACCTTGAGGACGGTGGAGCTAGGAACGGGGCGCTTCACCCTCACCATTCGGTTGGCGGGCCGCAAAGACTACGTGACGGGGTTCGTCTTGAAGTAGCGCGGGAAGTGCGCTTGCTCACAGGTCATTCCGATGGAATCGGCGAGTGAGGCAGTGCGGCTATTTGTGACGGCTGGGCGCCTTGCGCGGAAGCGAATCTCGAAAGGCCGCGAGAGTATGAAGCACTTCGATCGTCATCTGAGGATCCGGTACGAACTGAGTTGAGAACGGAAGCCCGACGGCTCCGGGCAAAAGCGCGATGGTGGCTGCGGGTGAGACGATCCCGTTCGGCGAGTGCAGACTGGGCGCCGAGCGCTCCCACATCCGGCTCAGCACCGCGGTTCCTTCATCGGACATTGTCTTAACGATGGTGCTGTCGAAGTGAGGCCACGTCCTCAGGTTGGTGAGAACGGACGAGACGATGCTGTTGCCAACCTCTTTGGCGTGCTCCGAAGCGACCATCGCGTTGATCATCCATAGCAACGCCACGGCGTAGGCGTTTCGAAGCAACTTGCCGTCGCTTGCTGAGAGCGACCTGCAAGGGCGCTCCAAGACGGGAGAGTTCAGCTCCACCAGCGCCATCGCGCTGATGGTCCGCACGAGATCGGACCCCGCCGTCGATCGCAAGTACTTCGCGAACTCCGCCTGATCACGGCGCCGAGCGAACCACGTTTGAACTGCCTTCAGCATCGTCCCCCCGTTATGGGTTCGGAGTTTCGATTCTACCGGGGCGACGAGACGGCGGACAATGAACTGCCGTTTGGAGCCCAGTTCGTGCCAACGCGCTCTGTCTGAGGGAGAATGTTGGTCGGGGCGAGAGGATTTGAACCTCCGACCACTTGCACCCCAAGCAAGTGCGCTACCAGGCTGCGCCACGCCCCGACCCGGACAGACTCTGCTCCGGCTGGGGAGCTCGGAGCAACCCGCGCGACCGGTGACCCAGGATCGCGCCGAGGGCGGCCATGCTATCGGACCGGTGTCCGGGCATCAAGTGAGCGTCCGCCCGCGCCGGCGGCTCAATTCTCGGTGTGGGTGCCCATCCTCTTGTCGATCTTCCGTTTGGGCTCGGCGAGGATCTGACAGTTGATGCGGAGCGCCTGGCTCACGAGTGTGGCCGGGCCGGCGGTGGTCACGATCTGCGTGACGAGCCACACGTCGGCGGAGCCGGTGGCAGGACAGTCGCCCGCCACCGTGCCGGTGCCGCCCGTGCCACCGGGTGACGGGATGAACGAAAGGAGCGTGTACGGCGTCGCGACCCGGCCTGGATCCGAGGTGGCCGACGCGCCCAGGATGTTGAATCCCGTGATGCCCGAACCGGCGCCGTCGAAGACATAGTCTGCGATGCTTGGGATCGCGACGGTCAACGTGATGTGGTTGTTGACTCGCGAAAGGGACGTGACCAGCGGGCGGGGGTAGTCTCCGAGAGCTCGCGACCCGGTCTGCGAGAAATCGTAATTGACGGCGCCCGCCGTTTCCTCGGCCTGCGCGATGAGGACTTCGGACCGGAGGCCGTTGGTTGCGGACGCGAGGATCGACAGCGAGCTCCCGGGGCAACCCGTGACGCAGCTGTCGCCGAGGCTGAAGTTGAAGCCGAAGTTTCCCGGTGCGGCGCCGAAATAAAGGATCGTGTTGAACGTGTTGCAGGTGCCGGTGTGGTCAATGCCTCCGGACCAGATCTTGGCGTTCAGCGTCCCGTAGTAGAGAGTCGTGTGCCAGTAGGAGTAAGCGCCGGTCGCGAAGTTGTACGTGGATAGGCTCTTGGGTGGGTTGCATGCCCCGGACGCGGGCAAGACCCAGATCGACGCTGCGACGAGCACGACCGCGCTACGGAGAATGGAAGTGGTCTTCACGTTCAGTTATCGGTCTGGGTGCCCATCCGCTTGTCGATTCGCCGTGTGGGCTCCGCGAGGATGTGGCAGTGGATGCGGAAGGACTGGCTCACCAGGCTGCTCGCGCCGGCGGACGTCGTGATTTGTACGGCCAACCAGACGTCGTCCTGGCCGCCCGACGGACAGAGACCCGTGACGTTCGCGGTGACGCCGCTGCCGCCGGGTGACGGGACGTGCGTGTTGAGGGTGTAGGCGCCGGGCGATCGACCGGGATCGGAGCTGGCCGTCGCCGTCAAGATGTTGAATCCCGTGATCCCCGATCCGGCGTCGTCGTAGACGGAGACCGGGGGGATGAAGAGTCCTATGAAGACCTGGTCGCCGAGGCGGGTTACCGAGGTTGCGTGGGGACGCGGGTACTCCACGAGGGCGCGGGACCCGGTCGCCGAGAAGTCGAAATTGACCGCGCCCGGCGCTTCGAGGGCCTGTGCGGCGAGAGTTTCGGCGCGGGTGCCGTCGGTGGCGGATGCCAGGATCGTCAGTGAGCCCGAGGGGCAACCCGGCGTGCATGCGTCGCCGAGGCTCAGGTTGATGCCGAAGTCTCCCGGCGTGGCTCCGAAATAGAGAATGCCCGGGGACACGTTGCAGGTTCCCGTGTGGTCGCCGCCGCCGGACCAGATGTCGGCGTTCAGCCTGAGCGTGGGTCCGGAGAGCGAGGTGTGCCAGTAGGAAAAGGCGCCGGTGGAGAAGTTGTAGGTCATCACGCTCTTGGGCGGGTTGCACGTGCCGAAGGCCGGCATGACCCCAATCGAGGCGGACGAAAGAATGAGCGCGCATCGGAGTACGGCCTTGATCGTCATGCTGCCCCCTTTGTCCCGCACGAATTCGCGGAGTTCTGGAGTTCGTATACTCCGCCGCCACCGTGCCGACAAGCCTTGTCTGAGCGAAATCGGGACCGAGCGGGGCTAAGTCTCGAGTGCAGCCTCGATACGGGCCGCTAAGCGCCGGTTGCGCTCGCGCAGGGCGTCTAAGTGGGTGTCGGTGCGGGCGAGGTCGCCCTTGACGTTCGCGAGGGTGGCGAGCGTTTCTTCGTAGAGGCCGCGGTAGCGGGCGGCTTCGTCGTTGGCCGCGGCGTTCACGGGTGTTTCGGGGGACTCGGGGCGGCTTTCGCCGAACAACGGCGCTTGCGGGGCGGGAGGAGCGGGCGGCGTCAGCGGAACCGGCATGGCGCGCTCGGGGAACGGCTCTTCGTCGTCTTCGACCGGGGCGCGGCGGGCGCGGGGCGCCTGCGGGAGGGTTTCGACGATGGTTTCGCGCCCTTCGTCGATGGCCTTGCGGGCGCCGGCGATCGTGTATTCCTCTTGGTAGAGCAGCTTCTTGATGCGGAACACGAGGTCGATGTCTTCGCGGCGGTAGACGCGCTGGCCGCTGCGGTTCTTTTCGGAGGCCAGCTGCGGGAATTCGCTCTCCCAGAAGCGCAAGACGTAGGGCTGCGTGTCGGTGATCTGGCAGACCTCGGCGGCTTTGTAGAAGAGCTTCTCGGGGATCTTGTTGGTATCCGGTGTGGTTTCCATCGGCAGGCTCCGCGCGAAGTATAGGCCGACGGGCCCTTGCGTCACAAGATCTCCTGCGCGTTACGGCGTGCGCGCGTCCTTCGTGCCTTCGCGCCCGTAATCGTCTTCGATGCGGACGACGTCTTCGAGCTCGGGGGTCGACACCTCGAACAGCAGCGTGTCGGTGACGGCACGGAAGCGGTGGACGGTGCCGGGCGGGATGTGGCGCGACTCCCCCGCCGTCAGCCGCAGGGTCTTCTGCTCGGCGCCGCGGCCCAAGACCAGGTCGAGGGTGCCGCTTTGCACGAAGAAGGCTTCGTCCTTCACGTCGTGATACTGCAAGGAGAGCTGGGCGCCGGCCTTGATGAACAGGAGCTTTCCGGCGTAACGGTCGGTGCGCACGAAGCGCAGCTCGTACCCCCAGGGCTTGTCGACTTTTGTCGCGCTCATGCGGGCATGTTCTCCAGCTCGCGCACGGCGCGGGCGATCTCGGTAGTGCGGATGGCCTCGCGCACGCGGGGAACGGCGCGGGGCGGGCACGACAGCTCGCGAAGGCCCAGGGCCAGCAGCGTCGGTACGAGGTCGGGGTCGGAGGCCATCTCGCCGCACAAGGACAGCGGGACGTTCGCGGCCTTGGCCGAGCGCACGACGAAGCGGATCATGCGGAGCACGGCGGGGTGCGTGCGCTCGTACAGCGCCGAGACCGTGGGGTTGCCGCGGTCCACGGCGAGCGCGTACTGAATGAGGTCGTTGGTGCCGATGCTCAGGAATTCCACCTCGCGCGCGAGCAGGTCGGCGGTCATCGCGGCGGCGGGAGTTTCGATCATCGCCCCCAGCGGGACGTCGGCCCGGCACTGCGCGTGGGCCGCGATCAGCGACTGCGCTTCGCGGGCCATGATCTTGCGGACCTCGCGGACCTCTTCGACGCTGGTGACGAGCGGCAGCAGCACGCGCAGGTCGGCGTGGGCCGCGGCGCGCAAGAGAGCGCGAAGCTGCGGGACGAAGATCTCCGGGCGCTTCAGGCACAGCCGCAGGCCGCGCAAGCCCAGGACGGGGTTGGGCTCGGCGCGCTCGAGCACCTCGTGGAAGTACTTCTCCCCTCCCAGGTCGAGGGTGCGGATGACGACCGGGTGCGGGGCCACGCGCGCGGCGAGGTCGCGGTAGGTCCGGTAGTGCTCCTCTTCGTCGGGAAGGCGCGGCGCGCGGGAGACGTAGAGGAACTCCGACCGGTAGAGGCCGATCCCGTCGGCGCCGAAGCGCATCGCAACGGCGGCCTCGTCGGGGAACTCGACGTTCGCGCGCAGCGTGACCGCGACGCCGTCGCGGGTCACGGTGGGCAAGTCGCGGGTCGCTTCCCACGCGTCCTCGCGCGACGCCGACAGGTCGTGCTGCAGCCGGGCCTCGGCCAGGCGCGTCGGCTCGGGGTCGATCACCACCTCGCCGCGGTCGCCGTCCACGATGACGATCTCGCCGACGCGCACGTTCCGCGCGACGTCGCTCAAGCCGATGACGGCGGGAAGGCCGAACGCCTGCGCCAGGATCGCGCTGTGGCTCGTGGGGCCACCCTGATCCGTGGCCAGCCCGACGACACCGTCGCGCGCGAGCGCCACCGTGTCCGACGGGCCGATCGACTGCGCCACGACCACGATCGGGCCTTCCGGAGGCGGCGCGTCGGTCCCCGGGACCGGCTCCAAAAGGCGCGCGAAGCGGCGCTGGAGATCGCGCAGGTCCCCCGCGCGGTCGCGGAGGTAGAGGTCTTCGATGTTCTCGAAGCGCAGCAGGTAGGCTTCGATCGTCGCGTGCACCGCAAACGACGCCGAGTAGCCGTCGTTGCCGATGCCGTGCTCGACTTCCGCGACGAGCGCCGGGTCGTCCACGAGCAAGGTCTGCGCGTCGAGGATCGCCGCGTAGCTTTCGCCGAGCGTCGTCTGCAGGCGCGTCTTCAAGGCGCGCAGCTCCGTGCGCGCGGCATTGCGCGCCGCGGCGAAGCGCGACAGCTCGTCGTCGGCGCTGACCCCGGGGCGGCGCGAGCGCGGCGGGTCGGGGACGCTGGCGGGGTTCCACGGAAGCGCGCGGCCGACCGCGACGCCCGGTGAGACGCCCATCCCGTGGAAGACCTTGGACACTACGACTCCTCGCCGAAGCGGGAGCGGACCAGCTCCGCGAGATTGGCCGCGGCCTCGGTCTCGTCGTCGCCTTGAATCGTCAGGTGAAGCTTCGTTCCCTTCGCCGCCGCGAGCGTCAGAAGGCCCAGGATCGACTTGCCGTCGACCCGCGTGCCATCCCGCGAGACCGTCACCCGCGACGAAAAGGTGCTCGCCAGATGGACGAACTTCGCCGCCGCACGCGCGTGCAGCCCCAGACGGTTGACGATCGTGACTTCGAGCTCGTTCATCGTCCAGGCGCGTCCCCGGGCCCGGTGCGCTTCTCCAGGACCTGGGACGCCACCTGGATCGCGTCGCGGCCCTGCTGCGCGATCCGGCGCACGGTCTCGTCGAAGCCGTCCAAGGCTTGAAGGTTGGCGAACTTGATCAGCATCGGGAGGTTCACCCCCGTGACGACGTCGATCTTTCCCGGCTCGAGCAGGGACAACGCGACGTTGCTGGGGGTGCCTCCGAACATGTCGGTCAGGATGAGCACGCGGCCGTCCACCGCGACCTTCGCGATCCCGTCCTCGATGCGGCGCCGCGCGTCGACGACGTCGTCGTCCCAGTCGAGGGAGATCGACGCCATCGCCGCGACCTTCCCGACGATCCGCCGAGCAGCCTTTTCCAGCTCGCCCGCCAGCTTCCCGTGCGTGACCACCAACAGCCCCGGAACGCGCTCGGCCATCGCGTCACTCCTTTCCGAGATCGCGGTGCGTGACCGACACCGGGACGCCGTGCTCGACGAAATGCTCGCGGATCGCCTCGGCCAGCGCGACGGAGCGGTGCTTCCCCCCCGTGCAGCCGATCGTAATGGTCAGGTAGCTCTTCCCTTCCGAGGCGTAGTGCGGGATGAGGAAGTCGAGCATGTCCTTCAGCCTCGCCAGGAACTCGTTGGACTCGGGGATCGCGTCCAGGAACTTCCGGACCTCCGCGTGCCGGCCGTCGAGCTTGCGCAGCCCGTCGACGAAGTACGGGTTCGGGATGAACCGGACGTCGAACAGCAGGTCCGCCTCGGCGGGCACGCCGTACTTGAAGCCGAACGAGACCACGTGCACGTTGAGGGAGGTCGTCTGATGGTGCTCGCCGAACGACGCTTTGAGGAACTGCCGCAGCTCGTGCGCGTTGAAGCGGCTCGTGTCGATGATCCGGTCGGCGACGTCGCGCAACGGGGCCAGCACCGCGCGCTCGTCGCCGAGCGCCTGCTCCAGGGAGCCCCCGGGCTCTTGCATCGGGTGCGGGCGCCGCGTCTCGGAAAAGCGCCGCTTGAGGATTTCTTCCGTGCACTCGAAGAACAGGAGCGTCACCGGCGCCCCGCGCTCCTTGAGCGTCGCCAGCGTCTCCGGGAACGGCGCCAGGAACTCCCGCTCGCGCGCGTCGACCACGATCGCGCCGCGCGGGATCGAATCCCCCGTCCGTTGGAGCAGGTCGTAAAACTGCGGGATCAGGTTGACCGGAAGGTTGTCGACGCAGAAGAAGTTCATGTCCTCGAGGCAGCGCAGCGCCAGCGACTTCCCGGAACCCGACAGCCCAGTGATGACGACCAACCGTTCCATCATCGTCCCTCGCCGTCGCCGGGCTCCCGCGTGCCGATCTGGTCGTCCCCGGAGTCGACGGCCGCCGGCTGCATCCGCTCGCCGAGCTTTCTCGCCAGCTCGCGCGCCGGGTGGAACCCTTTGAGCTTCAACAGGTGGTTGCGCGCCGCCACTTCGATGAGCACGGCGAGGTTGCGCCCCGGGCCCACCGGCATCTCGACGTAGGGCAAGGTGACGCCGAGGATCTCGTAGCCGTTGTCGTCCAGCCCCAGCCGGTCGTACTTCTTCCCCG
>Ga0068859_100005152_pt1 | contig 13271 bp, 11 predicted proteins | sample KBSSwiS22_FD_66585 | JGI IMG/M metagenome (GOLD analysis project Ga0068859, IMG submission 66585) | Switchgrass rhizosphere microbial communities from Kellogg Biological Station, Michigan, USA - KBS Switchgrass S2-2 | ecosystem: Host-associated > Plants > Roots > Rhizosphere > Soil ... | reverse complement strand
CTGCGCCGCCACGCCGAGTCGCTGGGCTACCCGAAGAGCTTCGTGATCTACGACACCGACGACCAGCGCTCCCTCCTGCGCGCGATCCTCCGCGAGCAGGGAAACGACGACAAGATGCTCACGCCCGCGGGCGCGTCGTCGCGAATCTCGCGGCTCAAGAACCTCGGGATCACTCCCGAGCAGTTCGAGACGCAGGCCGGGAGTCTCCTCGAGCGAAAGCTCGCGCCGGTGTACGCACGGTACGCGCGTGGGCTTCGCGATCGCGCGGCGATGGACTTCGACGACCTCATCCTCCTCACGGTGAAGCTCTTGGACCTGGACGAGGAGGTGGCGCGCTCCTACGCGGGGCGGTTCCGCCACGTGCTCGTCGACGAGTACCAGGACACGAACGCGATCCAGTTCGAGCTGATCGAGCGACTCTCGCGGGTGCACCGGAACCTCACGGTCGTCGGGGATGACGACCAGTCGATCTACTCCTGGCGCGGCGCCGACGTGGCGAACATCCTTTCTTTCGAGGAACGCTTTCCGGACGCTTCGGTGCTTCGGCTGACGCAGAACTACCGCTCCACGAAGACGATCCTCCGCGCCGCGAACGGCGTCGTGAAGCACAACGAGGGGCGAAAGGAGAAGGAGCTCTGGACCGAGAACGAATCGGGCGAGCTGGTCACGCTGCACGTCCTGCCGGACGAGGAATCCGAAGGGGAGAAGGTGGTCTCGATCCTCCTCGAGCAGCGCCGCACGAAGGGACGGACGAACCGCGACGTCGCGATCCTCTACCGCACGAACGCGCAGTCCCGGGCGATCGAGAACGCACTCCGCCGGTCGGCGATCCCGTATCAGCTCACGGGCGGCGTCTCGTTCTACGAGCGCCGTGAGGTGAAGGACGTGATCGCGTACCTCCGCGCGCTCACCCAGCCCAAGGACGATCTCTCCTGGCTTCGGATCCTGAACGTCCCCGCACGGGGCATCGGAAAGACCACGGTGGAGCGGCTCCAAGACTTCATGGATGCCCGGAGCCTGAACGTGCCCGAGGCGCTCGCCCACCCGGACCTCGCCGAATCCACCGGCCCGGCGGCCGCGCGGAAGCTCGCGGACGTGGGAGCCCTCTTCGACTCCCTGCGTCCGATGCTCTCGCTCTCTCCTCCGGCGTGCGTGGCCGAGGTCGTGGCGCGCGTGCGGTATCGCGAGTACCTCGCCGAGGACGATCCGGTCGAGGCGGAGGAACGGATCGAGAACGTCGAGGAGCTGATCGCGGGAGCCGAGGCGTATGCGCGCCGGGTCGAAGAGCCGACGGTCGAGGGCTTCCTCGCGGAGGTCTCGCTCCTCACGGACGTGGACCTCTGGGAAGAAGGGGAGGACACGGTGAATCTCATGACGATCCACTCGGCGAAGGGGCTCGAGTTCCCCGTGATCCTCGTGGCGGGGCTCGAGGAGGGACTCCTCCCGCACGCGTCGTCGCTCGAGAATCCGGCGGAGATGGAGGAGGAGCGGCGCCTCTTCTACGTCGCGCTCACGCGCGCGCAGAAGGAGGTTCACCTGCTCCACGCGACGTACCGCCGCACGTGGAACGCCACGGGGGGCGGCATCTCGCGGTTCGTGTCCGAGATCCCGAGCGATTGCGTCGTGGTCCAGGAGGAGGCATCCTGGGGCGTCCCGCGCCGCCGGGAGGCGCCCCGACGGGTCCCCGACCGCGTCGCGCAGGACGCGCGCGGCGGCAAGGGTCCGATCGGCGTGCGCGTGATCCATCCCCAATTCGGAGAAGGCGTCGTCGTCGCGTGTGAGGGCGTGGGGGAGCGGGCCAAGCTCACCGTCCGGTTCCAGCGCGCCGGAACGAAGAAGATCCTCGCCGCCTTCGCGGAGCTGAGCCATGCCGATTGACCGGAACACCGTCCGCCACATCGCCGCGCTCGCGCGGCTCAAGGTCGCGGAAGCCGAGGAGGAACGCTACGTGCGCGAGCTCCAGGCGATCCTGTCGTACGTGGAGGAGCTCCAGGAGCTGAGCGTCGAGGGCGTCGAGCCCACGAGCAGCGTGGTGGCGGGGTCTCCTTCGCCGCTGCGACCCGACGAGGAAGTTCCCTGCGACGTGCGGGACGAGGCGCTGGCCGCCGCGCCGGACCGGGACGGGGACTACTTCCGGGTGCCGCGGGTGGTATGAGCGCACCGGGCGTCGATCCAACCCTGGAGACCGCCGAGTCGCTCGCGCGCTCCGTCCGCGAGCGCTCACGCACCGCCTCCGAGGTGGTCCGCGCGTTCCTCGACCGCGCCGATCGCACCGCCGAGCGGCTCGGCACGTACCTCCATCGCGACCGGGACTGGATTCTCGCCGCCGCCGCCGCGGTCGACGCGAGGATCGCGCGGGGCGACGACCCGGGGCCGCTCGCCGGCGTGCCGGTCGCGATCAAGGACAACATCTGCGTGCACGGCGTTCCCACGACCTGCGGCTCGCGCATTCTCGAAGGCTATCGGCCGCCCTACGACGCTCACGTGATCGAGCGGTTGCGGGCCGCGGGTGCGGTGCCCTTCGGGAAGACGAACTGCGACGAGTTCGCGATGGGCTCCTCCACGGAGAACTCCGCGTACGCGATCACTCGAAATCCGTGGGATCTCGAGCGCGTGCCGGGCGGCTCGAGCGGGGGATCGGCCGCGACGGTCGCGGCACGCGAGGCGCCGCTCGCGCTCGGGTCGGACACGGGTGGATCGGTGCGCCAACCCGCGGCATTCTGCGGCGTGATGGGGCTCAAGCCCACGTACGGCGCGGTCTCGCGCTACGGCCTGGTGGCGTTCGCCTCATCGCTCGATCAGATCGGCCCGATCGCGACGACCGCGCGGGACACCGCGCTCCTCTTCAACGCGATCGCCGGCGCCGACGCGCGCGACATGACGAGCCGTCCCGAGGCGAGGCCCGTGCCCCTCGACGATCTGGAGAAGGGAGTGCGCGGGCTCCGGATCGGCGTGCCGCGCGCGCTCCTCGCGGAAGGGCTCGACCCGGAGATCCGAGCCGTATTCGACCAGGTCGCGGCGTTCCTCCAGAAGGAGGGCGCCTCCTCGCGCGACGTCGCGCTGCCGCACGCCAAGCACGCGATCGCCACGTACTACCTGATCGCGCCGGCGGAGGCGTCGAGCAACCTGGCCCGCTATGATGGGGTCCGCTACGGCAGCCGCGTCCCGGGCAGGGATCTCCGGTCCATGTACGAGAACACGCGCGGGCAGGGGTTCGGCCGTGAGGTGACGCGCCGCATCCTCCTCGGCACGTACGCGCTCTCGGCGGGGTACTACGACGCCTACTACCTGCGCGCCCAGAAGGTGCGCACGCTCATCCGGCGCGACTTCATCGAGGCGCTGAACGGCACCGACGCGCTCCTGCTTCCGGTCACCCCGACGCCTCCGTTCGCGATCGGGGAGAAGACGGACGATCCGCTCGCGATGTACCTGAACGACATCTACTCGATCCCGGCGTCCCTCGCGGGCGTGCCCGCGCTGTCGTTCCCGGCAGGATTCACGAAGGCGGGGCTTCCGATCGGGCTCCAGCTCGTGGGGAAGCCGTTCGACGAGGGGACCCTCCTGCGAATCGCGCGGGCGTGGGAATCGGCGAGCGACGCGGCCCGGCGCGTGCCGCCGATCGCCATGGAGGCAGCGGCGTGAGCGCGATCTCGCCGGCCGCCGTCTCCGAGGCGCGCGCGCGGTACGAGCCCGTGATCGGGCTCGAGGTCCACGCGCAGCTCAAGACGCGCTCCAAGATCTTCTGCGGCTGCTCGACGAAGTTCGGGGCCGCGCCGAACACGCAGGTCTGTCCCGTGTGTCTCGGCCTTCCGGGCGTGCTCCCGGTGCTCAACGCGCGCGCGGTGGAGGACGCGGTCATGGTGGGGATCGCGGTGGGGGCGACGATCGCGACGCGGAGCGTCTTCGCGCGGAAGAACTACTTCTATCCCGACCTCCCCAAGGGCTACCAGATCTCCCAGTACGACCGGCCGCTCTGCGAGGGGGGCTCGATCGACATCCGCTCCGGCGAGGCGTGGAAGCGAATCGGGCTCGTCCGGATCCACCTCGAGGAGGACGCGGGCAAGTCGCTCCATCCCGAGGGGAAGGAGGGTGTCGACACGACGCGCGTGGATCTGAACCGCGCGGGCGTGCCCCTGATCGAGATCGTCTCGCAGCCCGACATCCGTTCGGGGGAGGAGGCGACCGACTACATGGCGCGGCTCCGGCAGCTCCTGATCTACCTCGACGTCTGCGACGGCAACATGGAAGAGGGAAGCCTCCGCTGTGACGCGAACGTCTCGGTGCGGCCCGTCGGTTCCCCGACGTTCGGCACCAAGACCGAGATCAAGAATCTGAACTCCTTCCGCTACGTCGACCGCGCGATCGCCTTCGAGATCGAGCGCCAGATCGCGCTGATCGAGTCGGGCGGACGCGTCGTGCAGGAGACGCTCCTCTGGAACGTGGAGCGCGGCGTCGCCGAGGCGATGCGGAGCAAGGAGGAGGCTCACGACTACCGGTATTTTCCGGAGCCCGATCTCCTGCCGCTCGACCTCGAGCCCGCGTGGATCGATTCGGTGGGGTCGCGCCTGCCCGAGCTCCCGCACGCGCTCCGGGAGCGCCTCGTGCGCGCGCACGGGATCCCGGAGTACGACGCGGAGGTCCTGACCGAGACGCGCGCGCTGGCCTCGTACTACGAGGAGGTCGTGAAGCGGTCCGAGCAGCCCAAGCTCACCTCGAACTGGATCATGACCGAGGTGAACGCGGTGCGGAACAAGATGGGACTCTCGATCGAGGAGTTCCCGATCCACGCCGACCGCCTCGGCGCGCTCGTCCGGATGATCGGCGACGGGACGATCTCGGGGAAGATCGGCAAGCAGGTGTTCGAGCACATGGTGAAGGACCCGGCGCCTCCCGACGAGATCGTGAAGCGGCACGGACTCCTGCCAATCGACGACGACGCGTCGCTCCTCGCGCTCGCGCGCGAGGTGATCGCGGCGAATCCCGGTCCGGCCGGCGAGTTTCGCGCGGGGAAGGAGAAGACGTTCGGGTTCCTCGTCGGTCAGGCGATGAAGCGCTCCGGCGGCCGCGCGCATCCCGAGAAGATCCAGGCGGCGCTCAAGGCCGCGCTCGCGGAGGGCGCCTGAGCCCGAGCGAGCCTCGCGTTCTCGTCGTCGGGCACGGAGGCCGCGAGCACGCGATCGCGGACGTGATCCACGCCTCCGCCGAGCATCCTCGCGTCTACGTCGCGCCGGGAAGTCCCGGCATGAAGGCGATCGCCGAGCGAGTTCCCATCGAGGCGACCGACGTGCAGGCTCTCACGGCCTGGACCAAGCAGAACTCGATCGACCTGGTGGTGATCGGTCCCGAGGTTCCGCTCTCGCTGGGCCTCGCGGACACGCTCCGCTCCTCCGCCGTGAACGTGATCGGCCCCGGACAGGCGGCCGCGCGCCTCGAGACGAGCAAGCGCTTCGCGAAGGACTTTCTCAAAGAGCTCGGACTCCCGACGGCGGCGTACCGAGTGGCCGAGGATCCGGAGAACGCCGAGCGCTTCATCACTGGCGCGGCCTATCCCCTCGTCTTGAAGGCGGACGGTCTCGCCGCGGGGAAGGGGGTCGTGATCGCGACGTCCGAGGACGAGGCGCGCGCCACGATCGACCTCTGGATGCGTCAGGGCGTGCTCGGGGACGCAGGGCGCACGCTCGTGATCGAGGAGCACCTCGAGGGGGAGGAGGCGTCGCTCATGCTCCTCACCGACGGCGAGCGCTGGATGCTCTTTCCGACGGCCCGGGACCACAAGCGGCTCGGCGACGGGGATACCGGGCCGAACACGGGAGGGATGGGAACCTGCGCGCCCGCGAGAGCCCCGGAGCCCTCCGAGGCGAAGGCCATCGTGACCCGCATCGTGGATCCCATCCTGCGTGCCCTCCGCGAGCGGGGGATGCCGTATCGCGGGTTCTTCTATCTCGGGCTCATGCTGACCGCGCAGGGGCCCATGGTGCTCGAGATCAACGCCCGCTTCGGGGACCCGGAGGCGCAGGTGCTCCTCCCGATCCTCGACGAAGATCTCTATCCGCTCCTGCGCGCGGCGGCCCGCGGCGCGCTGCCGGCCGATCGGCACGGAACGTTCTTCCGGCACGGCGGCGCCGCGGTGTGCGTGGTGCTCGCGGCGCACGGATATCCGGGCAAGCCGCGCGCCGGCGATCCGATCCAGGGCCTCGAAGGACCCTGGCCTCATGGGATCTGCGTGTACCACGCGGGCGTCGACCGGCGCGGATCGGAGTGGATCACGAACGGGGGGCGCGTGCTCGGGGTCACCGCGCGCGCCGAGAACCTCGAGATGGCCCGCGCGGCCGCCTACCATGCCGTCGAGCGGATCCGGTTCGACGGGATGCAGTATCGGCGCGACATCGCCTTGAGCCCTATTCCCCACGGAGCGTGAACGGATGAGCGGAAGCCCCCGCGTACTGATCGTCTTTGGCAGCGAGTCGGACCGTTCCACCATGGAGGAGACCGCGAAGATCCTCCAGTCCTTCGGCGTGGCGCACGAGATGGAGCAGGCCTCGGCGCATCGGAGTCCGGATCGCGTGCGCGAGCTCGTGCACGGCGCTCCCGGTCGCGGCGTGCAGGTGATCATCGCCGCCGCCGGCATGGCGAACCATCTCGCCGGCGCGGTCGCCGCGCACACCTTCTTGCCCGTGATCGGTGTTCCGCTCGGCGGCTCGTCGCTCCAGGGGATGGACGCGCTCCTCTCCACCGTGCAGATGCCGGCCGGCGTGCCCGTCGCGACCGTGGCGATCGGATCCGCGGGCGCGAAGAACGCCGCCGTGCTGGCCGTCCAGATCCTCGCCCTCGCGCACCCCGACCTCAAGCTCAAGCTCGAGGACCTGAAGCTCCGCCTCGCCCGCGGCGAGAAGCTCTAGGCGGAACGCGTGGAGCCCGTCCGGCTCCGGCTCGAGGAGCTACCCGAAGACGAGGTCGCGCGCCGCGCGGCCGACGTCCTGCGCCAAGGTGGAATCGCGCTCCTGCCCGCGGAGGGCGTGTACGGATTCCATGCGTGGTGCCTGTCGTCCCCCGCTCTGGAGCGGATCCAGGCGATGAAGGGGAGGGGCGACCGGGTCGGATTCATCGGATTGATCGAGCGCCCGGAGGATGCCGCACGATGGGCTCGCATCCCACCGGAGGCGGACGCGCTGATCCGCAAGCACTGGCCCGGAGCGCTGACGATCGTGTTGGACGCGCTTCCCGCAGCGCCGCCCGCGCTGTATTCCGAAACCGGAACGATCGCCCTTCGCTGCCCTGGATCGTCGTTGCTCCGCGGCATCGTGCGATGGAGCGGCGGCCCTCTGCTCTCCACTTCGGCCAATGCCAGTGGCCAACCGGCCGCGGTGCGCGTCGAGGACGCTCCACCGGGAATGGCGGATCTCGAGGTCGATGGTGGAGTGCTCTCGGGCGCGCCCTCCACGCTCGTCCGGGTCTCGGGAGGCGTGATTCACGTGATTCGGCAGGGGGCGGTGACGCTGGGATCGGCGGGAGCGGACTCGAGCGGAGGATGATCGCGGCGCTCGTGAGCGGCTCCCGTGCCGGGCTCGAGTCGGCGTGGCAGGGGCGGCAACCAAGAGAGCCAAGTGTCGCCACGATCGTCGTATGCGGCCGATCCGACCGTGCGGGAGCCTGACCTTGACGGTCTCGGACGTGGCCCCTAGACTGAGGCTCGGTCCGGCTCCGTGTTTCCCTTCACCGCGAGGCCCCGTGTTCACCGTTCTCATCGTATGCACCGGGAATACCTGCCGGAGCGCCATGGCGGAGGGAACCCTTCGCTCGCTCCTGCCGCCGGACATCGCCGAGCAGGTCACCGTGCGTTCGGCAGGGACGGGTACCGTCGGGGGCGTGCCTGCCACGACGCTGGCCGTGGGCACGACGCAGAACCGAGGAATCGACATCCGGAACCATCGCTCCACAGAGGTCACCGCGGATCTGATCCGTACCGCCGACCTGATCCTCTGCATGGAGCCGCCCCACGTCGAGCGCGTTCGCGCTCTGGCGCCGGAGAAGGCAGACGACGTCCACCTGATCACCGAACAGAGCGCCGAGAAGAACGAAGCGGCCCGGATGGGGATCTTCGATCCTATCGGCGGCTCTGCTGTGGAATACGACGATACCTTCAACCGAATTCGTAGCCACCTGCTCCGCTGGCTGCCCGTGATCCGGGAGGCGGTCGAGCGAAGGCAGGGCGTGCGCTGACCGCGCACGTCAGGCACGGGGGCAGAGCAAGGGAGGAACGCATGCCGAAGGAGTCGAAGTCCCTCATCTGGATGAACGGGAAGTTCGTCCCGTTCGAGGAAGCCACGATCCACGTTCTCTCGCACGTCATCCACTATGGATCCAGCGTGTTCGAGGGGATTCGCGCGTACGCGACGCCGAAGGGCACCGCGGTCTTCCGCCTGGATCGTCACGTGCAGCGGATGCTCGACTCCTGCAAGATCGCGCGCATCGACTGTCCGTATCTCTACGACGAGCTCATGGACGCGGTCCGCGAGACCGTGCGCAAGAACGGCGGGCAGGCGTGCTACATCCGTCCCGTCGTCTATCGAGGCTACAAGACCCTGGGCGTGAATCCGACCGGCGTGCCCGTGGACGTCGCGATCGCGACCCTGAACTGGGGCAAGTACCTCGGGAAGGACGCGCTCGACAAGGGAATCGCGGTCAAGGTGAGCTCGTGGCGCCGCGCGGCTCCGGATACCTTCCCGGCCCTCGCGAAGACCGGTGCCAATTACCTGAACAGCCAGCTCATCAAGCTCGAGGCGATCACCGACGGCTACGAGGAGGGGATCGCGCTCGACGCGTTCGGCTACGTGGCGGAGGGGAGCGGGGAGAACATCTTCCTCGTGCGCGGCACGACGCTCTACACGCCGACCATGGCAAACGCGATCCTGCCGGGCATCACGCGGGACACGATCATCGTCCTCGCAGCGGACCTCGGCCTCACCGTCAAGGAAGAGCAGGTGCCGCGCGAGGCGCTCTACATCGCGGACGAGGTCTTCCTCACCGGCACCGCCGCGGAGATCACTCCGATCACCTCGATCGACCGGATCCCCGTCGGGAACGGGACGGTCGGGGCGGTGACCCGGCAGCTTCAAGAATCGTTCTTCGACATCATCGAGGGGCGCAGTCGCGACCGGCACGGCTGGCTCTTCCCGGTCGAGAACGGGAGCAAGATCCAGCGCGCCGCGAAGAAGGCGCGCTGACCGGGCTCACGCCCGCGAGACCATGGCCGCCCGTCCGGAATCCGCACGGTTGACCGCGCACGACGCGCCGCTCCAGAGCGTCGATCCCGAGGTCGCGGCCGCGATCCGCTCGGAGATCGAGCGGCAGCGTTCCACCCTCGAGCTGATCGCGTCCGAGAACTTCGCGAGCGCGGCGGTCATCGAGGCGATGGGGACGCCCCTCACGAACAAATACGCCGAGGGGTACCCGGGGAAGCGCTACTACGGCGGCTGCGAGTTCGTGGACATCGTCGAATCGCTCGCGATCGATCGCGCGAAGTCGCTCTTCGGGGCGGAGCACGCGAACGTGCAACCGCACGCGGGGGCGCAGGCGAACCTCTCGGCCTACCTCGCGCTCATGCCTCCGGGCTCGACGATCCTCGGCATGGCGCTCGCGCACGGCGGACACCTGACGCATGGGCACAAGGTCAGCCACTCGGGGATCATCTTCAAGCCGGTCCAGTACGGCCTCTCTCCCGAGACCGGGCTCCTCGACTACGATCAGGTCGCGAGCCTCGCGCGCGAGCACAAGCCCCAGGTCCTCGTGGCGGGGGCGAGCGCCTATCCTCGCGTGTTCGACTTCGCGCGACTCCGAGCCATCGCGGACGAGGTCGGCGCGAAGTTCGTCTTCGACATGGCGCACATCGCGGGCCTCGTCGCGGGAGGCGCGCACCCGAGCCCGGTGCCGCACGCGGACGTGGTCACGTCCACCGCGCACAAGACGCTCCGCGGTCCGCGGAGCGGATTCATCCTCTCGAAGGCGGCGTTCGCGAAGGCGATCGACAAGTCGGTCTTCCCGGGGGCGCAGGGCGGTCCCTTGATGCACGTCATCGCGGCCAAGGCCGTGTGCTTCAAGGAAGCGGCCACGCCGGAGTTCCAGGCGTACGCGCGGCAGGTGACGAAGAACGCGCAGGTGATGGCGAAGGAGCTTCTCTCCCGAGGCTACGAGCTCGTGACGGGAGGGACGGACAACCATCTCCTCCTGGTCGATCTGAAGCGGGCCGGATTCTCGGGTGCGGACGCCGAGACGGCGCTCCACGAAGCGGGGATCACGGTGAACAAGAACGCCGTGCCCAACGACCCTCGGCCTCCCGCCGTGACGAGCGGCATCCGGATCGGGACCGCGGCCGTGACCACGCGCGGGATGGGCGAGGCCGAGTTCCGCCGCATCGCCGGGTGGATCGACGAGGCCATCCAGAAGCGCGCGGAGAGCGCGTCGCTCGCGAAGATCCGCGCGCAGGTCGCGGATCTCTGCGCCGCCTTCCCGCTCTACGCCAGCCTCCCCTCCTGAGCCGGACTCGATCCCACCGATGCCCGAGCTGACCCTCGAAGAGCGCACCGCCCGGGTGCTCGAGGGGAGCGCCTTCATCGCGCCGCTCCTCCGCGAGATCGAGGGCACGATCGTCGGGCAGCGCGAGATGGTCCGGCGGATCCTGATCGGCCTCCTCGCCGACGGGCACCTCCTCCTCGAGGGCGTGCCCGGACTCGCGAAGACGCTCGCGGTGAAGACCGTCGCGCAGGCCATCCACGCCACCTTCCACCGCGTCCAGTTCACGCCCGACCTCCTGCCCGCGGATCTCACCGGGACGCTCGTCTTCGATCCGCGGAACGGCACCTTCACGCCGAAGCTCGGCCCCGTGTTCACGCAGATCCTCCTCGCGGACGAGATCAACCGCGCGCCCGCCAAGGTGCAGAGCGCGCTTCTCGAAGCGATGCAGGAGCGCCAGGTCACGATCGGCGACACCACCTATCCGCTCGGCGATCTCTTCTGGGTCCTCGCGACCCAGAATCCGATCGAGCAAGAGGGAACGTATCCGCTCCCCGAAGCCCAGATGGACCGCTTCCTCCTCAAGATCCGCGTGGGATACCCGAGCCCCGAGGAGGAGGGGGCCATCCTGGACCGCATGGGAGGGGAGCCGCCTCCTCCGCCACGCGCGGTGGTCGAGGTGGACCGGATCCTCGCGTCGCGGCATCTCGCGAACGGCGTCTACCTCGACGATCGGATCCGCCGCTACATCGTCGATCTCGTGCACGCGACGCGCGAGCCCGAGCGCTTCGGGCTCGATCTCCGGCCGCTCATCCAGTACGGCGCCTCGCCGCGCGCGACGCTCGCGCTCGCCAAGGCGTCGCGCGCGCATGCCTTCCTCGAGGGCCGCGCCTACGTCACGCCCGACGACGTGAAGGCGCTCGCGCCCGACGTCTTCCGCCACCGCATCCTCCTCACGTACGAGGCCGAAGCCGAGGGAGTCCCCGTCGACGAGGTGAGCCGACGGCTTCTCGCCCGCGTCGAAGTGCCGTGATCACCCCCGAGCTCCTCGCGCAGGTCCGCCGGCTCACGATCCGCAGCCGGAGGGCGGTGGAGGAGGTCTTCTCGGGCGCCTACCGCAGCGCGTACCGCGGCCAAGGTCTCGAGTTCGCCGAAGTGCGCGAGTACGTTCCCGGCGACGACGTGCGCGCGATCGACTGGAACGTCACCGCGCGCGCCGGCCGGCCGTTCGTGAAGCGCTTCGACGAGGAGCGCGAGCTCACGGTCGTGATCGCGCTCGACCTCTCCGGATCGCTCGGGTTCGGAACGCGCGCCCGCGCGAAGCGGGCGACGGCCGCCGAGGCCGGAGCGCTCGTGGCGCTCGCCGCCGCGCGGAACCGGGACCGCGTGGGACTTCTCCTCTTCACGGACCGGGTCGAGCTCTTTCTCCCACCCTCGAAGAGCCGCGCGCGCGCTCTCCGGCTCGTGCGCGAGATGGTGGCGTTCGAGCCGGAAGGACGCGGCACCGACCTCGCGCTCGCGTTCTCGTTCCTCGGACGCGTGCTCCGCCGGCGCGCGATCCTGTTCCTGATCTCCGACTGGATGGGGGAGGGCTTCGAGAGGCCGCTCGCGCACCTGGGACGGAGGCACGAAGTGGTCGCGCTCGAGACGTGGGACCCGTTCGAGGCGGATCCGCCGGCGCATGGAATCGTCCGGGCGCGCGACCTGGAGACGGGACGATCCGCATGGATCGACCTCGGCTCGCGGCGCGCGCGCGCGGAGTGGCGCGCCGCGCAGGCCCGCCGGGCGCGGGCGGTGACCGACGCGCTCCTTCTCGCCCGCGCGGAGCGCATCCGCATCACGACGGACGAGCCCGTCGCGCCGGTTCTCATCCGTCACTTCGAGACCCGCGCGCGGGCGCGGTGAGCCGGCCGTGCATCCGTCCCTCCGACTTCGTGCCCGAAGCCCTCTCCGCGGCGTCGCCGCGATCCTGATCGCCGTCGCACCGTTCACGCTCGCGGCGGGATGCCAACCCTCGCGTGAGAGCGTGGGCTCGTCGGTGGAGCGGCAAGGGGCTCGCGGCTCGCATCGGTTCCGTCTCCGGAGTGTGGTGAAGCCGGCGAGGCTCACGGTCGGGGATCCCACCGCCTGGACTCTCGTCGCCGAGCTGCCGGGAGGTGCGCGCGCGACGAGCGTGCTCCGCGACAGCGCGGGACCCTGGATGGACGTGACCGCGCTCCACGAGCCCGGAGCGGGCGGCGCGGCCGTGCCCACGGGTCCGCTGCGGCTCGAGTACCGCGTGCGCGCCTTCGACCTCGGCCGGATCCCGCTCCCACGCACGGCGGTCGTGGTGGCGTGGCCGGATCCGCGCCCCGCCGGCGCCTCCGCCGCGGACACGCTCGAGTTCCCACCCGACACGGTGACGGTGGACTCGCTCACGACGGCGGAGAGCTCACCGCTCGAGCCCGACCGTGGCCCGATTCGTCCGGGCCTGCGTCCACTCGATCTCGCGCTGGCCGCAATCGGGGCTCTCGTCGTGCTCGCGTCCATCGTCGCGGGGATCCTCCTCTGGCGGTCGCGCCGTCCAAGGAGCGGGGGGATCGAGACGGCGGCGGCCCCCGAGCCTCCCGAGGCGCCGTTCCGTCGCGCGATCGACGCGCTCCGGAGCGAGGTGGACTCGCTGCCGCGCGACGTCTTCTACGAGCGGCTCTCGCTCGCGGTGCGCGCCTACCTCACGCCCGTGACCGGGCTCCCCGCGCTCGACCTGACCACGCGCGAGATCG